>Ga0214543_1000185_pt1 | contig 91759 bp, 32 predicted proteins | sample CNSS2metaG_FD_160094 | JGI IMG/M metagenome (GOLD analysis project Ga0214543, IMG submission 160094) | Root nodule microbial communities from cowpea collected in UCLA plant growth center, Los Angeles, California, USA - CNSS2 | ecosystem: Host-associated > Plants > Roots > Nodule | place: USA...
TTTACAGAATTGCTTCCTGTTCCTGAATGCTTTCTCTAAATATAAATAAATAATAAATTGAGAATAAAAAGATTGGATGATATTGGAAAGAGAAATATTAGGTTTAAGTTAATAAAATGAAATTTGTAAGTTAATTAAGTTGGGGGTAGAAAAAAGGGATATAATATAATAATAGTGACGCCGATTGGTACAGGAGTCAGCAACGGCAATGTGAAGGTATTCATTCATTGATTCATTGATCCAATCTCTTTCAAAAATAAATGCGTGCCTTCTTAATCACTTTTTCTTCTCTTTGGTTTTTATTTTTTCTGTTCGTCTTTTGTATTTCTTATCTAAGTTTTTGTCTTTCACATTTTATATTTTTCAGAGTTTAATTGTATTTCGCAGAGATAGAGGAATTAAAGATATTTTTATCTGATTAAAATTTTAAACCGGTTTACTTTCTTTTCTTTGTTAAAACTTTCATCAGTGAAGGAAAGAAATATTTGGGCAAGAGTTATTTTAGTCATTTGATTTTAAGACACGAGATATATTCAATCGAGGCAGAAAATGGTGAATTTTCTGTCTCAATTCATAATCAAAGCATATTCAACCTTTATTACCTGAGTTATGAAAGTAATTGAGGCAGGAAATTGAGACTTATCAACTCAGTTATGAAATAACTAAGGTTTAATAGGCATTAAAAATTAAAAAAACAAAAAAGTAGATTGCAGGTTTTAGCAATTTTATAGTTATGTTACACCTCACGTTTCCAAAAATTGCAGCACCCAACGAAGGAAATTTCATCCACAAAGAAATTGAATCAGCTAACTAATCTATTACGCCTAAACAAAAACGCACCATAACTCACTTCATCTTAACCAACCAACCAAGTGAAGAAATTTCATACTTACTTTAGCTGACACTAATGAATCTTGCTTCTCTTATTCTGTTTCAAATGAATCATTTGTGCAACTTCACACTATAAAAGACCAACCAGTTTGAATAATCATTTCAACTATCTTCACCACTTCCACAGGTGTTCATGCCGAACCCTCCGAAATCAAGGACAATTTGATAATTTTATTTTTCTTTCAATTAAACTTAATTTTTAATCTATCTCATCAATTAAATCACAAACTTTACTTCTAAATTCACTCACTTTCACCTCCAAATCTCTTAAAAAGAACAACGCAAACTCCACCGTCTAATCCACTCAAATTCATCATCTCACTGGTGCAGATTCTGGTTTTTAACTCGCCTTATAGGCCTCGGTTACTACGGGACCGAAGCCTATAAGGAGGCGGTGGCATTTTTGAAATTTTTCTAACCTTTTTGCCTCGGGTCCTTATCCAACCGAAGCATATAACTTGTTTTATGCTTCGGTTATTCATCAACCGAAGCCTATAAGCCGTCAGTGTCCCCCAGTATTACAAAATTGCCACTTATAGCGGATGTTTTGGCCTCGGGTGGCACAGGACCGAGGCCTATAACACTTTATGCCTCGGGTGTTTATAGAACCGAGGCCATATCCTTTATTTAGGGTCCCAAATCTCGCGAACCCATCACTGTTCATCTTTTCTCTCGCGAACGCAGCATTCTCTCTCTGCCATCGTCGCGATTGCGTCCTTCGTTGCCCTTCATCGTCGATTGCGCCTCCGTCCATGAAACTAGCATCGTCGGTATTGCTCCGTCACTGAACAGCACGCGAAAAGCATCCAGATTGCGCCACCATCGCGCCCTTCGTCGCACCACTTCGCCACAATCCACCACAGCCACCACTTGGCGAAACCTAAAGCCTAGAACCTTCTTCTTTTACAATTTGCCGGAATCACCGATGGATCCTCAGCCTGAGCCGGTCAACTACATTTGCGGAGGTTTATTCCCTAATCTCTTATCACTTTGACCTAGTCGTGTTTTCCTGTTTTTCTTTTCCGTAAATATAAATGTGTGTTTAGGTTTTGAGAATGAAGAGTGATTTTACGTGTGTGTATATGCTTCAGATTGTGGCATGGAGAATATGCACTGTAGAATTTCCACAGCCAACAACAAGGACATTTTTCCCATACATGTCCCTTCCATTGAGATACTTACTGCAATGCATGTATTCTCCTTCGAACCCTTCAAGCCCTTCAACCCTGGGCACATACCCTTCACTATTCTCCCCAGACGCAACGACCAAAAACTGAGAGACATAAACCTCATCAGCATCTGATGCTATGTCCCTGACAACAAGCCTCCATTTGCCACTGTTATGATCAAGATGTGCAGATTCGACATTCCGGTTATGTTCAGCCTATGACTTCGGTTCACTATGACCCGAGGCAGAAAATCAACCTTATGGCTTCGGTTTTTTTACAACCGAGACCAAACTTTTGGCCTCGTCCCAATATGCCTCAGTTCCAAACCAGAGGCAAAATGAGGAAAAGAACCGTTGTCAAATCTCCTTCCTGTACTGTTGTCTCTCTCTTTCGCAATTCAATCTTCACAAGTGAACACATCCTTAAAATTTTGGGTTAAAGGTAGTATCAATCCCTTATGTATAGGTTAGACTCATGTCTCATTGGTGTTATATGTTATTGGTGATCCTTTATAAAAAAACTCAATAATAGTAGAGCTTGGGTTGTCTTGGTGGTCGACTCAGACCAGCTTTTGTATTGAAAGTCTTTACTCTGAGAGGTCAGACAAATATGTCTTTTTATGATAAAGTGTGATTGTTGTATTTGAATGAACTTGAATAATTAATATTTGTTAACTAAAATGTCCATTTTTCTTCTTATTAAAAATATGTTTAAATAAGTTAATCGATTGTGACGGTTGGGAATATAAGTGTCGGTCTAAGTTCCACATTAAGTAAAATTAATAAAGTTGAGCATCATATAAGGATGAAGACGTATAAACTCATTATCTTAAGATTTTTGGTTAAGAGTAATGTCATCTCTTATGTATGAATTGAACTTATCTTTCATTTGTATAGATTGTATCTCCTCGGTAATCATTACTCGAAAGACCAACAATGTTAGCAAAAATTAAGTATAATTAGTAACTATTTATTTTATAATAATTTGTAACAATTTATAAAGAGATACATATTTTAACAACTTCTTTTATGTACATATTTTATTTTTTTAATTTTATATTTAACAATTATTTTAAAAAGGCTTAAATACCTTTTTGGTCCTCATTTTCGTAGTGTTTGTTGCGGATGGTCCTCATTTTGACAGAATGTTTAAAATGGTCTTCATTTTTACAGAATGTTTAAAATGGTCCTCATTTTCGCAATTCGTGTTTTATTTGGTCTTTTTCTGTAATGCCGTTTAAATCATTAACGAAGCATTGTACATGTGGCACGATTTGTATTTGGGTGTGTTATGTGTAATGTACATACAAACCGTGCCACTTGTACAATGATCCGTTAATGATTTAAACTGCGTTACAGAAAAGGACCAAATAAAACGAATTGCAAAAATGAGGACCATTTTAAACATTCGGTAATGAGGACCATTTTAAACATTCTGTCAAAATGAGGACCATCCGCAACAAATACTACAAAAATGAGGACCAAAAAGGTATTTAAGCCTTTTAAAATTTAATTATATATTTCTTATTAATCTTAACTCAAATTTCTAAAAAAAAATAAAAAAATATGATTTTCCCTAGTTATAATAATTTGTTTATTTTTTATTGTTAACTAAACTTACAGATAGTTTACTTGAATACACTACTACCTACCATTAATAGTTAATTTGATTCAGTCTTGCAGAATTATTTAAAATTTTTATTTAGTTCGATTTAGTTTTTTCTTTTAATTTAAGCAACGAACAATAAGTATTCGGATCATAATCATACTTTTGAATTTAAAAATACTAAGATTTTCATTATCTCCAAATGAGTCAAACTAACATTCTTTTTTAAATTCATATTAATTCTCCACTGACAAAACACACCAACTAAGTTAGATAATCTATATGAACTAATTAATATTTAAAATATTTGCAGTGAAAACTATTTTAAATAACTTTTATTAACTACTGAGAATGGATTTACGAAACGGGGTTAAGAGTTGTTGGTTTTGAAAAGAAAAGAAGGAGGGTCCCCATGGGCATGCATGGCACAGTAAAAGTTGCAGAGGGAAGAAGATGATCTGGAACAAACACAAGTGGATAAGCTGATAAGGTTGAACCTCTCAAATACGACATGTCTTTATGGACATCGCTTTTGTTTCCTTATTTGGATACTTATCTTTTCTGCTATTTCTCTTTCAACTTCTGCATCTTTCTATTATCTTCATTTCCTAACTTTCAAATCTTACTATTTCAAACACCATTCTACCAAGATCAATTCACAACTTCTAATTTTTTATATCATGAGAAACAAATGTCATACATTGTTAGTTTTACAAATTTATTTAGTTCCACATTGTTCAGTTGTGGCATTGTGAAAGTGTTTATATACAGTGACTCTCAAAACAATTACAATCTTCCAAAATGCACAGTAAATAAGCCTTGTGAGGAAGACTGTGCAAAAACGTTGAGGAGAGCATTTTGGTCTCTCAATAATTGAGAGTACATGACAAGCTTCACCATCATTTGCTTCGACACGAACCTAATTAACAAACTATTTGTCGTACTATGCTTAGAATGGAACCCTAAAACTGAGTTTCGTATGTGGTAGTGTTTTTTTTACATGGTGGGGGGAAGGTTTAAAACGAAAGGTGGAGTGGGTCCCTTCCAATGTATATGTTTTGGGATTTCATGGGTCACTATGTGACAAGGCCATGTGAAGATATGAGTAAGTCGGTTTGGATATGATGTGCAGAAGAAGACGGTGTTTCTGTCTTCTTATTAGGCCTCTGTCATTGCACACACACCATGTTATAACAATTTTCTTTTTTTTTTCTTCAAAACAGTTGGAGATGTTATTTATTTTACTAATGCAACCAGTTGACGCTCCTAATACTTATTCTATTTTATTTTATTTTCTATTACATGATTGTGTCAGGTGTAAGGACTAAGTATCTACTGTAAAAACTCAAATTATTCTTTAACCTTTTTTATCTGTGTTTTTCTCAATTAGCTCGTCGAATTCCTCGTCCAATGTAACATTTTTCCTTCACCGCTCGGTCACTCAGACGATCGGTGTACATGTCTAAAAGACTCTGATGCTTAAGTTATTTAAGGCCGATCGGTAGGTAATAATAACTATGATAATAAATGTGAGTTAAAGATCCTCACCAATCTACCTTGGACCTCTATTCATAGTTTTTGGTGTAAGCCTATGATTAAGATTTCTTAATCATGACCCAATTGCTTTTTAAACTTGATTACTAACTTGTATTGTCTTAGCCTCTGATCCAGGTTTTGGTCCAGATGCCCGACCGAGAAATGACGATCAATGAAATTTATTTAAATAAAATAATGTAGATTATATGAGAGAATTTCTACTTATTCTTTTATATATAATCTAATTTTAGTTATTTTTTTCTTCTTTTCTTTTTTTACAGAATTGCTTCCTGTTCCTGAATGCTTTCTCTAAATATAAATAAATAATAAATTGAGAATAAAAAGATTGGATGATATTGGAAAGAGAAATATTAGGTTTAAGTTAATAAAATGAAATTTGTGTGTTTGAAATAATTAAGTTGGGGTAGAAAAAAGGGATATAATATAATAATAGTGACGCCGATTGGTACAGGAGTCAGCAACGTATTCATTGATTCATGAAACTAAATAAAGTCGCTGCTGATTGATCCAATCTCTTTCAAAAACAAATGCGTGCATTCTTAATCACTTTTTCTTCTCTTTTCTTTTTATTTTTTCTCTTCGTCTTTTGTATTTCTTATCTAAGTTCCTGCCTTTCACATTTTATATTTTTTAGAGTTTAATTGTATCTCGCAGTGATACACGAATTAACGATATTTTTATCTGACTAAAATTTTAAACCGGTTTACTTTTTTCTTTCTTTGTTATAACTGTCATTATTGAAGGAAAGATTTCGGCAAAGAGTTATTTTAGTCATTTGATTTTATTTAAGACATGAGATATATTCATTCGAGACAAAAAAATGGTGAATTTTCTGTTTCAATTCATAACCGAGATATATTTAACCTTTATTATCTCAGTTATGAAAGTAATCGAGATAGAAAATCGAGATAGAAAATCGAGACTTATTATCTCAGTTATAAAATAACTGAGGTCAAATAGGTATTAAAAGTTAAAAAAAGAAAATAGATTACAAGTTTTAGTCATTTTATAGTTTTGTTGTACCTCACTTTTCGAAAAATTACAACACACAATGAAGGAAATTCCATCCACAAAGAAATTGAATCAGGTAACCAATTTATAACGTCTAAACAAAAACACACCACAACTCGCTTCATCTTAGCCAACCAACCAAATGAAGAAATTTCATACTAATGAATCTTGTTTCTCTCATTTTGTTCGAAATGAATCATTTGTGCAACTTCACGCTATAAACGACCAAGTAGCTTGAATCATCATTTCAACTATCTTCACCATTTCCACAGTTGTTCATGCAGATGAACCCTCCGAAATCAAGGACAATTTGATAATTTTACTTTTTTTCATTTAAACTTAATTTTTAATCTATCACATCAATCAAATCACAAATTTTACTTCTAAATCCACTCACTTTCTCCTCCAAATTTCTTAAAAAGAACAACGCAAACCTCACTCTCTAATCCACTCAAATCCATCATCTCCCTCTTATGCAAATCAATCTTCACAAATGAAGACACCCTTAAAGTTTTGGGTTGAAGGTGGTATCGATCCCTTATGTATGGATTTGACTCATGTTTTATTGGTATTATGTCACTGGTGATACTATATCAAAAAATCCAATAATAGTAGAGCTTGGTTTGTCTTGATGGTGGGCTCAGACCACCTTTTGTATTAAAAGTCTTTACTTTTGTATTGAAAGTCTTTACTGTGAGATGTAAGACAAATATGTATTTTTATGATAAAGTGTGGTTGTTATATTTGAATGAACTTGAATAATTAATATTTGTTAACTAAAATGTCCTTTTTTCTTCTTCTTAAAAATTTGTTTAAATAGCTAACATCAATTGTTGACGGCTGGGAATCAAAGTATCTGTCTAAATCTCACATCATGTAAAATTAATAAAGTTGAATATCATATAAGGATGAAAATCTATAAATTTTAAGGTCTTTTGTTAAGAGTGGTATCATCTCTTATATATAGATTGAACTTATGTCTCATTTGCATAGATTGTATCTCCTTAGTGATCATTTCTCAAAAGATCTAACAATGTCAGCAAAAGTTAAGTTTAATTAGTAATTACTTATTTCATAATAATTTATAACAATTTATAAAGAGATACATATTTTAACAACTTATTTTATGTACATATTTTATTTTTTTAATTTTATATTTAATAATTACTTTAAAAATTAATTATAAGTTTCTTATTAATTTTAACTCAAATTTCTAAAAAAATTAAAAAATATGTTTTTCCCTAGTTATAATAATTTGTTTATTTTTTATTGTTAACTAAACTTACAGATAGTTTACTTGAATACACTACTACCTACCATTAATAGTTAATTTGATTCAGTCTTGCAGTATTATTTAAATTTTTTATTTTATTCGATTTAGTTATTTTCTTTTAATTAAAGCAACGAACAATAAGTATTCTAATCACAATCAAACTTTTGAATTTAAAAATATTAAGATTTTCATTATCTCCAAATGAGTCAAACTAACATTTCTTTTTAAATTCATATTCATTCTCCATTGACAAAACACACCAACTAACTTAGATAATTTATATGAACTAATTGATATTTAAAACATTTGCAGTGAAAACTATTTTAAATAACTTTTATTAACTAGTGAGCATGGATTTACGAAACGGGGTTAAGAGTTGCTGGTTTTGAAAAGAAAAGAAGGAGGGTCCCCATGGGCATGCATGGCACAGTAAAAGTTGCAGAGGGAAGAAGATGATCTGGAACAAACACAAGTGGATAAGCTGATAAGGTTGAACCTCTCAAATACGACATGTCTTTATGGACATCGCTTTTGTTTCCTTATTTGGATACTTATCTTTTCTGCTATTTCTCTTTCAACTTCTGCATCTTTCTATTATCTTCATGTCCTAACTTTCAAATCTTACTATTTCAAACACCATTCTACCAAGATCAATTCACTACTTTTAATTTTTTATATTATGAGAAACAAATGTCATACATTGTTAGTTTTACAAATTTATTTAGTTCCACATTGCTCAGTTTTCGCATTGTGAAAGTGTTTATATACAGTCTCTCAAAACAATTTCAAACTTCCAAAATGCACAGTAAATAAGCCTTGTGAGGAAGACAGTGCAAATGAGTCTCTCAATTATGATGAGTACATAACATGCTTCATCATCCTCTGCTTAGAACATTTGCAGCATGCGTACCTTTAATCACTCTCATTATTTTGATATTTTGTCAAGATTAACAACAGAAGAACTAGAACAACTTCTCCGTGATTTGTTCCGAAAAATCATCTTCAAAAGACAATTTCTCCTAAAGTGAGAAGGATGTTCTGCTATGACTAAATATTTATCTGATGATGGACCAACATTTAAAATCAGTCACTCTTTATCTTTTTCTAAGAGTGGTAGAAGATGCATATCCCCGAAAAATTGTACGGCTATGGGCCCATGTAACTGGGTTTCCTTATTGCAGGGATATGTACATCCCCATATCCAATTGAAAAAGATAAAGATTCTCTGTCAAAACGGGGAGGTTGGTATTTATAAATGTTCTTCTGTTGTCTAAACTGGCTACTCATTGGGCAAGGGAATTCCTGAGGTATTGTCCGCTTTGGAGCATTTTAGCTCCGTCATGGTTTTGTCCTTAAAAGGCGTCTTAGAGGGTGAAAAAAGGTAAAAGTATTTAAACTTCGATTGACCTCGACTCCTAAGCAATGTGAAACTTATTGGGTGTACCAGAACATTATCCTTAAAGCCTAAAGCGAATACTTTACTCGTTTTATCTTTAAGCCGACCCTGTATTGTGTATGTGTAGTTATAATACTCATGTCAAATATATATAAAAATAAACTAATTTCATTTAAAACATTAAACACAGAATATAGATTACATTATAATATATTCATTAACAATTTCCTCAAAACACGTTATTAGTTTTACTATCCAACTCTTAATAAGAAAAAGAATATTTACTTTAAAAAAAACGGTGAGTTGGACTTTTGTTTAACTAAAAATATAAGAATTTCTTTGTGTTACACGTTTCATTGAACATTTACGTTATTGCTCAAGTGATGGTAAATAATGCGTATAATAATTATTACGTAGCCTAGGGATACCTATTTTAAGGAAACAACGATTAATGGATTTCCATTCACTTCCAATAAAAATAAATTATTTAGCATGCTTAGTAAAAAATGCATTTAAAAAATTAAAAATTAAAAAGAAGCCAATTACTTGCATCGTGGTGATGTCTTTCACGGTTAACCTATGCTTCAGCGCTTAAGAGAAAAAGGTAAAGCGTGAATGTAACGTTTAACATCCTTTTTTCGTTTTTTTTTTTTTTTGTATATTCTTCTAATATTTATATGATTATTATTTTAATAGTTGATTACAATTTTTAACTTTTTTGAAATTTTATTTTAACAAAATAAGATTTTTATTTGAGAGAAATTCTTATATATTTAAATTTGACAAAATAAACAACTGCGAAAAACTAATTTTTTTAGTTGAGTTGACCATCCCCTGCTTTCTATTTCTTTCTAGCAAAAATAAATAAATTTAAGCTTATAGTTTATGATGATGTGTACTATCTTAGTTACTATATGCAACAACTATTTATTATCGTAAGAATATCTTTTATGTAAAATATTTTTTATTTATTTTGTCAATTTAATATTTACTATAAATTAAGATAACATAAACAATTATTTATGATAGATAATTCAGATAGTGAGTTTTAATCACTATATATCACTTTCATATAATTTTTGTAAAGAAATCTCTGGTCATGATTGGAAATATAACTAATTCTAAGAGATATCTCATCATACTCAAAACTAACTTCAAATCTGACATACATATCCAAACTTTTGAGCCAGAAGTATTAACTAGCCCAAGATTTGTACTTGGACCTGGCTGTTAAAGCACAAGAATAGGGCTATTTCTTCCTGTACCCCTCTTTTCTTTCTGCACCTCGTTGTAATCCCAACCTACCACTTACTAAAATTATAATAAAAATCTCTATACCTCATTATTTTTATATTTTTTGGAAGGTATTTTAAAATCTGAAAAATGTTTTTGAAATATTGAATCTGAAATTTTGTTAAAAATACAATTTGAATTCAATATTCTACAAGTCATTTCCGGAAATGGAGGAACACTTGCAAATAAAATTTTGAAACAGTCATTTTGAAATGTTAAAAAAAAGAATTCAAAACATCTAATTTAGAATATATTTGAAATTTTATTCCAGAACAACTAATTTAAAATATAAAAATATTTTTCTAAAGTTGGAGAAATATTTCTAAATCCAAAGACATCTTCTGAAATGAGTATTTGGAAATCCAAAAATATCCTCCCAGCTTCTTCTAACACCATTTTTCTTCTGTCAAAATTCCTTTTCGTCCACTATTCATCATATGTTTTTATAATTGAATTGAGGGGTAAAATGAAGATTAAAGATTTGACGGGTGCAGGAAGAAAAAATGGGTGCGAGACGAAATGACCAACATGGGTTATGCAAAATCCAACTTTTAACTGTCCAAACAAACCCTACACCTTACTGAAAAATTGTTTAAAACAATATTACTTTGAATTTTTTATGGTGACTTTGGTAGGGTGAAAAAAGAGGGAGAGAGAAAAGGGAAAAAATCAAAGCGATTAATTTTCTTTTTTTATTCATGAAAGTATAGGTCATAAATTTTAAAAAAATGTGGAAAAAGAAAAAGAGGATCTCAAGTAATAATTTTTCTCTTAAATTATTAAATGTAGAAAAAAACAATGAAAATTGTTGACGTTGAAAAGAAGTATTTTCTCTTAAAAATAATTTATTATAATAAAATAAATAACAAATAATATTGACAGTAAATCATTTTGATTTCACTAATTATTTATTTTTGGTTTTTTTTTCACATCTTTTCAACCAAATATCCACTATTTGAATAATTTTTCACTTTTTACTATTTCTTAATTATATGTCATACTTTTTTTCAGTCATTTACTTTTACTATTATTTTCACCCTTCTTTTGAAATAAATATCTTATATTATGAGAGTCGTTTCCTTTTCAACTTTTTCTCTTTCTTTTATTGTTTATCATTTCTTTGCTCTACACAGAGTTTGAAGCAGACAAATGCATCCACTTTTAGAAATTATGACTTTGAATATTCACATTGAAAAGGATAATGCATTTGAATTAGTTCGTGGATGCAGTAAAATATATATATGAAAAATATTTATAAAACTATTATTTTATGACCTTCAACCAAAGAGTTGGTGGTCCTGGGCGGTGATTTCCGGTGGAGGTTTGAACCAGAACGAGTTGCATGTCAATTTTGAAAATCGTGCATGAAAAAGACTGAAATCTTACAATAAATAAAAATTATTTAAATCTTCATATAATGTTTTCATGTATTTATATCTATTAATTATTAAATTATCTATTAATATACTAACAATTTCTAATAAAATAATTAATATAAGTAGTAAAATATAATTTTATATTTGAAACTATATAGCCTAGTCATTTACAAATTTTTATGAGACAATTTCAATGTTTTATATACCTCATAATAATATCTCCGGTCAAGTGATATAATAACTATAGCAAATATTTTCACATCTGTGCACAATCTTAACCATTATTAATTAAAATTAATATCATAAAATTATAAGATATAACATTGTTTATAGTAATTTTAAATTTAAATTTTATACATGATTATGTATAATAAAATCATTAAAATTATTGAACAAAATCATAAAATAATTAAATTGCATATATATATATATATATATATATATATATATATAAGAAAATAATATTTTTCTTAAAAATTCACAATGGGAAACAAAAAGTGAATGATATAGCCAATTTAAAATGATATAGTTGTTGTGCAATTAAAGTTGAAAATGAAAGCATGTAACTACTATAATTGAGTTAAAAAAAAATGAAAATAATAGTTGATATTGTTATTGTACTACAGCCAAATGCTACTGTCAAATTACTTGCATTGAAAATATCAAAAGGGTGATTGAAGCATTTAACTCATTCCATTGAAATGTTTAATTATTCTCTGTCATACTTATCAGAATTTATTCTATTCAGGTTGTTAAATCAAAATTCAACCCCACTCACTCAGAATTGGCTTTTACCACCATTTTTTTTCTTCCTCATTTGTTTGCGGTTTTCAACTTCACACACCTTTGAATATCAAAGCAAGTACACAATTCTAACAACACCAAATGATTTTATGTAAAATGATAATTATAAAAAACGAAAACACATCTTAAAATTTATGTAATTCTGAACAATATTAGAGAAGGAATATGAGTATATGAAAATATTATTTAGTGTTTATTAGATATTGCCATTTAATAGTTTTTTAATTTAAATATTTTTTTATTTCTAATAAAAGAACTGTTATTTTTTTAAAATAAAATAACCTTTCTATCTCCATTCTTTTAATTTATTTATTGATTTATACTAAATGGACAATTAAATGACCAAAACAATTACTGATTTAATTACGTAAACGATACCTTACCACCTAATTAATATGAATAAAAATAGAAATACCACTTTCATGTGAAATCATATTCTTTAGAATAAGAAACAAAATTAGCAAACACATTAATCCAAAAACTTATCTTTAGAAATTGGCATGACGAGTTAGCCAAGTGATCCCTTAATAAGCTAATCATTTATTTAAAAAATATTTATTCAATAAATAAGAGCAACTTAAAAAATTAACGTTTTCACAAAAATTAATGGAAAATTATTTAGTATCAAAGAAAAAATCCATAAAATTATTAGAAATAAAAAATATTTAAATATAGTATTCTTTTGTTAGTATTTATTGTTTTGTATGTTTATTTAATTTTTTTTATAAATTACGAAATTTAATAAATACTTTAAAGATTCTGAAAAATATTACATATTTTTTTTTTTATTTGCAGTCCATATTTTTTACTTTGTTCAATAATAAATAATTAAAATATAAAAAAAAAAACATTTGATTGTAACCCCTTGTGATTGTACTATTAAATGCAGTGTGATTAACATAAAAAAATTGTCCAAGCCAAGCTGAGTTCAAAGATGACAACTCCTAGATGGGAACATATTTTATCATTCTATACTCATGTTTTGAATTAAAATTTTATTTTCATCTCTATTTCATAAATGTTTGTATCATTATAGTCTTTATCAAGTAAGTATGATTATACTCATATACTTTATTACTATTTTAATATTAACTAATTGTTTTTTATAAAAATAAAAAATAAAAAACATAAAAAAGAGGATAACATTCGATATATTAAGGGTCAAGTAAGTTTTTAGTCCCTGAATTTTGATCCAAAATGGGGATTCGTCAGTATTCGAAACTTCAAAATATATCGAAACTTCAATATATTTTGGTCCCTAAACTTTTAAAAAGAATGAATATAATTATTTTAACTCAATTACGTTAACTTTTTCTGAGGTGTTGTTACATCTCTTAGTAGATATTGGACCAGGAATGTATCAAACAGTGTAAAAAACTCAAATACTAACATGAAAAACGTTCTACATGTAAAAAAAATTAATATATCGAAATGTAATTTCTAAAGTACTACATTTATTCATTTCTAAAGTTTTGGAACCAAAATGTATCGAAATTTCAGATAGGGACGAATTCCAATTTTAGATTAAAGTTCGGATTAAAAACACACTTAACCCAAATAATAATCAAGGTTAACTATTTAGAAGAAAAATTATAATTATATAAGTTTTAAATTAGAATATAAAAAATATAAAAGTGAAATAATTATATAAAATATTTTACATAAATATAAATAAATTTTTATGACAACCAAAAAATATATTAATTTTGTAATCATTAATTAAACAAAATTAATTAAAAAATAATTGAAAAAATAATAAAATAAATAAATATTCAAGTTTAAAAATATTTAAACTTTTTTTAAAATTTTTTCAAATTGTAATGAAATTTTATTAAACAAAATTGTACATAAAAAATTATTAAATTAATAATAATTTAAATTTACACATAAATCTTTAATCTTTTAAAATGTAATATATATTGGATGGTGTAAATAAATTTTATAACAATTAAATTATTATGTTACATTAAAAGAAACATTTTTTTACAATTATACAATTATAGTGGTAAAGATATATTTCTGATAATAAATTAAAAATAAAAATAATTATATAAGAAACAATTGTTTCGAGAATGATTTGATACAGTTTTAAAAAAAATTGCATAAAAAAACAAATAGTTATGAATATCATTAGATGAAAAGTACTTTTTTGAGAAAATTTTCAAGATATCATAATAGTAGAAATGTCGAAAGATAATAAAAATTATTTAGTTAACCTTTTATATTAGTAAATTAGGGATTTGAGAATCAAATATTTTTATAAGAAAAATATAAACAATAAATAAAATATATTTTATTTACTAAAATTAATAATATATTATTTGAGCAATATAACAACAAAAAAGAAAAAAACATTTAATTAAGATTATGATAAAAGATAAAATACGTTAAAGATATGAATGAATTTTATAAATATAAAATAAATCAAATAATTAAATCAGAGAAAAAAAATAAAAGAATATATATAATACTATTTAATAAATTATAAATACTTTAATAATTTAAACAATATCAAAATGAATATTATCTAGCTTCATTTTCTTATTTCTTATTGTATAAAAAATTGCCCGTTAAAACAGGGATATTTTTACACACTTTGGATTCATTTCCCTCTCTTAAGTGAGCCTGAAATGTAAAACTTTAGACCAAAGGAAAGAAAAGTTGCATTATCTTTTAAAAAACTGCATTCTTTAACCAATAATGACCCATCTTTAAGAAATTGAAGTGTGTTGATGAAGAAATGTGTCTCTCAACCTCACAAAAACGCGATTGATCACACCACCTCAAAGAACCACCCATTGTATACGAATACGAAGCATCCTAAAAGCACTTTACACATCACATGAGACGTGTTAGTAGTGCCCCAAAAAATAAAGAAACCAAACTAAGCACAGGAAAAACAGCTTCCAAGGAAGGTGCATTTCACCAACACCATAACCAAGTTTAAAACACTTTTGTATCCAAGCCAATTAATTAGTACAAACACGTTCTCTCCACAGAATTTAAGGAAATTTTTAATTTCTAAAATCGATAAGAACCGTGAAAGAACCACTGTATCAATCCTAAACCGAACCAGCTGAGAGAATATTTAAATCATGACTTTCCTCAAAATAAATTCATCAAAAACCTTTCTCCGACACAAATTGTATAAAATATTAATTTTTTACCTTTGTAGTGGTGATGTTTTGGCCCGGTTTTGGTAGTAGACCACAGTGACCATCACAGATTTATCTCGTTCTCTGACTCTCACACTGATTTATTCTGACCATATGCTTTCTTTTTGGTTCTCCATTTTGTAAAGGAAAGGCCTTTGGTGTTGTGTTGTGTGTGTGCTGTTGTTAAGCTGAAGTGAGGGAAATGTTGAGAGTGAAGGGAGGGAAAAGGCCACCTTGGGTGGGACTTGGAGCTGCGGTGTGGGTTCAGATTTGTTCAGGAAATGGCTACACTTTCCCTCTCTACTCTCATTCCTTGAAATCCGTTTTGGGTTTCAACCAGAGCCAGATCACTCTGCTTGGTGTTGCCAATGATATTGGTGAGAACGTTGGCATTCTTCCTGGTCTCGCCTGCAACAAGTTCCCCCCTTGGCTCATTCTTCTCATTGGTGCTCTCTTATCATTCCTTGGTTTTGGTGTTCTCTGGCTTGCTATTTCCAAAACATTTGATTCCGTTCCTTTCATTGTGGTAACTTCTTCATCTTCATATCTTTTTCGCTTTATATAAACAATTTTATGTTTTCAGTTCTGTTTTATTGCCTTGTTGTTTGCTGGGTATTTGATATCTTTAGACAATCATGATCTGAGACAAAGATGAAAGGAGTTATGTAGGATAAGGACTTTTATATGAGAATAGCTACAGTATTGAACATTTTCTATAGCTTGTTTGAAATTGAGATCTCATGATTGTTTTTTATGTTTCTCAATCTACAGTTTTCCTTTCAATGTATTGTTGTTTGGTTCATTTAACAATTGTTATGGATAGAAAGGGCTTAGTTCATAATCATCTCTTTTTATGTATGGTGTTGCAGCTATGGCTTGCACTTGCTGTAGCGACCAACAGCTGTGCATGGTTATCTACTGCTATTCTAGTCACCAACATGAGAAATTTCCCTGTCAGTAGAGGCACAGTTGCAGGAGTCCTGAAAGGTTATTCGGGGCTCAGTGCTGCAGTTTTTACGGAAATTTACAGCGTGGGTTTTCATAATTCTTCACCCAACTTCCTGTTGTTCCTTGCCATTGGTATTCCTGCTCTATGCTTCAGTACCATGTTTCTTGTTCGGCCTTGCACTCCGGCTTCCGGTGAAGATTCTTCTGAAAACATGCATTTTCTGTTCATCCAAGGTGCTAGTGTAGCCTTGGGTTTATACTTACTTGCAACAACAATACTTGACAACTTTGTCCCCATGAGCAATACAGTATCATTTGTTATGTTGGCCGTGATGATTCTCCTTCTCCTGGCTCCCCTTGCTATCCCTATAAAGATGACACTGTGTCCCAGAAAAGCATCTGCATCAGAAACACCAGAGCAACATGTTGGATCTTCCGACTTTCTGGTTCAAGATGGCAAGGTGGACAACACAGAACCCTTGTTATCATCTTCATCGACCAGTGGCCTTGGAAGTTTTAATGATGTGGATGGTTCAGCTGAGGTGGCCATGCTTCTTGCTGAGGGTGAGGGGGCAGTGAGGAAGAAGAGAAGGCCCAAGAGAGGGGAAGATTTTAAGTTTACCGAGGCTCTAGTAAAAGCAGATTTCTGGCTACTGTTTTTTGTTTACTTTGTTGGGGTTGGAACAGGGGTTACTGTTCTCAATAATTTGGCTCAAATAGGCATTGCACAAGGTATGGAAGACACCACTGTTTTGCTGTCATTGTTCAGCTTTTTCAATTTTGTGGGTCGGCTAGGTGGAGGAGTTGTTTCAGAACATTTTGTCAGGTAAGTAATTATTCTCTGTTAAGTTAAGATTTTACTCTCGCGCCCATATCAGTTAAGAGATCATTGTAATCATCTCAGAAAATTCGATGCCGTGCTACTTTTGACTAGCACCAAAAATTTGCTGTTTTGCCCACCACAAGTAGGTAGCAATTGTGTTGAGGTGTATGTTTATTTTTAGATGCTAAATAAAGTAGACTTTTCTAATTTGTGAAAGTAAAAGTAGGTAGTGATGGTGTTGAGTTGAAGTGGATGTTTATTTTTAGAATTTTATAGTTGCATATCAGTCATTAATAAATTGTTTTGATATACTTTTAAGACAATTACTATAAAACTAAATACACTTGTAATTTATTTTATACACATGTAACAATGAATGACCTTGCATGAATAAAGTAGAATTGTTTTTTGACAATTTGCAGGACAAAAACGATTCCAAGGACAATTTGGATGACATGCACGCAGATAATTATGATGTTCTTGTACCTTCTCTTTGCATATGCTATCAAGGGAACCCTTTATCCCGCAATTGCAGTTCTTGGAATCTGCTATGGCGTGCAATTCTCCATAGTGATTCCCACTGTTTCGGAGCTATTTGGTTTGAAACACTTCGGTTTGTTGAGCAATTTCATGGGCTTAGGGAATCCACTTGGTGCATTACTTTTCTCGGCTCTTCTAGCAGGACACGTGTATGATAACGAGGCAGCAAAACAACATGGCGAAGGCCTCATTGGTTCAGGTGTCGCATGTATTGGTCCAAGTTGTTTTCAGCTAACCTTTTTCACTCTGGCTGGTGTGTGTGTTGCGGGTACTCTCTCCAGCATTATCTTGACTTTAAGAATTAAGCCCGTTTACCAAATGCTTTATTCTGGGGGTTCGTTTAAGCTACCTCAGACTTCAGGCCACTAAAAGTACTCAACTTCAATAACAGATACAGCACCCCACACAGTTTATTTTATAGACAAACCTGTGTAGCTGCTTTTTTCCTGGTCTGCCATTACATTCTCAACAATGCTGATAAACAATCTAAGACATCAGGCAAGAGATGTTGGTTTCAAACGTGTGAACATGTTGGGATATGACTCTGACCACTGAGAATTTTCATAAAGTGAAGGATATGTGTGATAACGTTATCTGTAGGGTAATTAATCTGTCATATATGCTTGGAACAATCGTTTATTTCAATATATGTGATGATAACTATACAACGAATGAGCTTAATTTGTGTCAGTTGTTATTAAATGTAAGTTTTTAGGTTTAGTTTGGTGCCGCCTGAAAGTGATATCTGGACTTTAGCTTTAATTGCTTTGAATGAGAATAGCTACCAGGAAATAAATTAATTACTTTCCGGAGATACATTACGTGATCTCAACATTGTGTTGGTGACGGTAAATATTTTCCTATTTATATATTTACCCAAAGACAAAACCATAGCATAAATAAACCTAAAATGTTGGTCATCTACACATGGGACTGTTACCTTGTAATATGAAATTACGACCTTGGATAACAAAAAATATTAACTAGTGGTCGGAGAAGCAGGGACAAGGCGTTTAAGCGATGCGGCAAAACATGAGATAAAATTTCATATGATAATAGGTAGTTGCTAAGTTTCTATCATGAGATACCTATGAAAGAAAAAGAATGATAATGTAAGCGGCACTCACCATCGAATGGAAAAGACAAAATCAAGTTGGTTTCAGATCCTGAAACAGTGAAGGCCAGAGAGTGTGGTCATCGTCATAATCAAAATCAGCTCTGGGCTTGTTATAAGGACTGTAAGCCATTGGGCTTTCGTTGTCGGGCCTTGTTGAATCTGAAGGCCTAGGCGGTCTTGGGCTTTTGCTCTCCGCGGGCATGGGTCTTGGATCGAGATGCCCTGACAGTCTTGGACTCTTTGCTGTGGCTACAAATCTTGCATCCAGAGACCTGGGTATCAGAGGGCTTCTGTTAGAGTTGATCATCATCATTCTCTCGTGCATTCTTCCATCGAGTGGTCCAGATAGCTTCAAGGCCCTGTTGTGGACCATTTTGTCATGCATGATTCTACTACCATCCAAAGGTCCTGAAAGTGCAATGGTTCTGCTTCTGTACATGGGAGGCACAGGTAGAGCCTTCTCTTCTTCTTCGCTCCCTTCTTGTTGCTTCCTCACAACCGATGACCCTCTCACTTTCCCTTCGTACCAATTAATCTCAGGTGGCGCCATTGAAACAGGCATCAAAGAGGGCACGCCTTTCACTACGCGATCATCATCACCATCACCGTCATCCTCACGAGAAACAAACTTGTTCATGCACTTCCTGAGGCACTTCTTGATGACCCCAGAGAGGTTTTTGGGCCGTCTTCCTCCTCCTCTTCCTTCCCTCTTGACAAGCTTGAGAATTTCTAGTCTGTGCTTGGCAATTGAGATGCCCATGCTCTGAAGAAACTCGTGGTTGAAGTAGCAAGCGTCTTCCAATTGAAGCTCATTGCGTGCGAAGGTGAGGCCGTAGTCGTAGATTAAGGAGGGTTCTAGAGTGGTTCTGGATAGCCAGGAGAACCAGTCCATGTGGGTAGTGCGAAAAGGGTAGGATATGGTAAGGTTTGAGGTGGGCATCACATAGATATAGAGAGATAGATAAGGAGGAGTGTGGAGTATGAGAATCAGTGTTTAAATGATAAATGTGGTCGGTATATGGCTATTTATTTTGTTTTTTCAGACCAATTGCTTCCACTACCTGTCTTTTTTTGTGATGATGAAATTTGGATGGTAGTTGAGACTGAGAGTGACAACAGACACCCAATAATTTCGTGTGTGGAGATTTTTGACATATTATAGTAAGGAAGGTTCACGGGCATTGTACAGTAGAATACTACAAAAGGTCCTAATCCTCAAAGTTAGAAGCTATTGCAGCCATGTTACGTAGGTAACAAGAGTGAACATGAACTGTGTTGAAAATATCCAATAAGAGTGTGTCTTTGTGGTGCTTAGTGAGTTAGATTACGACAGTGGTTGGCTTAGGATTTGAGTAACATGGGTTAAAGTTAATTAAAGCCATGAAGGGCCCATGAAATGGAAAGTAGTTAGGGCAAATGAATTTGGTAAACCTACTACCAATTAGCACATACCTGCCACTTTAATTAGATAGCAGTAATGTATAGAAGAAAAACAGGAGGGGAAGAGAAGCCATATAAATTGACCAGGAATAATTATTTTTGGTAAGCTTCCATGTCGGTCTTGGCTATGATGCAGTGAAGTAATGGGTTGAATGAAGTCACAGTTGGTGGGGCGAGTGTCCTTCCACACATAATTGATGACAGAAGATGGATGGTAAAACCACTGTAGCAGCAAACCAATGGCATCCATCAACTTATTTCAGAAGCCGAAGAACACGGCAAGTTAACAAGTTACCTACAAAGTACGCAGTTACATCCTCTGGTTTGGTCCAAATCAAGGTATTGAGCTGCACATGCTTCAGTCCTTAACAACTGATATGACATCATGCGAACAAACATCAGAACAGAACACTGTTTGTTTTGTTGTCTCAAAAAATTGAAATGCCATGAAGTATTAATAAAACACCTAAACATCATCTACTTTGTTTGGTTTCCTTGAAAGCTTGTAGCCATGGTTGGTCTATGATCATGATTTGTAAATTTTATGGCTTGGCAGCAGGGGTTGACAGAGACCTACGAATCCAACCGATATCACGTGAGATATTAATGGTGAATTGATTGTTTAGAGAAATGGACCAAAATTGTGAAAGGGGAAGGGGGCGCAGCACTACTACTTTCTTAACGTAGACCTATACTTCTCTGCATATTTACTATCTCAAAATCTGTGCATTATTAATGTCAATATTATCTTGGATTATTTATTAATAATATTATTGACATGTGATATCTACTCGTTGAATTACACAATAGTAGATGCATGTACAACAAATAACTATGTAATTCATGATTTATCAATTTCTTAAATAAACCAAAGTGGTTGTAACTTGTAACTTGCATGTATAAATATATACTTAATTTTTAAAATAATTGTTAGATGTTAGTTAGAAAAATAAAATATATATACAAAAAATGATTTTTAAATAATTGTTAAAGATAAAAAATAGACTTTTTTATATTTCGGAGTTCATTTAAATTCAAATTTGAAAAAATGGTTAGTTGATTTTTCTTTGTAAAATAAGATCAAGTCGTCATGGTAAAAGACTATTACATGTGAAATCATCCTCCATCATGTCGGTTTTCTTTTTCTTTTTTTTTTCCCAAAAAAACGAAACCGTGTTGTAGGAGGTCGGTTTCTATTCACTCTAAAAGTGGAATCGTTCTCGTACATGACGACTTCACTTTTTAGATCTTATGATAGAGGACGACTTCACTTTTAATGTCGTCTTCCTTCATGACGACTTATCCTATTTTGCAAAAAAAAAAAATAATAATAATCAACGGACTCATTTTTACAAATTTAACTTTAAATGGACTCCAAAATACAAAAAAGTCTAAAAAGTATTTTTAAATTATCAGTTAAAAAGAGATAGTTAGAATAACGGATAAATTATTTATAAAATAATTAATTTTTAAAATAATAATTAAGAATAAAAGTAAAAATATGAAATGTGAATATAAAAGAAAATATCTTTATATATTGTCATAGATAAAAACAACACAATCCTTTTATATAATATAATTAAAAAAATGAGATTTGAGACATTACAAAATTAGAAAAGAGAGTAGTTTATTAAAAATGATGAATTGTGCGAAAGAGGATATTGGGGTTTCCATGTCCATGCATGAAGGGAGAAATCATAACCAACCATGCAACGAGTCAAAGGAGCACAAATTTCGCGCTCCATCCGTACACAAACTACATCCTTGTTCGATGTTGAATCAGTTCCTTTCCAACGTTTTCTGATTGCGCCCTAAAATTCCTCTTCCAACATTTTCAGCGACATAACATTATGCACACTCCATATATCGTGTGTTCTCGTTGTCCCAATTTCACATTAGTCCCAACTCAACCTTAGCATGTTTTCTTTGGGTAGGAAAATTCAACTTTCTCTGCGGCATAACGTAAGGCCGTTCTGCAGCCAATCACAAGGCTCCACCTCATCATCATCTTCTTCTTCTTTCTTCAGCTCCTTTGTTGGGCCCACACATGGTGAGAGGATCGGAGACTTTGAGGCCTTTCTTAGAGCAATCACTTCTGGGGTTGTGGTTGTTGCCTCCACCTTAGGCTTTTGGTATTGGTCCTCTCTGTCTTCTTCTGCTTCCAATTCTCTTCAGTCATTTTCTGATTTTGCCAATCAGGATCAGCTCCAACAAAAGCGTCAGAGCAAACCCTCCAGGTTTCTCTTTAACGGTATCCTCCTATTCATCAATCATTTACGTTGCATATTGCATCTTTATTACATTTGTTTTCTGATTATAGCTCTTGATTTCCCTTTTTAAATTTCAATTTGCAATGTCACGATACCATGTTCAGTTGGTGGAGCAAGATGTACAAGAAACTAAACTCCCTGACATGTATTCATTTCCTGATAAATTTGCAACGTTCAATGTTTTCTTATTGATTTAACCTTTAATATTGGTATAGGGTAGAAGTTGAATTTAATTGGAATATTTTGATATCGAAGAAAACTTGAAGATAGTTCTCACCGCAACTAAAAGCAACTACATTACCTACATGTACATATCTTTTGACAGATGTTTTTTTTTAACTAATATATTATTAGTTATTAACATAATAAATATGTAGTTTTCAATAAACTTTGTAAATTCACGTGCTATACGGGTACTAAAACTAGAATACTGATAATTTAAAAGCTTCTTTACACAGCTGTTCAATCATGCATTGACGTATAATTGGAAATTGTTGTCTTCAGTAATAATTAACTCAAAAGTCATATCTACAGTCAAGTTTAATCAAAAAGCATAGGATTTTTGTAGTTTAATTGTTAATTTATTTGCTTGGTTGCAAATGTTTAGATTTGTTATGCTTCTGATTTGATGCAGATGACTATAGAAGAAGAGTATTCTTTAATTATGAAAAACGCATTCGCTTGCAGAGCCCTCCTGAAAAGGTAAACAATCTTGCCATCATGTGTTTGTATAATTATGAGTCATGTTGTTGTTTTTCTTTCTTCAGCTTAAAAAGCAGCGAATTGTCACTGTAACATGTTTCATTTATCTGGCACCATGTCAAGTGCAGGTTTTCGAGTACTTTGCATCTGTTCGATCCCCTAGTGGTGAAGTTTTTATGACACCTGCAGATTTGATGCGTGCCATTGTTCCTGTCTTTCCTCCTTCCGAATCAACCCGTGTTAGGGAGGGTTTTCTAAGAGGGGAGCAGATTCCGGGAGAGTTGCAATGTGAACCTTCACAATTTTTTATGCTCTTTGACACTAACAATGACGGACTCATTTCCTTTGCAGAGTGAGTATTATGTTGTCTTTTTTATTTGCTTGAAACTTCTGTCATAACAACTGCTGAGTGAGTACTAATGCCATGTTATTTGGATAACAAAAGCTCTTCTTTCTTGACATCAGGTATATATTTTTTGTTACTCTCCTCAGCATACCAGAGTCCAGCTTTTCAGTGGCTTTTAAAATGTTTGACATTGATAACAATGGGTAGGAACTTCTCTTTTCCTTCTACTTCCTTCTACATGTCATAAGCTGTATTTACAAATTGCATGAAGCTTTGGCCTTCACATTCCTCGATGGAATTTCCAATGAGCTTCGGCATGTTGTGTTGTGTGTATCAATGATTCTTTTTACAATACACACACACTAGTGAAACTATCCATAATTTAGATATGGATCCTTTTACAATAGAGTCCACTATCACTTGGTTAAGAAATCAAATTCGGACATCCATCTTTTGATTACACTAGTCAGATCTGTCTGTATAAGAATTTGGATTTTTGTTTTAAGTTTTGGGCATCTGAATATTTTAAGAGGTGTTTGTCAACAGTGAAATAGACAGGCAAGAATTCAAGAAAGTGATGGCCTTGATGCGATCACAAAACAGACAAGGGGCCAATCACAGAGATGGACGACGTCTTCGCATCAAAGCTTCCGTAGAAAATGGGGGTCTCTTGGAGTATTTTTTCGGCAAACATGGAAATTCATGCTTACAACATGAAAGATTTGTTCAATTCTTAAGAGAGCTGCATGATGAGGTATGTGAGTTCACGATATGCTACTTTGCTGTCTTTGGAATGTTTCATTGTTGTCGTAAGTGTTGGAGTGGTAAATGTGGCTAAGAAGTCTTGCATTAAGAATAAACTTCCCGTTGTACGAACTACTTCCTGTTTCATTGACAGCGATCTCTGTTTTAGAAGGTCCACTGAAAAATTGAACTAAACTTCAACAGAATATGTTGACAACTTGATGAAAATTTTAGTTTTTGAATCGGCGTGACTGTGCATCCTTAAAGATAGCAAAATATTTCGTGATTAACATTGTACTGCCCTTCTAATTTAATTTACAGATCCTAAGGTTAGAGTTTTCCCATTATGACTACAATAAAAGAGGAAGCATTTCAGCCAAAGATTTTGCTCTGTCCTTGGTTGCATCTGCAGACGTCAATCACATAAGCAAACTGTTGGATAGGGTCGAAGAATTGAACAGGAACCGGCAACTAAGAGACTTGAGGATTACATTTAAGGAGTTTCAAGATTTTGCAGAATTGCGCAAGAAGTTGCAATCCTTTTCTCTGGCCATATTCAGTTATGGAAAAGTTAATGGGGCGTTGACAAAAAATGATTTTCAGAGAGCAGCATCTCAAGTACTGATATCTCCCTTTGCCAAATTAAATCAAAACCATTTTGAATTTACGAATAACTTCTTGCGTGTTATGTTCTATTCATGCAGGTTTGTGGTGTCTGTATTACAGATAAAGTGGTTGACATAATTTTTCATGTGTTTGATGCTAACCGTGACGGAACCCTAAGTGTAAGCGAGTTTGTGAGAGTTGTACAAAGAAGGGAGGATATTACATCAGGCTCTGGCTTCATGGGTTTAGTATCTTGCTGGTCGAACTGTGTAAAGAACTGTTCATCAACCAAGCTTCAATTATGATGCAACACATTCAACCATGCGCAGCATCATTTAGGGAATCTGGCAGAAGATTCATTCCCGTAGAAATGGAGAATTGCCATTGCTGTCACATCATCACTGCCTGCAATCTACACATAAATGTACAGTGTAGGAGTTTTTCGGATTTGGTGCCCAAGTCCTCTTCTATTTGTACATTCTATCTCCAGCTATCCCTTAAATTTAACTGTTGCCTTTCACTGTTAATGCCAGTAATACGAGTTAACATTAAATGAGTAGATCGATTATGAAAAGTTTAATTATATCTCGCTCTTTATATATTTCTTTCCCTTGGTCAATATCAGTGTATAAAACAGCAAATTCATTACAATTTTTTTGGAAAGAAAGGAAGTAAAGAAGAAAGGTTTAATTATTTAAGGACCACAAGTATTAAGATCTAGACAAATTTACACTGTTTCTACAACTAAAGTTTAACGTAGGACTTCACCTAAATTATTTAAAATTTTGCCAACCCTGGTGGGTACTCGCTAACTAATTCACCCATTGATCGAAAAATTACACTTAGCAATGAGTTTTTCATAATTAGTTCCGAGGGTGGTTTGACGTCTTTTCAAAAGTTGGAACAATAACTTGCATGAACTTGGAATTGACAACTAACTTGACAAAGTCACATTCTCCCATTTGAAACCAAAGCGACAAATTTGGAAAGAGTCCCTCTTCTACTTCCTAGATTAGGCACACTGAAATAATTCAATGTGACACACAAGTGACACAACAACTTGTCAGGTTCAACGCCCTTTTGTTTGTGGACCTCTACAGCAGAAAAGTTAACTTGCTTTTCTTTAGTAACCACCCGTGTCCTTTACAACTGACACGTATGATGGGAAAAGAGTAAGTAAGGCTGAGCTCATGAAAAATTTTATGAGCTTTGCAGTGTTTTTATAGGTTAACCTTAAATGTAATTGCAGCAGTTCTATAATTTTTTAATCGCTATATATAAGTAGCGACCTTGGTTTTTACCCCTTCATCGGAGACAATTCTGGTAAGTTGTCAAGAGGTGGAAGGAAATGACAAGTACAAATCTGAATGATGGTTTGCTAAACAGGTTTCAAATCAAAAAGTGTCAATCACTAAAAAGATTTTATGCTACTTACTAACCATGGTTCCACTAACAAACCCAGTAATTAAATTCTAATTGGCTTCCACCGAAAGGAAGAGAATTTTTGTGACAAATTTTAAAAACAGCTCATCAGTAATATGAGAAATCTGAAACTTGCGGAGCCAACAACTGAAAAATTTATGCTGATTGCAGATTTCTTCCTACTGAAGCTATCCTTCAATACTACAGGAAGGCAACGAATCGAATATGATGGAATTGATGCCATACATGGTTTCCAAAGTGCAAGTGACACTAGCCAATGCCAACAATTCCCAAAAACAAATTGACCAATCAAAATACGTATACCATATATTAATATTCCACCCACACCATTTATTCATTTTCTGGAACTCATCCTACTCAAATGCATAGCAAGTGCATCCCTCACCCTCACTGCATTATCATCCCCCACCCCATCAAAAGCAGGAAACCCCTCTTCCTTTTCCAAGCAACAACCCTTTCCAACCCCTTCATCCGGCATTTTCTCATTGCACTTCACAACAAAATTATGCAATAGACACCCCGCAACAACCACAAACGGCAAATGCTCAATACACTCTAGCTTCCACTTCCTCGAGGCCGCCAGAAGCTGCCACCTGGCACGAAGCCCCCCAAAGGCATTACCAACCAACTCCATTGCATTACCGTGAGCACAATTGAAAGCCCTCTCCGCCGAGCCAAAACTATCCTCCTCATTCACTCTGTTATAAGGAGTCAAAAGCCACGGCAAAAGGGGAAAACAGGATTCTCCCAGGATATACTGAGGAATCAAATTACCGTCGTTGAGATTATAACACGGTCCATTCAACAATTCCTTGGATTCCTCAACCTCGTGATAAATCTTACTCTCACGCAAAATGGTTTCGGGATTCATGGTACTTGGCCACCCAGCTGAGACATCCAAGAACCTCCCTTCGGAGTCCACCAACGCTTGAACCATCAAGCAACCATCTTCGCCCAACAACGAATCGTCAATTCTGAACCTAGCCAGCCCTAAAACCCCGAAACAATTGGGGAGAGAACTCCAGCCGAAACCCACCACAACCCTCTCGGAACCGGTGCGGAGCTCGAAGAGGTATCCCAGGTTGTCGACGACCGCCTTGCAGAGGGCGAAGAAGGCGCGGCAGGCCTCCGACGGCGCGATACCGAAGCGTCGGGCGATGGCGGCGTAGGGGGCGGCGTGGGCTAGGCGGAAGAGAGCGGCGGCGAGAACGCAGTCGGGGGCGATGTGAGGGAATGAGGGGGCGAGGGAGGGGGTGAGAAGGTGGAGGAGGTGGGAGAAGGAGGGCTTGGACATGCGGAAGGCGTTGAGCCATTGGGAATCGGAGAAGGAGCAGAAGCGGCGGAACCAGCAGTCGCGGTGTGGCGGAGAGAGAAGGGGTGAGGGTTTGGGGTGTGGAGAGAGGGAAATGAGGGATGAGATTAGGGATTCGAGACGGAGGGATTGGGAAGGGAGGAGAACGACGTCGTTGCGGGATAGAAATGAGTGTGCTGTGTGTGTGACTTGGGCGATTAAAGCGGCGAGGTTTTGGGTTTGGGTTTGGAATTGGTGGTGGTGTTTTACGTTGGGCGGTTTCTTCCCCTTCCGCTTTTTGGCCATCACCTACCACCTCTTCTTCTGTTGCTGATTTCTTCACTGTTAATTTTCAGTACACTCCTTTCTACATCTTTTACTTTAAATCTTTTTTTTTTTTTTGGCAACTTCTCATAAATATTTATACACAGAAAATTTTAAATAAATGACAGCTAAAACAAGACTTAATAAAAAAGTAAAATGGGGAAATGTCACTAACCAAACAATCCATAATTAAATCAATTTAACTTGTATTAGCAAAACCTCTAGCTCTCAGGTATAAAAGCTAAAAAAAGAGGAAATTATGAGAAACTGAATTTAGAACAAAATACAGAGTTATTTAATTATGAAAAGTTTTAGGAAAAAATTGAATTGAATTTCAATTTTAGTTTTATATTTTAATTGAGAATAAAATTTTGTTATTATTATAATAGTTTATAAATAATTCAATGAAAGATAAAAGAAAAATATATATAAAATTGTTCCTGGCCCATCGAATAGAGTAGCAATCTCTTTCCCGGGAGCACATAACATTTTCTTTTTTTTTTTGACGATACGCAATTAACTTAAAATAGTTATCCCCACAGAGTACTTTTCAGATTCAACCTACCCTTTCTAGCTCCTATTTTTTTTTCTTCCAATCAAAAAGAACCCATCAAATATTGAATGACTGAGCACTCAAATCCTATCGCGAGTCTTGATACATAGTATCTTAAGTCCTTTCCACAACTCCTAATTAGAAAAATTGTCAAAATTGATTATTAAAGTGTGGTGAAACATAGATCACATGTAAATGTTTGTTGAAGATGACATTGTAAGGTTGAATACGAATAAATTAGAGAAAAAATAAGTTGAACCGAGCAAATGAATTTCTTATCATCTGTAATGCAAACATCATAAATTTTCTAGCTCTAATATCAATAATGATCTTCATATGATAGATCATAATTGTTTCTAGTTGTGAATGAGAGTGAATGTTGTTATGTTTATAGATCTTGCAAGAGTTATTACATTGATAATAAATATATAGAATTAACATTGATAAAAAAATATATAGAATTGATCATGTACCATTATGTATTCATAACTATAATTAGATATCGATGGTTGATGACCAAACAAAATTAGTTTACCGCAATTAATTTTATATGATCATTGTGCTTGTCTTGTTAGACAATTTTTGTTTAACCATCATTTTATGTTAATTTTGTGGAACTATTCAGAAAAAAAGAATATCTTAAAATCAATAAGTTTTCAAACTCATTGCAAACTCTTATAAAAATCTAAATCCATCATCATTATTATGTAAACAATAATTTACTTGAGATGTCTTATCCAATAAGTTATCATAATAAAAAGTTTAAATAATTATGTGTTACCTTACCTTATACATGTTGTGATCCTAGAAGAATGGCAATTTGAGGTAACTAATCTTGGAATTTACGGTTTTATAGTATACCAAAGTATTAATTATCATATTCTCTCTTTTATTTTGTTTTATTCCTTTCATTATTATTATAAAAATTCTTGATGAGAAAACAACCACTATATTTTCAAGATATTATCCGTTTTGAAATCGGGTGAAGCTCAAACGATGTTAGATTTATTGACTATACCCAACCATCGTTAGAAACAACCATTTAGTTGGGTTGGGTATACTGAAACAAAAAATAATATTTCTTTATCATATAAAATACATACATTTTAATCGGATATAATTACATTATAAATACTTTAAAATTTAATTACAGTAGTATTATAATTAGATAACGCTGTTTGTAATAATTAAATAAAATATGAAAAATTAATATATTATTGTCAAAATTATTGTAATATTTATTTATATTTTAATTAATTTTTTAATAATATAGATTGAATTCCTTAAAATATTAATTAGGTATTTTACAGATAATTATACAATAAATAATAAAGCATACATATTTATATAACCTTTTTACTTGATTAATTTACAAGTATAATAATATTTTTAAAAAATGAACTAAGAATAAAAATACTATATTTATTAATTATTACAAATATTAATAAAATTAATAATGCCTTATATTTTCGATTTAAAAAATAATAATTAAACATTCTTACTCAATTAGAATGAAAAATATGTTACAAAGATAAGAGGTTTCAATAAATGTAAATAATTAATAATTATCACACTTAAGAACTACTTTCATTTAGCTGTGGTCACAAGTAAACTACATAATATAAACATTTTTTTTTATACAACAAACCAAATCATATAAAAATCTTTATGACTTACCAAGCACATTTTTTATACAACAAATCAAGTCATATAAATCTATTAAACTCTCATCGCATGATATTTTCATTTATGTGGTTTCAATACCAATAGAGTTAGGATATATCCTTCACGAATCCCAAATTTAATACACAATCTAAATATTTCATCATTGAAAATAATTATATTTAATATTTCACATGTTATATAAAAATCATAACATCACACATTTTCATTCATAAAAATACATCAAACTCAATTCAAATGTTATAACTAATTATCAATTACTTTATAATAATATTTAAATACAATATATTAACCATATATAACAAATAGTGAAAGATAAACAATTTTCAATATTACAAACATTTATAAGTTTATTTTTTTAAAGTTCACAAAATACTTTTTCACCTAGTCATCACTTGGTTCACTCAGTGAATTAAACACATGTTGGATTCGTTCAAACATTTTGCTCATCCAACCAAATGTGTTAACACACTTAATGAATTTGGTTCTCTCATTAAAAATTTTGCTTATCCAACAAAAATCTTCTAGTAGTTTTCAAAATAATTCACCCAATGAAATTTAAATCATCTATTGATCAAACCTCACAAATTTTTAATTAAATGAATTTTATCCAATGATTGTTGCTAACCCAACAACTTTGTATAATTTATAAAATTTACAAAATATAACAAGAAGTCTAATTGCTTCAAAATGTTTCTTCATTTCTCATATCTAACATAGACTATTTTGTTTTAAAATAACATAAAATTAAATCAATATGATTCACTTGTAATATTTTAATTTTTCACTACTGAATAATACATAACATATTGATCTCAACATTCAAACAATTTTAATATGTTCAAATAACAACAATTCTTAGATAAAAACAAACACTATGACCATGCCATCATCACTTCTAAATTATTTATCCTAACTTACTATCATAATTTAATTAGCTAAAAGACTTTTTCTCAAGCTTAAAAACTTATACATAGAAGATTACGATAAATAATTTGAACATACTCTTTATTATCCTAAACAAACAAATATCTATCTTTAGTCTAGAAGGACCACATGCAATGCAAAACTCCCAACCTCCAATCTCCATGTATCAAAAACTTTTAAAAACCAACTAAAAAAAATGGACAAAAAAAAACTTACTTTAATTGCTTTTTATAGACTAAACTTACTTTGTTCTCTACCAAATTCTTAAAATAAACTATGATGCACAAATAAGATAAAAATAAACTATTGTTGGAGAGACATAGATTTTTGTGAAATGATTTAAGTTATTTCTTTTCTCTGCTCATACATTTTATACTTAAATTATAAAATATCAATTCTTTATCTCAATTATATAACTTTTACTCTTAAACAATTTAACGGCGGTTATAATTTTATCTTTGCAATGTATCACTACAAATATTTAAAAATTACATTCAATTTGCTTTCAATATTGAAAAAATTAATTATCACCAAAGATAATTAACAAAAATTACTAAATTAATAATAATTTATATTTTACATTAGTTTACACAATATTATTTAATATTTATTTTTATTCAAACCATTATATTTGTTTACTTTTTTATAATGGAAAATTAAAATTCTACTTTTCCTCATAAATTTTAATTTAAAAAATTCCTCCTCTTTCTTCTTAGAAACAATTACAAAGGTAGAGAAATCAAACCATGAGTGGAATTCAGAAAATTGAAGTTCAACCTGTCTATACTAGCGTTGTGCAAAGAGCTGTCAAAACGGATAATCCGATTTGGTCTAGCTCGATTTATCACGAGTTGATTATTTAGTGAACCAACTCAATCTGGTTCACTTATTTGTGAACCAAAAAAATTTGAACCCGACCCGACTCATCACGGATTGGTGAGATTAAACGGGTTGACTCATAGGCTCACTTAATTAAAAAAATAATTTTTTAAGTTTTGTTTAGTCAAAACTAAATTACAATTATAATTAAAATCTAAATAAACTTCAATATATTCCAAATACAAACTAAAATCACAAAAATACCAAATTAGCTACGTGTTGACTAAAAAAATAACCTAACTTAACTTAAATGCAAAACCCAGCTTAACAAAAAATATTTGTATAATCATTTATTTGCGGGTTGGTAAACTAATCCAACTCATCACATATTTAATTTGAATGAGCTAAATAAAAAATTAATTATATTAAAATTTATAAAAAAATTTCAATCCAATCCAACTCAAATTCACGGTCCGTGAATTTTACTAGCGGATTTTATTTAAAAATTCAATCCTAATAAATACGTCTAAAGGAAAATAAAATAAAGTGTGGAGGTCTATTCAGGAATTTTTTAATTAGATTTATTTTCAAAAAGATAAATCTATATAAATTCAGCACAGGCATCTCCTCTGGTCCACAATTGAACCTTTTATTTTTCTGGAAGCAACTCTCGTCTTGTAACTATTGGCAATTCTCGTCCATGTCTTCATGAATTTCTTATTTTACAAGAAAACATGTGCAACAGTTGCATTCAACATTTTGACTTAAGAATTTAAATAAACAATATTATTTCCGCCAAGAAGAAAAATAAAAAAACTGTGGCAAAAAAACTACTACATCTCAAGGGTATTTTTAAAACAAATAAAAAGATTACCAATATCAAGGTTAAATATATCCAATAAACTGATAGCTCACACTGCAACAAAACAAAACTCATAATAACTAACTGTTTCTTTCTCGTTCACCAAAAACACTGTCTAGTTGTCTCTTACCACAACAACAAATTTCTGCTTCTATATGATGGTAACAAACATGTTGTTCGATTCATCTTCAGACACATATGGAGTAAGTTTGTCGGATAATAGAGAAATGATTAAAAATGAAAACAAGTAAAAATAAAATAAAACAAAAATTATTGGAAAAATAGCAAGTAAAAATGAATGAAAAACAAATTTTAGTTGTGTGCGTGGCGCACACGAGACTTAGAAGAGTGAATGGGCATAAAATTTCTAAATTAGAATTTGATGATTTTGGAAAAATCAAAGTTGCACGCTGAGGACACACGACACCCACAAGTAAGTTGGAGGAAACAAATTCCCAATTTTCTTTCTTTAATTTTCATTAATTATCTGTCACAAACCAAACCTCATCCATGGCGTCTCTTCTCCGCTGCAACGGTCTTTCCCTTTCCCCCTTACCTCCGCAACCCACGCGCCGCCCCAAATCCCTTCTCCCCCAAACCCTAAACATCAAACCCCCAAAACCTTCGCGCCACGTTACGGTGCGCGCCGAGGTCAAAGAGACCGCCGCAGCAACCGCCACTTCCTCCGACGAGAAGATCCGTGAAATCCTCCGCAACCGCGACTATGATAAGAAGTTCGGATTCAGCATGGACATCGATTCCTTCTCAATCCCTAAAGGCCTCTCGAAAGAAACCATTCGTCTGATCTCGTCCCTGAAAGAGGAACCTCAATGGATGTTGGAATTCCGCTTGAAGGCGTTTGACAAATTCCTGTCCATGAAACTCCCTACCTGGTCCGACAACAGGTATCCTCCCATCGATTTTCAGGATATCTGCTACTACTCGGCTCCCAAGAAGAAACCCTCTCTGCAATCCCTCCAAGACGCCGATCCCGAACTCCTCCGCTACTTCGACAAGCTCGGCGTCCCTCTCAACGAACAGAAGCGTCTCGCCAACGTCGCCGTCGACGCCGTCCTCGACAGCGTCTCCATCGCCACCACCCACCGCAAAACCCTCGAGAAGGCCGGGGTCATATTCTGCTCCATCTCCGAGGCTATTAAGGAGTACCCCGAGTTAGTCCGCAAGTACTTAGGGAGGGTCGTGCCCTCCGATGACAACTACTACGCCGCGTTGAACTCCGCCGTCTTCAGCGACGGGTCGTTCTGCTACATTCCCAAAGACACCAAGTGCCCGATGCAGATCTCCACCTACTTCAGAATCAACGCGCTGGAAACGGGGCAGTTTGAGCGGACTTTGATCGTCGCCGACGACAGGAGCTTTGTGGAGTATTTGGAAGGGTGCACTGCGCCGTCTTATGACCGGAACCAGCTCCACGCGGCGGTGGTGGAGTTGTACTGTGGGGAGGGGGCGGAGATAAAGTACTCCACGGTGCAGAATTGGTACGCTGGGGATGAGAATGGGAACGGTGGGGTTTACAATTTTGTGACGAAGAGAGGGGTTTGTGACGGGGCGCGGTCGAAGATATCGTGGACGCAGGTGGAGACGGGTTCTGCTATCACGTGGAAGTATCCGAGTGTTGTGTTGGAGGGAGATGACAGTGTTGGGGAGTTCTATTCTGTTGCTTTGACGAATAACTATCAGCAGGCTGATACAGGGACCAAGATGATACACAAAGGGAAGAACACAAGGAGTAGGATTATCTCCAAGGGTATATCGGTTGGACATTCCAGGAACTGTTATAGAGGGCTGGTTCAGGTTCTGTCCAAGGCGGACAATGCGCGAAACTCGTCTCAGTGTGACTCCATGCTTATTGGGGACAAAGCAGCTGCCAATACCTATCCTTACATTCAGGTTTGTTTTTGCTTTTCTTGTGTTTTGTTTGTCTTGCTGGAATGATTTTAGGTAGGTTGTTTTGATAAACAAAGTGGTATTGTGTGATTTATGTTGCTGACTTTACCTACTGGAATAGGCTTTTGTTGTAGCTGTTGGTTGGAATCAGAGGAAATGTTTATTTATTTATTTTTTTGGATAGAATAGGAAGGGGTGAATGCAAGAGGATAAACAATAGTCTAGAACTAAGGAAATCATTATTTTGGACTTAAGAATTTAAGATAGGATTTGGCCTTTGATGGTATTGGAGTTTATATCTAAGCTTGTTGTTTAATCTATCTTAACCGTTAGCAGAACCCACACTAATGTGCGGTCTTGTGAAACTTCACATTTAAAAATGTTGAATCCTCAATGAGAAGGAATGTGCCGGAGATTTGATGTAATCAAACTAAAGTGGAGAGAGGGTTTGTAACGTTGAATTAGACTTAGACCAGAGTTTTGGTTAGAAAACCAAACAGCAGGTCATCAATTTTTTTGGTGTTATTCTTTTCTTTTCAAAAGCATATTATTATGCAGTTTCCCTGCCTCACCTAACTCGCATCACTTCCCATTTTGTTTTGTCTTTCTTTATTTTCTCCTGCTTCCATATTTTCCATGATACTTTTGTTTTGCTAAAGCAACCACGATTACTTTTTAGGTGAAAAATCCAACGGCAAGAATTGAACATGAAGCCAGTACATCCAAAATTGGGGAAGATCAACTGTTCTATTTTCAACAAAGGGGAATAGACTATGAAAAAGCAATGGCCGCAATGATCTCCGGATTTTGCCGTGATGTCTTTAATGAGCTTCCTGATGAATTTGGTTCCGAGGTGAACCAACTCATGAGCTTGAAACTCGAGGGCTCAGTAGGTTAAACAGTTTGTTAAGCACATTATTTGGAATTTGCTCAGGCCATTTGTTCTTGAAGTTGTACAAGGCCATAGAGGTGCTGCATTCGGAAGGATGTGTACATGCTGTATATAGATGTTGTCTTCAAGTTTACCACAAAAGGGCCCTCAAGCATTACCAATTTTCTACCTTAATAAGTAATCACTGTAATCCTATAATTTTGTTTGTGGATTTACTCTGGATTACCAGTTCTTTAATGTAACTCAGTGTTTTAGAGGTATTGACAGAATCTGTTAGTATCATGGCTTCAGCAGGTACTGGTGGTACATTGTTATTTCCTTTACGAGGGAAAGACATATCCCACGTTGTCATAATAAAATAATATATTTCTACATTCACAGCCTGACTGTTCAGTGTCCAGTAATTCTGTCAAACCATAATATCAGAATTAGTTCTAAATATGCAGATCCTGACAAACAGGCTGGTGCTTCTTTTTCGAATATTTGGTAGAAATATTGCACACGTTAATTCATTTGGAGCATGTCAATCTGTGTCATTCTACGTTGAACACAATTTCAGGATGGGTGGTGGAAAGTGAAATCTGTAATTAATTCCAGTCTGTAAAGTGAATTTTCAGCAACCTCGTCCCTTTCGTTTTCTATCTTTGCAGTAAACAAATGTTCATTAATTAATGCATTCAATTGTTCTGATAAGGTAGCTCTACGTGTCTCATAACTTACCAAAGTTTTACTTAAGCTCTTTCCTAGTGATTTCTTATTATTTTACAGTATGATTTCTTATTATTTCCAGGGACTATTAAGTGTATACATAACTCTGATTCTCTGTTCCACGTGATGGTTGTCCTTCTTATTCAGGTCAAATAGATTACAATGGTAGGATTTGGATACTTCCATGTGCAATTACTCTTTCTTCTCTTCTCTGTTTAAATATTGTAGCCATGTTAAGGTTGGAGATGTTAAAATCCCAACACCCTTTTCTTTTTTAATCCACCCTTGGTTAGTTCACCTTTGCAGGACCTCAACACACATTTAACCACAAACAAAGTGCCATCACAAAAAACAAACAAACAAAAAGATGACTCACCAATCACACATGATTTGAGAAACAGAGACACAAAAAGCTAGCCATAGTAAAAAAAAAATGAAACTCAAGTATTTCATGATATTTTGAAGAGAATTTAGTGAAGAGATGCCATAATAATAAAATATAACAATGAAATATGAATTAATTTTATATAATAAAATAATAATACTTTCAACTCAACTTTAAAATAAGAAATTTCTAACTTCTTTCCATATTATTTAGTTTTTTTTTACTCGATCTGAGATTATATTTAATTTTGAATTCTATAAAGTCATTGATATAAGATGAAAATTCACAAATTTATTTCTTTAAAGTTAAAGTTTCGAGTTTTTATGTGAGTTGAAATCACATTATGGGTATTTTTTTTTTTTTCGTTTTCTCTTTTGAAAGACCTTTCACTTTCACTCAACTAATATTTTATGAATTTAGTTTCTTAGAAGGACCTACATGTTTCATTATAGTAAGATTGTAATTGTTTTTATGCCTTGGAGTTTAGAGTTGGCACTTGTACACTAAATAACCCACTTCTCATTAAATTAATAAAGACCTTGATGGAAGGACCAACATGCTCAATAGTGAAAAAGTTTAGAAACTTGAATGTCATGTTTTTATTCTGAATCTACCTGGTACAATGATCCACTTTTTTAAATTCATTAAAATTATTAAGAATAATATGGGTGATTACCTTCCTTCTTATTAGAATTAAATGTAATTAAACTCCAAACATTTGATTTTGAATTTATTAAATATTTATTTCCAATATATTAATGACTTTTTACTTTATTAGTTAAAACTTAATTGACATTTAAAAATACTTCCAAACTTAAAAATGTTGGAAAGAGAATACCCAATTGAAGTTAATCTTAATTAGGCGTTTTTTAAACTCTTCCTGTAACGTTGATTGAGTAATTATAATTATTAAATCATAATTAATTGTTTGCAAAATTAATAAATATGAATCTTGTCACACGAGCAGTTTATTTTAACTGAACTTTCAATTATGGCTTTTTAATTGTTAGCTTATATTTGTTTAAAAAAACTATTAACTCTCCATGTATTGTTGGTATTTTTTTTTTGGATGTTTTACTTTGGTACCATGTAGCAGTTCTCTAAAGATTAATAAATTATTAAATATATTAATATACAACAGTTGAATTTAAAATTCATGTTACCAGCAACGATAAAGGACAATGCTAAATTATTCCCATCTTTAATAAGACAACAATAGTTTAAACTCTAAAAAGAAACAATCCTAGGAAAAAGACAACATATTCAACTTCCACATTGAACAAATTGCAAGTCCTCATAATTATTTAAAAAAAAAAACGATTAGTTCAATGCATATTAAACCTAATTGTAATTAGTTAGGCCATGACCTATTGTGTAGATATAGAATCTAGGCCAAAGAAAAAAAAAGAAGAAGCAATTATTGTTTATGAATTCACTTTTAATTCGAAATCTCAATACATTAAACTTATAATTTTTTTATGATATTTAATTTTATTATTTTTATATAATGTGAGATTTAAAATTATATTTTTGTATTATTTCCAAGAATCATTATACGATAATATAAAGAAGACTTATACAAGATTACTTGTGGTATTGTCTTTGTGATTTTGTTTTTTTTTTTCAAGTGTGTTGTGAAGAATGACGTAGATGAGTTGTACAAGATCTCTGTTATTCATATTTAAGTCTTACTAGTGAAAAAAAAAAATGAAAGTTATTACTTTAGGGGCAAGCAAGCATTGCCACACACATAAATGTGGTGTGTAGTTACCAGCTTTTCTTTCTTTTTCTATCCCCGACATGCTTTTCCACTTTTCCTATCTACCATTTCAGTGCACTCGAATCTTTCTCTACCAACCGATCTCTCTCTCACTCTCACCTCTAATTTTTTTTTTTTATAAAAATTTCGGAAAATAATTTTTTACTATTAAATTTTGATAACTTTTTTTTACAATTTTAGATGTTATCTTTTTTCTAAGTGATTTTCCATTTTTTTTTTCTCATTCTCAATATTTAAAAATCACTTAAAAATGACACATCATGTTATAAGAAAAAATTATCAAAATTTAGTAGTCAAAATATCATTGTTCAAAAATTTCAAAGCAAAACATATCTACAAATGTAAAACAACGAGTGGAGAATGATGTTTCGTGTTTTTAAAATTTTATGTGGGTGGCTATAGGTTTATCGTTTTGTTCAATTACTCTTATATTGCCATGTTTTTTTTTTCTTTTCTACTTGTATTCGTTTGCTTGTCTTTTTACCTTGTTCTCTTCTGTGACATTGTTTTGTATTTGATTTTTAGTTATTTTATCTCCTTTGCGATCTGAGCATGTTTTGTTGTCCTTGTTTACAATTTAATGATTTTTTATGCTTTAATAATGTAACTAACTATCTGGTATCATTCTTCTACTCTAAATGTGACAAATTGAGTGTTTACTTACCAGATGGTGTTGAGATCATACTTTTTCAGAAAATCATACCAAAATTAGATGAGAACTTTTGAAATCATTATTGCTAATTAAGTTGGATGAGGAAAGGAACAATCGTACACTTTATGTGAAAGGTGAACTTGTAGTTGTTGTCGCTTCGCATGATTATGAAGGTTGTCAATTAATGGTTAATTCATTAGCAACACAGGAATATAGAATGGACCCACCATATACAAAAATAAAGAAAAAGAAAAATACTTGTCATGGGATATATCAGATTCTGAGTTCAGTTAAGAAGCTCACGTTATGTGATTTTTTTTTTATGACAAATGCTTTAGTGGCGTTAACGTGAAGGCTATGAAAAGTCATTCTTCCACATTACAAAAGAGCAGCAACAACACGACTTCGTTTTCTTCCATTCCAAACTTCCTTGCTGTTACATTGTGTTTTGGTTTTCCTTGCAGTTGCAAAGTTTGAAGCTTTTTTACATAACTCGTCACCCAGATAAGTTTATTTCTCTTCCCAAATCCTGGGTTTTGTTTCACCTTTTCTGAAGTCTGTCTCTGAAATAGAGTTTGTATTCGCTCAAACAAATAATAATTGAGAGAGAAGGATGCGTCTGTGTTGAATATCTGTGTCACTTGAACCATTGTGACAAGAGGACAACCCAGTCAATTTTCATTGGCACCACTTTGAGATTTTGAACTTGTTCCGGTCAAAGATTGCTTGATTTTTGTTATATTGTCCACCATTTCCTTGGGTTTTGGATGATGCCATGTTAGTTATATCTGAAGGTCTTTCATGTTAGATTGCCTCTATATTTCTTTTCTTTTTGGAATACCTTGTTATTGGTTTTCTTGTGTTCTTGGTTTGACTGGAATAAACTGAGTAGTGTGGTGTAAGAGTGGGAAAATGGGAAAGAAAACGAAGCAAGTAGGAGAGACAAGGGAGGATACTAAAATGGGAGATAGCAGTCCCAAAGCTTATGACAATGATACTATGGTGTTCATATCCATGTCTCAAGAATTGAAGAATGAGGGAAACAAGCTGTTCCAAAAGAGGGATCTAGAAGGAGCAATGTTAAAATATGAGAAAGCCCTGAAGTTACTTCCGAGAAATCATATTGATGTGTCCTATCTGAGGAGCAACATGGCTGCATGTTATATGCAGATGGGGGTCAGTGAGTTTCCAAGGGCTATTCATGAATGTGATTTGGCTCTTGTAGTGACACCCAAATATAGCAAAGCACTGTTGAAGAGAGCAAGGTGCTATGAAGCTTTAAATAGGCTGGATTTAGCTCTAAGAGATGTCAGCACTGTTCTGAAGATGGAACCAAATAATGCCATGGCATTAGAGATCTCAGAAAAGGTGAAAAATGCACTTGAAGAGAAAGGATTGAGAGTTAACGATACAATAATTGAGTTGCCTCCAAATTATGTTGAAACTCCAAGTGCCTTGACTCCAGAAAAGGTAGTGAAAGAGAATATGCGGAAGAAGGGCTATGAGGAGGAAAAGAAGGCTCCGAATGACAAAATTCTAGAAAGGAAAACCGAGGAGAAGAAGATCAACACATCCAAGAAGAAGAAGGCCAAGGAAAAAAATGATGAGAAGAAGGCTGATATAAAGACAGTTATAGAGGAAAGAAGTAATAGTAGAAGGGAACATGTTCCTAACAAAACAGTTAAACTTATTTTTGGTGATGATATACGGTGTGCTGAACTTCCTATCAATTGTAGCCTCTTCCAGTTGAGAGAAGTTATTCAAGATCGATTCTCGAGCCTAGGAGCTGTTCTTGTCAAATACAGGGACCAAGAAGGTGATTTAGTCACAATCACTTCTGATGATGAATTAAGAAGGGTTGAAACAGGATCTCATAGTTGTATCAGACTGTACATAGTAGAAGCCACTCCTGAGCAGGATCCACTTTTTGAGAAATTTAAAGTGAAGGAGGGGGAAGTTGTTGGTATTAACATTGCAGTTGAGAATGGTTGTGTGGGAAAAGCAAATGGAACTGTTAGCTCTTCTTGCATTGAGGATTGGATAATTCAGTTTGCCAAATTGTTCAAGAACCATGTTGGTTTTGAATGTGACAGATATTTGGATTTTCACGAACATGGTATGAAGCTCTATTCCGAGGCTATGGAGGAGACTGTTACAGGCGAAGAAGCACAAGGCCTATTTGACATGGCAGGAGATAAGTTCCAAGAGATGACTGCTCTTGCATTGTTCAACTGGGGAAACGTGCATATGTCTAAGGCAAGGAAAAAGGTGTATAAAACAGAAGACTCTTCTAAAGAGCATGTATGCGAACTGATCAAGAGTTCATATGAATGGGCGCTGGAAGAATATTCAAAGGCAGGAGAAAAATATAATGCAGCCATTAAAATTAAGTCAGATTTTCATGAAGGATTTTTGGCTCTGGGGCTGCAGAAGTTTGAGCAAGCAAAACTTTTGTGGTATCATGCACTCAGTAGTAATGTAGACTTATTAACATTGCCTTCCTCTGAGGTTCTCCATCTTTACAACAATGCTGAAGAAAATATGGAGAAAGGAATGCAGATATGGGAAGAATCTGAAAAGCAGAAGTTGAGTAAAATGTCTGATTCAAATTATTCTATATTGGATTTGCAGAACATGGGGTTGGATGGGGTTTTTCAAAGTATGTCCTTAGAAGAACTTGCAGCACAAGAGGCACATATGAGGTCTCAAATAAATCTCCTATGGGGTACCATTCTGTATGAACGCTCAATTGTGGAGTTCAAATCAGGGCTACCTGTGTGGCATGAAACTCTTGCGGCTTCAGTTGAGAAATTTGAACTTGCAGGAGCTTCTCCAACAGATATAGCTGTAATTTTGAAGAACCACTGTTCAAACAATACTGCAGTAGATGGTATGTTTTCAAGACACTAGAAACTTTTGATATAGCTACTTAGATATAATGCTATACATTCATATATGTTAACTTTTTCACTGTCAGGTCTTGCCTTCAAAATTGATGAAATAGTACAGGCATGGAATGAGATGTACAAAGCTAAAATGTGGAAGAGTGGAGTTCCATCATTTCGTTTGGAACCCTTATTCAGAAGGCGAGTTTCGAAAACTTATCATGCCTTTGAGCTTGCATGAGTTGAATATGTTTCTTCAAGCACTTGAAGAGTGACACGGCCAACAGTCACCATAGCTGCTTCTGTGCCTGAAATGCTATTGTCATCAGAAGGTAACTGGTTAGTTACTTATGTGTTTATTTGTGTAGGAAGAGTTTATGGCTGCATCTTTCAAAAGTGTCTTACAATTTCAGCGTTCATGAGTAGCTGTAGAAAACATTTTCACCTGCATAAAATGTTTTGCTGCTAATGGTTTTAATTTTTACTAGCTAAACTTTACTAGAGCAGCTTCTTTTGCAAATATATTTTACAACGCACAATTTCATGCCTATTTCTCGACCCCGTGACACTTCCTTGTAGTCTTTGGAATTTGTAACTAAACACCACAACAATGGAAACTCCATGACTAGTCATTATTCACCATGAATTTTAGATTTCTCTTATCATATAATGAATGTTGATATCATGTTGTATACACTGTCAATTTGTGCTGTTGTCGTTGTTTATGACCCCGTTAGTCTTAGTGGAGGGACCGATTATTAAATAACTAGTTAAATAATTAGATACATTGAAGTTCTCCAATTTGGTCCTAGAATCACATCATGTTTGTAAAAAATGATGTTTGGTATTCCACTGCAACTTGATGCTCGCAGAGAAAGGTTTAGTTTTATCTACATGGTTGTCATAGCTTAATTATATTATTCACCCTCCTTGAGTTCTTTTTGTACTTACTCTGTTGATAATATGATTATAGTCGTGTTTGATGACAACCTTGGTTTGTCTATGCTGCAGGTTATTCATACACATTTTAAGAATGTGGGTTCACCAATATACTAGAAATATTCTTTCAATGGTGTTTACATTTCCAAAATCAAAAGGGTCTAGAAGTTTCTTTACACCTTGGGAAGATGGCGTTGCAGGAATTACCTTTTACTTAGTTTCTGCTTTTCCTCATTTTCTTTGCCCCTCAATCAGTTCATAGATTTGTAGGATGTTAAATTTGTACCAAAAGCAAGCAACGGGAGATGCATGTTTCTTTATCTTCTGTTATTTATCGAGGTAGTCTCTTTCTGAAAGAGTTTTCCTCCTAGTGCGTTAAACTTACCCGTTGCTGTGCATTTTCTATTTAAATATGACAGATACATATATGTTTCTAATTTCTTCAAGAGTATGATTTGAATTCTAATTGATTAAAAAAATATTCATTAAATATTATCTGATTTTTCCCTCCCTCAAAGTATGCTATTCTTGTTATTTTCAAAGAATATTCTGCATTATTAAATCTCAAATATTTAATTTTTCGCTAAAAGACTGGCATCGAATAACTGATTTTGACAGGGTTAAGTTAACAACACGAGCAGAATTCTATTTTCACTCAGCTGTAATTCCAACATTGCTATGCCCGCGGCCTGAGACATGGCATGACAATGAAAAACAGTAATATGAATTATAAAACATGGAATGCATCCCACAAATATCAGATATAAACATTAGTCAGTAACTAAAAGCCAGTCACAATTCATTACTTTACGATACAGTAATGAGCATCATCACTCTGGTCCAAACATCCACATACATGAGAATATGCACAGACAATATAGATAGCCCCATCAGGCATCTAAATTCAGGAGAGAAAGGGGGAAAGAAAGATATATGCACAATTATTCTTAGACGGGATAATACAAACATGCAAAATAAGGCATAATTACATTCTTGCATGCCAATTTTATGTACATTTTTCTTAACTATTCAAACAGTGGCCATAAATATGTACAGAGAATTGTTCACCAGATAGATAACAGAATTCTCTCCTTCTGGTTTATTCTGGCCGAAAGCTTATCAAGTTTGGAAGATCAGTCGACTGAAGCTTTTTAATTTCAGAAGCAGTAACCTTGCAAGACTCCAAGGTAAGACTGCGTAAATTCTTTAAAGGCTTCAGATACCGTAGTCCTCCATTGGTTATACGAGAATTTGAAACATTTAGCGACCGCAGTGCTGTCATGCCTGTATTCAGATATAAAGAAACATAAGATATATGGGTTAACAAAGTAAGACAAATTTGTATTTGATCCAATTACTGGGCAAGGGGAGGAAGTAAAAACTAATAGATCCAATTTTCCTTTTTTTCATTTTCATACTTAATTATGATTATCCGGGCACTAAGTTGCCAATGATCAATATGAATTAGGTGTGTTTCAGTAGTGCTTACAGCTAATAACACCTCTGCACAAAAATTGAGCGAAGCGTGCCAATTGCACGTTACATGTGGTGCATAATTAAAATCCAAATTGAACTTGCAAGAGGTAATATATCATTGGCTATCCATTCAAGTTACAACTTTGTGTCTGTTTCCGCCAAACATTTATTTTTGGAAGATGTTTATTGGAATATATAAAGCAATGAAGGGAAGCAGAAAATACCAGATATCAATTCCAAAGTTTTATCTGTCAAGTTGCAATTTTGGGACAGGTTTAGCTGTGTCAGGGAGACGATTTCTCTTATATTTTTTACGCCATCATCAGTTAATCCTCCACCACATATTTCAAGGGACTGCAGGTTCTTGAATGCTGCAAGATGGAGACCAAAATAGGAGCTAAAATTTAAGCCGGCAAGATAACCAGTAATCTTAGCACAGGGTCGTAAACCAGTATTTTCCCATTATTTTTAATCAGTGCTCATTTCTAACAATACACAACAAATGAGAAAAAAGGTGAGTAGGTGTTGAATGGTGTTTCTAAGTAGTACTCCCTCCATATATGGGTGTTTCGGTGTTTGCTCTCAAAGTATAGGCATAAAGAAATGAGCATGGATTTATTGCAGATTCCACTAAGTAAATGGTGTCATTAATTAAGCTAGCAAAAAGAAGAGAAATTAAAATATATACACACACACATAAAGAAACCAAATGTTCTATTTTACATCAATTCTAGAGGGGAACAGGTAAAATAAGATTGCCATCAAGGTCTACAGGCAGAGAAGATTCAACATCAAATTTGTATGTATAAGTGAAAACGTCAGAAAAAATAATCGACTTGCACTAGATAGCTAGATTTTCCACCGCTTGTTTCTCCAGTTAAGCAATTTTAAATTTATTTTCTTGACTGATTACATTTTCATGAAAAAAATCAAAGTGTGCAGCCCAATACCTACGTGATAATCATCAAATTTCCTAAAAAGAAAATGGCAAGAACCCCAATTATTACTGATGCACGTCCATTTCAAATGTAGACTACTCAGTTATATCTTATAAGTTAACAAAGTCAACTAGCAATTAGGTAGGTTAGAGAAATATACTGTAAGTCGTACATCGCAAATATGCAGTTCCATGGTCAGAAATGTGTGCTCCAAAGAGATCCAGTGTTACTAATCCACTCAGACCTGTTAAAGACAATTCCAGTGAGACAGCTAGAATTGAAGCAATCAAGCAAAATTAATCACATAGCCCCAAATAGAAAAGGATCAATACCCCAACTTTTTTCAAATATTTATTTTACTATAACAAACCATCATTGGCGGATGATTTTAAGGGGGATTTAAGGGTTGGAAAGATGCCGTGAACCCCAAAATATTTTAAAATTCTAATTTTTTAAATTTATACGTATGTAACAGTGAGAATTAAATTAGGAGGATTTCCAATCTCTTTTAACTCTCGTCATTTAAGTTTAACAAATATTAAAACATAAAATTAATTGTAATAAAAAATAAAAACTGATGAAATGGATAGAATACAATAGAAGACTTGTTTGTTTTCCTAGCCTACTTAGTTTTCCCTTTCCATTAAAAAAACACAGACTTGTTTTCATTTACAATCTATTCTATTTCATTCCTGAAAAGAAAAAGTAAAACAAACTCATTGTTACCAGTCTTTTATCATCTGTTTTATTTCATTTCTGAAAAAAAAAAAGTAACACTGAAAAATTATAATAGTATTTTAATACATGACCTTTCAAGGTTTATATATATATATATATATATATATATATATATATATATATATATATAATATCCTAAGAATGTTTGGAATATAAGAAGTTGAATAATTATATTTTATCTTCTTTTCAAGTTCTTTCCCTATGACTCTAACTAATTTAGGTAATGTGTGGTTTTGTAATTTAATTTTTCAATTTCTGTAATTACGTCAATTAAGCTCCTCTGTCAATTTCCTCTTACTTAAAACTTTCAAATTATTTACTAGTTGAATCAAATAAATCATTTCCAATAATATAAACTCCCCAACTAAAATACAAAATTTCACCAAAAACCAAAAAAGAATCCAAAATTTCCTTTTCTTCAAACCCTAATATCCCATTACCTACCGAGTCCTTTTATGCTTAACAAATTTTCACTTTATTTCTGACATCTAAAGTTTTAAATATTCCATATCCTAAATCAGTCATAAACCCCTAACTGTTTGAATATAAAATAAGATTTGAGGATTTTAAGTTTTAAAATTAGAGGAACCTGATTTGTTTGGAGAAAGTCTTGGGAAACCAAAATCACAAAGTCTCAACTAGAGGGATAAAGGTGTGGTTAAGCCCAAAGAAAAAAAAAAAAGTGGATAGATGAAAGTGAACATGCTTACCGATAAGATTCGAAAGTCCGTTGTCAGTAATCAGTCGGGTGTCCAGGTTAAGTGATTTAAGTTGTGTCAACCTTGACAACCTTTTCAGGCCATTATCAGTTACTGTAGTAAATGACAGATTTAAATCTTCGAGTTTATTTAAACCTGGATAAAAGCAAGAACCACATAATCATCACATGCATTTTATGTATTGTCAGTAAAGTTCTCCAACAGCACACTGTGTGAGTGTGCAATTGTAGATGTAACTACAAAAAACCTACACAAAACAGACATGCATTTTATGTATTGTCAGTAAAGTTCTCCAACAGCACACTGTGTGAGTGTGCATTTGTAGATGTAACTACAAAAAACCTACACACAAACAGATAAATAAATTTCATATTATGACAGCGTTTAGTTTTAATGAATGAAGTCCTGAAACCATATAATGTTTTGAATTAAATTAAAATCTCATAAACAGCAATCTCATCCTGGCCAGATTGGTAACACTTACGATTTAAATTAAAAAAAATCACTCATATTTGGGTAACTCAAAAGGGATTTCTAAAATTTATCTTCCAATTGATAATAAAACAGTCTCAGATTCCAAGACAGTCTCAGATTTAAAGCAATAATGGTATTAAAGTAAACAGTTTAAATTTTCTTACTAAAATCTGACATGTACAAACTAAATAAGGGGTTATGATATATAGAATACCTCAGACATAGCATTAGTAAGTCGATATTTTCTAACCATGAGGATAGTCTAATTTGAATTTGGTCTGCCAAAAAACTCAAAAATAAAATTTGTATTTTAATTTGAAAACCATATATACAGGATTGTATCAACCAACCTGATATATAACGCAGCCCGCTATTCCCAATGTCAGTGTCAGACAACACCAGACTTTTCAAGAGTGTGAGGCCTGAAAGAACAAATAACTAATAATTTCACACCATAGGTGATACTTCAAATAAAATTATTTAATTCCTAAAATCTCATTTTCATAACCAAAAGTTTCCCCCCTCAAAAAGCATTTTGATGGAACAAATTGAGGAAATTAAAATAAAAATTATAAGCAAAACTGAATTAAAACCACCGGTGACCAGACCAAGCACGTGTGTGTATATATACACACACACACACACACACACACATTCTAAACACAATGATAAGGCTAAATGCTAGCTTAAATCCCCACGACAATTTTATAAGTGCAATTCAGATATTCAAGTTGGAAGATGCAAAGTTTCACATACATGGATCTTACCATCTCAATTTTTATTGTTTTACAAGATACTTGGGTTTGAATCATCAAAATATGCCATTCAATCATTCAGCTAAAAATGGAAAAAAGGTATATAAAGCCTCAATGCCTCTTGTCAAATCACCAGGCACAGATCAAGAAAACTTTGAACTAGTATTACAAATCTATTCAAACTTTGAACAATGCAATGACCATTTAAATCTAACAAAAGGAAAATGGTTAAATACTTAAACATAGTGCAAACCTGTCAAATTTGCAAGCCCATCATCGCCTATCCTGCAAGAATCCAGATTCAAATACTCCAAATTTGTTAAACCTGTAAAAAGAAAAAAATATTTAGGGATAGTGAACATGCTGTATAAACGATGATTGATGATATTCAACGTCCCAGTAGCAACAATGTGGAATATAAAAACTACTTGTTGAAGGCCCATGAGCACTTAAAAATTTTAAGAGTATAAATATTATGCACCTAATAATTTCCAGGTGCTTTCCAATTTTCAGTTTCGTGTGCCCATTTATATGACTTTTATTAGAAGTTACAACATGAGAGAAGGATAAGATATTATCGGAAAAGGATTTTCTGCAGATGCTATTAACAATAATAACTCATGTACCACACATTAACAGCTACTATAATTTATGATGAATAATGAAGCGAGATATTTGCAGCTAAGATTAGACTTTCGTATTTCCTTTATTTACAATACGTTCACTTCAAAAATTGAATTAGTTCATTAGACATCATCAGTGTTTGATGGACTCTTCAGGAAAATTCAAAATGTATAAAAAGTTTCTCACCTCTCCTTTTGGTTTGTAACAGTCAGGACATTGCAGATAGAAAAACATGAAGATTACATAAAAACACAAAGACAAAAGTCTGCAGAATTAGTGTAAAAACACTAAAAAAACGAGTTTTTATTGATTTAGGGAAGCAGAATGTGGATAAAATAGTCACTCTTATGAGATATTGATATTTTAAGTACCTTTCAGATGAACTAAAGATGAGTCAGTGATCCTGTTAAAAGCCAGGCTTAACCTCTTCAAGCTTTTAAGACCTGCAGAAAAGGGACATGCTGTAAAACCAAGAATCCAATGATTTGCCGTCCTTAGAGCGAGAAGTAAGAACATGACACCCTAAGTCCTCAAACTGGGTCATTTTATATCAAAATTACCAGCAATTTTCTCAAATCCATCATTGGAGAGACCACATCTGCTGAGATTTAAGCATGCCAAGGAAGCCAAGGCTGTATCAAAAAAATATTGTGTTAAAGATCTAATTAAGAGAATGTAACCATTGGAATACTAAGAAAATGAGTTTCCAAGTTCAAACATAGTCTTTGCCTTTAACAGCAGTTGATTGCGTGCTGGACTAGTCAAATCCTTAATTTTCCAAATAAAAATGACAGGAAGCTCATCAATTGCAGAGTAACTTCCACAAAACAAAACAGCTGTCTAAACTTGAAAAATGAAATGAAATGTCACTTCAATGAATAAATTGAGAATCGATTTTTACCATGAATAGACTCCAAGCATGCACCAGTAAGATTGCATCCTTCAACATTTAATGTGGTAAGCTTCCCCAAACCTGTAAGTAGAAAGAAATGCCTAGATAATGTATAATGTGGAAAACATAATAACCTGGAGCAAACAAAGTCATGAACTTATTCAACATACTAAAACTCTATTTTGGTGATAGTAATGATATGATATTTTCTTTTGAGAATGGATATTGACAACTACAGATGTGATCATGTGTGCAAAATAGCAGTAACGGTCATAGTGTCTTAAGACACTTGTAATGGATGACAAAAACTGGAAATATACCTTTTAAATAGGAAATCCCAATATCAGTTATACTGCTGTTGGAAATGTGTAACTCCTTCAAATTTATAAGCTCTGAAACATTATATGTCAACAGTCAGCACAAAAATACCAAGGCCTAGCTTCCTGATTCTAGAAGTAAAAAGAACTGATGATAAATGCGGCAATTGATTTAAGTTGCAAAACCACATGTTTCAGTATAAACTCACGGGTGTATTTTGCATGTAACTGTTGGGTTTGGGTGCAATTGTCATCCCTATTCTGAAGTTATGCATTGGTGAAGGATAGTATTTTTCAGTAGATAATTTCACATGCATCCCCACTAACAAAAGACAAAAGAAAAGTTGTAGAAGTCCTTTTTATAAGAAATTTCACCCCAATCCAAGGCAGCCAATCTTCCTCTAACTCAGAACTTGTAAGTATTTACAAGTACCTCAACCGAAGGAGACAAGTGGGTTCTTAAACCAGGAACTAGTCAAATGCTAAACCTTGTGTTGTCCCATTCAACCAACCCGTCAGAGTTAAATTTTCTAGAAGTCTAAACCAAAAATTTCAGGAGAAATATTGCTGCATGTGCAGTTTAAAAGTTTGTCTGGTGTATTATCCGTGCATTTTTTAATCACCTGAGCAGGCAGACACATAATAGATAGGTTTTTGCATAAGGCTACTCTTTGGTGTTCCACTCATGATAGCTTTAAGGGGGGGTTATTACTAGAGTGAGTGGAGAGCCCAGAGAAAAAAAGCACAAAAGAAAAAAAATAGAAAGTCAAATTTGGAAATCAATGTTCCCCCGACCCAGTTTTTGGTTATTTGCTAACTAGAAGTGAGAATAAATGCAAGACACTAGATTACAATGCCATGAAAAAGCTGAGGTCACATAACTAACAAATGAACGAGACACAGTAATACTGCCTTTGTACAACATAAATAAACCTGAAATGCAATAACTATGATAAAAACCATATCACCTTATGATCAGTACCTGAGATAGACTTCATGTCTGAATCCGTAACACATTTACAGCATCCAATATTGAGGTACTCAAGCTTTTTCAAACCTGTATTATTGAAACACAAATTAAACCTATAACTTAGTAATTTCATAATCATGCTGTATAAAAGGGCATTCTAAGTAGGATATCATTTGCCAATATCTGAATAATGAGCTCCTTAACTTATACCCCCCTCCCCCCATAAAACGATTAAATGAAGTAGAACTTGTCATCACCAATAAGCACAGGCAAGGCAACAGCAACCACCCCAATTAACCAATAACGATGAAAATCCATCATCACCTTAACTTCAAAGTCATGTGAGATTGATTATAAAATATCAATTACATCAGAATTAAGTTAACTTGCATTGCATATAAATGACCAAAAATGAAGGATAGCAGCAACCTTTAAGATGAACAAATCCACCGTGAATTTCTGAACACCTCTCAAGGTCCAACTTCTCTAAATTAAATAAGTTGGAGAAAGCGCGCATTCCATCAGGCTTGACACTGCTGCTCTTCCTGATACTCAAGGTATCCAAGTTTGAAAGACCTACAGAAACAAATTGGCATTCTTAATCGTTTATATTAATCAGACAGAACTCTTTAATTAATCCATTTGTTACCAAAGATTCAGAACAAATAATGTTATTCAAATCATAGCGCGCAATTCCAATTTTACATAATGTTCAATCAAGATTTATTTTCATCATTTATATTCTACAGCCATTATAAGGAAAAATAACATTAATTAATCTAAGAATAATTATGCAGGGTATACCACAAGCAAAGAAGATAAATAAAAATACAGAAATTTTACTTTAACTAATTTGAATGATTTGTATGTTCATAAAAAAACTATACGTGTTCTGGTCAGAAAAACTGATCACAAGAATAGTAACTATACCACTAATGTGCTTGAGCCCATATTCTGAAAATTGATCACAGTAATTGAGAGTCAATGCTTGAAGATTTGAGCAATCCTTTAGGAGTCGTAGTCCATTATCTGTCAACTGAGAACCAGAAACATCAACTGAAAGTAAAGACAACCCTTGGGAAGAGATGACATCCATCCAATTATCATCCACTCCACTATATTCACCCAGGTCAATATCCTGCATGCAGAGCAAATAACATATAAATAGGGTCATATTTGTAACAGAAATTTGTATGCAGGAAAGTAGGATCAAGGCAACGCTTACAATTTCACCAAGCATCTAAACCAGTACCTGAAGAGCACAATCTCGGAAAGCTTCGAGAGAAGCTTCTGTCAGGCAGTGAGAATCGACCAAATCATTGAAGATCTGCTGGCTAATGTCTCTTGGAAGAACAGAAAAGGAATCATATTTGTGAAAATCCTGTTATAACTCAAAACATGTGAATCAAGTAACCATGTAAGGTAAAAAATAACAAAATCAAAAAAAAAAAAAAAACAAGGTGAAAAAAAACATGCACCTCGCGTATCCTGTTTATGCACAAATCCATGAGGGAGGGACAGGTTCCCACTCCGGGACATTGATTGGACTTGGAACGTAAACTCCTGGGCCTCGACCATTTTATGCTGCCACTTCTACAATACCTTCCCGAAATCCCTCTATGTAAATCATCTTCAACCACGTGTTGATCTCTCTTCCGAGAGCAGATACCCCCCATCACTCAACTGCCGATAGATACCCTCCGATCACATACGCATATAAAATATGCCAAAGAAAGTCAAGCTCCCATCCCACTTCAACGATTTTCTGGTGTTGTCGGACTGAAATGCATGAACAAACACATCAAATAAATAAAACAAACTCTGTCAAACTAACCACAGTTAATGTTTTGGGGGAAAAGGTCACCGCAGAATTACTCATGTTGATCATTGATCCTTGATCAAGCAACCACACCACAATTAATTTCGACCAAACAGAATAATATCAAACCCACAAAACACTAATAGTAACAGACAAAAAAATAAAAATAAAAAACACGTCGATTAACTTTTACGGCAATTGAAATTAATTTATAGGTACTACTACTACAGTGACGACCAGGAAGAGAAACAACACTGAAGAAAAAACTACTTCACGATCAAGATGATTCCTCCGTTATTATTATTATTTAAATTGTCAGTGTACAGAAGCAGTGACTGCACCTTCTTCCAGGACAAGATAAAGTAATCTTAAGGTTTATCGATTCTTTAGCATTATTGAAAACACGAAATACGAAAGAAGAAAAAAGAAAGTGATGGTGTAGCGTTAGGTTTGATGAGAGACCTTTGAAACGGAGAAAGAGAGAGAGAAGATTGAGGTGTGTAACAGAATGGCGACAGAAGAAGGATTTTGTTGAGAGAGATGAAATTTGGAGAAGAGAAAAGAAGAGAAGAGAAGAAAAGCGTGAGGAAGTGAAGCAGGAGAAAAGGAGGGTGATAGAAGACACGTGGCAGTAGGAGCGAAGTGAGAGAGTGTAGAGATAAGAATAGAGGAGAAGAGTGGGTCATACTCGTGCATGCGGGTCCCACGTCCGCCCCTTCCGCTCTCTCACTCTTCCTCTTTCTTCCCTTCTATTATTCCCATAAATCCCAAATAATTATTTATAATAAATTTAATATATCAAAAATTTTAACATAAACATATTCTAATTTTAAATCAAAATTCATATATTAATAAAAACGTACTTAACCTTTATTTTTATTTATAATTATTTCCTCTTCTTTAGAAAATAATACACATGGAGAAGTGTAGCTTCAAATGCAAGAAAGTCTCCTAATATCTTGATTTTCCTACAAAACCATGACAAAATCAAAGTTTAGATTTTGGTCCAAATTCAATGGATCATAAACAGTGATGCATCAAATCAGCTTTTTGATTCTGAAAATGTCTCACTCTTTTACACTGCAAATTTCAATGGCTCCAAAGGTCAAACTTTCAAACTCTTCATTATGATCTTCCTTATATTTTATGCATGTCTGAAATGTTTTATGTTGTAAATCTAAAGAATCTTTTCAGTTTGTATTGATCATTAATATTAAATAAACAAAAACTACTTATTATCTTTAAAACATTATTGATGGTTTTAGATGTTATTACTACTGTGTTTTTTATTATTACTAAAAACATTGTTAATTAATAATTAATAATATATGAATCTTGGCAAAAAATAAATAAATAAATCTCTTTCCAAAAGGGTAAAGAAAAAGTCATACATAAACTACAGAAAATATCACTGTGGTTGAAATCATTTTCCCAGTTCATTGTGCTTCAAGTCACATTCAACTAAATCATTATTAATTTGTGTGATTAAGCATGTTCACACACTTGGCTTGAATACTAATGCTTGTAATTAACGCTAAGATACTATTAAACATTTCTTTTCACATAAACACGAGAAAACATCTCAGAGTTAACTTGACAGAAAATAATGATAAAATAAATTATAGTACATATGAACCCTACCTTTATAATCCTTCATCTATTTTAATTTGGTATTTGTAAGGTTTGGACTATTGACAGAAGTTGCATGTAGTTTTATACATATGTTTCATATTATTTGGATTGGAATTTAAGTTTTATTTCAATAATATAAATTGATCTTGGTATATATTTTTTTTATTAAGCATGATATGGAAACCAATGTCTAATTTTATTTGAAGAATGAAAAATAATCCGTGTTGTTTTTATCTTAATTTTCTAAAAATATCTCTTATGACAACAATGACAGCTTACCTTGCATTTATTGTCTTCTTTATCTGTCTCTTCACTTCATTAAAGTGTCCATTATCATTATCTTATCTTTTTTTTTCTGATAAAATCAAATTATAAATTTTACAAATAAATTTAAACTTTTACAGAAAAAGTTCATCCGAAAAAAGCTCATTTAAAGTTTGTTTGAACATATTTTCTATAAGGACTTTTAAAGTGGAAAATAAATTTTTCTTGAAGTTAAAATGAACACAAATTAAAAATAAAAAATAAGGAAAATTATTTCATTTTTTATATTTTTTCTTGTAGAAAAGGTTGAGAAGGGAAAATATTGAGTTAACTTCTTATAAATCATTTCAAGCAATGTAAATAATTAACCTAAATTTGCATGACAGTAAAAATAATTTACATTTAAAAGGTAGTCAAATTGATGTTGTTTTGTGTTTTGGAATCTGTTTATGTTTATGAAGATGAAATTGTGAGGCAATTACAGATAAGGTTGAGTTTAATAAATTAAATTAATGAATAAAAAATATAATAATGTTGTTATATATCATGTCAGATCATACGGATAAAACATTTTTCTTTAACTGGATAATAATTGAATATCGTTTTACATTTTTTTAAATTACATAATATGACTAAAATTTAACTTGATACTAATAATCATGAAATTATGATATATATACCGGTAGTTAATAATCATTTAAAATGTTACGTTTATCATTTGTACAAAAACAAAGCCAATTAAAAAAAAAACTACTTAGTTGCTAAATTAAAAGAAAAAAATCTATTAAAATTAATTTAAAATGATTTGATTTCTTCTCTGTCATCAATATTTAAATATGTAACATCGCACAACAATCACAATTCTAAATTTTATTAGTGAATTGGTAAAAAATAAAACTTAACCATAGAAAAAATAATTTACCATATACATTTTATGCATAATACTAATCGATTTAACTTAGCTTTCTAATCCTTTCCAAACAAGTACATGCACATGACAGCTAAATATAGTCATATTATATTTAAATCAAATTGTTACATATACAACAAACGTTAGGATAAATTGTCAAAAAAAATTATGAAAAAGCCATGAATTTTAAATTTAGTTTTTCTAATAATAAAATTCATAACTTTACATAGTCCACCATTTTTTTCCATCACATACGTACACACATAACAAATTACGTGGGGATCTACATATTAAGAATATTTAAGAAGAAATATTTATAAACACCTTCAAGAAGAATAAGATCTGTTAAGTATTTTTAACTAGAGATTTAACACTTGATATATTTTAGTATCACAAATCTCAACTATATAGATCAAGATAAGTTAAAGGTATATTGAAATAAGTGTTTTACTTCACTTTTCGAACTTCAATGTTTATTTTAATGATATAATAAACTTTTTCTTTTACGCTCCTCAATATTTAATATCTTAGTTTACGCAACTTAAATCATCAACAATAGAGAATATTTATTTTAATATAGATCTCTTGTTTAGACATACATTCATCCATGCATCTCATATTTGTGACATAAATATGTCATTAACATTCACATTGTATACATATTTTGCAATTCACTTAATTAAAGTAATAAATTCTTCAAACATATGATTCAATAATTTCTTCGTATAAGTACACATACACATAGCATGTATATTTAAATAAAGTGTAAAAAAATAAATACTTGAATATAGACATCAAAAGATACTTGTATTTGAATGAAAATAGTTTCACTAAGCAAAGATATCAAATAATACACTCATTGAGTGAAGTATCTGATAAAGCACTTGCTGAAGTGAAGTAACTCAGATGATACATTCGCTTAAACATGTATGTTTTTGCTGAGTAAAAATATCAAATAAAAAACTTATTGGAGTGACTCAAACAATATTTCCAAATAACAATTTTGATAAAACCTCCTACACCATCACATAAACACTATTATAAATAATCATCTCTTTTATTTCAAAACGCATTCCAATTTCATTCCGTAAAACTATTTCTTTTAGATATAACAATGAATTTACTTTACTTTACTTTTAAGATTAAAATAAAGAAAAGATTATGATTAGACAAATAAATAAGAATCCTTGTTCAAAATACAAAATAACAATCTTTTCCTATAAAATTTAACTACTCTAGAAAAACTCCAATAGTCTTTGTCTCACACAGAAACTCAAATTTGTCTATAGAAAACTCTCATAAACTACCATATATTTATGTGTTTGTCAAACATAAATACTTATACATAAACATGCAAACAATCCAACCATTCCAGATAAAATAAGTAAAAACTTTGTCTAAACAAAATTATATTTAGTGAATCACTTTTCCTCTCTACTAACATCCTTTAGACAAACTAGTACAGAAATTTATAAACAAATATTAAAAAGATAGTATAAAAATTTGGTTTAAGAAAAATAATGATTCTTATGAAATTAAGTTCAAAATAGTTATATATCATATTTATAAACTTTTAACTTCACTACTAAAATATTCATTCTTCATCTCATTTAAACATTTAGATCAAATTACTAACAATATATAGATAATTTTAATTCAATAATTAAATAATTTATATTAACTTAACCATATAAACCAGATTTGAAATATATTAAATGTTTAATTGTTTGTAAATTTTAAATTGATTCAAAATTAAATCTTAAGTAATCAGCTTATTTAATCAGTTAAAGTGATAAAAAACATATATAAGATTATCAAAAAGAATAACTTTTCTCATGATAATAGCAATTTGAGTGGTAAATGCCCAAAGCAAAAACATTCAAATTTCATTCATATATAGCTTTTAAGACGATATTTATTAGCTTTCAAATTAGATACAGAAATAGTAGAAAGGAAAAAAAAAATGAAGAGATGACTAAACTAATAGCACAAAATTGCACATGTGGTGTGGTAGACAAGAGCCACAAATAGATGATGGAATACCATTCAAGACCTTATTTATTGATGAAAATTTGATCTTAACAAGAATTTTTTTTGTAAAAGAAATTCGTGAGGCAGTGTAAGATTGTGAGGACAGTAAAAGCTCAGAACTATATGGATATAATTTTAATTTTATTAAAAATCACTAAGAAATTTTAAAAGAAATTATAAAAACAGTTAACAACTTTCATAAAATATGGCCTAGAGGATGTAATGCAACTTTTATTACTCTCATACAAAAAATAGACAACCCACAAGATTAAAGGAATATAGACCAATTATAAAAGCAGTTAACAACTTTCATACTCAAGAAACATGGTTTAGAGGATATAATGCAACTTTTATCACTATCATACCGAAAATAGATAACCTATAAGATTAAAGGAATACAGGCCAATCTTCCTTATAAGATACTTATAATAAATAATCTCAAAACTACCAGCAAATAGGTTGAAGATGGTTCTTCATAGTGTAATAGTCGAAACACAATCAACATTTTTGGTATACCAGAATCTTCTAGTTGTAAATGAGGTAATGGATGAGATAAGAGTATAGAAGAAAAGTTGTTTGGTTTTAAAGGTAGATTATAAGAAAGCTTACGATTTTCATTTAGGTAGAATTTTTAAACTATATGATGGAAAGACTGAGATATTGTGAGAGAGGAATTAAATGGATCAAAGAATGTATAAAATCAACAATTATCTTAATTCTAGTTAATGAAAGTCTCACCGACTTGCACATTTTCTTTTTCTTAAAAAATTTACATCTTTTAAATGCAGTCAAAATAGGAAAAAGAAATGCAAATGATACCCTTTTCTTTCGTGAAGATAAAATGCAAAATGTCTTTTACAAATGCATCACCAATGGTAGATGATAGTGATAAAAGGTGTATCAAGCATAAAATTTTATTGTAAAAGTTATGGTCTTGAGTTAGGATTTATTGATTTATGCTTTTGTAAAAGGGTGGAAGTATCCAAGTACTTCTTTATTTATTCAATCTTTGTTGCCAATAAAAAATAAAAAAAGTAAACCAACCAACCAACCAACCAGACATGTGCCTATAAATACATTACAGGTTAATTTCACCAAGAAATGAATATCACGATGAGGAGGGTGTAACAGATCTGCTGTTCCGTCCAAGTCCAAGACCTAAGCCCAAGGGAGCACTGAAGTTCCTGGTTTTGCCATGGTTATTATGGCTACAATGTGAAGAATGAACATGACCATTATGTGTTTTGGAATTTGTACTGTTGGAATTCACATTAATGACATACTGTCCATTTCCATGACCACGGGTATGCGACTCTCCATTTGTCAAGTTTGAGCTTCTTGCAATGTTCATCATTCCTGTACCTTCCTCTGACTGACCTGTTTCTTCAATGCACTCCACATCTTCATTGTAACCATTGATCAAAAAATCAGAACAGTTTTTCTTGATCCCATGATCATAGGGGTTTCTAAATCTACCGCCTGGACCTCTGAGGTAACTATAACGCATTGCATTTGCCCTCTCATTTGTGGTAATATTGCGAGATATCTAAGTCACAAATGAAAACATATGAATAAAAAGACGTGCATAGGATCAGGAGAGAATTGTGCACACAAAAAAAAAGACATACCTGATTAGCCTGCACAACAGTCAAAGCAAACACACCGTGGAAGATGAAAAACTCGGCTATTAGAAATGATATTGCACCAGGGTGATTCTTACCAACATAATGAATCCAAGCCCCAAATGAATGAGGTGCAAGTGGATCACTTAACACTCCTGCCCACACAGATTTAGTTTTCATCAGCAGTTTAGAGAGCAGTAGAATGGACAACATAACACAGTAACTCAATGTCAGGGCAGACACATACTTGTAAGACAAACTCCACCAGTAACCAACATAGCTGAAACTTCAAGAATAAGAAAAGCAAAGAAATCCCACTTGTTCTTCTGAAGAAATAAATTGTAGCAAAATCAGTAAATCAAAATTAATGATCATTAGAAGAACAAAAAAAAAATCTCAGTGGGTAGGATTAGTAATCATCATACTCTAGCAACAAAGTTAGACAATATTAATACTCATATCCAACACTTGTTATTTACAGAATATAAATGGCATACATTGATTTTTTATGACAAACTCACATAAAGTAGATACATTTCATTTGTAGCTATATCGCAAGATTTAAGCTAAACAATCACTAGAAGATTAACTGCTTGCAGTATAAAAATCTCCACATGTAATGTTGTAAATCACCAAATAAGGAGTCCCCTTTGGTATCAAAAGGTGCCTTTACTAATAAATGCCGTGCCACATGCTCGAGGTTCACCAGGGCTCTGTTTGCATTTCAGTATTTATTGTACATATGGATTAGAAAAGGAGATTGTTTGCGTTTGAATTCACTTATTTGAAATGGTGGGGATTGTCAGGCAGGGTGGGTGGTGATTTTTGTCCCCCCTCACCCCCTGCCATGAGCGGAAAGTTGAGCCTATTGAGCCATCTTGCCCTCCATATATTACTGGGACAGTGTACTGATGGGACAAAAACAATTTAAACTTTATTTTAAATTGATAAAAGTTAATATTGATGAAAATTTTAAAATGTGAGGGCAGTAATAACGTGGAATATAATCTATCTTGGCTTTATGCATAATCGGTTATGTTGTCGATTATACATAAAGCCATAATAGATTATGGTCCAAGTAATTCATTACCATGCATGAAATTTTTTACATTGGTATCTCTTGTGTATGTTGTTACATCTCTTATATTAAATTACTAGTTAAATGCTGAAGACATGTGGATACCCATCATCAATAAAATACCACCAAGGGCATATAAGTAATTCAGTACATAACACATTTTTTTAGTCACATCTATTACAAACTTTGTACTCAAATCTATTCACTTTCACTTAATCCAAACCATCTAATTTTCTCCTCTCTTTCCCCTCCTTTCTCACTCTTTCCACCCCCATTTGAATCCAAATAAAGCATAGGTGTTATGCTCCATCCATAAGGTAGATGACAGAATATAACAAATTGTCCCAGATGTATCATTTTTCCGTTAAAGTAAATGATACATTGAAATTTTTAAAATGTTCAATTATCAGCCAAATGCATAGCATGTAAAACAAATACATCCAGAAGTACCTTGCCGATGCAATTAGACACCCAGGGACAATGATGATCAAATTGTTCCACACAACGATCACAGGTAGAACAGTGTTTTGCTCGAAGAGGCCTGACAATCTAAAGAAAAGCCAACATGAAATTGTTAGAAACCGTTCAAAGCAAAGAAGCATGGGCATTTGTAGTCTGTGTTTGCAAGACATTTATAGGCTTCAGAGTAAGACAATCAAAAGAAAGCAAAGAGAACCTTGCATGTTGCACAAAGCTGGGACCAGTTTCCAGCAAGTAAAGCAGGATTGTTTATCTCAATCTTCAAAAGAGGCTCCTGCAACAATCATTCAATCTTTTTAAGAGAATGCCACATGCTATACAGTATAAAATCTGAGGGAGAGGTTGACAAAATTGAAGTAGATATCAGGTGATAAAAGAAAAAAAAAACTCACATCATCTTTTGAATCCTGAGTGTCACGCATGTTCATTCTAATATAACCAGGATCCTTACTGCAAGAGAGAGGGGATGCGAGATTAAGAAAACAAAAAAATAAATAAATAAAATAAAACAACTTAAAGAGAGCTTAAATATAGAATGCAGCGGGCATCTAGAAGCAATTTGAAACTGCTGGATATTCACAGGAACAGCAAATGAAAATGAAATATGATATAGAGCATGTCTACTTCTGGGTTGTACTTTTATCATGTATTGATCACCGTACATTAGAAACCAACACCACCCTAGATTGAATGTCATTGATTTGTTATCTTGAGAGGTCAAACAAAAAGGTTTAGAAAATAGTTGTCCAGAAGCTCCACAGGACACTAACCATATATATTTATCAAAGATTTTAACAATGAAGTATTGAAGATAGCACATCGACTAGATGTATGACTAAATTGCAATATACAAGGGGAGACAAAACCTCACCTTACAAACCAATTTTATATGCTTAAGTTATGCCTAAATACTTTCTAAGATGGTATTAGAATCTATCCTAATAAGGCTTGTTCGGCCTACCTTTTGACTTGCTATCTAACCATTATTGAACCACCCACAATATCTAGTGTCAAGGCCGAGATGTTCAATCCTCAACATGAGTGTGTTGGAGATCCCACACCGATTAAAATATAGTCAAACCATAGTGTATAAGTGAGTGCAAACCTCACTTTAGAAGTCAATATTGTAAACTTGAGTTGGGCCTAAATCCACTAACTAAGATGGTATTAGAACATAACCTTGAAAAGGTTTATTGGACTAATTTTGCCACTCACTATCGCACCACTACCAGATCACTTACAAAGATCTAGTCCCATGCTTGAGATGTCCAATTCTTAAGTGAGGGTGCATATTAAAGATTCCACACAGATTAGATTAGAGATATAGTCAAATTACAATATATAAGCAAGGATAGACCTCACTTTCCAAGATGGTGTAGAAAGTCTAATATCACCCACAATATCTAATCTCATGCTTAAGATGTTCAGTCATCAGTGTGAAGTGTGTGTTGTTGAGAATACTACATCGACTAAATGGTCAAATTATAATATACAAGTGAGAACAAACTCCATTGTGCTAGTTGATTTTATAAAATTGAGTAAAACTAAATTTACATTCAAAGAGAAGCTACTCAGGATATACACCCAGAAGTTGGCAACACTGAATGGAATTATTGTAAACATACAGGTTACAGTAATACTTGTCAGAACCCATGACCGTATTACCTAGCTATCCTAGGGTAGCAAGGAAAGAGATTCTTAGACTAGACCTGATTGTACCATAAAATAACACACATAATAGTCTTTATTAATTTGGATTCCGGTAATAGAACCCAAGCATTTTCTATGAATCCAGGGTCTGCAACATGGTTCAAACAATGCCAAAATGTTTTTATGTAAATCAAGTCTACATTGTATAGACCAACTATTGACATATAATTCTTGATCTCATTCTGCTCTAGCATCAGGACTACCCTACATCCAATCCATGCTTTATTTTCCTTAAGGGAGCTACGAGTCTACTCCACATATATCAAAACTGTTAGAGTAATTACATCTATGTATTATCATTAACCCTAAGTATAGGGTGTAGAGTGTTGGAAACATCTATCAGATGTACCTATAGCCGCACCTAGTTTTGCACCTAGGTATCTAGTGTAGTCCCTTAATCTTCTATGTATTCTTATATCAGTTTTTCATTATAAACAGAACATAGTGAGAGGAGTCCTTCAAGCCCTTCAAGATATATTTCTTCATTTTTAATCTTAAGTAAAACCACCCAAGGCAAGATTGTATTCATTCCCAAACATATATTATCAAGTATGTCACTCACTCAATGCACCATTATGATCCCTACCCTATCTTATAATTGAACTTGTACCTTAATATCACAGATAATACCTGAAACACTCCTCTTTTCATACATCCCACCCAAGACCAATGGTTTTCACGTAAATTTCCCCTACTTTTCCTCTAAACAATTTGTATAGGAAAGAGGATTAGAACCATCAAAGCAATTGAACAATACATTGCAAAAATTTATATATTGCTATAGAATAAGAGTTGCCCGATCAAACCACCAATAATCCTCATCCAAATACATTAAATAGCAGCAGTAAGAAAATCCTAGAAGTCTCTGAAGAAAGATCTTTTTCTTGTATTTAATCACATAGAGGGTATTCTCATGAAGTTGTAAAATTTAAGACCACATCACTTACAAGCTACACTTGTAAAACATAACCAAACCAACAGTTGCAAGCAAAACTCCAAACCATGCAAGAAGACCAGCTGCAGCTGTAAGCTTTGGCAATTTTGTCGCTATAGGAAAAGTAAGATACAAATGATAGTGAGACAACCATCAAAATAAAGGAATAATTATGCATGCAAGTGCTCACATGCAGACATAATTGATTCCATATGTGGAAGCCAAGATAGATACCCAAGATGACCGAATGAATATAAGTAACCAAGAGCACAAAAATTATGCACCAAAGGATGGGCGCAAGTCCTAATTTAGAAATTCTTCCAAGACGGCTGTTCCCATCACAGCGTTTGTCAAGCAGCCTTCGGGCATTCCCCTACACGATATCCATAATTGGTTAATATATGAACATACATAGTCCACTCAAGCGCCCATCCTATAAATTCAATAAACACGGATGCTTTCAGGAAAATAAGCCACAGCCAGTCCAATTCTCAAATTACAACAGATGGAAATATTGTAAAGTGATGGAAAGCAAAGTAGTGATCAAATCAAACTATGTTGATTATAAAACACATACAAGGAAAAAAGCAACTTGTCTGTGATTCTTATTAGAAGCAAGTTGTGCTGGTGTAAGGCCTGTATAATCAGCCAACATTAGATCTTCCTTCTTGCCAGCCTGCACTAACACAGTACAGGCCTCCAAGTTCCCCCTAATAGCAGCCCAATGAAGAGGAGTGCAACCTTAAAATATAAAAAAATAAATAAAAAGAAAAAATAATTATGCTTTGAAATAAAAAGATGAATTCATCATTTAATGGATGATTAGTTTGAGGAGAATAAAAGGAGTTCAGGATAGAGCATTGAAACATACCCTCTTTATCTTGACGTCCCCTATGTGCATCAAGAAATAACAAAAGACGTATACAATCGGCAAACCCTTTGTAAGCAGCCCTAAAATTCAAGTGAGAAAGGAAGCATAAAGTATAGCACTAAAATACCGAAGAATTATATAAAAATTTCACTGAAGCAGAACCATTCATAATTTATTTAGAAGGGAAAATACGAATATGTAACCCAGTAACTAGCACATATAGTAAACTAATTCAGTAACACTGTACAATAAACTTCAGAGGAAAACATGGGGCAACTTTCTATCTGGAGAAACAAAAGAAGTGAGTCAAATTGGATGAAGATATGACCAATGTATTATTGAGAGAATTCCAAGTATAAATATAAAGAACATGGCCACATATGTAATAGAAATGAAGTATGTCACATGTCTCTTGGCCTTTTAATTTCAAAATAATCTTTCATGTTGGGTAATATTACATGGAAAATGTGCCGAGAGAAATTTCACGATGTTCATCACAAGCGTTGACATATTAGACAATTAATTAAGACCCTGTAGGCTAAAAAGAGTGTTCAACTTTGGCTAATAGGGATGACCACCCTACATAAGTCAATACTACCAAATACACTTTTAGGTTTACGATCTGCTTTGAAATAACCAACCAACAACCCTTGCAGTTTGCTTGAAGAAAAGAAGGTATCATAAATCAGTAAAAATAGTGTCAAAGGACACATACTCAGCAAATAATTTGTCAGAGCATCAGTTAACGGGTTGGCCAACTGACAACATAGCAATTAGGAAAAATGGAAAAGCGAAAACATCCATTTCAACAGAAAGAAAGGTTGAACGGCAGATCTTTTATTACCAGTGCAAGGGGCTTTTTCCATGATTATCAGGGACATCAGGGTCAGCGTTCCATTTTGAAACAACGTGGTAAAGGAAAGCCGTCTGACCAAATTGTGCAGCAACATGGATTGTCTGAGTCCAAGTACATTATAATTAGTAAACAACATTTACAGCTGCACACATGTGGTTCAAGTAAAACAAGAACCCTAAACTACCAATTTCCTAGATGTAACCAGATGCAGACAACCAGGTATAAGAGCTAAAAAATAACGTTAACTGCTTTACCCCACCAGCAATCACTGTAATAAAGATTAAAACATTCAGATCAATCTAACCTGATAACCATTCATATCGGCAGCACTCACTCGAGCACCCTCCTGAAGTAAAAGCTCTGCAGCCTGGATAGCACCCCGAACTGCACTCCAATGTAGGGCCGTCTGGCCAGTATGATCCTTTGCATTTACATCGCCCCCATGCTGCCAACGATAAACCAACCACTCAATTTCGTACGCCAAATCAACATAAAGAAAAAAGGTCTAATTCCACACGTTCTAACAAGCCAAATCTCAATGCATACATTCAATTCCACCACAAACAAGCCAAGCCATTTCGTAACATAAACATGACGAATAAAAGCCAACCCGAGCTACAGTAAGCTACTTTAACCAATTCAAACCAAGAGCATGACACTCACCATCATTATCATCAAACTATCTTCTTTCCTACATCTACACCCTCCTTAAACAACAACAACAAGTAACTAACTCCTACATTTTATTTCTTTTGTTGCAGTAAAAAACACTAATTCAGTAAATGTCAAAACAAGGGATACATCATAAAGGAGGCAAGAGCAAACAACGGGCAAAACCAAGGGGCAAGCTCGAGAAGCAAAGGTAAGCAAACGCAATTCAACAAACCGATCAAAGAACCTCAATGATGTACTGAGCAACGGCAGTCCAATTGTTGAGTGCAGCCCACTGAAGCGCGTAGTAACCCAACCCATCGGGCTCGGTGACGGGGCAACCCTCTTCCTCCACCAATCTCTTCAGCTTCTCCAAATCCCCGTACGACGCCGCCGTGTAGACGTCGTTCCGGAGGCTCTCATCCGGCACGGCATCGCCGCCTCCCGACGCCAGCGATTGCTCATCGCGCGACTGCACCTCCTCGACGACCTCGATCTCGGATGACATAGATCGAGCTTTTCGAAACCTGATTGAGGGGCTCCCGCGTTGACTTCGAGGGAGGGGTTGGCGATTGAACCAAAATTTAAATACAAAAAGAAAAAATCGGGGAATGGAGAATAGAGGATTGGTTGGTTGGTTAATTTCTAGGGTTTTTCTGCGCAGGCGATAAAGAACGATGGAGAGAGAAAGAGAGGGTTTGGGTCATGGCCGTCCCTGTTGACCCTCTCAGGACGATACAAAGGAATCAAAGAGACAATAGCAATTCCGATTTGATGAGAGAGAGGAGTCTATTCATAGATATCATTCTATTCTAGCAGGCCACGCCACTTGGTGTCTTTCTGTTTGTCACTCCATTCTCTTCTTAACTCTTTATTCACCCTTCCTTTTTCCTCTGCCCGAACCAAAATACTATACCAATTACGAATTAATTCATCACACCATATTTTTAGTATCTTTATATCTATAAATACTTTTAACAACAAAACTTATCTGAGTTTCATTACAATCTAAAATTAGTTTCTCTACACTACATTTTTTAAATATGGTACATTTTATCCTATACAACAAAATCTACCTAGTTATTAAATACACACCAAAAACAAAGGAAAGCAAAATACATTTTATTTATTATTATGGATGTCATAGATCAACTGCCACAAAATTCTTTCTTTTATTAATATTAATTTGCTCAATTAATGTTTTTTATAAGATTCTTTTACCACTGCCCTTACATCTATAACAATATATAAAGGGGATTCTCCTTTTTGTGTCCACTTTTTAAAATACCGATTTTACCCTTTAAATATAATAATTTATTAAATTTTTAAAAACTGACCGTTATTTTTACAAACTTTTTATAAAATCGGATGTTTCTGCTCCTTCTCTTTTTCTTTATTTATCAATGGTTATTCTTTTATCTATTCTGATATATTTTACTTTATTTTTAATAAATATAATTTTAATTAATATATTAACTTAATAACATTATTATATTATCACCTACTAATATAATATCACGCATAATTAAAAAATGCATACACACCGACGTGATAACGCGTGTGTTACGCTAGTTTTTTATATATTTATTAAGATTCATTTCAGTTTTTTCTTCTTGTATAATAATAATAACCCTGTCCAGAATATTCATTAACATTGAGATGACATAAGCAATTAGTTGCTGTCAAAAACCCTAACTGGACCAACCAAGGGTTTATCCTAACCGGACCCAACTCCTTCTTCCCCCACTTCGATTCTCTTCGCTCTCTTTCAGATTCCTCTTCTCTTCTCTCTTTGCGTTTTCATTCCTTTTTATTTCTGAATATTTAGCTTACAACTATGGAGGAGTTATCTTCTCTCATCACGGTGGAGAAGACCATGCGCACCGCCTCTGCTCTGGAGGCCATGGCGGTGGACACAATTCTTGTCACCGCCAAATCTCTCCTTTGCCTTCTCATTCTGGTATTCCCTTCATACCCTTTCCTTTTAATTTTAACTCTTATAATATTGTAATGTCCGATCCCTGTTGTAGAATTATCGTGGCGTCAACAATTGGTATTTCCAGACTTTCAATAATTCAAATTTTGTTTTCGGTTCATCAAAAGTTTTTTCTATTGGCATGAATTTTAATGTCTAGTTCACTTTTTACTTATCTTGAGAGGACTTTAGGGATTTTTTTTGTCTGAAATCTTACCGTTATCTGCTGTGGTCAAAGTCAACGGAAGCTGATAATGGATTGGGGGGGAGCGTGTAAACTACTCTTCTCTTGTGCGGATTGGGGGTTGATTTGGTTGCAGCTTAACCCTATTCATAATTGTTGTTTTTTGATGCTGCTAGACTGCTGGGTGTGTTCGGTTACCGAGGTTGGTCTCTATTTGTGTTACGAACCAAAAAATTTCAGTCAGGTGCAAAAGAATGATCGTTGTTTGTTGTTTCGTGTAAGCCAATGCTGTTTTTTGTTAATAGAGAGTGTTAAAATATCATCTTTGTTATTTATTTGTTCAGGTCAAACTAAAAGCAATCGAATAATTGTAATTTGATTAAGATTGTATTCTACGTTGAACCTGATGTTTCCCAGAATCATATTTCCTTCAAGAAATTAACCAATGGTTCTAATAAAACATTGACAATGCTTAACAGTAGGACAGTTTGTTAATGTGGGGTTTCATGTGACTTGTGCCTGCGTTAGTTATATTTTCTTGTTTTGAAATTTCGTCTCCTTAAATGGTGCTAAATTTATATTCTGCATTCTGTTCGTGAAAATAGACATGGATATTTGATTTTCTTTGTTTTGTACGACCATGATTGGTGTTCAGTCTCAGTTCGCATCATGACTGCTTGCTACGGAAGCTACTGATGAAGCTTCTTATTGTAATAATAAGTCCATACAATAATAATTAATTAGGCCACGGGTTATGATTTGTGTATGTCCTGAGCTTGGTTTGTGTTCTACTATCTTTTGTATAATTTTGATGGGACACATTAGTGTAGTTCACGTTTTCATATAGTAGTGGGTACAAATGATTATGTCTGTTTGTTTCTCAGATGGCCGGATCTCTGCTGACTGACATCATCCCAGAATTGACCCCAATAGATGGAAGGTGAGAATAAGTTTATGCAACAGTTTGGAAAATATAACTATGCTTTATGTCTGGAAACAATTGGAGTTCTGATGTATGCCGATTCTTCTCAGTTTTCCTTTTGCTGATCTCTACAAGGGAAGACATACTTACCTTGTGAACAACAAGGATGCTAGTGAATCAGATGAAGACGAGGAGGAAGAAGATGAAGAAGAGGAGGAAGAAGATCAAGATGATGAGGAAGGAGAAGAAGACTTCTCAGGTGAGGAAGAGGCTGAGCCTGAGGATGATCCTGAGGCCAATGGTGCTGGTGGAAAAGATGGTGAAGATGGTGAAGATGGTGAAGATGGCGAAGATGGTGATGATGGTGATGAAGAAGATGAAGATGAAGATGAGGATGAGGAAGAGGATGAAGAGGAAGAAGAGATTCCACAGCCACCAGCTAAGAAGAGGAAGTAAAAGTGTGGTAGATGGTACAGTGTTTTCTTTTTCTGCCATATAATGTCCTAGCCAATCTTAGTTCTCCGAACCAAAGTTTCTTTCAACTTTCAAGTGGAGCCTTCTCCACATATAAAAGTTCAATTTCTGTATTGTCTGTTATTTGAGTTAATTTTTGCCATGCCTACTTTTTTTTAGTGTTATCATAGTTATTATTGAAACCCAATTGTATAAAAAGCAAAACCAGATGAGTAGTCAGTAGGGCATGTTGTGGTTTTATTTAACTTTAATATAATACAAATTTCTGTATTGTCTGTTATTTGAGTTAATTTTTGCCCACTTTTTTTAGTGTTATCATAGTTATTATTATTGAAACCCAATTGTATAAGTAGCAAAACCAGATGAGTACTGAGTCAGTAGGGCATGTTGTGGTTTTACTTAACTTTAATATAATAGAAATGTCAGTAATGCACATTTACAGTGGGTGTATTGTACTATCCAACTTCCTCGTGAGTCCCAAATTTCCCACCTCTAAACTGATTGTAGCTTTTTAAGAGCGTTAATTAATGTTAAATTACATTTGCTTAAAATTTTGTTAATTTAAATACTTTTTGTCAAAAAAGCTACAGAAGAAAACTGAATAAAATTAATTACAAGAAAGAAAATCAATGGTATAGGATTCAAGTGATTAAATTAAATATTTTACAATTTTATTATTGATGTGTTTTTAAATTTTGTGGTAGTAATTTTTGAATGTTTTGAAGTACTGTGATAATTTGAAAAGGAAAAACCACTTTCTTTTCAATTTTTAATGTCATTTTTAATACTATTATGAATTAATATTTTTAATGTCATTATTAGTACTATTTTGAATAAATAAATTGAATGCTATTTCTTTGGTTTAATGATAGATTTAGCATAATGTTTCATACAGTTTCAGTTATTTGATGTCTTGGCCCAGTATAAAGTTTTTGTCTAGCTTAAAATACAGAGTAAGCGAAATACAGAGTAAGCGAAATCGAATAATTATTTTTTAAAAATTTTATGGCAATAAATTATTATGTAAAAAATTAGATTTAATACGTTTTTGGTTGTATATTTATTGGTTCCTTCACATATAATATTTATACCTTTTGTGCTGGGTGGTTTATAAAAAATAATTGACTGGTGCAACTGATTGCGAGATACGTATAAATAAATGATTTACATAAATAGGTTTTACTCCTCTTTTTTATTTTTTCCCAATTTATTTTAGGACATTTTAACATGGACACTAAAGATTTACCTAAACCAATGCTCTCTTATGTTTTCATCTTCTCTATTTAAAAACATCATAAGGATCTCAAATTCAATCAAAATGTCATTTATCATTTTGTGTTTAATTTTAGCACTCCCTTTGAATTTTCACCTAAGACATTTAAATCAAAATCGAGGACATGCCATTTGTGTTTAATTTTAGCACTCCCTTTCCCTTTGAATTTTCACCTTGTGTAGAATTGAGGGAGGAAACTCTTGTCGATAACTTTGTATCCGGCATTTAGATGACTATGAGTGTTTAGTCATGAATCTTTTCTTTCATTGAACTATTTTATATATTTTAAAAATATGTATTTAAATTTTTGAAACAAATTTTAAAATAAAAAAGTTGATTATTTTAAATAAATTATTTATAATATATATATATATATATATATATATATATATATATATATATATATAGGATAATAATGCTAAAATCTTCCTAATCTAGTAACCTAAATCAGTAACATAACTTAATAATTTTTATATTTGTATAATAGATGAATATATGAATAAACTCACAAAGGCATATTAACAAAAATGTTGAATAAAATTTTGAAATAAAGATGCATAACATATAATTTATTAAGAAAAAAAAAATCATTAACATTATTCTATATAAACTAATAAGTTGGTTTTCTTAAATAATAATAAAGATAAAATTAGTAAGAATAAATAATTTTTTTATATTTATAAAATATATTATATTCAAATTAACACTTTAGTTAATAAACACATCTTGTATCGGTTAAAAAATTAAATAATAAAAAGAATTGAAATTTGAAATAAAATATAATACATACAAGAAGTTAGATTTGTACATAATGAAACAACAGATAATCATAAGAAATATGTTTATTGATAGTTAAACATGTAATATTTGATGTTATTCCTTTTAAAGCATGTAATGCTTGTGATCTTCGGATCATGTCCCACCAAAGGAACAAAATTTCTACTAATTAATTATCAATGGAAAAAAAAAACTAGCCTAATTAAAAAAAAAACATTAAAAGAATGATCCAAGTATAGGTATGAAAGTGACTTTGTCAAAATAAGCTAACGCAACTCACCACAGGTTAAACTAAAAAAGATTAGCGTAACTTTTTACTGAATAAAAAAATTATATTACAATAAAAATGAATTTATTTAATTTATTTTTTATAATAATAAAATCAAAATACTCGTCTAATTCTTAAAATATTATTAAAAAAATAATAGTTAAGAATTAAAATATCAACTTATATAACTTGATAAACAAATTAATTAAACATTTATACTATACAAATATTATTAAACAACATTCTAACATTTAAAAATATAAAATTTGAATATATATAATTAAGATTAATAAATAATTATAACAAAAAAATTATTAAAAAAATGTTAATAGATTAAATTGGTCAATCCGTCTCCAACCCAAATGAAACTCGTTTAACCCGTAAATTAGGTGAACCAGATCAAGTTCAAACCCACTTTTAAAAAAACTAAAATTTTCTCAATCCAACCCAATTTGACCCCATGATTAAAACTTATTTTGACATCTCTAAATTAAACTAATATGAATGCTAGCTAGAATCATAATAATAACTCCAATTCCCTTTAAAGTATAAGGTGTTTAAAAATATTTTCACACTTAAAAATCTCATAAATATAAATTATTTTTGTACAACAAAAATTAAATGATAAAACTAAAGTTAAATAGTTTCCTGGAAGATTAAACTCATAACTTAGCACTATGAAACTGAAATTTTTAGAAGTACTATTGGTTAGAAAATGGTGGAAACTTGTCCACAATAGTTTGGTTGTGAAGAAAACTATGTACCCAAGTAGGAAAATATATAAAATAAAAAAAAATTATTATAACCTGTAAAAGAAGTACTTGAGAAAATGTTTAGGTAAAAACAATCAAAAGAAGTATTTGCTTAAATTATACTTCCCAATACAGTCATTTTATTCATGAAAAATCACTTCCAAAAAAAAAGTCTTGCAGAACATACTTCTTTTGCTATCGGCAAGCAACGGATATATCATAAGATGGTACAAGAGTGAACCATAAACACATTATACACAAAGTCAAGAAAGGATTACCAAACAAACACATTACAAACACTTCTCTGCCACACATTATTCGTACTGATCATAACCCAGATTAGTAGATAAGCATAGTTTGAGCAAAACAGTTTCTCATAGGCTCAGAAAAACCTCGAATCCTGTTACATTCTTCTTCCATTCAGTTCTCCGACATTAATCAGCAACATTAGTTCCTCTGTTGCCTTCCTCTTGCCCTTATCTATTCTGACCAGGACACTGAGGCAAAGCGCTGAAACAGAAAAAGAAAAGACAGAAGTAACAAATTGTCCTGCTTTAGAAGCTTCCATTGCTTGAATAGCATAATCAAGGGCCTTTTTCCTTAGTTGCGGCAATGATAAACCCAAGGATAAAGCATTGTTTCACAAGACAAAAACAACGGGACAATGAATCTTCTCAGTTTGTTTTTGCCTTCAAACATTAAGCAAAGTTGTACTAAGTCTTGTTTAACCATTTTCAACCCTAAATACATAACCGGAAATTAGTTTATTTTCATAATATACACTTAACAATTTAAGTATTTGTTTATCACATCCCTTATTTGTCACTGTAACAATAACATGATTTTACGTATTATCCTACAAGTTATATCAGTTCTACTCCTATTTAGTGAATCTCTTTACAACTCTTTAGTATGACTAAGGCAAACTTGACGCCAGTGGCAAGTGTGTTGTCAGTACTAGCTTGGTTGTTATTAATCTGATCCCCCAAGACAAATCACGTCACAGGAGCACAATACTAATAGCTCTTCTTCTCACTGAACATACATTTTTGTCAGTATCAGGATCATGATCTTTACTTAGATGAGCAATAAAGTATTGTAACGAGTATACCTGCAGATATCAGGACAGAGAGAAATTGTAGACAAAGGCAGTAATACACATGGAAAATGAGGAGGGAATAGGGCGTGGCACTCTCGGCCCAAAATAACCAACTAGTTGGTTGATTTTGTGTGGTTCAAAAGTTATATATGTTGCACTAGCATGACAGAGTGGGGAAAAAAGTTAGTATATGTGGCTATGACATTCTCTGTATTGTCTTTCGGCAAATTCTGTCTGTATTTTATTTTTCATTACGTTTGAAATTCTGTTTCAACAAAAGTTTTGGTGGTTATTCTTGTCCTCTCTTCCTTTACGATATTATATTGTTACAAATATCCTAGGACTGAGCATTAAATTGGCCTTTAAACCTATAATTGTATTAGCTTTCATTCAACCATCCTAAATCCTAAACACATAACATAATAGTAAATTAGTTACGTAATAGTAAATTAGTTTATTTTTCCTGTACCCTTTCTCTATCACCAAGCAGTACAGGCATAAACACAGTAAAAATGAGAAAATTTGCCTTCATATGAATCGCGGCAATTATGCGTTTCACAACTACTAGTTATGCAAGAGTTAGCATCATTTTAGAACTAATGAAAGCACAGTCTATTTGCAATATAGAAACAATAAAACAAACATCCATATACGAAATAAAAACTAGGTATAACAGCTCATAATGACATGAGTTTGTTTTATTCTTAGACACTTAAAAGCAGAGCATAAAATAACTCAAAAGTACACAAATTTCACTCACTCAGACAAATTTCTGACTAAGGCAGTTTTCCAGATCGAAAGATTGCAAATTTGGAGGCGGTGGAGTAAGAATAATCAATTTTATTCTCCTTCAAGAACTCCTCAAGGAGCCGCTTAGCTCCTTCAGGATCAGCACTCTCACATTCGATCTCAAAGAGAATTCCAGAGCCAAACTTAGTTTCATCCACTTCCAATTTCAATCCCTTCCAATCATACACATTCCTCACGTTCCCAAACCCTCCTAACCCTACAAACCCCTTTTCAGTTCCAAACTCCTCCTTCACCCTCCGCAAAACCCTAGACTCCACCGATCCCAACTTCCCAGGCTCTGCAACGCATTCGCGCCCGATCCTCGGGTCCAGATCCTCCTCGTCCTCCTCCACGCGACTGACACCGTCCACCAGCACCGCCCGCGCCTTCAGCGAAACGACGCACCGCTCGTCGTCACCGTAGAAGCGGAGGCGCAGCACAGCGCGGCGCTCGGAGAGCTCGGACGCAGCGCCGTCGAAGAAAAGGTTTTGCTGGCGGTGGGTGATGACGTGGAAGGGGGAGAGCAGGCTGGTGACACGGCGGTGGGCGTTGGCGTCTGCGAGGCGCAGCTTCACTTCGACCTCCATTGGGGAAGAAAGGTGGGAGACTGAGGCTAGGGTTTTACGAGGAGAGACCGATGCGATGCGCCTTGGAAGCGGGATCCTCACCGCCGCGATCCAGCTGACGGAGGAGAGATGTGGTGCCAGCGGGGGCCGTAGTGGTGACAGTGGTTACAGAAGCGTTGCGTCGGCGAGCTTCTTCGAGTTCTTCTTTGTCTTCGATCTTGACTTCGATTTTTGTTGGCTTTCTTCTCAACATCTTTTAACTTGGAAACCGCTCTTTCCGCATACTCCCTCTTCTAGGCCGTTCAAGTTGAGCGCACCCTATTCTTAATCGTCATAACATTCGGGTCGGGTAGCGGCAACAACAATAATAATAATAATAATAATAATAATAATAATAATAATAATAATAATAATAATAATAATGTTAAATTATTTTTTTATTTTTATTTGTCAAATAATATTAATTTAGTTTTTAAAAAAAAATTATTTTAATTTTGTTTTTATTTTTTAAAAATAATTTAATTTACTTCTTACCATTAATTTGATCAATTAGCGTTCAAAGTAATGTAATGTGTCAATTTTTTATTTTTTTAAATTTAAAAAAAAAAAATCTTATATTTGTTTTTAATTTCAATTTAGTCCCAATTTTTATGAAAATTAAGTAATATTGTCCCTCCTTAAATTGACACTCAATTTATAAATCTTATAGTGATATCCTTATTAAAATTAACGTTTTTATTAAATATTTTTATAAATATTTTGAATTAACTTTAAATTCTATACAAAACATTAAACTTTGATTTTGTTTGGACTTTTAGTTCCTAACTTATGTGTGACAAATTATTTGATTTTTAATCTTCACTCAGTTTGTATAATATAATATACTTGATGCCTTTATATATGAGGACAAAATTGTTAATTTTTGAAATTAAGTTTGGGTTTAACTTTGTTTAATAATAAAATTAAAAAAATAGAAGCTTGTTTAAAAATATTTCTACAAAGATTTAATAAAATGTCAGTTTTATTAAAAATATCATCATAAGTTGTATACAAAAATTAAATTAAATGTCAATTTAAGAAGAGACAATATTGCTTCATTTTTATAAAAATTTTGACTAAATTGAAACTAAAAATAAATATTAAGACCAAATTGAGTAATTTTGACATGTGTCACAATTGTGAAGTGATAAGTATAAAAAATTCAAAAAATAAAAATAAAAATATAATAAATTGACACATGAAATTGAGTTTAACACCTCGTCAAAAGTAACAGCAAAGACCAAATTGAATCATTTTTAAAAAAATGATGACCAAATTGAGATAACAAAAAGACTTGAAAACCAAATTGATATTACTTAACAAATAGAATGATTAGAAGAGTAATTTAACTTAATAATAACACTAATGTTAAATAGAACAATATGCTTTATATTTTTAAAATTATTTTTTTTATTAGAAGAAAATGTCGGTGAAATTGTGAGTGAATACTACATTAACATGAATATGACAATATATAAAAAATGTTAAGTTAGAGATTTTTTATTTATTAGAAATGAAGAGAATTTAGAGTATGAAAGTGTATACAAATTTTATTTAATAAGTTAATTTATAATATTGTGTTAGACTTAAATATATTGAAAATTATGAGAGTCATCTAAATCTTATTTTAATATTTTTTGTCGTTCTTTAAGTCCGTTATATCATATATTATTTAGTTTTGTGATTAATATGTATATTTCAACTTAACTTAAGTACATGGTGGATACATTAATCAGAGATAAAATAAAATTAGCATATACAAATGAATATAAATATCATGAACTAATTTTATAACTTTAAATTATATTTTAAATCAAATTTTTAATATAATATCAAACTCATTCAAAATTTGTCATATCAATATCTGTTATTTAATAGATTTATCATATCACATGCTATGCATCATATCTTAATATTTAGTCTCTTAGTATACTTCATCATAAACAAGTGTGCTGAAAATTCTCCATTGCAAATTTTATATAAAGTTGGTGTTATTATAAACTTAATATGATTACTTGTGCATTAGACATATGTGGTAAGTTTTGTTTTATTAAAATTTTAATGAAGTGTCAATTTATAAATCGTTTTGAGTCATACTTTAAATGATTACTAAAAAAATAATTAATGTAATTTAATGTTGGATTATTGACAAAGGTCACATCACATGTATTGAAGGTGTAATATGTGACATTGGGTTTAACTTTTTTTCTCATCCTTTATAACTTCAACCACGGTTAAATAGAATTAAAAAAATACTTTAATAAATAAAGTTACATGGTTATCATTTTACTTTTGAAAATAATAATGATATAAATTTAAATATTTAGAAATTATATTAAAACGAAACTGAAATTATTATTTAAAATTACAGAAATATAATTTAATTTGCTATTATTATTATTATTGCATGAGTTATTTTTTTAAAATACATTTATTTGAATTCATTTGAAGAAATGGTGAGAATTTTGTCATGTATGTATGCTATTTTAATAGAATCGAAGTGTATGACAAATTGTTGAGATCATTTCCATGAATAATAAATTTGTTCCTTCATTTCCATTAAAAACTACTGAAACAAACAACTTACTCATAAACATTACATGAATAGTTAATTTGTTCTGTCATTTCCATTCAAAAATATTAAAACAAACAACTTACTCATCTGTATATCACTTCCATAAACAATAGATAAATGGAAACAAACTCACTAAGCGATTATAAGTTTTAAGCCCAAAATCTTTTGTTTGAATTAAAAATAACTGTTATAAATTTTAATCCTAAAATCTTTTGTTGAATTAAAATTAATTTTACTTTTTTCTATATTTTAGGTAAAATTAACGATGACATGTTTTTTCCAGTTTAGTTTAATTTTTTAAAATATATATTAATCGATATAATCTTATTACTATTTTTTTATAGCATTTTATCATAATTTTATTATTATTAAAATCAGTGACTTGAAAAAAATCAAATAAAATCAACAAAATAAACAAAGACGTAAATACAGTAAAAAACAAATAAAAAAAAGAGTTAAACCCAAATAAACTACACATTTAAATAACTAAAGTAGTCGTTTATTTATAAACAATACATTTATATATCATATTATCATAATAATAATAATAATCCGAATGTTTTATAATCATGAATAAAGCAACATTGTAGTTAAAGGTTAAATTAAAAGAAAAATCTAATTAAACATGAGTTTATATATTTGTATTTCTAAAAAATAAATATATACATGAATTAACAAGAATTCACACGTTTTTTTTTTCAATATATCTTACTAAATCAGTGACCTTTTCAATCGCGGTAGTTTATTAGCAATAGAAATATGTATTCATCAGTTCTTTATGTGAGATTAATCAAATAATTTTTAAAATTGAAGCTAGTGAATCTTCAGTCTGAATAAATCTTCAATCATAATTTGTGTTAGGTCCATTCGTGAATTAATAACAGTAACAACCTTAAAAAAGTTTTCCATAATGTGTTCGTTGAGAAGAACAATTTGTTTGTTCTTAGCTGATTTTATTTTATGTATTCATTAATTTAAGAATTTATTTATTTATTTGTGCAATGTCCCAGATTGCATCTTATTTTTTTTTATCGAAATTATATAATATCAACAAAATTACAATTTAATTTTAAATTTGGACACTATTTATTTTATAAAATTGATTTTAGTTAATTTATTTGTTATCAAATTTTGAATAAATTTTATCATCGAGTTTTCAATGAAAGAAAAATTTGAAATATATTTTATACAAAAGCATATGTATTTTTTTTTATGATTGTAAAAAGTAACGAATTTATTTTTATTATGATTATAAAATTAAATAAAAATAACTTTTATAATTTTATTATAAATTATTTATATTTACTCTGTAGATAATTCTTAATAGTTAAGTTTAAAAAATGTTCATATAAAAAATGTTACTTAATAGGTAAAATTTATAAAATTATTATTTTAATTTAAAAATTTTGAATTTTAAAAAGATTTGGGAAATAAATATGAACTTAAAAAAACTAATCATCTATATATATTAATTAGTGAAAATGTGTGTTTATTTTTGTTATGATCATAGAAAGTAATAAAATTATTATTATTATAAAATTAAATATAAATAATTTTTATAATTTTATTGTAGATTATAAATAGTTATTTATTGTATAGGTAATTTTCTAATTAAAAAATAATTAAATTTAATAAAAGTTCAGATAAAAGAAATTATTAAATTAAAAAAAAACGGTCATTTAAAAATAATATTGTAAAATTGGAAAATAAAGGTGAAATATCCAAAAAAATTATATATTATTAGATATTTTAAAAGAAAATTATTTGAAGGATAAAATTAAAAATGACAAAAAAAATTATATATAAATATATAGATATATACTATGAAAAAAATATGGACACATGTTTTAACTTTTTCTTTTAATAACAAAAAATAATTAAATTTATATTATTATTATTGATATTATTATATTTATAAAAATAAGTATGAATTTTTTTTATGATTTTATTGTAAATAATATTTATTTATTTTATAGGTAAGTTTTTAATTAGAAAATAGTTAAATTTAAAAATACAATCAAATCAGAAAAAAATGATTAGATTTAAATAAAAATTCACTTAAAAAATAATACTAATAAAATAATTTTTAAATTTAAAAATTATTATTTAATAAATAAAATTGGAAAGAAAATAAATACTTATATCGACATGAATATAGACACAGATTTAATATGACAAATATTTAATACAAAATTTATTTTTTTCTGTACTAAAATATTTTTGTATCTCACTTTTAATATTATATGATGTTTCTAGAGATGACGTGGCAACTAATAATTGGGAACTGTGACATCAATTTGAATCCCAAACCCTAACGGGACCAGCCCCATTTCCCGCAGATTTTTTTTGTATCCTGTCTCTCTATATATTTTGAGTTTCATAGTTAAAAAATGCTAAAGCAAATTTGAGGTGTAGCAGAAACAATGGAGGTTCAGTCTGCTACCTTTGAGCACGTGTTGGGGGAGGCTTTGGTGGTTCATACTCTTCTTACCACTGTCAAATCTCTCTTCACTTTTCTCTTCATGGTACTACTTTTCTTCAAAGAAGTTTATTTTATTTTTTAAATTTCATTAAGGTTCACATTCCCACCAACCTATCTATGTTTGCTACAAGTTTAAGTTTTATTGGCTCATGTGGGATTACATAATTTTTCATGTGTTTCAGTTTATAGTTTAAGTCATTCACTGAAATGTTCCTTATGCTTTCAGTGTTAGATCCTCTTGTAAGGATAATCAGGTTGTGTATTTTTTCTGGGACATTTTTGTTTGTTTTTTTGTAAAATGTAGAACTTTGTTTTTGTTAGAGAAAGAGTAGGTGAAAAGAGCTTGTATATTGGAACAGTGGAGGAAAACTGCTCTTAGTATACTGATTCTTCATTATTACATTTTTCATTCTAGGAATGAATAAAGGGCACTTTATGAAGCTAGATCTCTTTGTTTTTGACACCACTCGTGCTGCTGTTTTTGTTGCCTTTCAGTAATGTTTTGCATAGAACTATATACTGCTGCTCAACATGTTTTATGTGGTTCATGCTGTTTTTTCATCTCTAATGTTACTTTTATCACTGATAATTTGTCTAACAATATGTCAAGAAGGATTCTAACAAAACGTTTGGCTATGGTTGGAAGGTTTTTAATTTTCTTAAACAGTGTATTGAGTTGATTATGTCTGCACCATATGCTTGATGGTTATATGGTTTTGCTGTTTCAACTTGTCAATATGTGAAGTTTTAGCTTCTTTATAAACTCTATAATTCACTGTATCAATGTCCTGCTTTGTCCCTCTTTTCTTTCTTAAGGTAGAGAGCTCTGCCATAAATTTTATTGGAATTCTTACCCGTTATGAACACTGATTCTGCATCACTGCACATATGCTTTAAGCTGTGTACAGATTATCAAACCCCAATGCTGAGATCAAGTAGTATAATTGCGCATTTGTTTTTTTATCATAAGCTTTGTTACAGGTCCATTTTTCGTTGGGTGAGAGTGTAACTTGTTCAGTATACAAACTGTTACATTGGTGTTGATGTAAAGAGTTTTAATTTCTTTGTTTTATCCTCAGACTGGATCTCTTCTTACAGCTGTGGATAACTTAGTGTCACCAATTGATGGAAGGTAATGGTGAACATATATTCCTCGATGGTGTTGTCCTTGTTTTGGTTTGGAATGTCCAATTGTACTTATTTTTTAAAATTCTTGGTTAGGTTTCCCTTTGATCAACTATGCAAGAGAAAACATACTTGTGAAGAAAATAAGGATGGTAGCGATACAGAAGATGATGATGGCGATGATGAAGACGAAGATGACATAGATGATGGAGAAGATGATGACGACGACGATGATAATTTCTCTGGTGATGAAGGTGGGGAGGAAGATGATTCTGATGAGGATCCCGAGGCCAATTTTGGAGGTAAGAAAGATGACAAGGATGATGATGATGATGAAGATGACGAAGACGATAATGATGAAGAAGATGAAGATGAAGATGATGAAGATGAGAAGGAAGAAGAGGAGGAAGAGGAATCTCCTCAACCACCTAGTAAGAAGAGGAAATGAGAATATTGTAGTAGACAAGTTCTCATGTGCCATTGTTAGTACTGTCTAGATTTTAGTCAAATTTAGGTATTAGGACAAAGATTTATCATCTTGGACCTGTCACTCCATGTTTTTGTCGTTTAATATTATAATTTATGGACTATCATTAGTGCGTTCTCATGTTACAGTAGTGTTTTAGAAACTATTTTAATACTATTGTTAACGAAAAATGTTCGTTTTGTAATTCTGATTTATATTCAATTGGTATTGGAGGTAGCATTCTGGAGAATGATTCTAGTTTTGGAACGAATTCTTAAGCCATTAAGAAATCTCTGGTAAATAAATTCTTCTAAACTTACCTTGGGAGGTATCATCAATGAATTAGTCATCAAGAGACATTATCAATGTATTAGATATCAAGGCTTTTACTTTCTACACCCTACATTGCTTTAAGTTTATATCACAACATATAAAAGTTAAGGGTGATACATTCACTGTTCCATGGTTAAATTTAACAATGTAAAGCCTCTCCCGGCTCAATGCATTATGAATGGACTCCTCCATAACGGTGTATATACAATACTGACCCTCAACAATCATGTCTTGTACAACACAATTCATTTCTAAATTCTAATCGAACCTTAACAAACGTACCATGTGTATATTGATTTTGAAAATGTTGCTCAATCAATGTGAACCACACGGAATAGTTTTGTTCGATAATATGAAGTACCCTCATGCTCCTTCTAAATCTTGTGTTGCAATGGATCATTGTACTGAAGCACAAATTGTTGCAAAGTTGTTTGAGAATTTATATATCCATCAAAAAAAGTATTCATACTCTCACTTCTCTGTGTTGTTGACATCCCAACCTAAAACTTGGTTTTCAAGAAACAAAACACCCATCGTTCTCATTTCTTGTAGGGGAAGTCAACCATTCATTGTCTTCCAACCCAAACTTTGAAATAAAATTAGCCCAATGACAAACAAAATCATCTTGTGTAGGTAAGTTATATATTATCACCTTCATTTGGTGTTTGGTCTGTTTGTATTGTGCATCTCCTTACAATTTGTCAGGTATCTTTTTCATGATGTACCAAAGACATCATCTATGTCGAACATTGAAAAATACAAATTGGATTACATTCCTCATAACTTTACATTGATCGGTCACAATGTCATTATGAGCCTTGTAAGAAATGCATTGAAGCCATGGTTGAATATTCAAACAAATGAGTTGGTATCCTTAGACGATAACAAACACATCCCAGCAAAATAGATTGGCCATGATGGTTGACACCCACAAACGATGCAAAAGGCATGTCATATTTATTGGTGATGTATATTGTATCAAAAGAGATAACATCACAAAAATACTCACATGCAACCCTACTTTGAGCATTTGCCTAAAAGACATTTTTAATACGATTGTCATCGTCCATGTCAATATCAAAGAAAACATCTCTGTTCATTTCCCTCATCTTCGACAAATGTGTTGACAATACCTTTCCATTGCCTTCTTTTGTTAAAGCACCTCTTTGCTTCCACACATAATTATGGACATCTTGTTTCGTGAAATCTAAGTTCTCATAACCTTCTGCAACACAAACAAATGACTGAAAATTCTTATTTATTCTAACCTCAGCCTCATCGTTAATGTTTAGACTTCAGTTAACTTGTAGATTTATTTTTCTGTTCCTCTGAAACATCCTAGATTTTGCGGGCTAAGGTCATGAGAATGAATATCATTTACCGACATAATATACCACTTTCCTTCTTTCCTTCCAACATAAATACACATCGAACGTTCCGTTGCTTATGTTGGATTTGTCTTAATCTCATTAGGAATTTAGAATACATATTTTCCAGCTTTGGCATAAACCAACATGAAATAACTTAATTCCTTATCTTGTCACATGAGCGTTTATTTTATAACGAGTGTCAAAAAAATATTTTCGAAAAATTTATACTTTTCCCAACAATACAATAATAATAACAACATGGTCGCAACAACTCGTTAACAAAGTTTTTCTTAATATATTAAACTAAATATACTCAATATTAAAATATTTTTCATTATAAAACTTTTCAAGAAAAAACTTGTTTACCCTAACATCTTGTTAAAAAAAAAAATAAGTTTTGCAATAATACTCATATCTTAATACACAATACAATGATACATAAGGCAAAAAGAGTATTAATATCTATTATTTTTAAATAATTAACTAACATCATTATTTATGTTTATCTCTCTTTGCATTATTATATCATAACCCGTATAAAAACCTATGTTTTGTTGTCTCTTTATATATTATATTTTTCCTATCCGAAATAGTCTATATCAACTGCGTTCTCATTCTCTTCATTAATGATGAATGCATTAATATTTATGAAAATATAAATAATAATTATTTAAAAATAATAATAATGAATTATTCAACTCTAACATACAAAAATAATATTTTTTGTTATTATTCACTAAGTGCATGTTAAAGTAATGATTTTAAAATAGTAAAAGAAAATGCCAAATTGATGGGCTAAACTGACGTGCCAAAGCCGGTCAGCACGTTCTGATTCGTCAATCCATTTTTTTATATTTAAAAATTAAAAATAATTAAAAATAAATAAATTTTATATATTATATAAATAATTTTATATATATATATATATATAATATTATAAACAAAAATTTAAGTTAAAAGAAAAATAAAATAAAATAAAAACCACCCGTTGGCCCGTCCTGAGACAAGGCGGGTTAGAGTGTCCAATCTGTTTTCTAGTAACTGGTCAGTCTGACCTAACCTATTTTCGGCGAGCCAATGACGAAACTAATCAAAATGTGTCGGAATGGTCAGTTTTGCCACTCCTAATTTCTAATTCTACTTTTGTGATATATTTTAATGTAAAATAAATATTTTTCTTATAATATTAATTATTATTTTGTGTATTTAATTCTATGTTTCCTATTATTTTTCTTATAATATGTAGTGATGAAATTAATTATTTTTTATTTTCTACATAAGTATATCATTTTAAAAAATTTCACTTTTATTTTTAAAACTTTATATATTACTTTAAATGCATTTTTCATGCTGTCAATTGTGTTTTTCATTGACATTTTAACAAATACAAGTTTCTTGTTTAGTTAAAAATATTTCTAATATGTGCTAAATACAATAACTAGTTAAACTATTAATTCTGTAAATATTTATAAAATATAATTTAAAATAATAATTTTTAAATAATTAAATATATAATAATGTTAACCGTACTGTCTTGAAATAATATAAAAGAAAGTATTCATTAGTAAAAGTTAGGTTAAATCATTTTAGAGGTCCCCATTTTTGTAGCGAAATTTCAAGTAGATCCTCTCATTTTTATTTGACTCAATTGAGTTCCTATTTTGGAAAATCTGTTACAATAAGTTCCTTTCCGTTAGTTGTACAGTAACAACATTAATCATGTACCACGTGTCAGCATGTGGTTTTTTTTAAATTTTTTAAATTTCATTTAATTTTTTTTTAATAAAATTGTCACGTGTCAATCTGACATTGTGTCACGTGACAGAGACAATCTGATGTGACAATGGCAGTGCCACATGTAACTATTGGATATGAAAGATCTCAATGTAGTATCTGTATTTGTTATTTTGTCTCAATTTGGTCCATATTTTTACAAAACTGAATCAATTTCATCCCTATATCAAATATGATTTTTAAATAAATTTTATAATGATATTTTTATTATAGTTGATATTTTTAACAAAATTAAGTTTATTTAAATATATATTTTGCACTGATATTTATTTAAATTTTGTTTTAAATATTTATATATCTATAATTTATAGATAAATGTTAGAGTTGCTTTAAAAATAAAAAATTTATAAATTCAAATATAAAATTTTAGAAAACATTTATAACAATTCTAACATTTATCTATAAATTATTGATATATAAATATTTGAAACAATATTTAAATAAAGTTCAATGTAAAATATACATTTAAATAAATTTAATTTTGTTAAAAATATCAATTATAATAAAAATATCATTGTAAAATTTATATAAAAATTAAATTTGATATAGGGATGAAATTAATTCAGTTTTAAAAAAAATTGGGACCAAAATGACTCAAAATAACAAATACAAGGACTACATGAAGACTTTTCACATCTAATAGTGACAGGTGGCACTGCCACTGTCACATCACACTATCTCTGCCATGTGGCACAATGTCAGACAATTTTAATTTAAAAAAAAAATTAAAAAAAATAGAAATTAAAAAAAATTAAAAAATCAAAATCAAAAAAACCATGTGCTGACACGTGACACGTAATTAACGTCGTTACTATACAACTAACGGAAAGGAACTGATTGCAACGAATTTTCCAAAATAGAGACTCAATTGAGTCAAATAAAAATAGGGGGATATATTTGAGATTTCGCTACAAAAATGGAAACCTATGAAATGATTTAACCTGGATTGCGCACATTTTCTTTCCCTAATCTATCATTCAAGAGTAGAGTGTTAGTCATACCAGTGTTAATGGAGAAGTAATTCTTAATCAAATAAATTTATATTGGTTTAGGGTTGTTTACGTGACACATAATTAACGTCGTTATTATACAACTAACGGAAAGGAACTGATTGCAACGAATTTTTCAAAATAGAGACTCAATTGAGTCAAATAAAAATAGGGGGACTTATTTGAGATTTCGCTACAAAAATGAAAACCTATGAAATGATTTAACCTGGATTGCGCACATTTTCTTTCCCTAATCTATCATTCAAGAGTAGAGTGTTAGTCATACCGGTGTTAATGGAGAAGTAATTCTTAATCAAATAAATTTATATTGGTTTAGGGTTGTTTAGGATTCTCAACCTAATAAATTTAATGGAGTTAGCACTGTATAAGTGGAATGGGAATTCTCAATCTAATAAATATATATATATATATATATATATATATATATATATATATATATATATATATATATATATATATATATATATATATATATATAAAACTGATTGTTATTATTGATGTGAAGTTAAAGTAAGTTTTGTTATAGTTTTTTTTTTTCATTTTAAAGTGTATTTTTAAATATGTTTATAAGTTATTAAATTCTGTTATAAAATTTATATTTTTTACTTTAAATTTTGATATAATTTGATCTCAATTTTTTTAAAAGTTTGATATAATTATTTTAATTTAATTGAGTTAATTTTTTTATATGTTAAAAGATATTTTAAGTGAATTTTTGAATTGTTTATATATATTCACCTTAAATATCAATCTAAAGTATTATGCAAAAAAAATTAATATCATTAAATTAAAAGAATTATATCATTCATTTATAAAATTTATAGATTAAACTATATTAAAATTTAAAATATAAACAAATTTTATTTTTGTGTCAAAATTTAAAGGGTTAAATATGTTTTTGGTCCCTTAATTTTAAGTGAATTTTGGAATTAGTCCATTTTGAAATTTTGGACCAATTTAGTCTTTCATCTATCGGAATACGTGGATTTAGTCATTTTAATCAAATTTTGTTAGGTTTATTTGATGTTTCGTACACATTTTAGGATTGTATTTGAGTTGTTTATACTGTTTGACACATTTTTGCTTTAATGTTAAGTCAAATACTACTGTGAAACACGCTTGAAATGTCAAATAAACTTAACAAAATTTGATTAAAATGACTAAATCCATGTATTTCGAAAAATGAAGGACTAAATTGGTTCAAAGTTTCAAAATAGACTAATTCCAAAATTCACTGCAAGTTAAAGGACCAAAAACATATTTAACACAAATTTAAAAGTTAAAATCATATATAATCCTTTTTATCAAAAATTTGGTATGTGTGAATGATATTAAAACTTTGTACTTCATAGACAAAAAAACAGATAGAGATAGATAGATATATATAGTACTTGCCAACCTAACTACCGATTTGACAGAATTCTAAATGTTTGGGAAATGTCATAATAACAGTTATATTTGTTACCAAGCACATACGATGCTCATTAATTTCTTTTCCTTATTTTACTTTTGATCTTATTATCAGCTTTATTGCATTATGTTAATGAATTCGTTTCATTACATTTCTCACCACCACAAATAAATAATATTCTGTCTGTCTATCTTTTTAATCTATAGGAAGTGGTTAAAAACAGATATAAGGTGTCACCAAGACCTGTCACGCTGTTACCATACAAGCCTAAACAATTTATTCCTAATTACACTATGTGAAAAAAAGAAGAGAATATTGAGAAAAAAAAAATAGAAACACAAAATAAAAAAATTATAAAAAAAAAAATTAACAAAGATCATATATTAAGAAACCCTTTTATAAGAAGTAAGTCTTTGTGCTTTGTAGAGCTAGGCAGTGCATGTTTATTTAATTTTAACAGTTACTTAATAAGTGGTTACTCAATAAATTGGTTTAATTTAATTAGTCAAATGGTACCACTTTTATTTGATATCCGTCTTTTAAAAAGTTTCAATCTTGTCTTAATTTAAAAAAAAAAATGTTTCAATTATATTTTTTTTTTTAAAAAAAATTAAAGTCGTATCGCATGTTAGTCTCTAGTTTTATTTAATTTTTTAAAATTATTTATTTAATTTTTATTTTTTTTTCTGATTTTTTTGTCACGTGTTAGATCCTTTGAACTAAATTGAAACAAATAAACATGTGTGGAGACTAAATTAAAACAAATAGACATTTGTGATGACCAAATTGAAATCAAGACGACACTTAGCAAGAATACTCACACGTGGTGCAATACCTTGCCACATGACACTGATAATGCCACGTGTGACACCAAGGATCTGACACATGGCAAAAGAAAATCAGAAAAAAATTAAAAAATTAAATAAAAAAAACAGAGACTGACACGTGGCACGTCATTAACGACGTTAATAATCTTTTTCTAAAAGGAACCTAATTAAAATACTTATTCAAAAATTTGGACGAAATTAAAACTTTTTTAAAAGCGGATACTGAAACTTTCAGACAAAAGTGGATATTATTCGACTAATTAAGCCAAATAAATTTAACACAACACAATATCACTTCTTTCTAAGCCCTTCAATATAAGTCTCTACATGAACTTCTTTTTCATATGTTATCTTTTGACAAAAGTCTTACTCGACTAAAGGTAAATTATTTTATAATATATAAATATAAATTGCACGTTATGAATTAATTTCTTAATGTCGAGTTAATTTTGAAATTTATTTCTTAACATAATATCATTAGATTATAGTATATTTTAAAAAAAATTGTTATTTGTTTGATCCATTATTTTATTCATCATTAGATTATTCATTAATGTTTAATTTCATACCAACTAAAAAGAAAATAAATTTATAATATATAAGTATGTATAAATTTTATCTTATAAATTTTAATTAAATAATGTGTATTGAAAAACATTTTTTCATTACGGTGGAACAATATTGAAATTTCTTACAAAAATTTTAGGTCGAAATTTTACTTTTCTTCTAAATCGAATTATGGAAAAAATAAATAAATTCTCACGTGACCTTAAAAGTTTAAGAACATAAATTTTAATTAAATTAAATTTTATTTATAGAAAGTGAGTTCTACACAGAACAAGAAAGTCTAGATATTTTGCCCTTAACAACATGTAGAAGTAAAAAGGCTATATAAAAAAATAAAAATTATATCTATCTACATTAAAAGTCTTGTAGATGTACATGATTTTCACCACCATCATTCATATATTTCATCCATGGAATTATAAATTAAAAGATTAAATATGTTTTTGGTTCCTTAACTTCTAGTAAATTTTGGAATTAGTCCATTTCGAAATTTTGGACCAATTTAGTCATTCATCTTTAAAAATACATGGATTTAGTCATTTTAATCAAATTTTGTTAGGTTTATTTGATGTTTCGTACACATTTTAGGATTATATTTGAGTTGTTTATACTGTTTGACACATTTTTGCTTTAATGTTAAGTCAAATACTATTATGAAACGTGATTGAAATGTCAAATAATAATTAGTCTCTAAATTATAATTAAAATAATTTTTATTATGAATTGATTTTTAAATTGGTTACTAACATTAGTTACTAAGATTTTGACTATCAAAATAATTGGTTTCTAAATTAGTCACTAATATTAGTCTATAAATTGGTCTCTAATTATGAAATTGGTCTTTAACCTATTTTTTATTATTAAAATTAGTCACTATTTAAGAGTTTTTCTACGGTGGTACTTTTATGATGACAAAAATTTATATATTTTATATTGATAACTTTAGTTCATATAATTTTAATTTGGATTAACACAATAACAATTATATATTTATTATGTTTTTAAGAATTATTGTACTCATTTCTCAATATTCATATATCGCATATGTATTACGTATAGTGTTCCTGCATCATAGATCTAAAGTATTATGTAAAAAAATTAATATTATTAAATTAAAAGAATTATATCATTCATTTATAAAATTTATAGATTAAACTATATTAAAATTTAAAATATAAACAAATTTTATTTTTGTGTCAAAATTTAAAAATTAAAATCATGTTTATTCCTTTTTATCAAAAATTTGGTATGTGTGAATGTGGTTTTCAATATTAAAACTTTGTACTTGATAGACAACAAAAGACAGATAGATAGTACTTGCCAACCTAACCACTGATTTTACAGAATTCTAAATGTTTGGAAAATGTCATATTTGTTACCAAGCACATTAGATGGTCATTAATTTCTTTTCCTTATTTTACTTTTGATCTTATTATCAGCTTTATTGCATTATGTTAATGAACTCGTTTCATTACATTTTTCACCACAAATAAATAATATTCTGTCCGTCTATCTTTTTAATCTATAGGAAGTGTTTAAAAACAGATATAAGGTGTCATCAAAACCTGTCACGCTGTTACCACACAAGCCTAAACAATTTATTCTTAATTACACTATGTGAAAAAAAGAAGAGAATATTGAGAAAAAAAAAGAAAAAGAAAAAAAAAAAAAACAAGTTAACAAAGATCATAGATTAAGAAACCCATTTATAAGAAGTAAGTCTTTGTGCTTTGTAGAGCTAAGCAGTGCATGTATTTAATTTTAACGGGCACTTAGTACAACGGGCACTTAGTAGGTGGCTATTCAATAAATTGATTTAATTTAGGTTTAAATAACTTTGTCGTCTTTAATTTTTTTAGTATTTGTTGCGGTATTTTGATAGAATGTTTAAAATGATCATCATTCTTTATTTAGTGTTTACAATAATTCTCATTTTCGCAATTTGTGTTTTATTTGGTCATTCTCAGTGAAGCCGTTTATTAGGAGAAAATTTTGCAAACAGTGTCACATGTACAGTGCTCCGTTACTGATTTAAACGGTGTCACATCAAATGACCAAATAAAACATAAACTGCGAAAATAAGGACCATTTGAAATATTCGGTAAAAAAATGAGGATCATTTTAAATATTCTATCCAAATGAAAACTATCCGCAACAAATACTATCAAGATGAGGACGAAAAATGTATTTAAACCTTTAATTTAATGAATCAAATGGTACTTATTTTTATTTAAAAGTTTCTGATATTCATTTTTGAAATATTTTTTAAAAAGTTTTAATTTCATCCATTTTTTTAAAGACGTTTCAATTAAATTCTTTTAAAAAAAGTATTAATACATTAACGGCATGTCACGTGACTCTCGTTTTTTTTTTTTAATTTTAGTTATTTTTAATAATTTTGACGAGTTTGATATAAATCAAAACTTGATATAGTAATTAGGAATTTGGATTGAGAAAGGGTGTTGGAGTTCACTTGAAGGCAGAAAGTGGTTGAGGAAGAATGGAGAAGTCAGGGAAGAAAGTGCTACTGACCTCAAATGGCGACGAAATTTCGCAGGGCATAGCTTTCCATTTAGCTAAGCAAGGATGCAGGTGAACTCTCTCGCTTCTGAACACATTTTTCTATTTCTTCCTTTATTAAGTTCTTATTTGTTAATGCATGATCGATTCCTTCAGGTTGGTTTTACTGGGAGATGAGAGTTGTCTGCGGAGCATCGCGCACAAAATCATGGATTCCCTCTCCCTATCCGACCGAGGCACTGTGCAGGTCGTTGAATTGAACATGGAAGACCAAAACGAATCG
>Ga0214543_1000187_pt1 | contig 91731 bp, 51 predicted proteins | sample CNSS2metaG_FD_160094 | JGI IMG/M metagenome (GOLD analysis project Ga0214543, IMG submission 160094) | Root nodule microbial communities from cowpea collected in UCLA plant growth center, Los Angeles, California, USA - CNSS2 | ecosystem: Host-associated > Plants > Roots > Nodule | place: USA...
TTTTTTTTTTTTTTTTGAAGTCCCCATCATTTTCTTCATACCATCAATGACTGGGAAAGCCCAAACAAATTTTGTGCCCTGAGACCAATTCAAATTGGGGCAACTCCCTAGTTAATCTTCATCACCTCATCCAAGCCTTTTCAAGCCCTTGACAATTTCATGGATGTCATTCAAATAGTTTTAAAAAAAATGATTAAAAAAAGTGTTTGTTAGTAAACTGATTAGACCAAAGAAATGATTTGAAAAAGTAAAAAAAATATCAAAGTAGAATGATTCCATGAATTCGAAATAACCATGAAATGGGGAACAATTCAAATTTGTTTTAAAAAAAATGCAATAGAAAAATTCATACATAAGGTAATTCATACATCATACTAAGTCATGCATACATGTGTCATCCATCTTTTTGAATAAAATATTTTCCATCTTTTCAATCAAAATCCTCTTCATTCATATGAATTACCAATATACCTTAAGCCCAGTTTTCACACTGGCTCCTAAATCTAGTTTTATCTGGCCTCAGTTTTTTTTTAGCCTCTAAACCTAGTTTTCCTTGCTCTCAAATTAAAATAAAGGAAAAATGAAAAATGAAAAAAAAGGAAATTCCACTCATGCATCCACACATCCATGTATGCATCATCATATAGGTTCAAAAAGAAATCATAACATGTCATGCATCATCAAATCATCCCTCATACTTCACAAAATCATTGAAAATCATTTTCAAAAAAATAATAAAGAAATTTGAAAAAAAAAAGGTAGCAATGACAATTTTTTTGTGTAAGTATCACAAATGTTAAGCATTCACGCGGTGTTTATCGACACTTAAAAAGCAAAATCCAGGTTCTCCTTTTATACATCAAGGCCCTCTACGAGGCAATGGTCATCGATCTCCTTACATCAAGACCTTTTGCGAGATAATGGTCATTGATTTCTTATGTCACATCGAGGCCCTCTATGAGGCAATGATCATCGATCTCCTTACATCAAGGCCCTCTGTGAGGCAGTGGTCATCTATCTCCTTACATCAAGACCCTCTGTGAGGCAATGGTCATTGATTTCTTATGTCACATCGAGGCCCTATGTGAGGCAATGGTCATCGATCTCTTTACATCAAGAAACTCTACAAGGCAATGGTCATTGATTTCTTATGTCACATCGAGGCCCTCTGCAAGGAAATCGTCATCGATCTCCTTACATCAAGACCCTTTGCGAGGCAATGGTCATTGATTTCTTATGTCATATCGGGGCCGATGCAATGGTCATCGATCTCTTTACATCAAGACCCTCTACGAAGCAATGGTCATTGATTTCTTTTGTCAGATCGTGACCCTCTTCATGGTAACGGTCACCGAATCTTTTGAATAGACCCTCTTCACGGGAGTGGGCTAATTTGGTTTTTTTCAAAAAAGTAAAAAAAAAAAGAAAAAGAATATGGTTTTTCGGATCGGGACCATCTACATGGTAATAGTCGCTAAATCTTAAGATATAGATTATTTCCTCGGGATTGGCCTATTTTTTTTTAAAGTAAAAAAATGTTGTGTCGAATTAGGACCCTCTACTTGGTAATGGTCACCTAGTTCTTTTCTTTCAGATACATACCATCTCCATTGGAATGATCAAGTCTGTCTTCAAATTTGTTTTCTTTTGAAACCCGGTCGAAATTAGTGTTTTTATCTTTACTTATCTTTTATTACGATAATATGAAAAAGTCAATTTTTCATATTATCTAGTAAAATCTAAGTAAAGAGGGGCAACTGTCAACATCCTATTTCGTCCGGGTGAATAAATTTATTTTCAAAAAAAATAAAAAATAAAAGTTTTTAGTTAATGGAAAATTAAAAAAATGTGAAACAAAATTTTCTTCAATTTTAGAAAAAAAAGTAAAAAAAGAGAGATGAAAAAAAGAAAAAAAGAAGGAAGTGTCCAATTTGTTATTAATTATCACACTCCTTTTCATGAGCCCAACAACTCAAATATTTTATACCCTTGGTTTCTGTATTAGAAATTAGTGATATGATTGTAATAATTAGAAGCAATATCTATTCAAATGGTAAAAGTCAATATTACTAATTGGGATTGATTTTGTTCTCTGATTTGTTGATGGTTAGAATCAATATTATTGATCTTAATTGATTTTGTGCTCTGATTTGCTGCGATTTGATTCCCATAATGTGTTGCTATCATGATCAACTCCTTCCTTATATTGTTCATTACAATTAAGATTGAGATTGCATTGATATTGCAAGGTGTGAGTATAAATACGCACTTTGTCATCAACACTCCCACATGCACACCTCCTTTTTATCTCTCTTTAAAAAAAAAACATATTGAATGAGATAGAAAAAAAGAAGAAGAAAACATTCTCTACGCACTTTCTTTTTCTCATTACCACCCACAAAGACACCTCTCATCTTTATCTCTATTGGAAAAACAAACACAAAAATATTACGAAAGGAAGCAAAAGAAAAAAAAAAGATAAAAGGTGAGGAGATATTGAAAATTTTTTAAGGTATGTCACTCTCAATTCTTTCATCTTTTGATTTAGTTTTTTTTTTTCAATTTTCATTCTTTTTTTTTAATCATAAATTTTTTTTCCGCTTTCTTTATTGTTTGCTCGACCGCTCGCGTCGAATGACATCCAATTTAGACTTTTGTTTTTTTCTAAAAATATATACAGATGATCTAAAAAAATAATTTTCTTTGTTTACTCTTTTATATCTATTTGGTTGCTCACGTCACAATGACATCCACAACTACATTAAAATAACTTTAAAAAAATATTAAAAATTTATAAATGATTAAAAAATAAAAAATAAAAGATTATAAAAAAAGAATTTATTTCAAGTGTGTATCTCGCTGCTCGCGTTGCGTGACACCAATTTTAAAATAATACTAAAATTTAAATAAAAAGGTTTTCAAAATTATAAAACAAATGAAATCATTTTTTAAATAATTTTTCAAATATTTTTTCATAAAGAACTACATAACCCTAATTCTCCATTCACATGGAGATACCTAGGAGCGAGGATTAATCCTCGTCGGGCCCAAAAAACAAAAAACATATTTTTGTTTCTTTTGTAAATTCATCTATTATTATTTTTGGTGAAAATAAATATTTTGAAAAATCACAAAACTTTTGCACATTTAATTAAATGTACCATCTTAGGACGGGCGTTGTGGGGTGCTAATACCTTCCCTACGCGTAACCGACTCTCGGACCCAAAATCTTATTTTTCGCATACCTTGTCTTATTTTTTTTTTTTGTAATTTTCCAGAATAAACTATGGTGGCGACTCCAAACTCTGTTCTTACAAATTTTTATTTTTGGTTCGTCGTCCCGTTGCGATTTCTGTTGCGACAATTGTTTTACAACAAATTCAATCATTTCACTTTGAAATATTTAAGTTTGTAATCCCACGATAAGATTGCACTTTGCAGCTGATGTATCATAAATGAAGAATCATTTAATCATTCTATGGTACAAGTTAAAGGTCAATTTTCTCTATATTTTGTTGTTACAAGTTGGTATTTTCAAATAGTTTATTATCCTGAGCAGGAAGTAAGTTATGTTAATGTATTTGGTGGCAGAGGTGATTAAGTTAATGAGAGGTTTGTTTTCAAAGATATTTGGAGTCCCACATCACTGAAAAAGTAGTGAGAAGTTTGGAGCTTGTGGTACAAAAGAAAAGTGTGAATGGTTATGCAACATACTTACCTGGACAGGATCAATGGGTGATCAAGAAAGCCCATGGTCTAGGACAGTCACTTCCATTGCACTTGGGAAGGGTGTTGCTCTAAGGTTTGCTCAAATGGCAGAGCCTACGTCATAATTTGTGGCAAAGGGGGTCTGCGACCTAGGTTTATTATAGTTTATCTATGATCTTAAGTGTTGTGTTGTTTGTGTAGTTCACGTTTTCCCACGGTCTTTTAGTTCTTCTCTGTTTTAGCATAAATCTCTGTTTGTGTTGGTTCAATCTGTGTATATTGTTTTTGGTTGCTTATATGCTTTTCTAAGTGGGATTCTTATATTTCTGTAGTTGCCAATTATGTCATTTGATAGTACTATCCGATTTAACTATTCATATTAAAGGTTAAAGGTTAATTTATTCTAGTATTCACATTGAGTTATTATTTTTTATTTTTTTATTGTTTTTATATTTTATTAGGTAAATTTTGTTCAATTATTAAAATCCAAAAACATTAAACCTTACAATCATACTGGATATGAGGAAGTGCAAAATCTTTCTAAAAAAAAAAACTATGCCAGACAAGTATTATATATATATATATATATATATATATATATTAACTCATGTATAAATATGTGGCATAAAAAAATTCTTATCTTTTTAGTTATTTCTTGAAACACAAAGGTGGATGTGAAAGACATGTTAAATTTGTCATTATATCATAATTGTATTATTTATGATTTATTTATATAATCCTACAATTATGGTATATTAGAGGTGCAAATGTAGGAGATAACTATTTAAAATTGGATTTTTTCTAATAATGTAATAGAAAAGAAAAAAGTGAATTATGGAGTTGGTCTAATAATTAATAAATATTTTTTAGAATTTTAAAAATTTAAAAACACATTCCAAATAATTTTTGGCAGTTTTTAATTATGAAAATATCATATATTTTGTGGCGGTTTTTAACGGTAAAAATATGACATTTTATGTGTAGGTTTTTAACCGTACAAATATGATATATTTTTTTGTGGTTTTTTACCGTCAAAATATGATATATTTTTTTTTCAATTTTTAACCTTTAAAATTTGATATATTTTGTGGCAGTTTTTAACCGTTAAAATATAATAAAATATATTCAAATTAGACTATATTTTGTAACGATTTTTAACCATTGTTATTTTTTTTCTTTTTTGACAACAATACCCGTATAGTTAGAATATTTTTGTCACAAACTATTTTTGACTTTTGTAACTGTGATGAAAGTATCAAGCATAGTCGCTCACACTATGTTATACTCTAAATGGTGTCAATTATAAAAAAGATATTGAAATCTGAAAAAATAGAAAAGACTTCAAATTTGAAAAATATCAACAACTTTCTTATTGTTAATGCGATTATGTTGGAGCAAGGTCAATCATTGTTGGATCCACATAAATATTTTTTTAATAAAACATATAAAAATTGTGTGTTGATTTTTGGAGAAAAAAATATTTTAACAACTAAAGTGATTTTGCAAGTTTAATTAAAAGGGACCATCTTAGAACAAACCTAAATCTAATTTTGCATACCACTTACTATGTAGTTTTTTTGGTAGTTTTTCTTAAATTATGGTGACAACTCCATTCCTTTTTTAAAAGATGTCTTTCTCAATGTGTTGTCGTGAACATGGTGACAACATATGGGAATTGTGTTTGACTAAACACAACTTCACTTTGAGGAGTCATAAGTCTTGCCATGCAAGTAGGACTTAGTCATGTACATAATTTTTTCAACACTTGATAATATCTCATTTAAATTGCACCATTGTGACAAACTTGATCCATTTAATATCACATGATCTAATTTATTCATAATCTCTTCATTTTCTTCTTAATAAAGTAAGTGCAAATTATTTTATTATGTTTAAAAGTAAATAAAATATAAAATTTACCTAAAGTCATGATTATGAATTACATCTACCAATAATACAAAATGTAAAAAAAAATGTAAATAAAAAATAAAAATCTACTTAATTTTATCTTGTCTCTTAGTTTTGTATTGGAAAAAAAAAGCTAGTAGCTTCATTAATGGATGCATTACTTCTAAATAAAAGGGTAAGTAACATATGATTATCATAAGGACTGGAAATTATATTTGAGGTTCAATGGTGGCAATTTACCATCATTAAATACAAAAAAAAAAATCATTAGTCCATAATCTTTTTAGCCTTCTATGGGGCAACAAACAACACCTTTATTATATACCTTATTATTAATTAGTTTGTACACCTCACTGAAGTTCCATGAGTAGGAAACGATCTTCAAAACAATTCCATTTTTTCTAACATGATTTTCAAAATGCGCAAAACTAACATCTGTCTAAAATAAATGGTAAAATTACTCTTTTAGTCCTTGTATTTGTTAATTAGTGTCAAATTGGTCCTCCAATTTTTCGTTGTCTCAATTTTTTAGTCCTTGTTTTTGTAAAAATGATTCAATTTGGTCGTGGACGTTAATTTTGACCAAATGGTGTTAAAGTCAACATCACATGTCAATTTCTGGTTCTCTTTATTTTTTTGAATTTTTTGAATTTATTTTAGTGTTTACACGTATCACTTCACAGTTGTGTCACATGTAAAAATGATTCAATTTGGTCTATATATTTGTTTTTAGTTTCAATTTAGTTCTAATTTTTTTAAAAAATGAAGCAATATTGTCCCTCCTTAAATTGACACTCAATTTACTTTTGTATAAATCTTATGACGATATTCTTACTAAAATTGACATTTTTATTAAATATTTGTACAAATATTTTTAAACAAGCTTTGTTTTTTTAGTTTTATTATTAAACAAAGTTAAACCCCAAACTTAATTTCAACAATTAACAATTTTGTCATCATATATAAAAGCATCAAGTGTACCATATTATACAAACTTAGTGAAGATTAAAAATTAAATAACTTGTCACAGATAAGTTTAGGAACTAAATTTAAAGTTCAAAACAAAACTAAAGTTTAATGATTTGTATAGAATTTAAAGTTAATTTAAAATATTTCTAGAAATATTTAATAAAAACATTAATTTTAGTAAGAATATCACTATAAGATTTATAAAAAAGTAAATTGAGTGTCAATTTAAGGAGTGACAATATTGCTTCATTTAAAAAAAACGGGACTAAATTGAAACTAAAAACAAATATAGGGACCAAATTGAATCCTTTTGACACGTGCCTTAAGGTATAATGCCTTAAGGTCTTCCAAAATGGTAGAGCCTACATCATAATTTGTGGTAGTGGAGTTTGCGTTCGTGCAACTCCTTCATTGTAGCTCAACATTTTCTACAAAAGCTAAAGCAAGTGACATTACTATGCACTTTAATTTACATTGTTTATTATCTATTTCAAAAGAACTTTGGCCACAATGAATAGAGAAAATAAAAGATGGTGTGTGAATTTCAAATAAATGTTCAATCTTCTAATCTATTAAAGTAAAATAAAAGTATGCATTGGAATAAATGTATAATTAATTTACTACTAAATCATTGCCTTTTAATAACATTTGATTCATTTATTACTGATTTTATATATAGATTTTTGTTGACCTTTCAGTTTCGAGTTTATTGTATGTAAGTAATCAATATAGACAACATCATTAAAATTTAGGTTCAAGTTGAATAAATGTACACTTAACTTTTAAGTTAGTTACTGAAATAGTCATATGAATTTATTTAACGGTATATACAAGAGCAAAAAGAACATTAATATATTTTTGGGATATATTCATTATTTTTAAATATCTAACTAATGATATCACTTTTAATTTTTTTATCACATTATATTATCTACAATAGATATATTCTTCTCTTATTCTTTATTTAGCATTTTGGTCTTTTGTCTATATGTTATACTCGGTACATCACTGAAAGAGTAGGGAGAAGTGTGGAGCTTGTCGTACAAAAGAAAAGTGTGGATGATTATGCATCATACTTACCTAAACGGGATCAATGGGTGATCAAGAAGGCCCATTGTTTAGGTTAGTGACATTCATTGCACTTGGGAAGTGTGCTACTCTAAGGTCTGCCCAAGTGGTGGAGCCTACATCATAATTTGTGGCAAATGAGGCCTACGTTCGCATGGCCCTAACATTCCATTCATAAGTTTTGTTTTGTTTGTGAAATTTAGGTTTATTCAGATTTATCTATGATCTTAAGTGTTGTGTTGTTTGTGTAGTTCAGGTTTTCCCACGGTCTTTATGTTCTTCTTTGTTTTAGCATAAATCTTTGTTTGTGTTGGTTCAGTCTGTGTATATTGTTTTTTATTTTATTTTTGGTTGGTTATATGCTCTTCTAATTGGGATTCTTATGTTTCTATAGTTGCCAATTATGTCATTTGGTAGTACTATCCAATCTAACTATTTATATTTAAGGTTGAATGTTAATTTATTGTAGTATTCACATTGAGTTTTTATTTTTTTTTACTTTTTTACAGTTTTTATATTTTATTAGATAAATTTTGTTCATTTATTAAAATACAAAAACATTAAAACTTACAATAATATTGGATATGAGGATGTGCAAAATCTTTCTAGAATGAAAAAAAAATCTATGCCAGACAAGTATTTAGGGAGAAGGGTCTTGAATCTTGGAACGAAAAAGTTAAAGCTAGTATAGTTTATGTTTCCTTTTGGTAAACCTTTGAGGCTTTCGCACTGCCATAGTGTAATCTAAAGTTTATTAGAATTTTTATTTCTAATCATTTACTGATCTCTATTTTATTTTCAAATGCACAAACAACTTTTCAAAGGTAAAATTTCCTTGGATCACAACACGTTAATTATATTACTTTTGACTCTCTCATTCTATACACCCAAATCATAATGTTAAGGACAAGTGTGAAGAAAACATTGAAACATAAAACCTTTTCTACATTATAGTTATTACAGTTTGTAGGTTCAACACATGAAATGCACAATGGCTGAGCAACGAATGATAACTGATGTTGCGTCTTCCTCTAACTCGTCTAAAAGACAAAGATATGACGTTTTCTAAGATTTCAAGGTGAAGACACTCATAGGAACTTCTCTAGCCATCTTTATGAAGCTTTAATGCAAAAGAAAATTGTGTTGGATGACGCGGATACCTCAGAAGAACTAGAAAAAGTGATAACAAACTATGATTTATTAGGAGCAGGAAGTAGAGTCATTGTTCCAACTACAAATAAACAAGTACTTAGCCGAATTGATGAAGTATATAAGGTTGAGGATTTAAGATCTCATCTCCGTAAGACCCGAGAAAATTAAATAATTATTTAATATAAATGAGGGTAATGAAATATTTATGAAATTTAATGTGGGGAATTATGATAGGGAACAATACCAGCTCAAATGGTTGAAAGTACTTGGCTATTAGGAGAGGACTTGGGTTTGAGTCCTGTGGATGTCATTTGTGTGTTAATTTGATTGTTTCATTGTTTTAAATAGGCTTGACCATGGTGCGTAATAATATAATCCTAGTTGTATAAGAATTATCATTAAACATGAATTGATTGGTTGGTTGCCCATTTGCTTGGCAAGTGGGTGATTGTGTGTTTGAACCTTGACTTATGTGAAATAGGTTTCTTTTTGCCAAAACTCTTTTTGGTCATGAAGGGGAATGTTCAAAAACCCTAGCTGTCATAGGGAGCTGGAAAGGCTGAGAAGACCTCGTGTTAATGGCATTTGATGGCCATTGCCATTAACGCCTCATAATAATAATTTTCGGTTTTATTATTAATTAAAGTAAATTAGGGTGAAAAATGGGAGGGGAGGATAGGCCTTCACAACTAAAGGACTGAATTTGGCATTGAGAAAAGAGAGTTTGGGACACAAGTAGAGAAAGTATTAAGGGCTGGAATCAGTTTTGGAGAGGAAATAAGGGCTAAGGAAAAAATGGGCTAAGTGGAATTTTAGGCGTCACCAAGAAAGCAACGAATCTAAGTTAGGGGAGCTGAGTTTTTCATGCTTTAATCTATCGTTAATTTATTGGATGTTGTATGTATTGTTTGTGAATTTTTGGTCCTTGCCATTTTTTGAATTCTTTTTGTGTTTCTGGAAATTTTCAAAAATTGCCTCGCTGCCTTGAAGGTCTGTCAGGCGAGCCATGTGTATTACTGTCAATTTCTGGATTTCTGCCAGAATTCGCCTGGCAGCATGAACTAGCGGTCAGGCAACACAACTAGAGTAACCCAGTTTTTTAGGTTTTTGCATGAATCGCCTGATAGCGATGAATACCCGCCAAGCAACGCGAGCAAGATTTGCTCGTTTTTGGTGTTTTATGGCTTTTGGGTTATTCAAATTGGGGGAAAAGGGTTCTTAGCAACTGGATACATTGCGAACTGTCAAGAATTATTGAATTGTGTTGTGGTTCGAGGTATAGGTTGAATCATTGTGTGTATTATAAGTGCATTTTAGGGTTGTGGGAAAATAGGGAATTTTGATGTTCGGGGATTAATTACAGCATGAATTGCACTGAAAAGCTGGTGGATATAATGTGGGTTGAGTATTTGTACAATTGTAGGCATGATTAGCTGCTGGGTTATGAAACTTGACATGGGGAATTGAGGGTTGTCATAGGTGTAGAGAAATTTTGGGTTTTACCCAGAATTGTATGCACCACTTGGCGAACCTTGCTTGCCATCAGGCACCAGCGTAGGGAAAAGTGGCACTACGTGGTTAAGAGGTGCAGATGCAAGTTTGGGATCCTATTTGGGTACTATGTGCAACATTGACTGCAGAATGAGACTTAGGTTAGGGTGTGTCTTTTAGAGTTGCCTACGTTCAATGTATGATGGAATTACATGGCTAAGTGTTGAGGTTTGATGATGGGATTCCAGGAGTGTTGTAGGAAGGGTGATTGTAGTTGTTCAGTGAGGAAGACTTGATTGTGGTTGAGATATGTATTATTGGTTACTGGAATTGGAGTTCCTACATTTAGGTTTAAATTATGATTGGGTTTGAAGGTGGATATGGTTTCAAATGGGAATGGTATGAGTGCATTATAAATGCATAGGCATAAAAGCAATATGGATCACGTTTAAGTGTAGGATTTCAGACGATACCTAGAAATCCAAAGATTTCTAGAGCGTGTGGCGCATGGCGGTGAAAGGCTTCTGCCAAGTGATCTTCAACCAAACTTTGCCTAGCGGTGCTTAGGTAGGGGACAAGGGGTTGTTCCAATTGATTGGTGCGTGTTCTACAATGCTTTGGATGATACCTTAAGTGCAGAGCTTGTTGAGGCATTCCTTGAGTTGTGGCTCGAAAAAGATGATAAACACGTGGCGATCCCGAGTTGTGGCTTAGTGATATTGGAAAACCGGCATGAATATGCGAGTTGTGGCTCGTATGGATGGGCTCCACTTGATTAGGCAAATCATGGGTTGTGGCCAGTGAGGTTTTGAATCTTGTGTTGAGAATACGAATTGTGTTTCGTATTGGGAACTCCACCTGGCATTACGGATGGTGGTCCGTAACAGGATAGTCCCGCAATGTATCTATTCGAGTTGTAACTTGTAGAGGTGGAACCACGAGTTGTGACTTGTGGTACCAAGGATTATCTTAAGGTCATCATCTGAGGATGAAACTGGTAAGAGGATGAAACTTTCAAGGCTCAAAATTATTAGTGTTATAGTGGTAAGAGGATGAAACTTTTTATGGTTGGAAAGTGATCATGGTAGTAGTTTCTTCTTTCAAGAATTCTAGTGTTATCATGATAGATGAAAGTGTTAATTCAGCATAAGTAAATATTTGAGTTTTAAAGTAATCCTAAGAAGAAAATAAATGTATCAGATTGTGCAATCTAGAACGGGCACTAGTTGAAAATAGACATATTAGAACAATACATTAAATTGGTTGTAACAAAATTGATATAATAAAAAACATGATGAAAATTTTGTAAATACTGGAAAAAATTTTAGTTCGGTTGTTGTGCGAACTGATCTGATAAGTACTTATTAGTTTGGTTATATAGAGAACCGATATAATATGTACATATTAGATTAGTTAAATTGACAACCGATCTAATAGGGGTTCTTTTATTCAACCTACGAAACCTTTTTCACTTTTCGTGAACGCTTTCTTTCTCTCTTGCATTGTCTCCCTACTTCTCTCTCGTGTCGTCACCCTACACTAGAAAAGCTTCTCTCAACACCACTCACCACAATCGTCATTTGTTGTAGGCTCAAAGCAGTCCGTCGTCGTCGCCCCTAACACTGTAATGTAAGGATTGGAATAATAAAACAAAGTACTTCTACAAATTAGGATTCATTCATATACAAACTGAAATAACTCTTAGTAAACTATAATATTTAAAACCCAAGCTTTTCAAACATTACTTATCCATTGTTTCAAAACTTTTCAAACATGTAAAGTTGACTCGTCCCGTCCTGCTTTGAGCTTGTGTGGGGTGTAAGTTATGTGAACCAGATGTTAGTGGGCCAAAAGGCTCAAAATGTTGATTGGTCCTATGTTTTTACTAATGAGCTTGCAGGCCGCAGTGGCGAAACTTGGAAAAAAAATTTGGGGTTCCAAATTACATTATTTCAAATTCATTATATGTAACTCTGAGAAATTTAGATAGTTGTTTTTCGTAGTCTTTAATTTTTGGATTCTCATAAAATTTTTCAAGTTTAATTGATGTACATGCATCACAAGTCTTCTTGAAAAAAAAATTCAATGATTTTACTTTTTATCATAATTTTTCTTATATAAATTTACCTCCTCTCACCTATTTAGAAAAATATGAATTTGTCACCACCTAGCGGTATATAGTAGACAAATTTATCACATGAAATAGGAAAACATATGCTTCAAAAAAAAGATACAAAATAAACCAATTCACAAGAATAAATTAATTGATCTAAAATGTTCTTTAACTCATCAATTTTACTATGATGCAATTTTATTTTGAAAAGGAAGTGATATTGAAAGTAAAAATTTAGATAAAAAGGAGGAGATGAAAAAGAGATGAAAATACAAAATAAAGAAATGAAAAAAAAGGAGAAAGCATGTATGAGATTTTAAGAAAAAAACTTAAAAAATTAATATAAATAATATAATAATAAAAAAATAAATAATTTAAATATATATAAAAAATTAAATGAAAACAAAAGGGGAGTCATGGCTCCCTTGTGTCATTGAAAAAGTCCGCCACTGTCAGGCCAGACTGTCCGACCCGCCCTGCATTGGCACCTCTAATATCAATAATATCCCAATAAAATTATTCCACTATGATAAATTTTCCTACAGAAGAAATCTTAAAACATGTTTAATGTTGTTTGTTTATTTTCTAGTACAAAATATTTAATTCAAAATTTAAGAGATTAAATCAATATTCACATTTAAAACAAATCATATATTCTACAACAAAGAAATTATTCTAATTTTCAACATGAGTGATCTTTTGTTAGAGGGAGAAAGGAAAGAAGGAAAGATTAGACCGGAGGGAAGAGAGAACGAGAAGGAAAAGGGAGAAACGGAGGAAGGTTGGGTTGAGAGGGAGAATCGATGTTTAAGGTGTTATTATATTTTATTGCAAAATCAATCAATTGCTGATGATGAAAACTCTAAAAGTAGTTAATTATTTCATTTACAACAATTCCTCATTAATTTATATTAATATACCTATATCATAATCAAGTTTAAACAAAAAATATAAAATAAATTGTTTACAGCTGCTTAAGATGAAATCGCCATAAACCCATAATTCACATTTTTTTTAATAAGAAAACTCTCAAAGAGTAGCTATTAAGTAACCAATTTCGGATGTTATGACATGGCATACAATATTGGTAGTCAAATGAGAAGGAGTGGGAAAAGAGAGCATTTGGCAGTGGCTATATATATATCAACTACTTAAAGCCATCTATATCCCATGGCTGAAGGTATTATATAACTGGTGTAAGAAAAATTTATGAAATTTACATTGTAGCTACGTTAAACAAGAGCCAACAAGCTACTACGAATTTACATTTCTCACCCTCAACCCCCTGATAAGCTACATATACGGAAAAAAATGGAAAGTGTAATCAAATTAGAAAAGAAAAAAATTAAAGACGTGGAATTTCAAAACCACAATCAAATCCCTATCCTAATGATGCTTTATATTGGATCGCAGCCAGATGTATGTAATTAATGGCGTATTCTTGCTTTATCATGAATGAGGCAGGTCCTCACTCCCAACACCTATTGTCGATTTGTCAATCGTGCGCACGTTGTACTGCTCATATACTCTTCCACGATTCTCCGCCCACCATTGTTCTGCTTGTTTCTCACTAAACCGTTTCCGACTGCATTTACCATTGCAAGGTTAAACCCAGGTTATATATGATATGGCTAACATTTGAAATGCAAGAGTTATCTGAATAGTTAGGAAACTGTCTGTCAAAGCTTACACCCTATAACATGAGATGACAATTAATTACGCACATTCATGTAGTAGTTCTATTTCTACAGTGGTGAGACCCACATGAATTCCAACTACAAATAGAGAATGTGATGGAAAAGAGGCATTGAAAGTGCATTCCTAGCATTCCCCTACTCAACATTACCAAATTTGGAGGTAAAGTGTTTTGTATGTAGACCAAAAAATAAATGCAAATATTATAGAACATTCTATACCTGAAGCGAACTCTTTTAAGATCTATTACACCTCCTGGTAGGGAGGTGAGAGTAATATATACACCAGGTTCATCTTGCTTAACCCATTCAGTCTCATTATCCTTTGTTTTGCTCCCATTTCTACTACTTGCATCTAATTGACCATGTTTGTTGTGACCTGTGCTAGTAGCATCTGACTGACTGTGTTTAATGTGACCTGCAGTCCTGTTGATGATGGTGCTTGATCCATTTGAAAGTAACTGGTTATTGGATCCAGTTGAGTCTGATTCTGGGCTTGTTGCTTGAATATTCAATCGATCAAAGGAAGCATTGTTAAGGTCATTGGAACCAGGAATGGAGCCAAAGGAAGCAAGAGAGGGTGGTGATCTGACAGTCCTAGACACTCCTACAGGCAACCTCTCGGCCATATCCTTCAACTATTCAGTGCAAGAAACAAAGACATGTAAGATTAGCGAGACCAGTTGTGATACATCCAGTATATATACACACGGCATAAATTAAATTTGCAATTTAAAATCCACCAGTTTAGCTTTTAGCTGAATTGAGCCCAACTGTAAATTATTCGTGCTTTCCTGAGTTTTATTAGGATAATAAATTTTTGGTAAAGTTATGTAAAATCAACGCATAGCTTCTGTTGTGTGAGATTTTCCTCATTCTTGTAGTCGTTTAGGGATGTTTTCCAGAGGCTGGTCCTCTATTTAATATGTACACTACTTGGTCTCCGAGAAAGATTTATGTTTGAATGCAAATTTTCTCGATATTATTTATGATAAACAAAAGCCAGTCATAATTTATAGACCAAGGCTCATAACTACTTGCCTCGAATAAGGCTCTATTGCAGACAAGACAACAAATCACATTTATGGCGGCAATGGCTTATTTTTTCATCTACTAGCCTCATCCTGCTCAGTTAGACCAGGTCATCATAACAAAATAACTAAAGAAAGCATCACTATGGATAGAATGCACTTGAATAAGGTTTCTGTAGATATAGTTAGCACATTTTAAACGAAAAAACAAAAATAAATGTTACCAATCCTTTATCTGTGTGCAAATCCAATATGAAAATGAATATTTTTGGGTCCTCCGTATTTTGCTCTGTGAGTATGTGAGAGCTTGAAGCTGTTGTGACAATATAGTTGTTAAAAGTGGCTCGAGGGATAGAGTTTCTACCTGGGCAGTAAGTGACTTGATCACTTCCTTTGCTGCTTTGCATTTGGCAGTTTCTTCACTTGCAATTGCTATTGCTTCTTTTAACTGTTTAGTTGTTCTTTCCAACTCCACTTCTTGAAGCTGGGCTTTTCGAGTCAGGTTTTCCACCTGAATGGAGACAAAAATTCATCAGGCTCACTACAAATAAATGAATAGGAAATTTCATCTTCTTGTGGTTTGGAAAATAAATGAACAGAAGTAAACTCTTCTTCCAAATGAAAGTGACTTAAACATCTTCTGGGGTATAAATGAGATGGTTAACTCCCTACAGAGCTATTGCCAAATCCGAATGGAACAACAGAGAGAAAAATAGCCCTCCTGTCTTGCTCCTCCTATACAACTACCTCTCCACTATCAGTGCATCCCAACCAAAACAGAAACAGAACAGTCCAAATTATGGGCCTGTTTTTCAGAAACTTCTTCGTAGTTTCGTAAACACCTTTAGAAGAGAAAAATAAGGAAAATGAAACTAACTTCCCCATAATTTAAAATTAGTTTACGCTTAATTCATGTATAAGCTAATTTTAGCTTCTCCATAAGCTAATTGTTAACTCATTTTCCCTTCTTATTTTTCTGTTGTAAAATTTTTTAAGGAGAAGTTTCCTCCAGACAGGCCCTGTGTCCTGTCCTGGCCTAGTCTATTTAATTTTGTTCTTCCTATTTCATTTCTTCTACATCCAAGGTCCGTCGCCTTGGCCTAATACTGATGGACCTCTATCAGAGCCAAATAAAAGTTCAAGTTCAGCTCATTGACTAGAGAAAGTCAAATTTTCAATTTTCAACTCAGACTCGGCTCATGAGTTCATGAGCCCAACTTAATGAACTTATAGCCAACTGCATCTTGTACAGTTGATGAGATAGCTCAGCTATCACCACCCTCTCTGAAACAGTTGCATGCACATGATCTGATGTAATGATAATTAAAAATTAAACTTTACATGACTGTTACATCTGCATATAGACTCAGATTTTATATTTTCTGGCTCGTGAATTAACATCCAACTCAACCATTAGCAGATAATATAACACAGCAAATAATGTGGCTACTTCCAATTAAACATGCATTTAGCTAGAAACAATCAAAGGATTATAGCAATTGGTATAAACTCCTTTCTTGCTTATTTTTCTTTCTCCCCGTGGTAGCTGGAGTCATTTATTCAGACACAATCCACATTAAAATAACAAATATCATGAAAAAGAAAGACCTAGTTTGAATACAACAGAGACTAAATGACATGTGAGGTTTCTTACATTAAGATTCTACTAAAATAATATTTAAGGGAATACTATCACCAACGAAAGCATAAGATAAAATACCTGCGATCTTAATTTAATAACCTCCTGACTGAGGTTATCATTGGTTCTCTTAGCATCATCCACAACTATCTTTGGGGATGAAAGTCCCCCTACTGTTGGGGTTGGAGTAGTTGAACGAGGTGGACTAGGTCGCCTAGATATTGGCGATGTTGCCCGGGAAACAATCCTAGATCCAGGAACAGAAGCTGAAAAAAACTTCTTCGATGATCCAAAAACAGGATTAAAAGATTTTGAAATATTCATTGCTCCCCACTGTGAACCACCATTTGGAGCAGGTGAGACTCGGCTACTGTTAAATTCCAATTTTTTGTTTTTCTTCGAAGATCTGCTGTCCACTTGTTTCAAGGATTCTATTGAAGAAAACCTGGCAAGTTGATTATGAGATCTGGAATCCAATTTGTCATCCTTACCAATAAACTCAAGTGACCCCTGATTAACACTTCCTCTTCTGCTCATAGAGGACTGAGATGAAGAATCAGTTTCGGTTGTTTTCCTTATTTTATTAAAACAATTATCACAGACACGATAAGGTTTGTTGGGGTTTGGTGCCATTGAAGCTTTGACAGATTTCTTACTACTGCATGAATGACAAAAAACAAGTCCACAGTTATAACAATTGTGGCGTTTTCTTTTGAAATTGAATGGCAGGCGGCAGCCCGAACACATAGACTGGTCAACACCACATACCCACTTATGCAGGCATATGGCTGCGGTGAAATTTGTACCACAAGCAATACTTTTTACTTGCTTGTCTTTCAGAGCTTCTACTAGTGTTGGGGTGCTTCTGTCGTTAGTATCCCCATGGCCTAAACGACCATTAGCACCTTTCCCCCACGTGAAAACCTCAGTCCTTGAAGTTAGAACTGCTACATGATATGCACCACAAGCTATCTCTTCCACAAAACTCTTTGACAGCTTTCCTTCTACACGGGTTGGTAGCTTCCCATCCGCTTGAGTATTTCCTAACTGGCCATAGACACAACTGCCCATTGTATAGACATGGCCTGATCGAGAAAGTACAACAGTCATACTATGACCACATGACACTTGACAAAAATTAGGTTCAACAAGAGCCACAACACAGGTTGGAACAAGTTTTGATTCCTTGTCACCATGCCCAAGTCGACCTTTGTCTCCATCACCCCATGTAAACAGCTTCCCTGAAGAGCAGTTGCTGGAACTTGAATTTCCAACCATGACCTCCACAACAGCAGCAGTATGCCAAACACCACAGGCAGCCTGAACAGTACGAAGACCCTTCAAGGACTCTATTTCTCTAGGCAAGGAAACACTTTTTCTGTCTCCATGACCCAGAACACCAAATGTCCCATCACCAAAAGTAAATAATTGCCCAGCAGAGGTTACAACAGCAGTGTGCCATGGACCACAAGAAATAGATGAAACATGTATTCCCTCCAAAGGGCCATTTACCCTTTTTGGGACCCAGTGGCTCACCTGATTTCCATGCCCTAGAAGACCATAATTGTAAGTGCCATCACCCCATGTATAAAGATCACCAGAGAGTGTCACAGCACATGTATGATACTCCCCACAAGCTACAAGTTCAATATTTGTATTACTTAGAGATTCAATAAGCTTTGGATGGGGAACATCCGAATCAACTCCATGCCCAAGCCTTCCTCCTGATTCTTCCCCCCAGGAAAAAATTTCACCTTGTTTGGTAACTAAGGCCGCATGTCTCCCACCACAGGCAATATTCTGTACATCAAGAACTACAGCGGATTCCAACGCTTTGGGCAACAAAGAATCTGTTTTCGCACCAAAATCACTCCCAACTTGGTGAGACCCACCACCTAGTACAGCATCACCTGTGCCTTCCCCCCAAATGAAAACATCCCCCAAGGCATCGCCGTCATCATGACCAGAACCTTGGCTAGATGAGCTAACTGCACTTGATAGACTAACTCTAAACGCATCCATAGGCATTGTCTTCATTTGACCATGCATGCTATCTGATCCTCCTGATGACACGGAGTGGAGTGAACCACTCACAGAATCTGGAGGGAAGAAACCCATTGGAGGAATAGGATAATAAATCACATCAGAAAATGCCTTATCCAAACCATTCTTTGGGGGGCTTTCATATGGGCTATGAAGGCGAAGATGATCCCCACTGTCCTGAAAGTGGAAAATGAAACAATCCTCTTAACAAACATTGTAACTGAAATGAAATCAAACAGGGAGAAAATAAAGGAAACATAATATAGTAATACCTTTGGCAAGCTTTCATTACTACCAAATGGAGAATTCAAGGGAGAACTTCTTCTAGTGTATGTTCGAGGACTATTAGTTTCAGATGGAATACCATCACTTCTTGACTCAGGTTTCCACTTCCGGTGATGACTGCGTGAAATTAATGCTTTCAATCCACTGAACCAAACCTCAGCTTCATCTTTATCCTTACAAATCTAGAAGAAAAGCATTGATCAAAAAATTACACAAAGTTTTAGAAACAAAATACCCCACTAATACTCATAAATTATATTCATGCAATCAAGCAGCAGACGAAGCACAACCCCTAAAATGACCCATAATATAGCTTGGGAAAAGTTCTTATTTATTTTGTGATATTTGATTAACCAACATAAGTTTAACTAAATAAATAATTTATCCAAGCTTAATCATGAATCTACCACACATTTCTGCCACCGCCCACCGCCCATTTTACAAATTTGTGGTTGACAGTAGGTAGATATTGATTAAATTAATTGATACCAAGTTAATCAAATACCTTATTACCAAGCTGCATCTATGGATCAAATTTCAAGAAGAGGGGGAAGGGGAGATGAATATAGAAATTTATACCAAGTCTAGCGATCTATCATTGTAAATGAGAGAAAACGACTGGTATTCCTTCTCAGGCCGTGGATATCTTTGAAAGATTGGCTGAAAAAATAGGGTCATGTTTAATCAGTCATAACAGAGATAGACAAGAGAACCTTATCACTTCTGATGAATTCAGTGCAGATGCTCATACTAAAGAATAAACTCTGAATATATTTATGATTATTGAAGAAACCCATGATCATGCTCATCAATACAACATGACTGTGTAGTGTATTCTACGTAAATGACAAATTATTAAAAAAGACAGCACAAAAATACATCAGCATGTATATAAATTCCTGGAAAGAAACATCATAATAGTTGCTGAAAGAAACTACGTAAATGATATCATTAGGACAGAAAGTCCACAACCCCAATAAATTAACCATCAGTAGCCAGTAAATCATAATAAATCGGAAGCTTCCCCTAAAGGGAAACAAGATCCAAAAATTTCCATAAACAGGTATGTAATGGAAAAGATTAAGAATAACAAGAGACCTAGCTTGCAAGTTTCTTAGTAGAAGATGGATAGTGAATGACATCTCATATATATATTGGCCATGAACAAATTGTGAGATAACAATACTACATACATAAAATGCAAGCTTTATTAATTATATGAATATTGCAACTACCTTACAACAATTATTTATAAAAATAAGAAACGACATTGTTGGCAAAATCTAAAGCAGCAAAACAATATCAATGATTTCCTTATCATTGTGAAATACTTACTGTGCGTTGTCCAGATATAATCCTAGAAACATTAGTTAGTTTAAGGCGCTTCTCTTCCTTCCCTGAGAACCATATCAAAAGAGATTCATCCTGAAAGCAACAGACAAGTCAAATACTTTTTTCAACTTTTGGAAACCTAACAATAATTGGAGGGAAAAAAAATGCATAAGATGGAAACTGTCAAAAATCAACAATCCCCAAAACTTTAGCTGTCGTGTGTACACACATGAATAATTTATATAATAAAACATCAAAGGTAATTTTAGGATAGATAAACAATTTTTCATATCGTATCACAGATAGATATTTCCTACTTTCCTTTTCTTAAAAGAAAAAATATATAAACAATCAATGTGATATTTACCTATCCTAAAATTATCTTCACTATTTACTACAATTTCATATCTCTCCAATACACCCCATCCAAAACACTTTCAACTAAAAGCATGTAGGATGTACGAACCCAATCTACACCTTGTGCTAAAAGCCTAAAACTTGGCTTCTATATAGAAGAATGAGGGTGGTGAGAATCAAACTCCAAACCACATGGTTGCAGAAGCTGAAACATGTTGGGAAGTCCCATATTGCTTGCCCCAATTATTTGAGTGTGGCTTACATATCTGTTGAACAACTTTGTTTGACTCCAACTGATTTTAAGATAAAATCTGACATAATATCATAGTCTATAGCTCATCTTGGTAATTAATTACCTATTCTAGAAGTCTCAGTTCTCACAAGCCCACCTATTCTATTCTGAAATTCAACATTCAGAGGAATAGGAGTTCAAGGATTGAAATCCTGACCACTTGGTCACGGACTCTATAAACTATATGATACCATGTAAGTCATCATGACTCTATTATCTCAATTGTTTGGTAGAACCATGTGAATGGTTTGACTTATCTAAAATAAACAAATAACATATTGAAGGTAATGCAAAATCAACAATAAGCAATATTATAGCGATAACAAAACAAGCATGATACTAGGAGAAATGAAACGTCAGCAAGTAGATTCTATAAATGTCACCCATAATCACCGCATGTACCATGTTAGAGTTATACTTTTTCTCTTTGTAATATCTCGATTTTCTTTTTGAGTTATGTAGTTACATCTAACATCTGTTGGTTATTTGCTGTTTGTTGGTTACAACTGAACAGTGTTGCAGTGTTCCCCTGCCCTTACAAACATATATTCTGTGACAGAGGTTCACTGTCTTTGAAATTTTCATTCTAAGCAACAAATTATTTCAATATAGCAGATCTTATTATAGTCAATAAGGCAATAGTATACTTAACTCCAAGTTTAATACATACAGCCTTTGGTAAGGTAAAGCTTCCATTTTTTAATATTTGCATAAAGAGCGTCTAACCAGATCCAATCAGTCTCATGGCTGGGAGAAGTTCTTCCTCATTTTCGACTATGAAAACTATTTTGATGAAGACTACATTTCTGGTAAACTAATCAAGGTTCCCCAGAGTTTAGTAAAAGCATTATCATATTTTTAACATTGTCAAATAGTTGCTCAAAACTTTGTAATCAAGCATAACAACCGTGATTTCCAAAAATTTCACAATAATGCTGAATACCGTTTGGAAACCTAATATCTATGCTGATCTAACTGTAGTTAAGTCATCAATAGTTCTTTCTGTAATTATTTGAAACTTTGAGCATGCACTTCTGAAATCTCCTTTCGCACAATTATAATTTATTCTATGAATGAATACATTTTTAGCCCTCTTCAAAAGATTACTAACAGTGTTCATCTGTGAAATTCAAGATCATATTTCTCCTTAGTTCTGCCTTCTCAAGAAAATTTGTTATAACTAGCTGTAGAGTAAAATAATAAAAATACATTACTAAAAGAAAAGAACAGACTGAGGCTCTAAGTTTCTCTCTGAAAATAATACAAGGACAAAGTATTGGCAAACATATATCTTCAGGAAAAAAGAGAGACATACACTTTCAAACTATTAATCTATATATACAGAAAAACAAGCAGAAAACTCACATTGGAAAGTCGAAAAGGACAAAACTTGGGCTTCCCTCTTCTTCCATACTTGAGCAAGTAAGCCCCCTTTTTTAAAGCAGTAATAGCCTGTAGTTAAGACCATAAAGAACCTCAGTCAGTATAGTCAGCACATTAGGCAAGCACAAAATGTCCTGCCTGAATATCAAATTCCACAACACATAATAATAAACTGAATGCACATCAACTTACATGAAAATTTTGAAAACTTCTTAAAATATGTTATAACAGCGAGATGAGATCATTATCCAACACCCCTTACTAGTTAGACATTCTCTAAAAAGTTTAGTCACCAAAATGGAGCAGCTAGAATGTTTTTAAAATATCTTTGGCAACAACGAACGCATTAGTTTTGAAGAGATTTTTCATTCTTATCCTGATTTGTCGATTAGTACCTTCTCCACAAGCATACAGCAAAGTTTCAAGAAGATGAACTTGCTCTCACTCTTAACTACAACAACCTCAATATCACACGATCAATATTAAAAGAGCAATAGATCTTTTAGTAATTTTCAAAATCAACTTTATCCACTACAGTATGAGCTCATCAAAACATAAATAATAGAGATAGTCAGATACAATGACCAAAGTCTTTTACCACTACACAGGTTTTCAACTACATAAATCAAATGATGCCATTTTGCTGTGTACAAAACAAATTATTCAACAATTCTACATCCTTCTTTAATCATTTCCTTTAGAATCAATCTTTCTTGGCCTATCCGTGCTTCTAGTATTTAGGTTATCCTCCATCTAATGAACACTTTCGATAGGAACCTCTATTAGTCCTCTTCTCACATGTTCAAACCATCCTAGACAGAACTCAACCAACTTTTCCTCAATAGATGCCCCACCAACTTTCTCTCCAATTCTTAGCATAAATAATTAAAAAACTTGGAATTTAGAATCTGTTTACTGGCTGAGTGCTCTATCTCACCTTGTGAATAATGAATATATACAAACAAAATTACCTACTTTTAGTTTATTCAATATGGAAAGGTAGCATTGTCCTATTTATCCGTATGACAAACCCCTTTTTTGGTTAAATAGCCAAAGAGGTAAAAAAACTGATACATGGCCTGAAGATGAATAATTTTAATGCCAGGATGGTTGCTATAAGAAAATACCAGAGATGTGTCCTTTGCTGTCCTGTAGACACCCCAAATTACCCAAATGATTGTCTACCATGTCCCCCGCATGTATTTTTCTCTTTTTCTCTTTTTCTCTAACCTTTTCCCTTACCCTCCTTTCCATTTGAGCAATGTTGATACAACCAAAATCCCTCTACTGCCCTTTACTCACGTAAGTCACATGATCAAGCATATGAATGCATAACAATGAAGGACACTAAATTATAATCCTAAACTTTTTACTTTTTATACCTTATAAAAATGAACAAACAGTTTGAATCCTAACAACAGCTGCAACAAAAAATTTTGAACATTTGTAAAATCAAACCAAAACGAATATCCGAACAGGTATAAAATTTATATCATTAAATTAAAAATTAAATAAACAATTTTTTTGGTACCAAGGTCATTTCTTTCTTGTTCTGTAGAAGCAAACTATGACGTGCAAAAGATGTAATTCAAGATATCAAAGACTCAGCCCATTTTATTTTTTCTCAATATGCGTTATATGTATAATTAGGGCAAGTTAGTTTTATATGCTAATAAGGGCAGCCTAGTGGACGAGATTCCCACTTAGTGGTGGTATTTCACAAAGGTAGACGTACATCACCTTAATTGTTGGTAAACAAGTTCTAGCTAGTTTTTCATCTTTACTAGATTGACACAAAATTAACCCAGCAAGATAAACCATTTATAACAAAAAGTATATTCTCCCTTTTTCTCAATTTAACATTTTATATAACCAAATAAAAATACTGATCCAGAAGAAGCTCTTGCACTTCCATGAGAAACAGAGGTTGAAGGAAGAATTGCTTCGAAAGCAGAACTAGCTCGTTGTGAGACATAATGATCAATCATGGTAAAGCAAATATTTCCTAATATTCTGTGAATTGTGAAGGGTAGGATAGTGTCACAACAACTTTGTTTAAGTGTGCTCAATATTTGATGTGGAGAAACTCTAAAATTAGTTCACTGGTATACTTGGTTCATGAGAGACCAGATTTGGTTGAGCCATTTGAGTTTAAGTTAGGGTAAAATATAAATTTATCACTGAGTAGTAAACCAGCTGGTATGGAAGATATTTGGAGCTGTAATAGGGCACTGCCAAAAGTTTTTGGGGGTGAGGGAGCTCCAACTCACTCCTTTCCAGCACAATTGCAGCTGCCTTGAACAATAAAAGTCCTCAAGCTATAAGTGAAATGCTCCTTTCGAACTAACAAGTAACCACAATGTTCAAGTGTTAAGATCTACAAAGCATCAGATATCAGATTCCACACATGTTCATTCATTTTCCCAAATAAAAGAAGATTGCAAGCATGCACCACATAGCACACCACCCTCTTTTACCAACCATTACTAATAAATGCAAATCTCACCCAACATTTCTACTTAGTGACCCGAATGTCGGTTTTTTTATTTTACCCCTCTCCTCTCCTACCAACAGTTGCAGAGATAAATAAGCAAAATTACAAAGAATTTCAATTTAATGGTGTATGTATATTCAGTGCAGAATCAAACCTATTACGCCATAAGGGTCAAAGGAAACCCAAAAATACAGACTTCAGCTGATGGCACACCCTACCAGGCAGTTCAAACAAATTAATGAACCAACCATACTTGACTTCAAGTACAGTACAAAGTTGTCATCATCTTCATGATTTAACGTTTATTTACTACATTTAAAAACCTATTTGAATATGTATAAATAGCTCAAAATTAAAATCCTTCTAATAGTTATATAATTTTAAACAGAAAATAACCAATTAAAACCGTATTGAATAGTTAATAGCAATAAATAAACGTTTAACAGTTCAATTTGAATACAGTAGTCACGAACTAACCAATTTACCTGTTCAATGTCTCTTTCCACGGGACCAGTTCTATTAAGATCCGAAGTCGTCGTCATCGTATCAGTCCGTGACATCACTCAAAACACAAAATTCACCGCTCAGAAGAAACTACTCCCCAAGCTCAACACTAAACTCACACTAACTCACCCGTTCTCGTGCCCGAACCCTTCCATTCACCCAACAACCCTCCCAAACCCTCACTAAACCCCGAATTCTCACGCGCCAACGCCTCCAACTCCTCACCCGCGCTCAACTTCGAAACCTCCACCATCATAATCGACCTCCAATTCGCACAATTACTACAACGTCGTTACCGGAAGCATCACAACATCTGGAACTCCAGTGGATAATCACTTCGCAACTCCGGCGATCTCCGGCAACGATCGGCAGCGGATGAAGCTTCTAGGTCAAAGAGAAAGTACACGATCGAGCAACGAACGGAGCACTGCGATGATTCCGGCGTTTAAGCTCAGCCGAAAAAGCGTCAGAAAATCGGAATGACAGAATCTTAAAGGAAGCTGTGATCTGATTGTGAAGTCGGAGTAGAGAGAGAAAGCGAGTGCTAGAGAGAGAATCTGAAGATTGGAAAAAAGAAAGCATAAAAATTTTTCAGTGTGGTGTGGTGGCTCTGTAGCTGATAGTGGGAAAAGGAAGTGAAAAAATAAAGAAAGCAAAAGAAAATGGGCGAAAGGGAAAGGAAATAATAAAAGTGAAGGGTCGAAGAAAATTGACCAGGGTTATTGGGTTAATTTTCGAGTTTGCCCCTGCGCTTTTCCGTTTTTTTCGGAGATTCTCGCGAGAAAATGGACAGTGAGTGGGGAGAAAAAGGTGGAATTGACTGTTAATTAAATTGTGAAAGAAATTGGTGAGGGTCTTCTTGAGTCAAAGCATGGTGTGTATTATTCAATACTAGTATTCTTCTTCTTTCTATTATTTTTTTTTTTCAATTTTTCTTATAACTTAGATATACTTATTTTGTCCTTTTGTTTTAGTATTCTTCTTCTTTCTTTTATTATATTTTTTTTTTCAATTTTTCTTATAACTTAGATATATTATTTTGTCATTTTGTTTTATATTGAAAGATGTTTCATAAATGGAAAATAAATAATGTTGTTTAAACTAATTTGCAATATCAGGAATGATATGTAATAAGAATCGTTTCAGTGGAATGTCCACTCAAACAATTTTCAAGTTTTCTGTTTCTCTTTAATTGATGGTTTTGTTCGTCAACCAATTGGTAGGTACCTATTAAAGGTGTACTCTGATGCTAAAGTCAATACAGATCGATTGGTGAAAGTAATAAATGATATAATTAATGTGGAATAAAAGTTTTAATAACCATACTTTAACATATATTTATAGTTTTTTTCCATGAACTTGTGATTACGGTCAGCCTAATCAAGGGCTCAATCCTCCTTAATCATGATTATTAACTTGTTTATGTTAATTAAATGACTAATTGACTTTCAGATGTGTCGTTTGGCCGATAATGATTGTTACATAATTAGAAATTGTACAAGTAATACAATGGACAAGTCCATATATCGTTTCCCATAAAGACTAATGTAATTTAAAATAATTGGTTGTTTACTAATAAAGGAGAAGCGTAACAAAACATTTTTGTGTATAAAAATAAAAAATAAAGAAATAACAAAAATTCACGCAATGGAAACAATGAACTTGATCTAAAAAATTATATGGTAAAGGTTTTACTAGGATTGAGTTTCTGAGAAGTCATCGTTGACAATTTCACTGATTGAGGTCTTGATGCCCTACCACCCATGCATCTACTCAAATTGGTGGTAAAGACGTGCCAAGGGTGTGAAGAATATTTTGAGGGTATGATGGAGGATTTTCTAAAGCATAAGTTTGAAGGGTAAATATGGAGAAGAAGAACTGAAGAATAAGAGTGGGTCTATGATAGCGAAAGGGATTAGAAATCTGGTATTCGAGGTACCAGGCCTCCAGGAAGAAAAGAGAATTTTAGCGTATAATATTCTTATTCCGCAAAAGGTTCATTACACTATTTTTATTGCATGCATAATGGTTTCCGTATATCACGGTAACCATGTAACAAAAAGATTCCTATTTCATAAAGGACAAAATAACAATTTAAAAGAACTCATAGCACTCTCACTCTCTCAGTGCACATATTCCTCCCAATCTAACGACCACATAATGTGTCTTTTGGACCTAGTGCTAACACTTGGATTATTAGTTTCAATTGGCCCATTCTCTTCCTTAGTGTCTGTTGTATTATTTCTCGCGTCAGGCAAAAGAACCTTGTCCTCAACGTTGAAAGTACATTGGATATCAACCCAAGGTTCCCAAGTAGCTTCCTTAGGAGAAAGTCCTTACCATTGAACAAGAACTTCAAGTTAAGAAGAATCATTCACAATGGTCTCACAGGTGCCTCAAATAACTAATGGACTAAGTAAAGGTCCATTATTATAAGTACCCAATGGTAGTGTGTTTGTTTCCCGAGGAGGAGAACCAATGTGTGGTTTCAAAACAGAGCAGTGAAATACCGAATGGATTTTTGAAGTATCCAGGAGAGCTAAACGATAGGCCATTGGGCTAATCTGACTAAGAACTTGAAATGGACCAAAATAGTGTTTTGCAAGTTTCTGTGTGGTTTTATCCTTAATCGAAGTTTTTCGATATGGGTGGAGTTTGACATAAACCTAAGAACTTACCTCATATTGATCTACCATTGATTTCATGTGATCCTAAGCTTTCTACAATTTGCAACGTAAGTTAGACAAAATGTGGTTTAGCTCCCCTAACCTGAAAAACAACTAATAATGGCCTTGAATAGCAATTAACTTCACCATTAAAAAACTCATTTTTCGTTTTAGCACATTAACCTAGCATTGAGGCCTTTAAAAGGCAATCTGTGAGAGAGAAGGGTTTTGGAGGCTGGTTTTTAGAGAGCTCTATCTATGAGGTGCACGAATCCAAGGAAAAATAAAGAGTTGAGAGTGAATTAGAGGGGGGTAATTGAAGTGGTGATAAGGCAAGCCATTCGTGATCAAAGGAAGCTTCCAATTTCAAAAGTTAAGCAAGGAAATTTTAGGTTAGGGGAGTTGAACCTAATTTTGGTATCGTTGAATTGTTTGCATGATTTTGATGCATGTGTACTATGAATTGCGTTGCCAATCTGTTGCGAATCATAATCTGATTTCTTTACTGTTGTATGATTCAAATTCGAAATTGGTGATCAGTTGAGTCTAAATTATACCATAAGTGTTGTGCATTGTTCCTAATTGTTGTTATTGATATTTTTTATGTATTTTGGACATTGGTGGCTATTGTTTCGTGCGTAAATAGTGTAGGAGTCTGCAATTCTCTCTCAAGTGAGCTAGGCTCGCCTAGGCGAGATTAGCAAAGACTCAATCACTGGTTCTACTCGAGCGACTCGCTTAGGCGGAGAATTCTAGTCTGTGCGATAGGCCATCTCGCTTAGGCGAGTGTGCCTCTCCTAAGCGAGAACTCGTGAGTATTGGGAGGTTTGGCTTGAGCATCTCGCTCAGGCGTTAAATGTTGTTTTGGGCGAAAGAGCGTCTCGCTTAGGCGATAGCCTCTCGTCTAAGCGGGAATTCAAGGACTAATGTGGTGCGTTGTGTAACTCGCCGCCTAGGCGAGATACTTTTAGTTTAGGGCGAAGGATGGTCTCGCCCAAGTGAGAAGGAGCTCACTCAAGCGAGAGTTCGCGGACTGCTGCTGTGCAACTTACTCGCTTAGGAGAGTGAGCCTAGCTTAAGCGAGATACGCTTGGGTGTTTGGACGAAGGTTTTTAGCATAAGAGAAGAGGAGTACAATGGTGTATTTCCATGCAATCAATAGTGTTGTATTTAGATTGGTTTGTGTTTGATTTGTGATGCGTGGTCTACAAGGCTTTTAGGATACGCTAAAGGTTGCCTTACTAGTGTGCCTTGAGTTGAGCTCGGAACGTATCCCTTGAGTTGAGCTCGGGATAGGGGTTAAGCACATGACATTCCTCGAGTTGAGCTTGGAATGGCATCCCTCGAGTTGAGCTCGGGATGGTAGATGAACACGAGGAACCCTTGAGTTGAGCTCGGGTTTGCGAGTGTTGCCGGTGTGAATGTGCTGGTTGTGGCCAGTACAGACGGGTCCAACTAGATTGCCCTCCTCAGTAGTAGCTGACGAGTTTGGTAGTCTTGGGACATTATGACTACGTTTGTATTTGGGAACTCCACCTGACATTACGGTGTGTGATCCGTTACATGGTTTCCCGCACGTGCTCTATTAGTTGTCGCCGATAGGTATGGCAACAAGAGACCTCGAAGTAGTCACTAGAAGATGTAGAACATGAATGTCATGGTTGTGGCCATGGGATATGGAATCAAATGAGGGAATTCCTCTGGTGTGATTGTATAATATATAAATATAACTATGTTTTATATATGTGTATATTTATATGTTTATTCTATTAAGCTCACCCTATCTGATTGTGGTTGGTGATGATCGTGTACGCGGTACACGTGAGCAGATGATGTTGTTGCATGTGGTTCTAGTGAGGCTTAGCTACGGAGCGGGGATAGCTTGGGAGTTTTCTTTAGTTTATGGTTTCGAAATAAAGTTGTAAACTCTATGGATGTTTTATATTATTTGGAGTTTTTTTGTAATTTATAAATTTTGGATTATTATTTATCTATTAAAGTTTTAAATTTCTCGCGTTTTTTGGGAAATGATGTTTAATTAAATGACAAGTATTTAGTATTTTCTTCATTTTATTATTTAAACTCGTAATATCTTGACGAGATGTTACAATAACTCCTATTCAATTGTACTACATCTGACTTGGTGCGCCAATAGATCACCCAGATGAATAAATCTTTTAAGACTTGATCTTTCACCACGTACATAATGTTGACAAAAAGAAGATGAACATCTTCCTTCAATAAGGAGTTTTGATGATGATGATGATGACTTATGAAGAAGTATGGAAGATTAATGATGATGTATGGAAAAATGTTGAAGACTTAAAGAATGCTTAGATTCAAGAGATATATTGAAGAGGTAACGGTTTAGTTGTTTAGGTCTTGTAATTTGTGTATGTTATGTAAAATAGTTAAATTAGTATGTCAAAAGTCCAAAGGAAAAACTCATTAGAATAATCAATTATTCTTAGTGATAATCGATTATCCCAGTTAAAAGTGATTTTTGAGAAAAACCTCTATGATAATCGATTATCACTAATGTTAATTGATTATCACTATTGTTAATCGATTATCACCTAATGATAATAGATTATCCTGGTTGATAATAAATTATCACAGCGAGAAAGATGTTTATAAAAGTTTCTGTGATAATTGATTATCATAAGTGATAATCGATTATCTATAGTAGTTATGACTTAACTTTTCATATTCTTAACTTAATTTTTGTAAGACCCACTGAATTTAAATAATTAAATAAATAATTATTTAATAAATGCAGGTAGGAGAAGCCTTTATGGCATTAAATGTTAACCTTTATAATGTGGAAAAGTACTAGCTCAAGTGGTTGAGAGTACTTTATATGTGTAAGAGGACTTGGGTTCAAGTCTTATGTATGCCAATGGTGTGTTATTTAATTTTATTATTTTTAATGATGTGTTTGGAGCGTGACTTGGTTGAGTTAGTTGTGCACTTCAATTGCAATTGTGTGGGGATGGGTTCAAACCTTGGTTTGAACAAAACTAACTTTCTTTTTGCTAAACATTATTTTTGGCAAGGATGTGAAGAGGCCTAGGAAAACCTAGGAGGCAACCAAGGTGGGTTGTAAAAACACTTCTTAATGAGCCTTGAAAGCCAATTAAAACCAATTTGAATGCTAATTTCGTTTTTGAACCATAACCCATCATTAAGGGCTTGGGTAATTGACCAAGGGAGTAGAAGGAGAGTGTGAAAAGAAGGAGTTCATGTGGACTGTGTAGGGGAGGGTTTCTGAGCATAAAATTGAACCTAAAGAGAGTGGGTGAGTCTGATTTGGGTGGAGACAAGGGTTTGGAATCGTAAAGGGGCATTGAAAGGGCAATTGAGCAACGAATATCCAGGTTAGGGTAGTTCTTACTGTTTGTTTTCATTCTGCTATTGTATGAATATATGTTCTGAATCATAATGGAAGTGTAGAACCTGTTCATTCTCGTGTTCTTCCCATTTCTGGATTTTTCCAGAAATCGCTTGGTGATAGTTCATGCGTCGCAAGGCGACACATGTGTTTAAGCCTATTTTTCTGGATTTTCCTTGAACCGCCTGGCAGCTATGCGTGGCCCGCCAAGCGACGCCACTTGTTTTGGCTTGTTTCTGGTTCGTGGTGAGTTTTGTGATATTTGTGTTGCTGGAATTAATTTTGTATGTGTGTATAAATTTATTGAAAGAAGAAAAAATGATGTGAATTGAATGTTGTGCGAAATTGGCATGATTTGGAATTCCATATGGGGTTAGGGTTTATGGGGTGTTGAGATAATGAAATATTGTGTCGGGTTTGATTTATTGGGTTGCTTGTATGATAATGGTATGGAAATAAACTAACATAGACTCGTGTGATGTCACCACTCATATTTTAGATTAAAAACGCGAATTGGAATTGGTAGTATAAGTGGGGTGTATGGAAGTCACGATTGGTGCGAACAGGCCGAGGCAGAACCCAGTTTTTTTCACGCACCGCCTGGCGATGCTGAGGCTGCCGCCAGGCGCCCCATCAGACCAGCAGAAAAGTTGTTTTGTGTGTGTTCGTATGTTGGGAGTGGTTGATTGGGTGAATTGAATGCGTCGTTGTGTGTGATAGACTGTGATTAGTATGCATGATACGGTTAACAGGTTGAATTGTAATGTGGAGTGTGGAGTAGAAGGTGCATTAGAGTTAATTAAATATATTCTAAGAACTGAGAAAATGATAGGTGCAAAGTGTGTAAAAGTGTTTATCAAATTTATATTCACGAATGGATTATGGAAAGTGATGTCTTGAAGTGATTAAGATTATGAGCATCCATACTTGTGTAGTTTAAAAGTATATATACATTATTCACCATCTTGATGGCATGATATACCTAATTGTTGATTAGTATGGATATAAGAATTGGATTATATTGAGTAGAATAAGATAGAGTTCAATTCAGTACATGAAAGAAAACATGGTGTGTATAAAGGAGAATAATTGTCTTATTAACTTGATTAAAATGTGTGCATTGTGATTGAGTCATCGTAGTATAAATGGATAATTGTAAAGGTGATGTGAGTTGGAAATGTGTAATTTGAGGTCCCTTAGGACCTATTTAATGTGCCAAAAACCAGTAGCAATTTCGCTATTGGTGCGGCTCCTAGCGGCGAGGGCAAGCGGCTAGGTGATATTAACCTAAAACAGTGGAAGTGGTCCCTGTACGCGTGAGGCACCTGGCGGCAGTATGGGTTCCGCCAGGCGAGAAAAGGTGTAGTAGAAGCCCTGATGGTGCATGGCGCCTGGCGGCAAGCTTGAGGTCTGCCAGGCAGTGACGATGCAACAAAATTCCTGGATGGCACTTGGTGCCTAGCGGTGTGAGATGCCCGCCAGGCCGTCTAGAACCAGATTTCGCCTAGCGGCGTGAGATGCGCGCCAAGCGGTTTTGGTGCAGTTATGGTGTGCAAGGAAAGGTTTCTACACAACTTTAGGTGATGTTCATGATGCGAGGCTTTGGCTGGGAGGGCAGTTATGAGTGCATCTCGTATTGGGGTAACACGTGACCATTCTAGGTTGTAGCCTAGTGGTTTAGGAAGTCCAGTGGAGTGTGCGAGTTGTGGCTCGTACGACGAGGTTTCGGATGATTGCTCTCTTCAGTGCATCTGATAGAGTTTTGGTAGTCTGGGGACAACTACAAACTTATGTTTGTTTTGGGGAGCTCCACTTGGTGTCACGGTGAGATGTTGTGGCAAAGTTATTCCCACGTGTGGACTATCAGGTGGTGGGCTGTAGTTGGAGGGGCGAGTAGACACTCGTGCAGCAAAGATTGATCATTGATCTCACCTAAAGAGTATAGAAATGATAGACGTCTAATACAAGTATTGGAAATGGATAACTAAGGAAAAGGAGAAAAAAATACTAACATGAGAGATGATGTATTGTATTATTAGTATGATATATGTTTGATTTATTTAAATGAGCTCACCCTATCTGTGTGTGTGACGATGATCATGTAACTCGTTACATGAGAGCAGATGTTGATGCAGGTGAGCTTGTAGATGCGTATAGACGGAGTGGGGATCATTATGGGACAGTTTACAAAATTTCATAATGGATTTTCTTTTGTAACCTTTCTATTTTGGATGATTTGGTTATGTAATAACTAAGTATTGCGGTTTTAATTACCACTTAAGCGACGTTTGAAGTTTTAATTTTTCTTGCGTTTTGGGAAATCACGAGAATAAATGAGATGTTTTATGAATCTTATTTCTTATTTATTTTTTTAAGTAATTTCTGGCTAGGACATTACAATTTCTAAATAGGGTTCTATAAATAAAGTGATAGGCTTTCATTATCAAATACAGAAATTAGAAAAGTCTGAGTACTTAAGAACTCTCTGTGGGAAGACTTTGAAAAATCTAGTGTGGGTAGAGCGATAACTTTCATCAAGTGGGATCTTGAGTGATTGAGTGCGCTATTGTTGCTAGAAGAAGCCAATCATCCTTTGTGTGATTCAAAGGAGATGTTCATCCCTTGTCGATTTCAATGGAGGTGTATTCATCTCTTGTGTGATTAAGAGAGGTGTTTTCTAAACCCTAAACCTTCTTATCCATGATTGTATTTGTGATTTATTTTAGTGATTGAGTTAATCTCGTTTTTTAGAGATTAACAACTGGACGTAGGGTCTTTTGATCCGAACCAATATAAATACCTTGTGCAATTTTCTCTTCCCCTCTCTCTTTATTTTATTGTGATTATTAAAATAAAAGAAAGAATTTTAATTGATCTTTGATATTAAATGGAAAAATTTTTAAAGCACAATTTTTATTAAGAGCCCAATTCACCATCCCTCCAAGTTTTTGTCCATTAACAAATTATTCCACTACTTAATTACAACACATAAAACTCTAAACAAGTTTTTGTCCCCATCAAGTTTTTGGCGTCATTGCCGAGGATTTAACTCAAGTATTTGGTAGTTCTAACCTTTCTTTTTGTAAATTAGTACATATCTTGTAAAGATCATATGTGTATATTTGTAAAGTTTTAATTTTGTATTTTGTAAAGTCTCAATTTTTATTTTTTGTTTTGCTCTCACACAAACCTCAACAGGAGGTAATTTCAAGAGATACATATTCCTTTTTACTGTTTGGAATTTTGTGTATTTATGCTAGTAATAGGAAAGTCCATTGTAGAGAATTTGACTTTTGAACAAAACATGGAACTGTTGAAAAGGAAAATCAAAAGGAACATTTTCTTTAATAAAAAATATGGTTGATCAAGCAAACAAAGGAGACAATAGAGTCATCAACCCTCTAAGAAGAACTTTAGAGTATTGGATCATCCTACGTGTTAGGAATCTAAGTGTAAGTGTAAGTCCCACATTGAGTAAAAATGAGAAAGTTGAGCACTATATAAGGATGAAGACTCATAAACCCATTGCCTTAAGGTTTTGGGTTGGAGGTGGTGTCAATCCCTTATATGTTGGTTGGGCTCATGTCTCATTGGTGTTGTAACTCCCTGGTGATCCTCCCTTGAAAGACTCAATAGTGGTATCAAAGCCAAAGGTTTGTCTTTGTGGCCAACTCAGACAAGTCCCTGTATTGAAAGTCTCACACTTGAGGGGGAGATTATTGGGAATCCAAGTGTGAGTGTAAGTTCCATATTGAGTAAAAATGAGAAAGTTGAGCACCATATAATTGTGTTGGTTGGGTTGATGTCTCATTAATGTTGTAACTGTTAGTTTTGAAATGGTTGAAATGACAAGAAGGGGACTTGAATTGGCTAGTTAAAAATTTAGGCTATCTTTGAAAGCTAAAAACCACCTTTAATTGAATCAATTAGATCACCAAGTTAGGATGCAAACACTACTGAACTGTACACTTTCAATCGGTCAAAAACAGAGTTAATCGATTGATTTTACTAAACAGATTCTGTTCTAGTATAATCAACAGATTGAAATAGGAAAACAATTGACTGAAATACTAGGAAAAATAAAGAAATGCATATTAGAGTTTTAAACCAAGAACAATGCACAAGAATGATCAAGACAGGTTCTAAATGGTTATGCAATCATGCTTAATACTACAGATGTCATGAAAACATGAAAAAGATGATTAAAACACAAGTTCTTGAAACTTTAAAATGAATATGCAAGAGAAAAAGGTTAGAGAAGAGAGGAGACCACAAGATTTTTATACTAGTTCACTCAAAACTGAGCTACATCTAGTTTGTCAAGACAACCTGAGCTTGACTTTGCACTATTTCAAAAGATTTACAAAGTATCCACCCTTACACTTTCAAAATATGCAAAAACTACACAAAAAGACTCTTGAATCACACAAGAGTAACACCAGCACAACAAGAACCCTCTTGCAGACCTAGAAAACCACCAAGCACAAACACAAAGCTTGAGAAAGATCAAACCTCAGTGGTAGCCAACCTAGCCTACCACAAACCACTTTATCCAAGCTTCAAACCAAGCCAAAAGCTTCAAGAATTGATCCAAGATCAATCTTCAACTACTACAAACTGCGTGATCATGAAGGAAAGAATTTCCACAAGTTTCCAGAACAAATTCGCACTAAAAAATGATCAACAAACCTCTCTTTCAAAAATCAAAACTTTTATAGTCAAACAATTACGAAATTCAACAAGTTGATTTCCAAATCAATCGATTGATTTCACTTGACTTAAGTGAAATCAGTTGATTAAAAAATAAATCAACGGATTGAATTTGTTGTAATTTAAGACTACTGCAGCCAACCTTTTAACCTGTTGAAAAACCATTCAACAGACTAAAAAATACATTTTAACTAGGGATGGCAACGGGTCAGGCACGGATAGTGCCTACCCGCAACTCGACCCGCAAAAAAAAATCTGCCGGCTACCCGCCCGTTTACCCGTCGTGTATCCGCTTAAAAAATACCCGCGGATAATTTTAAAACCCGCGGGTACCCGTGGATACCCGATACCCGCAAATATTTAAAAAATATATATTTTATAAATTTTTAATATAAAATTATAAAAATAAAATATAAATTAAATTAAATTTTAATTATAATTAAATTTGACATAATAAAATATAGTGTTAATTTTAATTTTAATTAAATTTAACTTAATAAAATATAAATTAAATTTTAATTTTAATTTTTTGTGGGTAACGGGTACCTGCGGGTACGGATAGTATGATACCCGTACCCACGGGTACGGATAGTATGATACTCGTACCTGCGGGTACGGATAGTATGATACCCGTACCCGACCCGTTTATAAGCGGGTATTAAAATACCCGCTACCTGCTACCCGCGGGTAATAAATACCTGCGGGTAGTAATTATCCGCCGCGGATATGCACGGGTGCAGGTATTTTTGCCATCCCTAATTTTAATGTGTTGAAAAACCATTCAACAAATTAAAAGACACACCTAAGACCAAATACATCTAATTAATGCTACAAGGTCTACAACATGAATTACAAACTCAAAAAAACACTTTCTTAATGATGTAACTATGTGGAGAGCATACGTTCCAACCTTGATCAACATGAATACCATCAAATCTCCTTTCCTTCATCAATGTAGACTTCATTCCAATGGTAATGACTTCAAGATAGTTCAAAAGGGCTTCATTAAATCTTCATCAAATCTTCAAGAAGCATACCACCTTGGCTTCTCATGTCAACAGTAACTCTATGGTGATCCTCCATCGAAAGACCAACACTATGCATAACAATTTTTGAATTTTTTTCATTGGCGTTAAACGCCACCTAGGGACCGTTGGGCACCACTTGGAAAGTTAATTTCAGGGAGCTCCAAGGGCTTGAGTGTTGGGCACCAGGTCTCTATCGTTGGGCTCCACCTGAAAATTAATTCCAAAGAGCTCCAAGAGCTAGAGCGTTGTGTGCCAATTTTATGCTGCTAGCTTTGTGCAGCTTGAGCGTCAACTATGGTGGTGATCAAATGGTGAGTGTTGGGTGCCATCTTTATGTTGCAAGGCATTAGTTGTGTGCAACTTGAGCACCAATTGTGATGCTAAGTGAATATTGCGTTGGGACTTTAAACTCTAGTTATATTTGCCCTCATTTATCTTAAAAGTTTTTAAACATAATGAAAAGAACACTCTTTTTATGTTTTCTCTTTCCATTCTTCCACACTTCAAATTTTCAACTTTCTACCTCTTTCAAGTTTCTCTAATAAAACCCTTAATTATTTAAATTCGTAAATAATAAATAATATAAATGATCTCTTTCTCGTGAAGATTAAAAAAATTACAGAGTCTAGTCTTAAAACTCTACTACTATTATTATTTCATTCATTAATTATCCAATTGTAGTTTTAGAAAAATATCATAATATATATCCATGCATTAAATGTAACATCCCATTTTAATAGTATAAAACTAATAAAATAAGACATTTCTTAATAATATTCAAAGGTAGATTAACAGAATAAAAAGTATATTAATACAATCCTTTAAGAGTTTAGACTATAGAAATATACCATTTATACAATAACACCAATGTCGCAAAAAAAACTCCCTATACTGAACGTACCAACCACTCATACATTTGTTGCAATCTCATAACTCTAACTACATACTTCTCATCCTATAGAGGTGTCTCTAAACCTGCATCTTCAACTGCTCCCACAAAAATGGTGATCATCGCAAAAGAATAAAACAACACAAGACCACAAAGTGAAAAGGTAAGCTAGTATACAAAAGAGTTATTTTAAGACTATTTAAAACATAACAATGATAAGCCATACATGGAAAAACTACAATAAGTCACATAATTGCACACAAACAGCTAACACTAAACTCAATTATTCGGATACATGCATTTGGAATTAGGATTACTATGACTTGTACTTGTAATGACCTATACTACTCTGTAGAGCCATTGCCAATAGGTTTCACCCTACCACACACAAGGTTAATCCATCATCATCCAAGGCCATTATCCTACCATAGAGTAGGACCTCCTCCTACTCTCATCGCATGATCCATTCTACTCTATTTGCACATGAATGATCATTAGAGTTTCAAGATGTCACCTTACTTGAATCCATAGTCCAATACATACACTAAAATAACACCACCATAAAATCTCCCCATGAGATCCATGAAATTACGTGAAACACATAGAATACTCGTATGTATCAACAAATCCATTATCATCACAATTTTAGAACAATACTATCACAATTATATACATCCTTAATTTCATTTTCATATTCACATATCATATTTCATAATTTCATGTAACAAACACTCTGAAACATCAATGTTCAAGAATAACTATTAAAATTTCGTGAAACACAAAGAAAAATGCAAAGGCCACACATAACAGGGAGGAGGCAAAAATTCATGTTAAAAGTGAAGAAAGAAAATAGAAGGTTCCACAAGTAACCAGTGGATTTGGTTCAATGATGCAGAATTCACACCAGCGAGTTCCACAGGTGACATGTGGATTTTCTCACAACTTGTGGATTTTCCAATTTTGATTAGAAATAAGATTTTTTTTAAGTAAAACTTGAACTCAATTGTTCAAAGCCTTAATTCTCACAATCCCTTCAACCATTTCAGATTTTATAAACAAGCAATGACAAAAATCGCACCTTTATTGTCAACCATGTTTAATTCAACACCTTTGCAATACAATACACAAAGCATCACTAAATTTGATCACAAAACCTTAACATGCAATTAGAATTTCTACTTCTCAATTTCACAGCTCAATTAAATACATAAATTAACTCATACAAATTTCAATTTTTCATCTCCAATCAGTTAACTAAGTCATTAAAATGTTGGATTGTAACAGTTAGTTTCCATACCTAATAGAACGGTTGAATAGACTCGAACAACTCAAGGAACACCTAAACACATTTATCTCCGCAGGATGCTTTGTCTATACCTAGGAACAACACAACACAAGAACAATAAGGACCTACTGTTATAATCACTGACCAACAAAGACTAATATTGATGATTAAAACCTCACATGCAAACAAAGGAGGGTCAAATGCAAGCCAGAACAGAGAAGACCCACAAGAAAACGAGCAAAAAGTTCAACTTACACGGTTGAAGAAACTGATCGGATAGAAAGGAAGAGCTTGCCAAGAGGACCACCTAAGCGATCTCCTATCTTCAAACAAATGAACAAAAGGTGAGAACTCCTAGAGAGAAGTCAGAGAACTCTAGAAGAGTTGTTTATAAAGAGATTGTATGTTTTAAAATAATGAAACTCATTTATAACAAAACTATTTATACTAAAACCATTTAATATTAAAATAATTGAGTCTCACTATTTTTGAACCACTATCACTTCTAAAATGTCATTTTCTAAGGTTTTACTATAAATGGATTTTAATATTAGTTTCTATGAAATAAATTCTTTTTCTTCCCAACAAATGTTGAAATTATTATTTTTGGTTAGTATGTTTTGGTTCTTGTAAAATATTTTCTCTTATAAAATCTCTTGTTCTTTAACATTCTTTTAAAGGAAGATAAGAAAACATTATTTAATGGGTATATTAAAAGAAATTAAAGATCATATCAACATTACACGTCACACTATCAAGTTCAACCACTACTAAAAAAATTCATATTTCCTGTCAATTTTGTTTTAAAAATATTTTTTTTAGGAAATATTTGCAAATTTTGTTATGAAAAAAAATTGCAAGAAATTGCTACCAATTTTTTTGCAAAATATTTTATATAAAACACTTTCGCAAGAAACTTTGTAGGAAATACTTGCGAATTTTATAATTTTGTAGGAAATAATTATCCATGAAGAAAATACCTGTCAATTAAGATTCTTAGAAAAAATGACAAAAAAAAGTTTTTTCTTTTAAATTTATTCAACAAATTTGAAAGAAAAATCTCATATAATATGAAAATTTCTAGTAGTTAACCCACAATACTTATTTCACCTTTTGTAAAACATATAAGTAGGATTAAAATAAAACTCTCCCATGGGAGTAAAAACTTATTAATTAAACGTAAGTATCACAATAAATTTAATAAATAAACAAATTCTGAATTGGTAAACACATAATTAGGGTTTGACTTTTTTCATCCCATTATTTTTTAATCAATTTTCATTAGTTTTAGAATAATTTTTTTAGAATGTATGAAAACATTCTATAAAGTTCATTTTAGTATATGTTTTTAGTCCTTTAACTTTCAGTGAAGATTAAAATTAGTTTCTCTTTGAAACTTTGGACCAATTTAGTCCCATATCTTTAGAAATACGTGAATTTAATCGTTTTAATCAAATTTTGTTAAATTTATTTGACATTTCAAATGTGTTTCTCAACTATAATTGAAGCGAAAATATGTCGAACGATGTAAACAACTCAAATGCTATCTTGAAATGCGTTTGAAACATTAAATAAACTTAACAAAATTTAGTTAAAGAACTAAATTCACACATTTCTAAAGTTTAATGACTAAATTAAACTAAAATTTTGAAGAGGGACTAATTCCAATTTTCACTTAAAATTAAGAGACCAAAAATATATTTAATCTTACAAAAATTATGGACTACAAAAAGAAATAGCCATATAATTATCATCCTTTTTTCCTTATATTTTATAGCAATCATATATTAAAAAGAATAATACTTAAATAATTTATATATTTCAGACTTTTTTTAAACTATTGAAAAAAGGTATACTTTTAAATTATTGCTAAATACTGTAATACTAATCAGAGAATTTATTTAGAATATTGAAAAAGGTATTCATTTTAATTATAATGTGTTCATTATATAGAAGGAATTGCAAGGATGGCGTTAATATTTTGGTTCATATAATTTGAGTTTTATGGATTTATTGCTCATCAGATTTAAGAATATTGGAATTTTTCTATCCTCGATTTAAAGTATTACTCTTAAAAATTTGAATTTGACAATTAAAATTAACTTATAAGTTAAAAAAAATTAAAGAAAGAAAGCTTCTCCAAACTAATTGTAAAAGAAACTTTTCTTTGTATTTTTCTCTTTCGGAAGGAGGAGCATATGAAAAACCTTATTCAAATAAGACTAATAATGATATTACTACAATTTTTCTTTACATATTTAATCATTTGATTTTTTAAATATTTAAGTGTAGTTTAGGCAAATCACACATTAAATAACTGCTTGTAGAATGCTAATTTAATCAATTCAATTATTAAATTTCATATTTTTATTAATTAAATTGTGTATACAAAATATGCGTATTAATTATTATATAAACTATCGATAAAAAAATTCAAATTTTATATATGAAGTTTATAACATAATATTATGAAATTCAACCATGAATTAACTTCTTTTCTTAAAATGTTAGTAAAAATATAGTTTAAATATTATATCTAGTGTAAGCGGTCAATCTTTAATTGCACTTATAATAAATAAAGTGTTCGCCACCCTAATTTAGTGGAAAATGATATGTTAACAACAATTTTTTAAGAACTTATCTTATTACCTGACGTGATAGTGATATTTTATTGTTGAATTTTTTGTTTTTACATTTCCATGTTGAATGGTTGAGTAGGAGAGAGAAAGGATGGTTGAAGGAGTTACAAAAGTGAGAGAATCAAGGAGAGAGAGAGAGAGCGAAGTTACAGAAGTGAGAGAAGTAAGGAGAGAGAGCAGAGTGAAAGTGGTGAGAGAAGTGGATAACAGTTTGTGATTTCTCCATCCCTAGGTTTGATTTTCCCCCAAGTTTTTTCTTCCTCCATCTTCGCAGTCTATTGTTCGTCACCCCTGTAATTTTCTTTTTCCTCCATGGCCGTAGTTTTCTTCTTCCTTCATTCTGCAAATTTCTCGTTCGTCCGTTTTGGAAGATACTTTCGGACTGGGTTCGTCATTTCCCTTTTGGTGAAGTAGAAAAAGTTTTGGGTTTACCCATTGCAACAAATTTTTTTTATTCATTGATGTTTGTGAAAATGAGACATTTTTATTTATGTTTTTTTTTAATATATGATAAAGTTTGGATTTTTTTAAAACAGTATTGTTCAAGACTGGATTGGTGAAGCAGGATTGATGTTTTTCGTTCTGTTGTGGTCCACATTAGTGAAGAGGCACGAACCAAGCATGTTAAATTCTCAAAATTTAAGTTCTACTACCTTTATGTGGGTAAGTGAAAACAATGTAATGTAGAACCTATACTTTTCTGTGAAACATTGTTTTCCCTCACCCGCATAAAAGTAGTAGCCCTTAAGTTTTAAGAATTTAACATATGTTGGTTCGTGGATGAGGTGGGTTGGTATAACATGAAGCCATTTCAATAGGTGGTGGTGTGACAAGTGATCCAGGATTTAAGTGCCGACCTAAGAGTCCTGTTCTCCTAACCTGCGTTATATGATTTGGACAAAATGTTTCCACTTGTTGGCTTGGATGATAACTATCTCGTTTGGTGGCGTGAGTAAATTATAAATTTCATTAACAAAGTTAAGTCACATCAATTGATAAGGAATAATGTTTATAAATTTTGCAGATTGTTTTAAAATTATTGAATATGAAAAACTTTCAGTTTAAATGCAAAGTTGTGTTATTGTAGTGCGAACCTGTACTTTTCTGTGAAACATTGTTTTCCCTCACCCACATAAAAGTAGTAGCCCTTAAGTTTTGAGAATTTAACATATGTTGGTTCGTGGATGAGGTGGGTTGGTATAACATGAAGCCATTTCAATAGGTGGTGGTGTGACAAGTGATCCAGGATTTAAGTGCCGACCCAAGAGTCCCGTTCTGCTAACCTGCTTTATATGATTTGAACAAAATGTTTCCACTTGTTGGCTTGGATGATAAGTATCTCGTTTGGTGGCGTGAGAAATATAAATTTCATTAACAAAGTTAAGTCACATCAATTGATAAGGAATAATGTTTATAAATTTTGCAAATTGTTTTAAAATTATTGAATATGAAAAACTTTCAGTTTAAATGCAAAGTTGTGTTATTGTAGTGCGAACCTGTACTTTTCTGTGAAACATTGTTTTCCCTCACCCACATAAAAGTAGTAGCCCTTAAGGTTTGAGAATTTAAGATATGTTGGTTCATGGATAAGGTGGATTGGTATAACATGAAGTCATTTCAATAGGTGGTGGTGTGACAAGTGATCCAGGATTCAAGTGTCAACCCAGGAGTCCCGTTCTGTTAAACTGCGTTATATGATTTGACCAAAATGTTTCCACTTGTTGGCTTGGATGATAAATATCTCGTTTGGTGGCGTGAGTAAATATAAATTTCATTAATAAAATTAACTCACACCAATTGATAAAGAATAATGTTTATAAATTTTGCAGATTATTTTAAACTTATTAAATATGAAAAACTTTCAGTTTAAGTACAAAGCTCTGTTATCGTAAGTGTGAACCTGTACTTTTTTGCAAAACATTATTTTCCCTCACCCACATAAAAGTAATAGCCCTTAAATTTTAAGAATTTAATATGTTTGGTTCGTGGATGAGGTGGGTTGGTATAACATGAACTCATTTCAATAGGTGGTGGTGTGACAAGTGATCTAGGATTTAAGTGTCAACCCAGGAGTCCCGTTCTGCTAACCTGCGTTATATGATTTGAACAAAATGTTTCCACTTGTTAACTTGGATGATAAGTATCCCGTTTGGTGGTGTGAGTAAATTATACACTTCATTAATTAAGTTAACTCACACCAATTGATAAGGAATAATATTTATAAATTTTTGAGATTGCTTATAATTTATTGGATATGAAAACTTCCAGTTTAATTGCAAAGTTCACCAATGTAGACCATAACAGAACGAAAAACATCAATCCTACTTCACCAATCTGGTCTTGAACAACACTGTTTTAAAAAAAATCCATACTTTATCATGTGTTAACCAAAAACAGAAATAAAAATGCCTCATTTCCACAAACATCAACGAATACAAAAATTTTGTTGCAGTGGGTAAACTCAACTTTTTCTGCTCCACCAATAGGGAAATGGCGAACACAGTCCGAAAGTATCTTCCAAAACGGGCGAACAAGAAATTTGTAGAATGAAGGAAAAAGAAAACTACGACCATAAAAGAAAAAGAAAATTACAGGGATGACAAACAATAAATTGCAAAAATGAAGGAAGAAAAAACTTAGAGGAAAGGGAGAAAACCAAACTTAGAAATGAAGAAACCACACACTGCTTTCCACTTCTCTCACCACTTCCATTCCGCTCTCTCTCCTTGCTTCTCTCACTTCTGTAACTCCACTCTCTCTCTCCTTGCTTCTCTCATTTCTGTAACTTCTTCAACCACCTTTTTTCTCTCTTACTCAACCATTCAATGTGGAAATGTGAAAAAAAAATTCAAAAATAAAATATCACTGCCACTTCAAGCAGTGAGATAAGTTATTAGAAAATGGTTGTTAACATATCATTTTCTTTTAAAAGTATAAGATTATTCAGCTAACTTTTTCAGAGAAATATACTTCTTACTCTTTAAGGTGCTATAATTGCAATGTTGAACACCACAAGTGTTGAAATTTTACTTTAAATATTGTAAAAATGTAGGTTTAATAAATTTAATCACTTTTCCACCTGATCTTCTGATGCTCTTTTTCCCATTTAAGATGAATCAAAATTGCTTTTCTCAAACACTAAATGCATAAGTGTATAACTGATCCAACCAAGGATCCACCAACTACAATAGCTAATAACATGTTTGGAAAGGCAAAATCTGACTTTCCAATCCTCTTCTCACATTGGATTGGTGTTTCATCAAGGTGAAATGATGAACCAAACACATCACAAACCATTAAGAAGGAAGTTATGTATAATTATAAACTGCATTTGGATCCTTCCTACCCAACACAAACAGCTGCACGAAAATGAGATTTACATCCAAAATTTTAAGAAAAGGGGTAGGTGAGGAATTTCTGTTCTTACAGAAGCAACTACGCAAGCACAACAGCAAATCAAGTTAGTGATGTTAGTGTGTCTTTCTAGATGTTACTGTGCAAAATGGACCTGTCTTTCTACACTGTACAAAACCAGTGCCTCAGAGAAAACCTGTAAATATCATATCTGTCAACAACTCTTAATCCACCGAGGAACTGGTTTCAGCAGTTTCATCCTCACTAAAGCTAGATGGCATCTCTGCTGCAGACCTACATGATCATGAATGATGGTATTAGGAAATGTTCTACATTCCATAAGTCAATAGCAAGTAGGATGAAAACTTTCAAGGTTTAAGTTATTATAAGCTTTAAGATTAATGTGTTAAACTCATGAACTATATATCCAGTTCAGTGAAAAGAGAAGGAGTGAGGCTAAGTGTATGGTTAGTTTTCAAATGGGTTAAGTATGTTTTTAATCCTTGATGCGAAATTGGAATTCGTTCCTGTTCGAGACTCTGATACATTTTGGTTCCCAAACTTTAAAAATGAATAGATATAGTCTTTTTAATCAAGTTACGTTAAATTTTTTTGACATGTCAAACACGTTTCATACTAGCATTTAAATTGCTTACAACCACACATTTTCACTTCACTGTTAACTGGGAAACATGTTTGACACGCTAAAAAAATTTAATATAATTGGATTAAAAGGACTATATCCATCCCCTTTAAAAGTTTAGAAACCAAAATATGAAGTTTCATAATGAATTTTAATTGTCAAAATTTAGGGACTAAAAACATATTTAACTCTTTTTAAATATTTCTTCAATAACCATCTCTTTCCACTTCTTAAATTCTCTTTTAGTGATTTTAAAATCTGGGGTGATAAGAACTGATTTTGGGAGAGGTGAAATTTTTTTAACTTTTATGCATAGTAGAATTGATCTTGGGGTGTTGTATTCAAATTATATCTTACTTATACTTTAAAAGCAGTTTGTTCCTAAAAGATAAACAACAAACGATTGTTTCTCAGAAACATGTTGAACCAGACATGTGCAGAAGTTATTCTTATCAACTCCACCCAAAAACTATAATGTTTAAGTTGTGAATATAAACACTTCATAATCTACTTACACTATTATCAGTCAAATCGGTTCTACAATAAACAGAAATGGACAGGAACATAAGATCACAGAATTTTAAGAGGACCAGGAGAAGCAAGTAATCAAAAAAAGAGAAAAAACAGAAGATATAAACAGCCACCTTTGAACTTTTCTTGGTTCCAGGTCAGAAACAGGTGTTTGTTTAACATCATATTGTTGAAATGGGTCAACTTTAGCTCGCTTTGCAACCTATGATGTTAATGTGAAAAAAAGGATAAGAAGTTAAGAACACAGAGTAAAGAAAAATATCATGTGCACTATCAAAGAATGAGAGGAGAAAATTGACAAGAAAATCATGTTACCAAAAATACAGATGCAGGAAGTTTATGCAATGCAACTAAAACTCACCATTTTTTCATTTGAAAGCACCTTAATTCCATCTGGATCATGATATTGTTTTTTTAACTTTCTATCGCCATTAAACTTCTCTTCCTGCAACAAATTAAACCAAACAAGCCTGTTAAGTCATTTGAAAGCAAAACAAATTGATGATTAAATAAAAAAAAAAAAACACAAAGAAATTGCAAGTGTATTCACAGACCTTGGCCATCCTTTTGGTAAGCCCTTTTTCTTCAGCATTCAAGTAAATTTGAGACTTGTGTACTAAATTTGAAGGCTTAGATTTTACATATTCACTCTTTTGTACATTCTTCAGATTGATGTTGTTGTAGAGATGTAACAGCGAATCTATCTGCTTAACTGCAACGGCATTTTCTTCATAGTGGTCACTGGGGTTGGAAGCAGAATCTGACCTCATCCCCTCAAAACCATGCTTAGTACCCATCCTATGGTTTTTAGCACCATTATAAGCAGATGCTTCCCCAGTAGAGTCTACATACAAATCCAGGGAAGAGTTCTTGTGAGGCAAATGATTGGTAAAACTGTGAAAACTTGCTCTTTGATTTATATGCTTGTGGGGTTTCTTATCCTGCAAATCAGGACCATGCAAAGAGCCAAAGTCACTTCCTTCCTTATGTGAATCTTGGGACCTTAATTTGGTAAAATATGAATCATATCTCTGCCAAACAAAAGGAAAAGAAAGTGAGAAACCAGGCATTAACAATTAAGCACTGATTTTACAGAAAACATCACTCATCCCAGGCTTGTATGATTTAACCTTAAAAGTCAAGTAAATGCCCAATTTATGATGCATGTATCTTATAATTTGAACAGATCATGCTCTACTAGGATAATGAAAGCAGAAGATGAATGCATTCAAAAGTTCAACTTACTGAGCCACTGGATTGCTTTTTCGCAGCAGAGACTTCTGGTGAATTTGGAAGAGCGGGATTTGCAGCATAGTATCCTTCTGCCATAGCATTCATCAGATTAGAAGGGTAAGATTCTCAATCTATTCTTCAAATGACCATATGCAAGCAGAAATTAGATTTAGAGTTATGAGAGTCAATAGAATGAAGACAATAAACCTTGAGACACAAGCTAATATAAAATCTATTAATTATCATTGAACCTGTTAATATTCATATTAAGAAGGCATTTCTTAAAAGTTCTCCAAAATATCTAAACATCCAGATCATAATCCATGACAAATAACCACAGGCTTGTACATTTTATTTTCTATTCAAAGAAAGAAGATACTTGAAGCTACTACCACCACCTAGGAAAGAAAACAATGTGATGTGTGCCAAATATCTTTCCCACTATCTTTGGTGAGCAACAACATCCCATTAACCCAAAACAGCAATTATATGGTTTCAACAAAAAAACCATTTTAGCCTTGCAAACCTAGTGAGAGTTGAAAAGAATGTGATAACTAAACACATATAGTACAACCTACCATTAGCTAGATCTGCAATTTGGCCTTCAAATGCCCCTGGAGGAATTGTATCAAACTCAACACTAAGTAATGGTCCATCTTCCTGAAAATGATTTCCTAATTGCTTTTTGACAGCAGTAATAGCAACATGTTCTATCTCTCCCTTCACTTTTAAATACCCTGATGGTTTATACCCCATGTTATTTGCACCCTTGGGATTTAACGGCGGAAGAGACCCGTTAGGCATCAAATGACTAGAAGGCTCCATGTCATACTGATCCTGTCCTTGAGGAAGCAATCGGTCTTGCAAAGATGAGCAACTCTCAGATGATGTGTTATCAGTTGCACTATCATTTTCTGCATAATGATGGTTGTTCCTTTGAGCATAGGTCATATCTGCAGCCGAAAATTCATGGTTATAGAGTCCATGACTCTCAACCTCTTTGGGATCCAGATATCTATAATCACCATGTTTAGTGCTTCCGCACGAATCCTGCACTAGACCACTGCCTCTGTCCTGGATAACACCACTTGAACGATCTTGTCGTCCATTAGCACCTACTTCATCATTCATCAACTTTTTATCTTTCAATCTTCTGTGGCAAAACCATCCAGATATTTGCTTTTCTGTCAACTCTAACTCTTCAGCAAGTTCTGATTTCATTTCCTCCGTGAGATATTTGTGATCTGAAAAAACAAATAGTGGAAAGGGAAATTCCTTGAGAATCATCATTCAGCAAGATGCATTAAAACCCAAATGACAGAAAAATATTAACGTACCATTATAAAAATTTTCCAATGCTGTAAGCTGCGCAGGTGTTTTGAGCCTTCTTTTCTTATTTTTCTCCATTGACAATTTATTTTCTTCTGATTGCATCTCAGTTGTTTCTGAGTACCAACAGAAAAGCATAAGTAGAGGAGTTAAGATGGAACAAATAACAACAGTTTGCAATAAAAAAAATCACCATCAACAAAAAAGAAGAATCTAATGTTTTACCATCCACTTCAATTGAAAAAAATGTTATGAAATCAATCATACAGCTACATGCTTAACATCAATGAGTATATGAAGAAGAACGTATGCATGAACACATAAGAAGTCAAGTTTGAGATGGGAAATTTTCCCAAGACTGAAAAAACTGTTTTCCTTGAATCTTTGAGAGGGAAGATTCATATTTTGGTCAAATATGTATAAGGAAATGATTTCAAAAGAAGAAGAGGTTTATGAATTTCAGGAGCTTGTCACACGAGATCACTTGGAGCATGTAGTTGATGAATTTCATTTCTAACTGACAAGAAAAATTGTTTTATATGCATATAAATATAGAAACAGATCATAATCAGCCCTTTCTTTCTATCCTCACAATTTTGTCAGCAAATGACTTTTAAAAATTAAGAACTTACGTCCTGTATAAGTTAATATACATGCTTCATACTTGCATATTATTATAAAATAAAACTTAAGATTTAAAGAAAAAAAAACTTTAAAAATTAGAAAGAAAAAAAAAGTTGCAAAATTACCAGAATTTTGCAAAGGAACAAGTAGATCCAACCATAGGCATCATTTCATGACATTAACAAAGCAAACAAAAAGCCGTTCCTTATTGCACAAATCAAATATTAAATTCCAAAATATGAAAGAAATTCAACCAAATCCTAATTTCCTTTCACTTTGATTAACTATCCCAGAGCCCAATGACCCCAAATTTAAAACCCTGATGTCATATTAACCATCAAAACATCAACTACTCTATAATGCAAACAATTCACATCCAGGACCTAGATTCCAACAAAGGCATTCACTGCATGAATTAGAAACAATCTTGTAAAGAAAAATATCACATAAAAAAAACCCAAATCTCTGATAACACAATACCTTCCATGGTTTTGAGGAATTGTGGTGAATCTCCCTCTTCTCTGCAAGTTTTGGAGTCAAAGGTGTAAACTTTTTCACTAGGTTCTCAGAAAAATGAGACCCATTTGACAGAAACCAAAATAAAATGCAAAATTAATAAGTGGGTGTTTGTGATTCATTCAACCTGACCCTTAATTCACCTCAGGGAAAAGAAAAAAAAAAAGAAAGAGAGAGAAAGTAACTTCTGGGGAAAGTTGAAAGCCAATAGAGACAGCAGAACAATTTCCCTTTCTCTCTCTGCTTATTTCATTTGTTTCTTCCTCCAATCAGCTTTTACATTTTCTTTTTTTTACTTTCTGATTGAACAGAGAAATCAAGCTGTGTTTTCCCTTTTTCTAATTGTTAATTGAATTTAACTGTGCTTTGTTTTTCCCCAGAAAGAATGAACGCTGAAAGAAAAATATGCAGCTTTGCTCAAAATAATAAAATAAAATTAATAAATGGACATGTCGACATGATCTGGGAGGACAATGCGTTCTCATTTTCTTTTCATTTATAAAAAAATTATTGCATGCACTTTTTCTTTTTAGAGTCGTTCTTGAATCTTGATCCATAAGTCAAAGATTTTTCTTTTGTGTTTTCGATTAGAAAATTAATGATAATAAGTATCTAGTTTATTTTTGCAATTACCGTCCACGGTTTCGAATATGTATACATTTAATTCGACGGAAGTTTTAACATATACATCATGTTGATTGGGTACAAAGTCAAATTTATTTTGATGCTATTATCTTTTATAAAAGAATAGACTGACCTTAGAAATTGATTTTGTTGACTAACTTCATATTTTTCTTTAATCAAATTAATAAATTAATCTCAAATTTATGATTGAATTTAATTTGAAAGATTAAAACCAAATTTTAATTTTACAAATTAGACTAACAAAATTATTTACTTAGACGAAGGAAGACCGACCGAGATATCAAAGATAACTTACATTTTATGATGCACCGATACGATACCTGGATCAGATATGACACACATCCAGTACGTGATGAGATACGATACGCATTCGATACGTCGATAAATTTATTTTGAAAATAATAGGATACGATACATGATATATGTATATTTTTTAATGTATAATGATTCTTAAAAGCATGATAAATATATGATTGTTATTGTTTGAATTAAAATAAAATTCATATGTGATGCCGCTTGGCGAGACACGTGATGCTGCCTGACGTTGTATGCTTCCAAGGCTTCCTTGCACCTACTATCGTCTGACGGCTTGTCCCATGAGGCTAAGCACCATACCAGTAGCATAAATGCTACTGGTTTTTGGCACTTTAGAGAGGTTATAATGAACCTGATCACCCCACATGTAATCCAAAACACCAAAAATGCCTATTCAAATATGCTAACATGACTCAATCACACTTCACACACCATATGCATAATTAATCTGCAATTAAGATCTTAAATTTTTAACAAGAATCCATTACACGTATTCTTTGACCAAGTTAAAGCATGCCCTATTGATTTCTAACCAAAAATACAATTTGCACATAAAGTATATTCCCAAAACAGGAACTGTACACTGCCATTGACAAAGTAAAAACAACCCCTATTACACTTTTTTATTCCAATTAACACATGCTCAGCAAAATTTAGCACCAATATGAAATCGCATATCATACACGTGTCTCCTTCCCAATACCTTATGCCCAAATGATCATATCATGCACGAAAATCTAGATAAATCCCAAGAACACCCAAATTCCACCCAACACATCTAAAATGCGAACTGCACCATTTCATTGGCCTGTTACTTGGCGGCAGGATACGTATCGTCAAACAGTGCATAAAACCTGAGCAGAAGTTAAAGTTTTCCTACACTTGTGAAACCTAATTTTTCCCCAAGTCTCGATCGATTTAACCAATTGTATAGAATATCACATCAAATCACGAGTCCAACAAACATACACAACAAATTCAATTATACAATGGCCAAAGCACATAATGGAATCTGCACATCATGCTTCAAACCCATTCCCAACCCTATCATGAACCCCTCACATTGATGCACATATTCAATCATCAAGTTTATTATTACCAGTGACATTCATCAATAATTATACATCATCACACATTCTAAATACATAGGGAACTTGGCAATAACCTTAAAAATCGCAGAATCCACCAAAAATGCAGCAAAACAACTAATTCTAGCAACGTTGCCTTGCGGGCCTTCATAGTTGCTAAACGATTTCTGGGAAAAACCTAGAAAATGGGTTCAAATCAAATGCGTCGCATGAAGGGCCTTTAAAGCCACCAGGCGGTTTTTGAAAAAATCCAAAAACGTGAAACCAATGGAAAAATCGAACGAGAAAAGGCACCACAATCATACAACATGCCAAGAAAACATAACAATAACATAAACATATAGAGAAACTCCTCTAACATGGATTTCCTTGCTCCAAAAGCCCTTATAGAGTCTCTTCTTGATCTAGAATGACCTTCCTTTACTCTTACCAATACCCAGCTCCCAATCCTCTCTCAGGGTCATACCTAATGCTCTCAAAATCTCTCTAGTTGCTTTACCAATTTGCCCTTTTTTCTTTTCTCCTTAGGTTCTCTCTTCCTTCCAACCCATGGCAAAAAGAAATTGGACGAAACAGAAGTTATTTAGCATCGATCAAGGTTTGAACCCACGTGCACACAATCACTAAGCAAATGTACAACCATCAAGCCAATTCATGTTTTTTAACATTTCATGCACATCCATACTTATGACACCATGCCACGTGTTCATGCATGCACCCAAAATAAAACAAACAATTAAAATAACACACTAATGGCATACAATGACTTAAACCCAAGTCCCATCAACACATTCTTGTACTCTCAACCACATAAGCTAGTAATATTACTTGTCATAACTCTCCGCATTAATTACTATAAAGATCCTTTTACCCGTATTTATATTAAATAAATAAATAATTATTTATTTAATTTTACTAGGTCTTACAGTCTATTGCTGCCATTGTTGATGATGATGAGGGATCTCCACAAATAAACTATCTGATTGATTAGGGTTTGTAATCTTGTTGTCTTTCTTCTTTTGCTTTACATTTTGACTTAATTTGGTGTTAATTTGTACATTGGCTAATCTACTTTGAATAGCTTAAGAAGGGTATCTCTTTTGCCTATATGTTGTATGAGGTGAGTGTTGCATACATGTTTTGTATTTTGTTTGTCCTTGGTATGTTGCATCTTTGTCTGAACAAACATTTGTGGTATTGGTACTGCATGTATCTCATCATTTTGCATAGTTTTCACTTTTATTCCCTTATTTTACTAATGTCCAAAAATGGGGAGAAGTGTGTGTGCTGATTTATATGTGTGTTGCTAAGGTGCTAATCCAAGTATGTGTGTGATGTTGCGTGTGTGTACAATGTTAAGTTGTTATGCATTTTGCATGGTCTTTGATATCCTTACTGGGTTTTTTTTATACTTTTTCTTTGTGATATTCGTTTATGCCAAGTTCCAAATCAACTAATCTTGTGCTATATTGGTTACATGATGCTTTGATAAATCGCCTTTTTCTCCAACACTTTTTACATTTCAATATTTGAAAATTTATGATGAGAAAGTGATTATAGGTGTTAGGTTCTATGTTTCTTTTGGGGGAGTAACCACGCATCTAGCTTCTAGGATCAAGAATACTCTTTTATGATTGATTGTACTTTGAGCTAATATAATATAATTTGTTGTATTTGGTTTGCCCATTAAGTATATGATGTTCTTTTCTTGGTACTTGATTGATTAATTGTTCTTGTACTTTGATATTCTATTTTTTACCTATATGCATCTATTGCATTTTACTCTGATATCATATTATATGATTACATGCATTCCATAGTTATGACATTCTCTGCTTCCAATGGCCTCTTCATCACAATAAGGGGTTTCAAGTTAGGGGGAGCAACCCAAGGTTTTGAATGTTTTTGTAATGTTTTGGTTGGATTGATTGGATATATACTACATCATGTTTAGATATATACTTCATTATGATTAGCTATTTTCTGTATTCTTTTCTCTCCATTTTTATCCTTTTTTTATCATGTCCAAAGAGGGAGAAAGGTTTTGCTATTGTATGCAGGTTTGGCCATCATAAAAAAAGGGGAGATTGTTGTTACTATGTCAAAGAAGATCAAGTTGTTGTTTTTGATGATGTCCAAGTGATATGAAAGATGTTTTTATAATTAGGCCAAACTAGAACCCATTAGAATCTTAATCATGTGCATAATATATTATGAATCAATATGGTATGAAAGTTTGAAAGGTAGTTGAAAAACTGAACAATTAATCAATTAGGTCAATAATCTAATTGATTAAAAACCTAATCAACTAGGAAATTAATATAATCAATTATTTTTATCGGCACAACCTTTTAAGCCTAAAAACTAGCATTTTGTGTTATAGTTTTTTCTTTCTCTAAGCAATTAAATTTTGATTCTCTGAAAAAACACTGAAAGAAGGCTTTCTTGGAGCATTTTGGAAGATCCATTTGAAGTTCATCAAGATTGGTTTCAACATGGTATTGGCTTGGCATGATGAAGGAAAACCATAATTGAATAAAGATGTATTCAATCTGATTACTGAGTTGTAATTTTGTATACTGTGCTATGTTGCAATTCACTGTAAATGTGATTGTGTTTGAAGCAAGTGTGTGGTATAACCTTGCTTGTATGTTTTTCTTGTCTTAGAGTTAAGATTTGCTAAGTATTTTTGTAAATCTTTGATATATAGTGAAAAAGATCTCTAATTGTGGTTTGTTAGGGAAAACTAGATGTAAATTTTAAGGAATCAAACCAATATAAATTCTTTGTATGTGCGCTATCCCTTCTCCTCTCCAGTTTTGTCATAGTATAAACAATCCAATTATTAAGCATCTAATTACATTGTTTAAATTGCTTTAACAAGTCATTCCTTTAAAAATAGTTTCAATATTGTTAAAATTGGATAAAAATTGTCAAAACTAATTCAAATGGTTGCGAAAGATTAGTCTATTTGTTTTAATAATTAACTATATTATTAAGAAATAGTTTAAAATTCTAAACTTTAAAACATATATAAATAATAAGGAATAAAATAAAGAAACCTAATATATATATATATATATATATATATATATATATATATATATATATACACACACACGTTCATATAAAATCATAAATATGAAAGTACAATGGAATACGATTTCTATATAAAAAGTATAAGTCTTATTTTTTAATACGATTTTTACTATTTTTTAGTGCGAAATCATGTTTCCTAAACACAACTTTACTTATTTACGTAATATTTTTATAATTAGTCTACATAGGAAAAATTACACTACTTTTGTAAAAAAAAAAACCCGAATCGAAAGAGTTGAGAATAGACTTTTATTTTTCTGAAGATAAAGCAGAACACCAGGTGAGTCAATTCAAAAGCACAGAGTGCTCTCAAGTGCGACACAATAACACAATTTATCAAACTTTGTGTGAAGGTAACATTAATCACAAACACTTTGTCTTGATCACACACAACAACAAGGAAAATTGGAATCGCAAAATATGTCATTTGGAAAGTAACTAATCGTTGATGCTGAATATCTGATCAAAGAGGCTCTCGAGTTCCTTCAGATAATCCTCAAATACATCCACATCAACCTGGTGATTATCATCATCAAGCAAACATGTGACCTTAGTAATTGCAGTACTGATGTTTAACCTTTGTTGCAAGGAAAGCTTTGATCTGGTATACTTGTCCTTCAAAGCATTCGTCATCTTGTAAACGTAATCATGCAAAGAATTCATTGCCTTAGCCTTTCTAAGGAACTTCCTATCTTCGGCCTCATAAATTTTAGCTTCTTCAATCATTCTACTCATTTCTTCAGCTGATAGTCTTTCTCTGCTGTTGGTTATGCTAATCTGGTTTTTATTGCCCGTGGTTTGATCCTCGGCAGAAACAGACAGAGTACCATTCTCATCGATGACAAAGCACACAAGAACAGGAGAGCCACGGGGAGCTGGAGGAAAGGTTATACTAAAAAGCCCCAGCAAATTGTTGTTACTGGCTTTTGTTCTTTCACCCTCATAAACCTTAACTGAGGCACACGTTTGATTATCGTAAACTGTTGCATACACTTCTGTCTTTTTTACCGGAATTCTAGTATTCCTGGGAATCATTACACCCATGATATCTCCCGTTGTATATGTACCAAGTGAGAGTGGTGTTACATCCAACAGCACCAAGTCAGGAATATTCTGAATGTCTTCACACAACGAAGCAGCTTGAACAGCTGCACCGTAAGCAACAGCTTCGTCCGGGTGGATGCTCTTGCACAGATCCTTGCCGTTGAAGAAATCCTGCAATAGTTGCTGCACTTTAGGAATCCTAGAAGAGCCACCAACAAGTACAATATCATGCACACTGGTCTTGTCCATCTTAGCATCATTAAGACAGTTATCTACTGTCTCCAAACACTCTTGAAAGAGTCTCATATTGATTTCATCGAACTTTGCACGAGTGATTGAAGAACAGAAGTCAATGCCTTGAAATAAGGCATCTATCTCAATGTTTGTAGTCAATGTAGACGAGAGTGTTCTTTTTGCCCTTTCGCATGCAGTTCTCAACCTCCTCAGAGCTCTTGGGTTCCCATTAATGTCCACTCTGTATTTCCTTTTGATCTCCTCCATAAAATACTCCACCATTCTGTTATCAATGTCCTCTCCTCCAAGGTGAGTGTTTCCTGCAGTAACCTTAACTTGGAATACCTTATCCTTAACTGTGAGGATAGACACGTCAAAGGTACCACCACCAAGGTCAAATACTAAAAGATTTCGCTCTCCAACACTTCTGATTCCTTTGTCAAAACCATATGCAATAGCTGCAGCTGTGGGTTCATTGATTATCCGCATAACATTGAGGCCAGCAATGGTTCCTGCATCTACGGTAGCTTTACGCTGAGAGTCATTGAAATGAGCAGGCACAGTAACCACCGCATTTCTTACAGGTTTTCCCTGAAAAGTCTCTGCAATCTCCCTCATCTTTGAGAGAACCATAGATGATATTTCCTCGGCGGAAAGGTACTTTTGCTGACCCTTATAGTTAACTACAATCATGGGTTTGTCACCATCACCAGGAATGACCTTGAATGGCCACAACCTTTTATCTTTCTGAACAATGGGATCACTATACTTACGACCAATTAATCTCTTAGCATCTGCAGAAGTTATAAAAATTCTGTTCATACATAGACATTTTAAGGAAGACTGAAAAAAAAAAATAGAGAACTTACCAAACACAGTGTTCTCTGGATTGGTGGCAGCCTGGTTTTTAGCAGCATCACCTATCAATCTTTGTTTGTCATTGAAAGCAACAAAAGAAGGAGTGATGTTATTGCCTTGGTCATTGTGGATAATCTCCACTCGACCCTGCTGCTCCTGCCATACTGCAACACACGAGTACGTTGTTCCGAGGTCTATTCCCACAGCGCATCCCTCGTTCTTTCTTGCCATAATCTTTCAACTAAATAAAACAAAACAAAAACCGTTCAAGTCAGAAATGATAAGAGATACAATACAACAACAGCACTATCAATTAAGTCATAATAGTTGAAGCAGTTCACATTTACTTTATAAGACGAACCACTTTTTCGTTTATATCAGAAGACAGAAGTCACAAATGAGTCCTCCTAATTAAACACACTTTTTTTGTAATTGGATTTATACGTTTATGTTAAAATTAATATACAAGCATGCAAAAACATGAGTAACAGAACAAATCAGTCTCTACAATTACAATTACTAAAATTATGAGAAAATAATGATAATAGTTATAGTAATGATCCCTGAATTTGACATCTATCAATCAGTTTAGTAGGTACTAAAATTAACTGATATGCATGCAGCAAAAAGTGAAGGATACATGGACTCATAACTGGTATAGTGAAGCACTCAAGGACTAAGATTATGGTTTTGTAATTTTAGGGACCATATTCATTGTTGATTTGGTGGCTATCTTGGGTTAAGATCATTGATCATTGGAGTATCGGAGTGAAGAAATATTTGGAAAAAAACGGTGTTAGTTTTGTCTTTGAACTTGGATTCTTTGGTTAACTGCTTAGGATAAACATAAAACAGATATTATTTACCTGGAATGAATTGCTTGCACGAATAAGAAACTCAATAACAACTCTGAATCCTCCACAAAAGAATGTCCTTTCAATCTCCCTGTTTATTGCCTCAGAGGGTGGATTAGTCAAGTCAAGTACAATATAGTATACAATCCAACATAGACAATGTTCTTCATAAAAGATTAATAATGGAAAATTCAGTTTTATAATTATCTTCAATGGTGCATGAATCATCCACCAACTACAATTGACTATAATTTTCTGACTGAAATTGATCTTCTTATGATGGTATTTCATTTTTATCTATAACAATATATAAAAAGGATTTCCTCTTTTGTATTCACATTTTATATACTAATTCTACTCTTTATAATCTAATTATTTATTAAATTTTTTAAAATTAATGGTTATTTTTACCTATTTTTTATAAAACTGTTTATCTTTTTTTTTATTTATCAACCATTAATTTCTCTATTCATTTCACTTTATTTTTAATAAATATAAATTTATTTTATATATTAACTTAATAGTATATTTTATATATATATGCGCTAGTATTTATTAAAGGAGTTCCCACGTATAAGAGAAGGATAGAGGATGAACAGAACAAATATAAATTTAGAATGTGTACGTCTATTGGTTGTTTTCATTTGTTTTTAATGGTCAAACTGCTATTTTGTTTTCTAATATATGTTTTTATAATTTTAAACATTTCTTCAGAAAATGTTGTTGAAAATAAAATTTTAACAATGATTTAGAAAAATAGGAAATAAACTGAAAATAATATGATAAATTAATTTTAAGTATGACCAATATTATTTTATTTTTTGTTGATCTTATTATTTTTCGAAAGTGGTTGTAAAGAAAACTATCCAAATAGTTCGTTCCCAGGAGGTTTTGTCTCTACGACAAAGTTTGCTTCTTATAGTCAAAAATCAAACTCGCGTAGAAAAAAAACAACAATCTATAAGTATGTTAAAATTTGAGTTTGGATATAATGATTGTTGGAACCAAGAATACAAAATTAACACACAACTTAGGCATAGATACAAAAAGTATGCTCATGGTGAACATTGAATACCATTAAAATGAATGAAACAATTATACAAAACAATTATCACAAAACAATTTATACTCTGTTTGAATGACATTTTAAGATTAATTGTTTTCGGTGCTTGATTCGAGCCATACAAGGCTTTTCTTAGTTTCAAAACCATTTTTTGTTCCCTTTGCTTACAAATCCAAGGGGCTAAGTAATGAAGATTTCTTCATCAAATGTTTCGTTAAGGAAAGCTAATTTAACATCCAACTACCACAAATCCCATTTCTTCCAATTGGCCAAGGCTAACAATCAATCATATAGTGTCCAGTATGGCTATTGAAGCAAACACCATAGACCCTCTCTCAACATAAACCCTTTAGCCACCAATCTCACCTTATGCTTTGCAATTCAGCCATCTAACTTGAGTGTAGTTTTAAAGACCTATTTAACCTCAATGGAAATCTTGTTCGTTAAGAAAATCTACCATTTGACTTTTCACAATGTTCTCAAACTCATCTTCCATTGCTAACCTCCATATTTTATTAGAGATTGATTCATCAAAACTCACTCTCAGGTTAAACATTTACCATAAGTGCTAAGTGCTGGACAAGATCACCATCCACAGATTCAACACTGTTAGAATAAATTTAATTATCTTCGAGACTTGAGGGAAATCTTTTGTGTATTGTAGGTCTGCTGCTTACTACATTTATTGTTTGTTGAATAAGTCACTACAGGGTGGCTTTCCTCCCAATTAAACTCCATTCCTGAAGTTGTGTTTTCCAAGAATTAGGGTGTGTTTGAAAACACTTTGAGAGAATTGATTCTATTTGATGTTGGAAAATCAATTTTGGTTGATGGAGAAGTTAGAAAGAATTGTTTCTCTTTGTTGTGAATTTTCCATCTACAATTGATTTTTGAAATTGATTTTGGGTGTTTCCAAAGTGAAACCAAACATGTACTTAGACGTCAAAGTGAACGTCTCTACTGAAAAACACTTTGTTTACTGCCTAGGACACTGATTCAATTAACAAAATGAACTAATAATCTTTAAGTTTTTGATGGAAGGCTTAATATTAGGGATAATGATACAATGCCTTGGTTTTTTGACCCCAATTTTACCTGCCTACGTGGCATGGGTTATTTTAATGTTTTGTTAAATATGAAAAGAGAACTGACGCGTGCAGTTAAGAATGGTTTGTAGGTCACTCGCTCGCACAGGAAAACTGAGAAAAAACAAGTGAAGACTGCAGTTTTGGGAAAACAAAGAGTGCGGTTTTGGGAGAGGAAAACAGAGGTGGGCTTTGTCGCTATTGCAGCTTCCTCCACAATCGCTGGTAATCACTGCTATAGCTTCCTCCACAATTGCAAGCCCTAATTTTGGTGTTGTTCTTCTCCAAATCAAAGGCCAATTTGGTATGTTTTACTTCCCCGATTGCAATCCCGTATTTTTGTGTTGTTCTTCCCCAAATGAAACCCTATTGTCGTATGTTCTTATTCTCTGATTGAAATGCCAATTTTATGTGTTGTTGTTCCCCAAATCGATGCTCTCTAAATCCTAAATGTTGTTGTGGACTGTTAATTCGGAATGTGAACAGGTTTGTGTAAGCAAAAATGCTTTGAATGTGGGAATGCTTTTGAAGAAGACGCGTTTCGACAGTTAAGCTTGGGTGGGTACAAAATGCGAACTATAGTTGTGTTGTTGGATGTTAGAAAGTGAGTTTGTTGGTTTCAACATTTAGTCTTGGGTGGGTACAAAAAGCAAACTGAATTTGTGTTGTTGGATGTTAAAAAGTTAGTTTGTTGGTTTTTGACTATGTTGTGTGTAATTTTATTGATCTGTGCCGAATTCGTTTAAATTAAATTTGGTTAATGCATTTCATAATTTTAGGTCAGTTAACATGAGTGACGTTAGTGAAGGTTCCGAAGGTAGTGAAGGTTGTGAAGTTGGAGATTGTAGTGATATAAGTCAAGTATTTTAGTTTTTGTTGCTTTGTTAATTTATATTTCAATAGAATAAGTTTAACCTATGGTTTTTAATATGAATATTTGCAGATTAATTTCAGGCATTCTTGTAGAGCATAAAATATTGGTTTGTTAAACAAAAAGTTAAGTGTCGAGAAAAAATAATGTATTCAAGGAAAACGTCACTGAGTTTCATGACATAATCTTTTGTGTGAGGTTGACCAAATATCAAAGTCGAGGGTCTCATCTGGTATATGTCATTTTCAAGTTTTCTATTTTCACCGAAATTTTTTTTATGTTTTTTGCCAATTAGGACCTTAACACCAAATTTGCTACCTTGATCAAGAGATATCAATCAGGTTGTTCTTAGTGGTCCTAATAATGTTGTAGTATGCAAACTTCTAATTTCATATTCACCCCACTCCACCAAGATTGGGAAGGGTTGGAAGTAATTCTGCAATGAACATCAATTGAAAGAAGGAGATCGTGTGCTCTTTCAAGTGGATCACGCTGATGCCGATGAATTCATTACAGTCTTTGTCAACAAATGTTTGTGTGACGAGTAACTATGATGTTCAAACAATTAGATGTGATGTTATGTATGTTAAAGTTTGTCGTTAAATCTGATATTTGTGTTTTGTGGTAAATGAGGTCCTACTTTAATTATAAACAACTACATTGATCTTTTAAATTATATGTATTCCTCGTGGTATTAGAATGAATTGTAATATTGTAAATGAATAAATGTCTTTTTCAAGTGTAGATTTGGTACGAGCAGTACTGGAACTGGTTTTCATATGTCTTTTTACATAAAACCTGGTTTGGACACAATGCAAAACACATCCATATAATTCTATCAACGTGTGAATCATCAATAAACAACTAAAAGAAGTAAGTAGAATTGAAGATAGAAAAAATAACCAAGATTTGTGGTACTAGAATGAACTGTACTTTTCTACTTGAATAAGTATCTTTTTCAAGTCTAGATTTGGTACGAGCAGTACTGGAATTGGTTTTCAAATGTCTTTTTACATAAGAAATGGTTTAGACACAATGCAAAACACATCCAAATAATTCTATCAACGTGAATCATCATTAAACAACTCAAAGGAGTAAGTAAAAATGAAGATAAAAAAAATAACCATAATTTGTGGTACTAGAATGAATTGTACTTTTCGTCTTGAATAAGTGTCTTTTTCAAGTCTAGATTTGGTACGAGCAGTACTGGAACTGTTTTTCAAATGTCTTTTTACATAAAAACTAGTTTGGACACAATGCAAAACACATCCAAATAATTCCATCAACGTGAATCACCAGTAAACAACTCAAATAAATAAGTAGAAATGAAGATAGAAAAAATAACCAACATTTGTGGTTTTAGAATGAACTGTATTTTTCTGCTTGAATAAGTGTCTTTTTCAAGTGTAGATTTGGTACGAGCAGTACTGGAACTGGTTTTCAAATGTCTTTTTACATAAAAACTGGTTTGGACACAATGCAAAACACATCCAAATAATTCCATCAACGTGTGAATCATCAATAAACAACTCAAAGAAGTAAGTAGAATTGAAGATAGAAAAAATAACCAACATTTGTGGTTTTAGAATGAACTGTATTTTTCTGCTTGAATAAGTATCTTTTTCAAGTCTAGATTAGGTACGAGCAGTACTGGAATTAGTTTTCAAATGTCTTTTTACATAAGAAATGGTTTGGACACAATGCAAAATACATCCAAATAATTCCATCAACGTGAATCATCAGTAAACAACTCAAAGAAATAAGTAGAAATGAAGATAGAAAAAATAACCAACATTTGTGGTTTTAGAATGAACTGTATTTTTCTGCTTGAATAAGTGTCTTTTTCAAGTGTAGATTTGGTACGAGCAGTATTGGAACTGGTTTTCAAATGTCTTTTTACATAAAAAATGGTTCGGACACAATGCAAAACACATCCATATAATTCCATCAACGTGTGAATCATCAATAAATAACTCAAAGAAGTAAGTAGAATTGAAGATAGAAAAAATAACCAAGATTTGTGGTACTAGAATGAACTGTACTTTTCTGCTTGAATAAATATCTTTTTCAAGTTTAGATTTGGTACGAGCAGTACTGAAATTGGTTTTCAAATGTCTTTTTACATAAGAAATGGTTTAGACACAATGCAAAACACATCCAAATAATTCTATCAACGTAAATCATCATTAAACAACTCAAAGGAGTAAGTAAAAATGAAGATAAAAAAAATAACCAACATTTGTGGTACTAGAATGAATTGTACTTTTCGTCTTGAATAAGTGTCTTTTTCAAGTCTAGATTTGGTACGAGCAACACTTGAACTGTTTTTCAAATGTCTTTTTACATAAAAACTAGTTTGGACACAATGCAAAACACATTTAAATAATTCCATCAACGTGAATCATCAATAAACAACTCAAACAAATAAGTAGAAATGAAGATAGAAAAAAATAACCAACATTTGTGGTTTTAGAATGAACTTTACTTTTCTGCTTGAATAAGTGTCTTTTTCAAGTCTAGATTTGGTACGAGCAGTACTGAAACTGGTTTTCAAATGTCTTTTTACATTAAAACTGGTTTGGACACAATGCAAAACACATCCAAATAATTCCATCAACGACCATTGATCAGTAAACTTCTCTCAATGAATGAACTAAAATTTAATTCAACCAAAAATTAACATTTGTCTTCCTAAAATTAAGTATATTGTTCACCTTGTATAAATGTCTTTTTGAAGTGTACATATAGTACAAAGAATACTGCAACTCCCTTTGAGGTCTGTTTTCACAACAAATTTCGTTTGCCATCAATGGTATTCACATTCAAATGGTTGGATTATCATCAAATCATCAATAAACCTGTCAATGTACAAACTACATATTTACTCCAACAAATGATTCAACAATATATATTATTGTGCCTATATAAGTACCTTTTTCAATGACACTTTTAGTTCAAACACTGCAAAACAGATTACAAGTCAAATAACAGTTTCCAATCAAATTCAAATGTATTAATATGGCATATAAATTACTGTGTAAGTATCAATTTCTATTTCATCCAAGTTTTCGAACAAAATATACAATAAGTACATTCATTTCTTGCATCTACTTCATTCTAACTATACATATCTACAATTATCTACATCCCATTTCTAAAAAAGCTTGTTATTGTATTCCATCAAAGGTATGCCCAAATTCATAACCTTAGTCTCCAAAACAATACAGTCACAAAATTATGTTGTATGCAAAACTACAAACTTCTACATTTACAACAGCTATTTCTTCATGAACAGATCATAGTATTGAATAACGTCATCGCGGTGGACATTATCTTCATGTAAAACCCAATCACAAACGAATTTCTGCCTAATTAATTGCAGCTCTTCCTAAAAAGAACAACATGATAATGTTACCAAATGTAATCTTCAAAGAAAGACTAAAAACAAAAAAAAAACATATTATATAGGTAAGAACTATTGTGAGCATGTGGTCTGCTACAAGCATTAGTTGGTCTCTAATTAGGAGAAGGGGGTGGGGATAAGAACTGCATGCAAGTGCTTTAAGGGTTGCATTCCAATTATTGATATTTGAATTTGGCCTTGTATTTATTTTCAAACTCATTGCAAAGCTTTCACTACTGTTTTCCTTCCACTGGACCATTTATACCTACTACAATTATCAATTCTCATGGCAGAATATGTTAAACTGTTTAAATATCCTTTCCCACACAATGTTCAACCACAAATCAAGAAAGTAGAAGCAACGAAGTAAAAAAATACCCACATTAAACCATATACACAATGTTCAACCACATTCACAAATTACTGTCAAAAATTCAACAATGACTTCAAGTGCACAAAACTCATTCAATTATGGAATCAAAACCATACATTCACCTACATTCAACCAATAACCATTTCGGAACTAACCGCCTTCAAACAGGGGTTTTTGACGATAACCTACCGGGCAAAGATTCCTTGTGTGAATGGCCTTCAATAAACCAAGAACTACGCCACTAAGACTGCGGCCAAGAAATGCGCCCAACGGTACCCACCAATTTTCGGTGAACCAACCACGTCCAACAACCCAAACTACTCTTGAGAAGTCCGCTCTCCGCTTCGACTACTACCCACACCAAATATCAACAACAACCTTTCTGGAAGAAGAGGCTTTTGGGGAAGAAAAAGCTCTTGGGGAAGAAAAAGCTCTGTGTTTGTGTAAGCTTTTGGAAGAAGAATGTTACGGAAGAAGAAGAACGAGGGAAAATCGAACCAACTCAGTTTATTTTTTTAAAATGTTTCCCCAATTTCACGCACGTGCACACCACACAAAAAAACCTGGGACACTGCCTCCAATTACAGTAACACTTTAAAAAATATTAAATAACTCATGCCATGTAGGCGAGTAAAATTGGGGTCAAAAAACTGAGGCATTGTATCATTATCCTAATATTAGACCATGTTAGAAGTGGAGTTAAAGTCTAACTCAATCATTTAAAACCAGCTTATAAGGTGAGCTTTGGACCTCACCTATATATTATGAGATTACCTTATCTTTAGTTGATGTGGGACTTTCAACACAATTTGTTTTTTAACTCAACCCCACACAACTAGTTTGTAAGGTGAGGTTTGCACTTCACTTATATGTTATATGTTATGTATTTGATTGTCATTTTTACCCAATATACAAATAGAGGAGGATTTTTTTTTTATTAAAAAATTGATAATTAAAAAACCAAAAATCAGAAGAAGTACAATAATACGTTTCATTATCCAATACGAGAATGTAATTAATCTTTCACTGTCCGTTGGATTAATCAAAAGTTCTCTTCCCATTATAGTATATTATATGTATAAAATATTTGTTTCGTGTATTTCATATGTAACTTATATTTTTGTCTTTGCTAAATAAAGTTATAGCTTTTAATTATTTACTATTTAATTCTTTTAACTGTTATCCATTTATAAAAGCTCACATTTCTTGTTTTTAACTCAAATTATTAACAATAACTTCTAAACAATATTAACTTTAAAATTTAAATCGGTACAATGGACAATAAATTACGTGGAGAGTGAAAGATTAATTACATTGTCACTGAGGAAATGTATTGTGGTACTTCTTCTTTTTCTTTTATACTTGTCATTTTTAAAATATTAGAACACATTTTATACATGGAAGTAGGAAAATCCAAGAGATGTCACACATAACTTAAAATTGGGAAATGATATAATAACTACTCAAATTTGACTTTTTTTAGTCCCTGACGTGGCTTTTTAATTTCTAATTTATTTTTCTTTTGAAACAATCCAAACTCAGTCTGTTGTCCAGCCTCTTCCCATGATGCAGCGGAGCAAGTCGGCAGCGAAGAAGGGCTTCAAGTTCCGAAAGTTCCTCGATGCCTTCTTCATTGACCGTAACTTCTTCCTAGCCATTTGCCTCATACTCCCCAACCTCGATCGCGGGCGCGACTCTTACGGCCTCAAGGGGTCTGTCCTCCCCACCTCCCTCATCGACGCCCTCGGCATCTCCCGTTACTCCCCCCATGCCCTCTAACTCATCAATTGGCGTAAAGGTGGCACCGCCACCAGCGCTATAGTTAGAAATTTTGCCCTTCTCGTCGTTGAGGTTAGTGCACGACATCGTTTTGTCTGTTTTAGGGTTCTGCTATGCTGTGAGGAGGTGAAAAGTGAAATGTTGTTGGTTTTGACCCAAGTGCTGCACAACAGGCAAGGGACCGCTTCAGGAGGGTTGACGATAAGGGATTTGAGGTGAAAACAGGTTTGTTTGTTGTTGTTTACATTGAAGTTTCGCACGTGATTATTGTATGTAGCATTCGTAGGTGCTATGCGAGGTTGTATAAGTTCTGATAGTGGGAAAATTTTGAGAAAAAAATTGAATGAACTTTGAGACAAATGCACAAGAAATGAAGTGGATTATCATGATAATCCTAAAAGGAGTTTTTCATTTATACCAGTACATAAATTGATTTAATATCCTAAAATTAGCTTTGAGCCTGTAATTGAATTTTGTTGCAAATATATAAAGTTTGGAATTAGTGAAAAAAACATTTTTCATGAGTTCCATCCTGATGCAGAAGACTAATTTTACTTGTGACTTAAAATTAGTTTGTAAAAAGCTAAGGGATTGGAATCAACGACATAAGCAGCATGTTAGTTGTGATTTAAAAAAATAATTTAAAATTTGCATAGTCTTCAATGATGGTAATTAATCTCTTCATTATTCTTTGAACTTGGGGCTTTAAATGTACTTGATACATGTTATGATAATTCTTGGTGAGAAATTAAGTGATGAGGAGGTGGAGCGGATGATTAATGAAGTACATTCTAAGCATACAGTGACTTTTTTTATTTCAATTTTAATTTTATAAGTATCTGCAATAGTTTTTTAGTAGTTGAAATTGATATTTTATAGTTACTGTTTCTAGTTAATTCTAATGGTATTAATCCTGTTTCAGTTTTAAATACTCATTTTAGTAGTCTTCTAGAGTAGTTTATCAAGTGGCATAAAGGAAAATTTTAAATTTCTGCATAAGTTTTAGTAGTTATTTTTATTTCCATTAATCTTTTGCTATTTTTAAGTTTGCATGAATTAGTAGATAGTTTGTCATAGTTGTTTTAAGCCTATGTAGTTTTAAGTTCTGTTTTTACTGGTTTTAGCTAGTCTCTTAGGTTCATAGGTCATATTTTAGATTTCATGCTTTCTTAAATAGATAGAAGTAAAATTATGTACTAAGCTTCTTTTTGTTCTTCTTTGAAGTTGGCTACATGTTATGTGATGAGTCCATCTTCAAGAGTAAGGAAGCCAAGGAGAAGCCATGCAGAATTGAGAAGCTTCCATGGAGAAGAATGAAGGTGCGGAAGTTAGAAGATGAGAGGAGAAGTGGTGTGGCAATGGTGTTTGGAGAAGCTCTCAAGTGAGGTTGGGCTAACACTCAAGGAAGGGGGCTAGAGGAAACCAAGAAGGAGAACTCTAGCCTAAGTTGATTCACAAAAAGAGAGGAGTCTGGAGTCATCTTAATAGAGTTTCTCTACTATATTCATGAATGAAAATACAAGGGTCCTAAGCTCTCTATTTATAGTAGAAAAGGAGAGCTAAGTGGTTTAGAAAAATGGAGGGATAAAGAATCTAGAATGTGGTATTTGGAGCCAAAAAGAGAGCATGAGGCAAGTGTGACTTGCCACCTAAGCAAGTCACAAGGGACTTGCTTCTAGGCACATAAGAGAAGCTTGGTGACCAAGCTTGGAGCAAGAAGGATCTAGATCCTCTCACAAATGCGCTCTCTCTCTTTGTTGGGCCAATTTCAAGCCCAACTCTTCTTTGGTCCAATTCTCTTCAAAGCCCAAAAACCCTCCAAGGCCCAGTACATGGCCCAAACAAAAACCCTATTCTACAAAGCTCAAAATACAAGGCCCAAAAATAAACCTTATTCTAATATTTACAAACAAAGAGTTTTAGGCTAGGTCTTCACATCTTCCTTGGCCCATGTAAAGTTCATCTTGGGCCTTGTATGTGCATTGGAGGCCCATTTCTCTTGTATCCTCCTAACCATTGCTCTTATTGTGGGTCCCTTGCTTAGAGGCATCTCATCATCCCCTCCCTCTTGAGAAGGATTTGTCCTCAAATCTGAAATTTCTGCCTCATCATCTGTACCACTCAAATATTGGGCTGATTCTCTTTGCACGTCCAACTAGCTTAAGCATGCTGGTGGATACAATGAATCCACACTAAGAACATTAGTAGGCTGTTGGCAGATATTGTAGTCTAGGCCCAAATACACTACATAATAAAGCCTATTTATTAGACTGAAATTAAATCATTCAAAAATATGTATTTATTTAATGACAAAGAAAAAACTAAATTGGTCAGGCCATTGGCCCAAGCTGAAAAGCCCTGTAAGGTGATATTCATCATTATGTGATTTCTCATACTTAAGATCGTTGCATGAAAATTTGATTTCTCGTAATCTATTCAAGGAAGCGATGTCAAAGGATGTAATGGAGAAGATAATCTTCTCTTTCTCTAATTTGCATGAACCAATTTTCTACAGTAAGCAAATCATGCCACATTATATAGTTACTGTCATTTAATTTCTGTTAGACAAATTTAAATTCAGCATTCACATTTCTGTTTAGATATTTATTGTGAATATTGCTCATGCTGCCAAGGGCCTTACATTTCTTCACTAATGAAGTAGATGTAATATTCAAAACCTCAAAACTTCTAATGTCTTACTTGATTCTACAAGTGAAATAGTATTGATCATACAAGCTAGAGATAAGTTTATTAGTTAGTCCTGGGTTTCTAAAATTTGTTTTTGTGAATGACAAAGTTATAATCCAAAACTCCCTGATAATGGGTTGACAAAAAATGGACCAGAAGGTGACAAAAGTCATGTTTCTACAAGGGTGATGGGCACCTTTGGCTACGTTGCTCTTGATTATATTGCCACATGTATTAAGCTTTTCAAAAATGGGTGTGTTGTCTGAAAAATTACTTCATAAATAGTTTAAGGAAAAAATGATCCTTTATATTATAACCACCGACATTTTTCAATTGTGTTATAACCACTGACATTTTTTCAATTGTGTATATTGTAAAGGTCATCTAAGGACAAGGAGTGACTTATATAATTTTGGAGTTCTTTTAAGCTTGAGAGAAGAAGAACCTGCAATAGCAACAACATGATGAAGACTTTTGAGAGCAAGGAGAAGAAGAATAGCAAAATTTGTCACTATTTCAAGAATATCCAATTTTCCATGACTTTTATATGTATTATTAGTATTATTAATATATCTTGTTATCTCATCAAACACATATAAGAATAGAAACAAAAATACACTTTATTAACATTTTTTTAGTTAATATGTTTTTTGTGGAAATAGAAAATAATGTATTTTATCAATTAAACATGGATTCCTTTTAGTAAAAGTTAAAAATTAATAAATTTTATATATAAATTAATACGTAATTGGATAATCATGAAAAAATATTTATGTGTCAGCTTGGTAGACTTATACAAAAAGTCTTCTCCAATTCTTCACTTATTTATTCTTAGGCCATCAAATATGTTTGACAAGTTTTGTGTCATTTTTTTGGAACCAGTCAAGCTAGTTAATTAGTTTGGGTTCATAAATTGTTAATTGTAATTACATGGGTGGTCTATAACAAGTACATGTAAGTTGGTGTGTACAAAAAATATTAATTTTTGAAGTTTGGGTAAACTTGTACAAAATATCATCTCCAACTCCTCACTTATTTGCAGTTGGGTCACCATATATGTTTGACAGGTTTTGTATAGAAAAATTAATTTTACAAGTTTTTGTAGACTTGTGTAAGAAGTTCTTTTCAACTCCTCACTTATTTGCACTTTGGTAACTAGATATGTTTGACAGGTTTTGTATCATTTTTTTAGGAGACCAATCAAACCAGTTAATTAGTTTGGGTTCATAACCAGTTTATTGTAATTACATTGATTGTCTATAACAAGTACATGTAAGCTGGTGTCTACAAAAAAGATTAAGTTTACAAATTTTGGTAGACTTGTACAAATTGTCCTTTTCAGCTCCTCACTTATTTGCACTTGGGTCACCATATATGTTTGATAGGTTTTGTGTCATTTTTATTGGATATCAGTCAAGCCAGTTAATTAGTTTGAGTTCATAAGTATTTAATTGTAATTACATTGGTGGTCCATAAGAAGTACATGTAAATTGGTGTTAAAGAAACAATTAATTTTACAAGTTTTGGTAGACTTGTACAAAAAGTCTTTTTCAACTCGTCATTTATTTGTACTTAAGTCACCATATACATTTTGACAGGTTTTGTGTCATTTTATTTGGAGACCAGTCAAACCAGTTAATTAGTTTGGATTCATAAGTAGTTAATTGTAATTACATTGTTGGTCTATAATAAGTACATGTAAGTTGATATGTACAAAAAAGATTAATTTTGCAACTTTTGTTAGACTTGTACAAAATGTCTTTCTCAGCTCCATACTTATTTGTACTTGGATCACCATATGTATTTGACAGGTTTTGTGTCATTTGTTTTGGAGACCATTTAAGCCAATTAATTACCATTAAGCTTCAACCAATAATAAGTTCAAGAGAACAAACGTTTTAGAAATATTTCTTTGCTAACACTATCCTCCCTAAAAAAGAAAAAACTGAAAATTGTTATAGAAAGAACATCCCATTTTCATTTTACAAACAACTAAAGATTCTAACCATAAATACTTGGCTTTGCAAATATGCATTCCAAGTACTGATTTAACATTTGACCATTAAAAACACCTGATTTACTTGAAAAATTAATGAAGCATTGGAACTTGGCATTTTAAAGCACAGACTGACATTATATTTCATAAATTTGGCAATATTTGTTGAATAGCTCGTTTCTGCTCCAAAGGCAAAGCTGGGAGTGCCCATTGTCCCCGAAAAATGAATAGTAGAGGAGTGGGTTAAACCAAGAAGAAGCACAGAGGCACCAAGAAGAAGAAAAAAAATCTAGGCTACATTTGAATTAACATCGTTCTCTCCTTTCCATGCTTGTGGGTTGGGAAGAATGAGGTGAATGGTTGGGAAGAAGTTACGGTCAAAATGCGTCAAGGAACTTACGAAAGTTGGAGCGCTTCTTCATTGCCAACTTGCTCCGTTGTATCCATATGAAGAGACTGCATAACAAGCTGAATTTGGATTGTTCCAAAAGAAAATAAAAATAAAAATTAAAAAGCCACGTCAAGGAGTAACAAAATAGTCAAATTTTAGTAGTCATTACATCATTTTTCCTTAAAATTATATTGAAAATAAAAAGAATAATTTTTATTCTAGTAACAATATTTAAACCACTATTATTTCACACATGGTTGATTTTCAATCGTCCAAGTTCCTTTCTTCCTTTTCAAGTTGTTACATATAGGAAGGGTGTGTAACTAATGGGAACCATTAATTAACTCGTAAGTTTTTGTAGGAAAATATAATATTGTGGTGTTAAGTTCAATTCTAATTGGATCTTTAGGATTTATTTCAATTGGATCATCATGTCCATTGCTTAAGGCGCACATTGATAAAGTCACTAGTGTAGGAAGGACTTTTGGCCGCGGTTATTTTTATCATTTTGTCTTAGTTCCAGAACCGAAACATATTAAGGCGAGATAAAAAAAGTCAACTTTTGACCTCGATTCTCAACCGAAGCAAAAACTCTATATTCTGCCTCGGTTCTACTAAGAATCGAAACCACATGGTTTAAAATTACACAATTATTTTTTAAATATGATTGCTTTTTTGGCTTCAGTTATGCATGAACAGAAGCCATATTTATTGACTATTTGGCCTCGACTGTGGTAAGAACTGAGGTCATATGTGTCTTTCTACTTCGATTGGTGTAACAATCGAGGCCATATGTAATATTTTTTCTAAATAAATTTTCTGTTTTGTTACTTCCCACATTTTTTAACCTATATATATTCAACAAAGATTAAAATATCTTTTTGGTCTCAATTTTCCTTAAGTTTTGTCAAATCAGTCCTAATTTTGTTTTTGTGCTCAAATAGATCCTAAATTTCGTCAATTTTGTTCAATTTGGTCTCTTGCGTTTAAATCATTAATGATAATGAACAGTGGCTACCATGTGTCACTTCATGATTTTTTGATTTTTTTATATATATATTTTTTACTTTTTGTTTAATTTTTTTAATCTTTTTTAAATGTTCACGTCTCAACCCAGCAACGTGTCACGTGTCAAAGTCAATGTTTTATATTCAATTTTGGTCCCTATATTTGTTATTTTTGTTCAATTTAGTCCAACTTTTTTTAAAATTGAGCAATTTTGTCCTTCTCGAAATTGGAACCAAATTTAATTTTTATATTAAAATTATAATGATGTTTTTGTTAAAATTCATATTTTATTAAATATTTTTGGTTTAAGGTTATAAAAATTAAATTTGATCTCATTTTCTAGAGGGACAAAATTGCTCAATTTCAAACAAAATTAGGACTAAACTAAACAAAAATAACTAATATAGGAACTAAATTGAATATAAAACGTTGACTTTGACACGTGGCATGTTATTGGGTTGACACATATACATTTAAAAAAATTAAAAAATTAAAAAAGTGAATACATTTTATCAAACCTAACACAATACATTTTATCAAACCCAACATCATCCACAATTCAACTACATCTAAAAGTCTTTTGTTAGAACAAGTGAATATCCTAAATACTATTGTACATTTGAATTATAAATTTTGCACAAGCTAGCCTACCAAACTTTATGGACTTCTCAGGAATTGGTATGCAAAATAAGACATTAACTTCAATTACTGTATAGAAAAACAATGTTGCAAAGTATTTGTTTCAATTCAAATATATATTACCATTTCCCAACTAATTGTAATACGAGCACGCACAACGGTTGTTTATTGCACTACAACGAAGTCTCTGCATCAACAAACATTGTCGCATACACATGTGCTTGTGCAAAAGTTTCTGCACCAACATCTCAGATCATGTCCTCCAAATTGTCTTCTTCCAGTCACTCTTCCAATCGTTCTTCCATGGTGGAATCGACAACATGTTCAGTTCGGGAAAGAGTTGGGAAGTCTATTAATTCGTCATGTCATGTCCATATTGTATAACTTCTGACGAAAATATCAAAATTAAGATGTTCCTTAACTTTAGTTGCATTCAACTTTCTCTCATTCAAACAGTTGACACAAAGGTATCTAAACTTCACCTCATCATCACTTCTACCGTCATTATGTAACGCAAATTATATAAATTCTTCTACTCTTTTCTCATACTTAACACCGATGTGTGGTGAATTAATCCAATATCGATCTATATGTATATATACTGAAATCGCGTGAACAATCTCAATAATCTTTGAATGAATGATCATGTCACTTTTTTATTCAAGGTGTGACCCTATACCATTCAAGAAGATTCACCTTTTTATTTTATTTTATTGGTACATATTAATTTTAAAAAACATATCTTAAATTTCACGAAATTTTACAAACATTTTGCATTGGTCTTCAGGTTACACGAAATGAAAGTGATTATCAACCACAAACAAATATGTACCCGAAGATCGATACAAAACATAGTTGACAAATATATATTTGAAACTAATACATATAAAATAATTGACCACATATATATAAAATAAAAGTAATACCCAACACACTACACAATCATAGGCTCATATTTGAAATAGAAACCGGGGAGTGTGAAAAGCAAATGACAATGGGAGGATGCAATGATACCCACGTTTTCACAGCCCACCACAATGCAGCAATACCATATAAAAAACACAACCACAAAAACACAAGAGATAATGAAAATAGCAGAAAAAAGGAAAACAAACAAAAACGTCAATAACACACTAAACAACAACCCAAATCGCAAAAATAATTACACACAACGCGAAAATAAAAAGGGGAAACGTGTAATTTTCCACATTTCCAACTAACCACCACATGTAAGGAGAACTTGGCGACGAGTAATAGTGGCTGGTAGAGAAGAACGAGGCGACATGATGGCTTGCCGAAACGGGAACAACGTTGGCATGAGAGGCAGAGAGAGAATGGAACAACTTTGAGGGACAAACAATGACTGGTATGGAAAGAGGGACCAACATGACAATGGTTGTGTGAAAGAAAGGAACATCAGAACAGTACGGTTGTGGAAGGAGTAGCGGTGGAACCCAAACCAACTTGGTGGTGCTTGGTGTGGAAAGAGGCATAAGAATGCAGCGTGGATGAAAAAACAGAGCAGCGAAGTAGGTGGCACGAGTTTGTAGAGAGAGAGAATGGAGTTGAAAGGAAGATGAAGAACAATGATTCGCAAATTTTGAAGCCTTATAAACTTTCTAGCTTTGGTTCAATTTTTAACTGAGGTAAAAATGACTTCTAGCTCGGGTTCCCCTGCCACCTGAGGCCAAATATCAAGCTCCTAGTGCAATTTTTGAAATATTACCTAACTTTTCGACTTCGGGTCAGAAAAATCGAAGCCTATAAGGATGTTTGGCACCAGTTGTAGAGTATCAGAAGCAAAAAACCCCAATCTTCTTCGGGTGTTAAAAGAATCAATGCTGAAAAGGTTGCAAAAATTGCAAAAATGCCACTGTGTCATTATATGTTTCGGTTTCGTGAAAACTAAAGCATATAACACGATGCAGAATGTCATAACTACACGAGTGGGTAAAGTATACTAATATCAACTGGAATTGAAGGGTTGTGATATTTTGTAACTAATCATTATTGATATGATTGTAGGTTTAATGGAGGCATAAAGATGGGGATATAATTGAAAAGATTTAAATAAGTAAGGATAGGTGAGAAGTTCAGTGGCTGGGAGAAGAACTTTTAGAAAAAGGCAGAACATTTTGAATGCTCTGGTTGATCAGTCCTTACCGTTTCAACTAGAACATATTGGTGCCCACGTGGGGTCTGCACTATGTAGTTTGAAAGCAAAGCACTAAGGAGAGGAGAGAAAGAGATAGAGATATATAGAGAGAGAGAGAGAGAGAGAGAGAGAAAGAGAATGAAATGGTAGAGGAAACATCGTCTCACACCTCAGGTTAACTAAGGGCTATGATGGAGAACCTAATAAGACAAATAGATGATATTTGAGAAAAGGTGAAGGCCTCACATTGGCAACAAGAAGATTTAAAGCGAGAAAACAAAAAAACAAGAGGCCTATTAGAGGAGTCTTTGAGGAATCAAGAGCTTTACAAAAAGATGAATGAAGAAATGCAGGTGGCTTTGTAGAGGAATGTGTTAGCTGATGTTGAAGCAGACATAGACTTTCAGCCATTCGTTGAGAATATTCTGCAGGAACATATTCCCCCAATATGTTTTTCCAAAGATTAACACGTTCATAGGAAGATAGGACATATTAACACATATTAAAGTGTTTTGGGCCTACATGTTGAGATGCGGGGAATCTGATGCTGTAAGAAGCAAAATGTTTGCAAGCACCTTGTCGGAGAAGACATTGGATTGGTTCAACAACTTACCTAAGCATAACATAACCTCCTTCGATGTATTTTCCCAACTCTTCATAATCCATTTTGCTGCTAACAAACCTAAGGTTGTAAAGGTGTTTAATTTATTTGACATCAAACAAGAGAAGGATGAATCATTGGAGAAGTTTTTAAGGCATTTTTGTGAACTAATGATGCATATAGCCTAACCAAATGAAGGGATGTTTACCAATGCCTTCATAAAAGTCCTGTGAAAGGGGAATTTAGGAGAATCCTTAAAAGAGTGGAGGCCCGAAAACACGAGCAAAGTATGGATGAGGACATGATCATTTATAGAGGTGGAAAAGGTGATAACCTGGAAAGGGGAAGTTGAATGGAAGGAAGAAAGCATTACTATGCGTAAGCAAGGAGGACACGAGAAAATGTCGATGTTCAGGAGGCCTGCTTAGACCGATTAGGGACGACATGTGTTTCACTATGTAAACCACATGAGAAATGTGGAGAAGTAGGATAGGAGGGATGGGAGAGAAGACTTAAGGATGATTAATCGAGAATTAATGAGGGATGTATACGTAGCGAAACTACCGACCTTTCCCAAAAGATTAAATTTTCAAATGGGGGTCGATGGAGAAGCTTGATGCCATTTCCATCGAACAAATGGTCATTATACCGAAAGTTGCATAACTTTGTGAAGATAGATCAATAGACTTATGAAAGAAGGCCTTTTGGAAATGTTTCGCAAGCACGATAATCTCAAAGAGCAGAGAAGGCAATATGATGACCAAAAGGAAAAGCAGGAAGAACATGAATCGCGCGTTAAAGACGATTTACATGAAATAGTCGAAGGATTTGCTGGAGGAGGATGTAAAAGTAATGCAAGGAGGAGATACACACGATATGTTATAACCCTATCGATTGTTGGTCGAGAATATAATGTGATCATTACCTTTTCGGATGATAATTGTATTGGGGTAGTCCCCTATGCAGATGACCCGATTGTCATATTTGATAATTGACATTATCATGTTTTCTTTTATCTTTTATTCTTATTTTATTATTATTTTTAGATATTTTATGTTTTATTTAATAAAATTGGAAAATATAAGTATTTGGTTTACATATTTAATATTTTACAAATAAGTGGAAATATCAAATAAATTAAGAAGAATATCAACAAAATTGATTATCAATGTTATTAGCAAGAAGAGATATTAATAAAGTTGGTTACTCCAATAAAATATCAAATATAAAGCTACATGCCCATTCCAATTTGTAAAATCTATAAATAAGGGATTTGACAGATGTCAAAAATACACAACCCCCTAGGCACAAAAAAAAAACCCCTTTTGGAAAAAAAAAACTCATTTGGGGGAAAGAAGGAAATATAAATAGTTTTGGTGAGAAGGACACTTGACCTAAAAGGAAAGAAGGTAGAGGCACATTCTGAAGGTTGGAGGCATTCATCTTCATCATTATTCTAGTATTTAGAATCTTAATGAGTAACTAACTCACTTATTTGTAGGGGTACATTGTAATTTATTCTTAACTCTTCTTGAATTCCATTATTCAATATAATTGTTATCAACCACTTTTTTATTCTATTTTTGTTTTAACTGCATGATAATTATTGATTACATATTTGTGGGTATCTAATCATTAGACACGATATTTGAACCTAGACTAGAAAACCAACTAATTGATTGTGCATCTAGACATAAAGTACATCATTGGTCATTCTTAACATCAAAATTTTGATCTGAATGTAAATGTATAATAAAAATTTCTAAACATAGTGTTTTTATTGTTCAAGTTTAGACTTGTCGATAAGACATTTTTGTTTGCTACAAAAGGTATGAATGCTAGATAAGGAATTAAAAGTATATTGTTTGGTGCTTTCGCTTTTAATTGAATCATGAAACTCAATCCTAGTGAATCCTTTATCATATATTGTTGCACACCATATGTTTGATAAAAATACAAAATGAATTTTATTTTTGTTCTTGTGAAATTTATTGTCTAATTGAGTTATGAATTGCAAGAGTTGTCAAGTGTTTCACAAGTCTCTTGGGAAACGATACTTGGACTTTTCACTTTATTACTTATGCGATTTGATACACTTGTCAATCCGGTAAAAATATCCATAATCATGTGAAGCGGAAGGATCCATCGTATGCTGGTTGATGAAGGTAGCTTTGTTGATGTTATGTTTTGGGAGGCCTTCATCAATCTAGGCATACCAATGGAAAGTTTGGAACCTTATGATGGGGACTTGGTATTAAAAAGTAGAAACCACATTGTATATTAAAAATTAGAAAACACAACACTTGCAGTGGTATTCACAACCAAAAGGTTAAGGCATTACTTCAAAAACTACAAGGTTGTAACTAAAACTGATTGGCCGAAAGATGAATATGGCAAGTAGGATGATGAAGTGGTTCATAGAGCTATTTGAATATGGCGTCATTTATGAAAGTAGAGGCCCAATTAAAGCCCAAGTTTTGGCTGATTTTGTGGCCGAACTAACCGTTCTGGTAGAGAAAGACGACACATGTTCTTGATGAAAACTCTCGGTGGATGAGGCCTCAAACTTGAAGAGTAGTGGTGCAAGAATAAAACTGGAAGGACTTAGTGGTGTCTTAGTTTAACATTCTTTTCATTTCTTTTTGAAAGCAAGCAATAATCAACTAGAATATGAAGCCCTAATAGTAGGGATGAAACTACTAGAAGAAATGGGTGTAAAGAACTTGCTAGTTAGAAATGATTCACAACTCATAACCAAGAAAGTAGAAGGAAAATTTCAACCTAAGAATCCACATATGGCCAGTTATCTTTGAAAGGTTAAAGAAATGACTAACAAATTTTCACATTTTTCTTTAACCCTAGGGACTAGAATGTCATGGCCGATCTATTATCCAAGTTAGCCAACACAAAACCATCGGGTTGTAATAGATCCTTCATTCAAGAGCATTTACCCACGCCCAATGTCATGTTGGATTCCATCCTCCAAATAATAGGTGAAGATCATTGGATGCAGGATCCATCGACTAGCTATTGCACGGAAAACAACCGCAAAATGCTAAGCAGGCAAAAACTATACGGAAATATGCATCATGATACATGGTGATGGAAGTAGTATTATATCGAAGAGGCTTCTCGTGACCTCTATTACGATGTGTGGATAAGCTGCAAGCTCAACATATTATGGGAGATGTCCATGCAAGATTATGTGGAAGTCATAATGGAGGCATAGCATTATGGTACAAAGTTTTAAGGGTTGGATTTTTTTTGGCCCACTATACGAGAGGACTGCATGTCGTTTGTAAAAAAATGTGAGTAATGCCATAAGCATGTAGATATTGTTATGGTCCCAACAGAACAAATTTATTCAGTTTTATTACCTTGGTCATTTTACCAATGGGTGTTGGATATTTTAGGATCCTTTTCTTTAGTCACAAGGCAATTGAAATTTATCTTAATTACAGTTGAGTATTTTATGAAGTGGATTGAGGCAGAGCTGTTAAAGAAATCCCGTTAAATAAGATATGCAATTTTTTATGGAAGCTCTTCCTCATGTACTATGGTCTTATCACTCAGAGTTTATATTTGAATAACTTATTTATATTTTTCTTCTTTTTGACAGTTTAAACTATAATAAAATAATAGAATATTACATAAATTATATTATCTTCCTCAAAAGTATCCATGTTGTGTTTGTGTGCCTACTCAACTTATGTTTTATAATAGTTATTTTGGGCTAACTTCTCTTTTTGGTCCAACATTTTTCTTTTGTAATGTTGCCAACAAACTCTTTGCATCTCGCATTATCTTTGAATTAGCGTCCACACAGGCGTTATCATGCTTGTGTACGCATTTTAATATGTTAATAGGTGATAATAGTGCAATATTATTAAGTTAATATATAAAATAAATTTATATTTATTAAAAATAAAGTGAAATGAATAGAGAAATTAATTGTTAATGAATAAAAAAAAGAAAAAAAGATAAACAGTTTTATAGAAAATAAGTAAAAATAACCATTAATTTTAAAAAAATTAATAAAAAATTATATTATAAAGGGTAAAATTGATATTATGAAATGTGAACACAAAAGAGAGAATCCTCATTATATATTGTCTATTACATATTAAGAAAAGAAGATACCACCAAAATTACTACATTACCCATTTTCTTTTATTGACAAGTATCATAAAATTTAGTTTTTAGTCATTTTAAAACTGTGTAATAAAAGGATCCGGGTTCAAATCCTACAAAAACCAATTTTATTTTTTTTTCATTTATTTATGATTTCAACTATAAGCAATATTATTATTTGTAATATTTTTATAAGTATTATTATTTGTAATTATTAATAATATTATTATTATAAATATTATTTGTAGTGATAGTAATAAAATTATAAACAATATTAATATAATAATAATAATTATTATTATTATTATATTATGTTACTATTATATATTATTATTAGTATTATTAACATTATTATTATATATTATTATTATTATTAATAAAAAAGTAATTAGAAAAATTATTAACTATAATATACGAAAATTAATACTTAAATTAGTAGTGAAATTATTAATATTACTATTAGTATTATTACTATTATATTTTGTTATTATAAAAATTATTAACATTATTAGTAATAGTAAAATTATTGTTGTTATTATTATTGTTATTATTATTATTAGTATTATCAACAATATTAACATATAATATATTAATATTATGATTGTTGTTATTATTAAATTTATTGATAATAGTAGTAGTAAAAATATTAGTATAGTATTACTTATAATATCAATATATAATATATTAATCTTTTTATATATTATGAAAAAAAACTAGAAAAATTTATTATTACTAATAATATTATTATTATGAGTTTTAATGATATTATTATTAATAAAATTATTATTATTATTACTATTATTATTATTATTATTTACGGTTATTAGTGATATACTTATCATAAATAATATTACTATTATTACTATTATTTAATTTTGACACAAGATAATACTTTAATTACTTACATTTTTATTATTTGGATTGTAGTATTTAGATACGCATTTTACTTTTATATACTACAAGATTATATTTTAATTACTTGCATTTTTATTTGCTTGGTTGTTGGTTTGTCTTTACATCTGAGTAATTAGTTGAATCCAAAAAAGTAGTTACTAAAATTAGTAAAATAATAAAACTAAAATGTAGTTTTATAATTATAAATAATCATTTAAATTTTAAAAATAATAATTAGTATTAGTATTAATATTAATATAATAATAATTAGTATTATTATTTGTATTTTTTATTTTAAATAATATTAGTGTTATTATTATTATATTAATATCAATCTTAGTGTTATATTTTGAATCGCAGTATTTAGATACACATTTTACTTTTATCTACTACGGATTATATATTAATTACTTGCATTTTTATTTGTTTTGTTGTTGATTTATCTTTATATCAGAGTAATAAACTAAATTAAAAAAAGTAATTACTAAAATTAGTAAAATAATAGAACTAAAGAGTAATTTTTTTATTATCAATAATCATTTAAATGTAAAAAATAATAATTAAGAGAATATAATTGTAAAAACAAAATAGGAGACCATGTATCTCTATATATGTAGTTGTGTATTATTATTATTATTATTATTATTATTATTATTATTATTATTATTATTATTATCAATACAGGATATTATTATTATAGTTAGACACTCATTTTATTTATATTTACTATATGGTCATGTTCCAATTACTTGCACTTTTTTGTTTTTCTTTGTTATTGATTTATCATTACATTGGAGTAATTAATTCAAAAAAATAGTTACTATATATTATTATTATTATTATGAGTAAAGAAGTAATTAGATAAAATATTAACTATAATATACGAAAATTAATACTTAAATTAGTAGTGAAATTATTAATATTACTATTAGTATTATTACTATTATATTTTTTTATTATAAAAATTATTAACATTATTAGTAATAGTAAAATTATTATTGTTATTATTGTTGTTATTATTATTATTAGTATTATTAAAAATATTAACATATAATATATTAATATTATGATTATATATGATTGTTGTTATTATTAAATTTTTTGATAATATTAGTATTAGTAAAAATATTAGTATAGAATTACTTATAATATCAATATATAATTTATTAATATTTTTATATATTATAAAAAAACTAGAAAAAATTATTATTACTAATAATATTATTATTATTAGTTTTAATGATATTATTATTAATAAAATTATTATTATTTACGATTATTAGTACTATACTTATCATAAATAGTATCAGTATTATTACTATTATTTCAATTTTGACACAAGATTATACTTTAATTACGTACAATTTTATTATTTGGATTGTAGTATTTAGATACACATTTAACTTTTATATACTACGAGATTATATTTTAAATTGCATTTTTATTTGCTTTGTTGTTGGTTTGTCTTTATATTTGAGTAATTAGTTAAATCCAAAAAAGTAGTTACTAAAATTAGTAAAATAATAAAACTAAAATGTAGTTTTTTATTATAAATAATCATTTAAATTTAAAAAATAATAATTAGTATTAGTATTAATATTAATATAATAATAATTATTATTATATTTTGTATTTTTATTTTAAATAATATTAGTGTTATTATTATTATATTAATATCAATCTTAGTGTTATTATTTGAATTGTAGTATTTAGATACACATTTTACTTTTATCTACTAGGATTATATATTAATTATTTGCATTTTTATTTGTTTTGTTATTGATTTATCTTTACATTCGAGTAATTAGTTGAATTAGAAAAAATAGTTACTAAAATTAGTAAAATAATAGAACTAAAGACTAATTTTTTTATTATCAATAATCATCTAAATGTAAAAAATAATAATTGTAACAAAATAGGAGACCATGTATCTCTATATATGTAGTTGTGTATTATTATTATTATTTTTATCAATACATGATATTATTATTTTAGTTAGACACCCATTTTATTTATATTTACTACATAAGCATGTTCCAACTACTTGCACTTTTTTGTTCCTTTTGTTGTTGATTTATCATTACACCGGATTAATTAATTCAAAAAAAATAGTTATTACTATTATTATATATTATTATTATTATTATTATTATTATTATTAATATTATTATTATTATGAGTAAAGAAGTAATTAGAAAAATTATTAACTATAATATACGAAAATTAATACTTAAATTAGTAGTGAAATTATTAGTATTAGTACTATTATTATTATTTACGGTTATTAGTACTATACTTATCATAAATAATATTAGTATTATTAATATTATTTCCGTTTTGACACAAGATTATATTTTTATTATTTGGATTGTAGTATTTAGATACATATCTTATTTTATATACTACGAGATTATATTTTAATTACTTGTATTGTTATTTTCTTTGTTGTTGGTTTGTTTTACATTTAAGTAATTAGTTGAATCTAAAAAAGTAGTTACTAAAATTAGTAAAATAATAAAACTAAAATGTAATTTTTTTATTATAAATAATCATTTAAATTTAAAAAATAATAATTAGCATTAGTATTAATATTAATATAATAATAATTATTATTATTATTTGTATTTTTATTTTAAATAATATTAGTGTTATTATTATCATATTAATATCGATCTTAGTGTTATTATTTGAATTGTAGTATTTAGATACACATTTTACTTTTATCTATTATGGATTATATATTAATTACTTGCATTTTTATTTGTTTTGTTGTTGATTTATCTTTACATCCGAGTTATTAGCTGAATTAAAAAAAGTAGTTACTAAAATTAGTAAAATAATAGAACTAAAGACTAATTTTTTTTATTATCAATAATAATGTAAATTTAAAAAATAATAATTAAGAGAATATAATTGTAAAAACAAAATAGGAGACCATGTATCTTTATATATATGTAGTTGTGTATTATTTTTATTTTTATTTTTATCAATACGGGATATTATTATTATAGTTAGACACCCATTTTATTGATATTTACTACATGATCATGTTTCAATTACTTGCATTTTTTTATTCCTTTTGTTGTTGATTTATTATTATTATTATAAGTAAAGAAGTAATTAGAAAAATTATTAACTATAATATACAAAAATTAATACTTAAATTAGGAGTGAAATTATTAGTATTACTATTAGTATTATTACTATTATATTTTGTTATTGTAAAAATTATTAACATTAGTAGTAATAGTAAAATTATTACTATATTATTATTGTTATTATTATTATTATTAGTATTATTAACGATATTAATATATAATATATTAATATTATGATTATATATGATTGTTGTTATTATTAAATTTATTGATAATATTAATAATAGTAAAAATATTAGTATAGTATTACTTTTAAATATTTATTTAATCAAAATTGATAATATTTATTTTTATTTTATTTAAATATTTCTATTACAATTACCATAAACTATAAATATTATTATTAAATTTATAAAACTATAGTATCATATTTTTATGAGATAATTTTATATTATATTTAAATAAAAAAAGGTACGTAGGTTACTATTAAAAAATGTGTATTTTTTATTTCTTTTTTATAAAAAAAATTATTTAAAAATTAATTATACATTTTCTATAAATAATAAATATAATATCAATTATATTATTTTTTAAAAAAAACAAAAAAAGACCCGTGCATATGCACGGGTCATAGACTAGTTATAGATAAAAGAAATACCCAAGGACAAATAAAAAAAATGGGTATAAATCAAGTTATGCGGAATAGGTTTTTCTCTCTCATGTCTCTTATAGGAATTAAAAATATCTAAAATAATAAAATTTTGAAAAATTAATTTTAATTCGGTTGTCATATGATTACAAAACTATATAACCTCTAAAATTACAAATTAAATATGTACTATAGCCAGATTTTAAAAGATGAAAGGAATGAAAATGGAGAACAATAAGAAAAAGAAAAAAAAATTATTACGAAATGAGAAAAAAGAAAGAAAGAGGAGAATGGAAAAATGAGAAATTAAAGTACGTTTTACACTATCCACGTGAAGTGTACGTGGATAAGAAAATTCTTCGAGAAAGGCATGCTTTTAGTTATGAACATTTAAAACACAAAAATGTATTAAATAAATGCCTCTAGAAAAAAGAGAAAAAAAAACCCAAAAAATTATAAATGGAAAAGATGTCGACCATGAGGTGTTTCAGAAAGTTGACTTGGGATTTTTGTTTTTATTTCCATCACTCGTTGTGTCCTTTATACACATCTTATCAGTTAGTTATGATATGAGAAGTCTTAATAAGAAAAATAGAAAGTAAGAATAGGTATTGAGTTTTGATAAGCAAACACGATCAGCACCACAATTGCTATAAATGACATAGCTTTGTTGACTATTTCCATTTTTTTTTCTTTTCTGTGGGTGGATACATTTTTTGTTTTTCAAACATGAATTGTTTTACAAATAGATGAGGCTTGTATAAGTTCCTTTGCAAACATGAATTTATAAAATTGCAATTTATCCTTATTTTGTTATATATATATATATATATATATATATATATATATATATATATATATATATATATTATTTAATTAATCATTAAATCAATTAAGACACGTATTCAATATTTAGTTATGGTTGAATTAGAAAATATCTCATTAACAATCAATTTTAACTAATTTTAGTGACCAAAAGTTGTTAGTTACTATAATGATCAATTTAGATACCAATTTACAAAATAAAAAATTATTGGTTAGTAAAATAGTTACTATTATGAAAAAAAATTATAATTGGTCGTTAAATTGGTCAGTAATTAATTAGAGACTAATTTAGAAATCAATTTCTTTGGCAACAAAAACCTTGGTAGCTAATATTTAGTGACTAGTTTTCTTTTGTAGCTAAAAGTTGGTAGTTAAATTTTAGTGTCAATTTAGAGACCAATTATATTTTTCTGTTCATAATAGTGATTATTTTAGTAACCAATAATTTTTTATTTTGTAAATTGGTATCTAACAAATTGTTCACTAAAACACTACTAAAAATAATACATATTTTTTGCCAATTTTGTTTTGAATTTTTTTTGTAGGAAATACTTACAAATTTTGTTATAAAAAAATTGCAAGAAATTGTTACCAATTGTTTTGCCAAATATTTTGTATAAAATACTTTTCATAAAAAAATTTGTAGGAAATGATTGTAAATTTTATAATTTTGTAAGAAATAATTATCCACGAAGAATTACTTACCAATTAAAACTCTTGGAAAAAATGGCAAAACAAGTCTTTTCTTGCAAATTTTTTAAGAAATTTGCAAAAACAAAAAATGCCATGAAATATGAAAATTTTTAGTAGTGAAATTGGTTGTTAATGAGACATTTTCTTGTAGTGAACCTTATCTTCTAAAAGTTATTTTGTCCAAGATGGATTTAGGTTCTTTTTCAACAAAAACATTCTCTACAGATATGGTAAATCAGTGGTATTATGCCATAATTCAGCTAGACCAAGCCACCTTGACCACATGTGTGGAACATCAACACACATGCACCTTAAGTAAGTTTCCAAGCACTCATGTTCCAGGTATAGATGAAGAACTAGCAGCTTCATACAATCTAGGCAAAGCAAACGCTCGAGTAACCGTAGGTGGTGATAACATGCGAACCAAGATCTATATTTCCTTCTTCATGCCTCCTAAGAAACAACTCAACATATATTCTCTTAATGAAAGTATGGGAGTATAGGGTGCAGATCGAGCCATTGCCATATGCCAATGCAACACTTTCCCTTCCAAATGAATAACAACTAACTTGACATGCAATTCTTCAGCTGTATTATAAATCAAAAAGTAATTCTCACATTGGTGTATCCATTGTTTCGCATTCTCACCAGAAAAATGAGGAAAGTCAATGGGAGAAAAATGCGTGCCACAAGACTATGGGGCCTGAGAATGACGAACCCCACACATACCTCACACATTTGAGTGCCTCATACCTCCTTTATTAGAGGTTTCAAGAGTTCTTGAAATTGGTCTTTAATAAATTCCATAAGCTTCTTTTGTATAGATCCAACCAAATCTACCAACTGTGATTCCAATATGGAACTCAACGTTCTTCTAAATCTTTAAGAGCTACAACATTTTGAGTCGCGTCTGCCACTATAAACAAAAAAGGACCAAAGTGACTGAAACCAATTATTGTGATTATAGCAATTATAGGAATTTAACTTGAAGAGTTATAGAAACAAAAAGGATTTAACCAAGAATAATCTTGAACTGAATATTATTTAAGAAAGAAGATGTAAGAAGAATTTGAACGAATTCAACTATCACAAGAAAACTCTTTATAATAGTAGTAGTTAACTAGATATATAATTGCTAGAAAACAAATTTCTTTCCAACTACTATAACAAACACTTTCATAACAAAGACATATCAGAGAGACTCTCTAGTGAGTGTTATATCTATGGTAGTTTTTAATTTTTATTTTTCTTTATGCTACATAAATGGTATAAACTACTTTTACAGTTTCTTTGTTGTATTGTGTAGGACTTGCACATCTCGGTTTGTGTTGGACTTCCACTTCTAGGCCAAGATGGTTAGAGTACATTTTTGCCAAAGATATGATTGTTTCCCAAACTCCTTCCCTCTTTCCCTATGAAAGGTCTGACACCTCTCAACCAAGGTGGGTTTGATAAATCCTAGCCAATAACTTGGTGAGCTTTGGACACAAGGCCTGTTACATCTCAGCCAAGGTAACCTGATACATCTCAGCAAAGGAAATTAAGGGTGTGATACGAGAATAGACAAAGACCTACTAGCTTCAACAAGGCCATAATACATGTGATTAACGTTACGACAATTACAATAGAGCATTCATTAACATTTATGAAGGAATCTAAATGTTTCTAGAGATAATTAATAAGAGTAGGTATATAAAGTTGACTCGATATCACGTATATTCATATTATCATTATAATGATCATATATTTCATCTCTCTGACTTGGGTGTCGGAGTACTTGTAAATACCACATTTCACTTGCTTCGAGAAAAAAGTACTCCAAAAATATTGTAAAAGTTTATGAAGTAGGAGATCAAAACCTTTCGAAGACTAATCAATTCTATATACAAACATTTGGAAATCATTATGTACATAAAGTCGGCTTAACTTTATTATCTTAAGAATTGCACCTGATGATCCGCAATTGAATTGGACTATTTAACTTATAAACTAACTTTGTGCATACAAATTTCCAAAATCAACTTGTGAAAACCCGTACTTTGTACATGTTAAGTTTAAAATAATTCATATCAAATTGATGTCCGTCAATCATTGCGAAGTATTTTTCATTAATTAATCATTCATCAGTTTTTAACTCCTTTATAAATTGTAGTATTATTGTGAAATATTTATTAGTTAAAATAATTTTTTTATTAAGAATATTTCAACCCATATACTAAAATATCAATAGCATATGTAAATATGAAACCTGTAACTGCTACATTTTTTTTAAAGTCACATAATATATTATCTAAAATAATAGCTACCTTAATTCTTCATAATATAATCTATTTATACTAATTAAATTTTGCTTAAATTATACTTTTGGTCCCTATTTTCGTAGCAAAATTTGAATTTGGTCCCTTAATTCTTTTTTATCCCAATCTAGTCCCTATTTTGGTAAATTTGATGCAATCAAGTCCTTTCCGTTAGTGGTGTAGTAACGGTGTTAAATGAGGTGCCACGTGTCAGTTCTTGGATTTTTTGAATTTTTTTGTTTTTTATTTATTTTTAGAAAAATTAAAAATTTGCCACGTGTCAAGCTGACATCGTGCCACATGGCAGTGATAATGCCACGTGTCACTATTATGCCATGTGTCATTTTCCTATTCTCAATTTGGTCCCAGTATTTTAATTTTTGTCTCAATTTAGTCCCAATTTTTGTAAAAATTGTGCAATTTTGTCTCTCTCTAAATTGAAACCAAATTTAATTATTTGGTCCCAGTATTTTAATTTTTGTCTCAATTTAGTCCCAATTTTTGTAAAAATTGTGCAATTTTGTCTCTCTCTAAATTGAAACCAAATTTAATTTCTATATAAATATGCACAAATATTTCTATCAAAATTCATATTTCAAGTAAATATTTTTAACAAGATTAAGTTTATTTTAATTTATATTTTATATTAAACTTTATTTAAAATTATTTTAAAGTTGTTAATAGAAAATAATGCTAATAACAAAAAAATTCATAAATTATATTGATATCTTATTACATTATACTTTAATATTGTTTTTTATTTGAATTTATATTTTAAATAATTACATATTTTTAAAATGTGTAAAATTCAATAATTTCTATACAAATATTTTAGTTGGTATAAAAATAACAATTATATAATTTAAGAAAAATTAACTAGTTTATGTAACAATAAAAAACAAATAAATTTAAAATTTGAAAACAATTTTAAGTAAAATTGAATGTGAAACAAATTTAAATAAACTTAGTTTTATTGAAAATATATAATAAAATATCAATTTGAATAAAAAAAATCAAATTTAATAAAAATATTTGTATAACATTTTATAATTTTTGTTTCAATTTGGAGGGGGACGAAATTGTATTATTTTTACAAAAATTGAGACTAAATTGAGACAAAAATTAAAATACAAGGACCAAATTGAAAATGAGAAAATGACACATGCCATAATAGTGACACATGGCACTGTCACTGCCACGTGGCACGGTGTCAGCTTGACACGTGGTAAATTTTTAATTTTTTTAAAAATTTAAAAAAAATTCAAAAAATTCAAAAAATCCAGAAGCTGACACGTGGCACCCCATTTAACACCGTTACTACACCACTAACGGAAAGGACTTGATTGCATCAAATTTTCCAAAATAGAGACTAAATTGAGATAAAAAAGAATTGAGGGACCAAATTCAAATTTTAATACAAAAATAGGGACTAAAAGAATAATTTAACCTTAAATTTTTAATAATTTTACGACATGTTATTCTTGTTTTTTAGTATTCTCTTCTTTATTTTCAAAGTAAAAGTTTATTGATATTTATGTTCTCACATGTAGCAAGAATGAAATTTTGTCCCATTTTCATTTTCATTCGGATAATGTGGGTAGCTTGCCCGTATTTTTAGTTTTAAATATTAAGTAAATATTTTTAAAAAATCAAAATAGAAAGAGAACGCATTTTCTTTTATTCAATGTCAAATATAAATAATTATAATTGCATATCAAATCAAATTGTTAAATAAAAATTGAATAAGTTAAATAATTATAAATAAGAGTAAAAATAATTAAATGTTGATTTAATGAAATCTATGATTGCATTTCATGAAAGGCTATATCCCATTTGAGCAAAAATACACAAAGGAAAAAAATGTGTAATCAATGTTATAATCGAACGAAAAATATTTTGAACATATGCATTTGGTGGATATCGAATCACACAAATCATCCAAAGAGAATGCATTTTTTTTTTTACAAATGAAAGGTACTACAAATGAAAAAAAATTAAGAATTAAAGAGGTATATGTTATACAATTGAACATTTAAGATTAAGAGTCGAATATTTTATAGTGAAAAGAATAATAAATAAAAATATTAAAAGTAAGTAAAAATTATCAATTATATACCTTAAGAAACTATTTGATTTCATTGTGGTTTGTGTTTTTAAAAATAAAAAATATCATTTAAATGAAAGTAGTTAAAGGAAAAATTATGCAATTAATATTATGATAAGAGGAAATACACTTTGAAAATGTGAACAAAATTAGTAAATTTTGATCAAATCACACTATATATTAAGAAAATACAAAGGATTGTGTGATGAAAGAAAAGAAAAAAAATTACAAAACTAAAGATGAAATAAATTAATAAATATATATTTTTAAATTACCTAATAAATTATCAATATTTTAATAATTAAAACTAAAGGAGTGTGAATATATGTAACACCCCATTTAATTTAATACATAAAATTAAAGGAAACGTCACACAGAGATAATCAACAATGCAGTCCGGGGGTTCATAACATCACCCCTACAAAACCAGGCACACCACGATGCCAACAAAAACAGGATAACAGTTTAACTAAGAGTTTACAATCCAAAGACAACGAGTACAGGGGCCATAGCCCTAAAGAAGACATGAAGAAGAGAAGTGTAAGATCCA
>Ga0214543_1000188_pt1 | contig 91447 bp, 43 predicted proteins | sample CNSS2metaG_FD_160094 | JGI IMG/M metagenome (GOLD analysis project Ga0214543, IMG submission 160094) | Root nodule microbial communities from cowpea collected in UCLA plant growth center, Los Angeles, California, USA - CNSS2 | ecosystem: Host-associated > Plants > Roots > Nodule | place: USA...
CGCTTGCCAAGAGACCAACAAGTATTTTTGGCGTCGTTGCCGGGGAACGGTGTTCTTTTGAAATTTTTAGTTATCTCATCTAGCTTTGTGTATAGTTTCTTAATTAGATAGTTTATTCAATTCTCTCCTTTGTATTAATCCTTACTTGAGCTGTTTTGATTTATGCTCTTACGAGATTAGGTTCCTGAAGATCGATTAGCATTTGACCCGGAGATAGAAAAGACAACGAGAAGAAACAAAGGCAAAAACAAAAAGAAGCAAGGAAAGACAAGGGAAGAATCTTCCAGTACTTCCATCACACCTCAATTTGAAAACATGGAGAATCAAAGACCAGCTCCAACCAGAATGACACTTGGAGACTATGCTATGCAATAAGGGCTAAGATATTTTTCTAGCATAGCAATACCACCCACCATCAAAACTTTGGAGATGAGGCCAACTTTTCTCAGCTTAATTAGTTCTCATCAATTCACTGGAATGGATAATGAAGATCCATATACTCATCTCTCTACATTCTATGAATTGATAGGAACCATGGGCTTTCAAGAAGGAGATCTTGAGCATGTATACATGCGATTGTTTCCTTTTTCTTTGGCAGGTAAAGCAAAGGAATGGCTTAAGCACAACCATAAAGATGGAGTCCTTCCTTATCTTTGTCCTTGGGAGCCTAAGCACAAAAATGCATTCAAATATCAACCCAAGGCATAGAGGGAATAAGAAGAGGAGTATAGAGTCCATGAGGGTGGGTTCTAGTCTTGGCTTTCTTGCATGCTATGCAATTCTCACAATGCTTTTCTAGTGGTTTTCTCATGTGAGGACAAAAAAAGTGTTCTTTCAAGACTTCTAGAGTCTTAGAGGCCCCAAAATGCCCTAGTAATCACCCTTCTTGCACCTCTCTTAAAGAACCTTGAGGTACACAAAGTCTCTTACCTTTGAAATGATAGTCATTGTGAAGGTAAAAGTTCTTATGTCCCCCTAAGTGGCACTCACCATGAATTATGGAGAAGTCAACATCATTTGGATACAACTCCTTCATATGAAAGAGTGGCACTTAGAGAATGAATCTACCACCACAATACTCTACCTATGTTTGTGTTTATTCACATAAGGGAATTGTTCAATGAACTCTATCCACCTTGCATGTCTCTTGTTTAGGTTACCTTGGCCTTTCAAAAATTTGAGGGATTCACGATCAATATGGATCACAAACTCTTTAGGAGGAAGGTGTAACATCCCGGTCGGATATGACTAATTAAAATGAAAAAAATAGAAATATCAATAAAACCTCATTTAATATAATGTCCTTTCCCAAAATGCGGGAAAAGTTAAAACCTTTATTAACTCGTCCAGATATTAAATTCAAGTTCCATTACCAATATTACAATTCAAAAACCAATAAAACACTGTTCTCCAATACATAAGAGTAAAATTCAGTAAATTCCATAAAATAATTCTCCCAAGCTAGACCCTTTCAAGCTCTATGCCTCACCAGTACCACTTGCAATATCATCTGCTCCCGTGTAACGCATTACACGATCATTGTCAAACACAAGTAGATAAGGTGAGCTGAACAAAATAAAAGTGCACTACAAAATATAAGAAATAACCATTCAATATTCCAAACATTTCTAATACTCCCAAGTCTCACACCCCAGTCTTCAACACTTCCTTTGGACGCCTCTTGATTCTACACCCTTTGATGATTACATTGATCGATCTTTGTTGCCACGAGTGTCTACTCGCCCCTTTGACTACAGACCACCACCTATAGTCCACACGTGGGAATAATCTTGTTGCAGCAATAACCCGCAACACAAAGTGGAGTTCCCTAATACGAACCGTAGTCCGTATTTGTCCCTGAGACTACAAAACTCGTCGGATAATGTAAGACCCGTGAAAATTAATTAATTAAATAAAGAATTAATTAATAAATGCGGGTAGTGGGAGCCTTTATGGCATTAAATATTGATTGATGTGACGTGGAAAAGTACTAGCTCAAGTGGTTAAGAGTACTTTGATTATGTGAGAGGACTTGGGCTCGAGTCCTAAGTATACCATTTGTGTATTATTTAATTATTATTATTTTGATAATATGCTGGATCATGAGGATTGATAATATAATCACAGAATTATATAAATTATCACAAAACATGAATTGAATGGTTGTGCATTGAGTTAAACTTTATTTTTGCCAAAATTTCCTTTGCCATGAAGGTGAAAGGGCAAGGAAACCCTAGCAGCCAAGGGAGGGATAGAAAACCATCATAAGACAACAATTGAATGGCATTAACCTTAGTTAATGGTATTTTCCTTTTACATAATTAAACCCACATTAAGACACCAATTAATGGCCAATTAAGGGAAAAAGAGAGAGGTTTTGTGGCTGGTCTTGTTGCATAATCAGAGGAATACGAAAATTTGAGTGTACCGTGAGGATTGAGTGAAGCAAGGAGCTGCATTGAGATAGGAGCAGAGGAGGGTCATTAGTGATCAAGGGAGAATTTTCAAGCATCCAAGCTTAAGTTAAGGAATTCAGGTTAGGGGAGTTAGACACGTTAAATTTTATGCTAAGCATGAATTGTATAATATATGTATGTGTTTAGTTTCCACGAACCTCTACTGTCTGATAGTTTCTGGATGTGTGTAGACTGTGAACTATTATAATTATAAGTGAGTTTGCATGATAATTAGTGGAGATTCGCAAGAAAGGGAAAATTGGGAAAAGGTTGAGATTCGTAGGTGCAAAAATTCTAGGAATTTCCTAGAAATTTGATGCATCGCCTGACGGCACAGGGCTTGTCGCCAGGCACCAGCGTAGGGACAGTGACTCTGCGTGGCTGCGAGGTGAGGTTCTGGTTCTAGGTGTTGTGGTGCACATTGGTGGCTGGAATAATTCATCTAGGTCATGCAGAGTATAATTTTAAGAGTGAAGGATGTTTAGGGGATTGCTTTTGTGGGGAACTTGGGGTAAATATTACTAAAGTCTAATTAGGATGTATTAGAAATTGGATGACCAGAGTGACAAGAAGCATAATCCAGTAGGAAATTAGTTTGATGATGCTGAGAAAGAATGGTAGTGGATTGGTGTGATAAGCAGTAGGAGTTCATGAACATGTGCATGTAAGAGTTCAATGGATAAACTTAGGTTTATTAACAATAGAATAGGACAATCCATTGAGACAAATGGGACCAATTAAGAAGTGATATGGTATCAGTAGTGTTACAATTGACTGTGATAAGGATTTCATATCAATGGTATAAGCCATGGCATTCACTTAAAATGAAGGACTTTAAGAATAATAATATGATTGGAGCAAGAACTCTTGACATAGTAATTATGATGGACGCAAAACATTGTGGGTGCTGTTATGGAGTTATGATATGACTATTGGACTTGGTTGAGGAACAGATGGTGCCTGAATCCAAACTAGTATCAGTACTGCACAAGTACTGGTGTGGCGCCTGGCAGCAATATGGGAGCTGCTAGGTGATAGCGATGTTACAGTGGTAACAAGGAAGGGTAGCGCTTGGCGGTGAAGGCAATTCTGTCAGGAGATACCTATAGAGATAGTGGTGCAAAGGCACTTGGCGCTTGGCGGTATGCGATCTGGAAGTGGCAGCGCCATACGTGACCTATGCCAAGCAATTTTGCTACAGCAGCATCGGGTTGCTGGCATTGTGTGCGTGATCTACAAGGCTTCTATGACACCCTAAAGGTCGGCTTGCTGGTGTTCTTGGAGTTGTGGCTCGAAACGTATCCTTTGAGTTGAGCTCGGGATAGGGGTTAAACATGTGGCATTCCTCGAGTTGTGGCTCAGAATGGCATCTCTCGAGTTAAGCTCGGGATGGCGAATGAACACGAGGAACTCTTGAGTTGAGTTCGGGTTGGCGAGTGTTGCCGGTATGAGTGTGCTGGTTGTGGCCAGTACGGATGGGTCCAGATAGACTACCCTCCTCAGTAATTAGCTGACGAGTTTGGTAGTCTTGGGACGTTACGAACTATGTTCGTATTTGAGAACTCCACCTGGCGTTACAGATTATGATCTGTAGCATGGTTTCCCGTACGTGTTCTATCGGTTGTGGCCGATAGGTATGGCAGCAAGGCATCTTAGGGTACTCACTAGAAGACGTAGATCACGGTTAGCATGGTGGTGGCCATGTATAATTGAATCAAAGGATGGAATTCCTGTGTCATGTTGTATGCATATGTGTATATCTTATATATATGTTTATTCTGTTAGCTCACCCTATCTCCTTGTGTTTGACAATGATCGGGTACGTGGTACACGGGAGCAAATGATGTTGCAGGTGGATCTGGTGAGGCTTAGCGACGAAGCGGGGATAACTTGGGAGTTTTTATCATTTATGATTTTGGAATAAAATTGTAAACACTTATGGGATGTTTTTATATTATTTCTAGTTTGATAATTTATGGATTTTGGATTATTCATTAATCTAATAAAGTTTTAAATTTCACGCGTTTTGGGAAATGACAGATTTATAAATGAGGTTTATTAATTATTTACTTATTTTATAAATCCGTAATATCCGGTCGGGATGTTACAGATAACACCAAGGAGGAAAACCTTTTGGAACCCATCCATACGAGCCACGATCTTGCACACTCCACTGGAATTCCAAAACAACCAGGCTACAACCTCGAGTGACTTTATGTTACCCCAATACAAGAGGCACTTGTAACTAGGATCCCAAAAAAGCATCACATCAAGACTGTAACATCATAGTCGAATATTACTAATTTTAAATAATATAAAATAAAATAAATACTAAAGTCACATTTATTTAAATGCCTTTCCCAAAACACGGGAAATTAAAAACATTTATTAAACTCATCCAATTAAACCACATTGTTCCAATAATCCATACTAGTTCATATTCCAGTAAAAATGCGGTTTACAAAAATGTGAAATTAAAATGATAGTAAACTTCCATAATAAGCTTTCCCACACTAGCCCCTCTTCTGCTCTATGCCTCACCAGCATCACCTGGAACGTCATCTGCTTCCGTGTGACAAGTCACACGATCATCGCCATACACACATACAAAAAGGGTGAGCTCATAAACAATTAACATATAAATTAATAAAATCAAGATACACCCAACTATTTTATTCTAGTTAATTATTGACTAAAACCTTATTACCCCAAGGTTTTTAAACCTGCAAGTCACACAAATAATTGACCATGGACTTAGGATATATGATGCTTTCACGAACCTAGTCGCTCGTGGTCCTGCCTCTACGAACCTCCCCGCTCGTAGTCCAACTCTACGAACCTCCCCGCCCATAGCCCAACACACGTGATCCACCAGCTACAAACCTACCCACTCATAGCATCTATCAAGTGTGAGCACGAAACATATGAACCTCCCAACTCGTATCCCCACACGAGAGTATCAAGATATGAACCTCCTCGCTCATATCATCACGTGTTCACCATCATCCATGAACCTACCCGCTCATGGCACAATATCTCCAGATCCAAGTCTTACATCACAACATCAAAACAAAATTAAGAAAAGCACACTACACTATACAAGGTACATACTCAAGCTGGTCTTAGGGATTCCAATGTTTCCACAAACTTGCTCGTTCGTGGTCCAACTCTATGAACCTCCCCGCTCGTAGTCCAACACACGTGATCCACCAGCTACGAACCTCCACACACGAGAGTATTAGGATATGAACCTCCTCGCTCATATCATCACGTGCTCATCACCAGTCATGAACCTACTCGCTCATGACAATATCAAGCATATCCCAGACCAGGAAAAACACAACAAGCCATGCAAAACATATCACAAACACACCTTGCCACTGCATCATCGTCTGACGTAGCCTAAGCACCGTTAGGGGAAATGGTAGTGCAGACCGTCTGGTGGTTCCACATCTGCACCGCTAGGCGCTACACTAGTAATGTGACACTACTGATTTTAGGCCCTCTAATTCAGCTCCTAACATCCAACCATTTAGTTCTCAACATCCAGAGATCAAAATATACATTCATATACTCTAATATACAACATCACAACACATATGCATCTTTCAAGTATAAGCACACATTCCTCTCTTTTATAATTCATATATACTCACATCTTAAATGAATGCCAACATTCAACCCTAGAGTAAACCATGCTCATATGAAATTATGAAATAATAAGGCAATAGACACATAACTCATTTATTCATACAAGCATAAGTTTTACCTCAATCAGTAACTATAGGAACCCCTTTTTCTTAACCAATTCTTTATGTAAAGTTAAGATTAACATCAACACTTAGTCATTTAAACTCACATCACATCAAATCATCCCATACATATACACATATAGTTCACATAAATACATAAGTGTACAGGCATTCACCATAACATGACATACATGCAACACAAAACAATGTTCATCCCACACGAGTGAGTGCCAACACTTAAGTACCTGCAATGCCATGGACAACCATAATTCTTACACCAAAATTTCTAAGAAAATTTATCATCATAAAACCAAAAATACTACAATAATGCATGACATATTTCGCAAACTACAAACCTCAAATCGATGATCCGACCGATCAAAACAAATAATAGCATGTTATGGACAAAATGTCCAAATTTGAGCTTAATCCAATGGTTAAAGAGTCGGGAAAGTCAATTTTACTAAAACTGCACATAATAGAAATAAACGTAGTCGCCCAGCGACCACCGACGCTTCCAGAATACTAAAAACGACGTGAAACAGCATAGTTTTATGAATCCTTAAACCCCTAACTAGGAAATACACCAAATAGCACTGCCAAAAACACATCCACTTCAAACGAATTGGCACCCAAACTTGAACCTTTATTTTAATACTCCTATTTTAGTCTCTTTTGTTTGCATAAAATCCACCAATTGAACTTCTTGAATTTTCTTTTAACTAAACTAAAAAGATATATTGCTAAGCACTTAAGGTGTGTATTGCACCACTCTAGAATGTAAAAAAGTCCCATCAAAAGGAAATATGTGCATCAAATAATATTAAAACAAGAAGTTAAAGTGGATTGCTTGTTTGCATTGCGAAACAAAAAGAAAAGAAATCAAAGCATGTTGTGGGTCTCTCTAATGTACCAAGCCATGAGCCAAACCTAATTTCGAACAACACATTCATGTTATAATAAATTTCGTACATCAAGCAGTGCCAAAAAAACAAAATAAAACATATCTCATAATGTTAATTTTCATACTAGTTTACATACCATATATCTTAAACCATTAATACCTTTATATTAAAAGGACATCCTGCACTTTAACTAGGACATATAGATTATTCCATATCAACAAGCAGATGCATCACCTTACTAAAATATTATATTCTTATAAAAGTTATACGTATTATAATTCTTTTTTTAATTCTTTTGCTTAACACCATATTAACTTTAACTTGAAAAAAAAATACTAGTTACCCAATATATTATTATTCCGTAAACCACTGCATAAACATCCATTGATCATACTTAATATATAAATGCATACGTGATTTATATTTCTTCATAATGAATATATAAATTCACACACTCATTTTTTTTTTTATATTTTTATATGAATACCTATAGTATATCTACGTGAAATCCATAATTTCAGTTCACCTTCAATTATCTAATTTCGTTTTTAACCCATGTTCACACAATTTTCCTTTAATCCAAATCTCCACACGTATTCACTCATGAAAACACCTCTAGCCCCCAAAAAGAAAAATAGACAAAAGACCCTAAATTTTCTTTATTCGTTTTGCATCAACAATTCACCAAGAAATCTCACACTTTAACATCTTCGTGAGTCTTATAAGACAATAATATGAATCACCACACCATGTATACAAAAAAAATATAGATAACTCCCCTTACCTATATTCCCTGCTCCAATGTGCTTTGAGGATTATTTCTTGCACTAAAGGAATTGCCTTCACTTTGATCCTCACTCGAAAAAAAACTCCCCCACACTCTCTTTACTCACGTTCTGATAATTGGTAATCTCAAAACCCTTTCTCTTCTCCCAATTGGTTTATTAACTCCGCCTTAACTAAGCTTAATGGCAAAGAAAACGAAAATTAATTAAAATGAGTTTAATTGTCATTCAAGAGCTATTACCATATGGTTTCCCAGCCCTTCCATTTGCTCCTCAAGGCGGCTAGGGTTTCTGACTCTTTCCATTCATGCCAAAAAGGAGTTGGGCAAAAAGAAAACCCTAAATGCAATTACCAAACAAATACACAACCATTTAAGCAATTCATATTTCGTGATAATTCCTATACATCTAGGATTATATTATCACGCCTCATGGTCAAGCATATTATTAAAATAATAAAACAAGTAAATAAGTACAACAATGACATACATAAGACTCAAACCCAAATCCTCTCAACACATTCAAGTACTCTCAACCACTTGAGCTAGCATTATTCCTTATCATAATTCTTCGCATTAATTACTATAAAGATTCCTTTAATTGCATTTAAATTAAATAAATATTTCTTTATTTATTTATTTTTCTCGAGTCTTAAAATGTAAACAAAAAAAGGTTAAAATACCTTTTTGGTCACAATTTTCGTCAAGTTTTGTCAAATAAGTCACAATTTTGTTTTTGTGTTCAAATAGGTCCTAATTTTCGTCAATTTTGTTTAATTTGGTCCTTTTTTGCTAACACCGTTTAAATCATTAACGACCATGAACAGTGACTGTCACATGTCACTTTGTATTTTTTTAATTTTTTTTTAATTTTTTGCTCAATTTTTAAATGTCCACGTGTCAACCCAACCATGTGTCACATGTCAGAGTCAATGTTTTATATTAAATTTGGTCCTATATTTGGTAATTTTGTTCAATTTAGTCCAAATTTTTGTTAACATGAACCAATTTTGTTCCTTTTCAAATTGAAACCAAATTTAATTTTTATATTAAAATTCACATTTTTTTATTAAATGGTTTTATATAATATATTAAAATTCACATCATTATAACTTTTATATAAAAATTAAATTTGGTTCCATCTTCGATAAGGACAAAATTGATCAATTTTAAACAAAATTATGACTAAATTGAACAAAAATAACAAATAGAGGAACAAAATTGAATATAAAACATTGACTTTGACACATGACACATTGTTGGGTTGACACGTGTACATTTAAAAAAAATTAAAAATTAAAAAGCAAATTAAAAAAACCACAAAGTAACACGTGGCTGTCACTGTTTATGGCGATTAATGATTTAAATGGTATTAACAAAAAATGATTAAATTGAATAAAAAATACGAAAATTGTGACCTATTTGAAAAAAAAAAATAGGACTTGTTCGAATAAAATTGACAAAAATTGAAACTTATTTGAACACAAAAACAAAATTAGGACTTATTTGACAAAATTTGATAAAAATTGAGACAAAAAAGTAACCAAAAACAAAATAAAAGAAAACACAATTCCAACCCTTGCATCAATGTCGATCATAAACATTATTTGTGTCAAAGAAGGAGAAGAAGAATCAAAATGGAAAAAATACAATATAACAAAAAAAGAAAGTGATGAAATAGTATAGATAAACTAAGTTATCTATTCCTTCTTTGCATCCACGAGCACAAAAGTACTCATAAAGTACACCATAATAAAAAAAAATGACAAAAAATCACTAAAGAACAAATGTTCTATTATAATAATAATAATAATAATAATAATAATAATAATAAAAATAATAATAATAATAGTAATAGTAATAATAAATAATAATAATATACATTTTGAGAAAGTAAAAACTTGAAAAAAAACGAGTCTCACCATAACAGAAATCAAATCAACATTTTAAGAATTTTCATAATGCTTCTTTTTATAGTTATACTCATCGTTAATCACGTATTACATTATAAAAGATATCTTATTTATAATTATTTTTTATGAACATTTTTTTAATTTTAATAATTATGATAAGATTTTGGTATAAAAAGAGTGGACCAACCTGCGTAACAAACGTTTATTTTTTAAATATGTATAATATTATATTAATAGATAATAATATTATAATATTATTAAATTAATATATAAATTAAAATTATATTTATTAAAAATAAAATAAAATATATAAGAAAAAAAAGTAAAAATAATAAATTTTATAAAAAATTTATAAAAGTAACTGAATTTTTTAAAATTTAATAAATTATTATATTTAAAGATTAAAATTGATATTTTGAAATATAAAATAAAAAAATATATTTTTATATATTGTTATAGATAAAGATATCGATTAATAGTTTTAAAATAAATTTTAATAATTTTTTATTTTTATGAAAAAAAATGTTAGACAGGGAAGGCATAAGAACGTACGTTTTCCAGTGTTACACAAAAATTATAGTCAGGGCGCGAGCAATCTATGCGAAACCTTCGGTATTCTCCATCTAAGTCCTTTACATAATCGGTATCTGCTGCATACAACCCATCCTCTTCTCTCTTCTTCAGCATTTTCAAATTTCTTTATCTTTATCTCTCTTTCTTCATTTTAATCTTGCAGTTCATACTCGGTTCTTCGCTCGGAAAATTCGGTTAGGCCTCTTCGCTTTCCATCTCCGCATACAATTTCATCCCTTCTTTCATTTTCTCTCTATTCGGAACTCTTAGGGTTTCTTTTTATTTGTTTCATTCCCCTTTTTCTTTTCGAGAATGGAGCAAAATTTGGGTAAAAATGCACACTGGCTCCCTCCTGTTTTTCAATTCAATTTTATTAACTGTTTATCTTTAATGTTGCCGGCAAAAAGTTAAAGGCTTTTCGTATTTTCTCTCGTCAATGCGGTTAAGCTATCGCTCTACATGACCTTCGATCCCTAGTTTGTGTCGGTGATTAGGGGCTGGGTTCATCGTGTGTATTTAGAATTGATGTAATCTGTGAAGAGATTTTCTTGTTGGGTAATTGTGCAACAAAGAATAAAGAGATGCCAGTTTCAACCTTTATCGTGTTTTACTATTGTCAAAATAATACAAGTATTGTTGTCCACGATCTAGACAATGTTATTTAAATTGTGTTTTTCCTTTTACCTTTGTAGCATTCACTTTCATATTAGTAGGCTTGGAATCTTGATTTTCGTTGACAATTAGAATATTTAGCACTGAAAATTGCGAAATTGGTTATCTGCTTGAATTTACTGCTCCAGGGATTTATTTGCCGTGCTGCGTGTAGTTGCATAGGTTTTTTTTTTTTTTTTTACCCTTTTCACTGAATTTTTGTTTGGAATTGAAAATCAGGATTTGAGTAATGGGTAAGAGAAAATCAAGCGCAAAGGCCCCTCCAAAGAAACGGATGGATAAGCTTGACACTGTCTTTAGCTGTCCTTTCTGCAATCATGGGACCAGTGTTGAATGCCGCATGTAAGCATTTCTTTAATTATTTGTAAAGGGACATAAGATGTAGGCATTTTGTTTCCTTGCTTTATGCATTCAAAGGCATTTAGGCATGTTTTCTCGAAAATCATTAAGTAACATAACACGTCTATTTTATTTCAAGTTAGAGGTGAATACTATTCATTTCGATGCTCATTTTGACAGTGATATGAAGAACTTGATTGGGGAAGCTTCATGCAGGATATGTCAAGAGAGCTTTAGCACTACCGTCACAGGTTTGTTCTTATGGGCTGTACTTGTTTTATTTTACTCTGTAAAAAGAACTTTTTTCCACGGGTAAGATATTCATGCTGTTATTTTACGAACTAGGTGGTAAACGGTCAATTACCAAGATGGCATAGAAAAATATTCTGTCATGTCAACAAAATTGAACTTGATTATGATAATCCTTGAGACTTGTCCATGATGATATTTTTAAATTTTAATGTGTATGTTTGCCATTTTGAAATCAGGAAAAAAAAAGGAACTGATTTATTATTAAAGATAGGCTAATAAAGCACTGTAGATTTAGCTAATCATTTCTTTTGTGTTTCTTCACAGCTTTAACTGAGCCAATAGACATGTAAGTACAATCAATATGTTGAAAACATCCTGCTTCATCTCTTTCTTTCTTTCTTTCTCACGTATGCAAAACTATGTGACTCAAGTAGCTTAATTGCAATGATGCAGATACAGTGAATGGATTGATGAATGCGAGCGGGTGAACAACCTAGAAGATGATGGTGCTGAGTGATTGTGAGAATCCACTTCTAATAGTTGCTAAAGGAATAAGTGTCCATCTGTGTGTTTTCTTCAGCTTGTAATTATATAAGATCTTATGAGCACTGGTGCAACATCAAGCTTAATTCCATATACACTCTTTTAGAAGATTGTAATGCGGATGTACTCAAGAGGCTTTATGTGAACCATATTTTAGTTTTTGTTAGACGTATAATAAGTTGGTAGTATATGTAGAAATGGGTTAGATTGACGTGAACTTAAGTGGATTTTGTCAACATGTTTACCCCGTTTCTCCGTTTCAATTTGGTAGATGATATCTTTGTTTGAAAAGAATAACAATAAAACAATAATTAAGCGTAAAATACAATATTTACATTAATATTTCTTATTAGAAAACATGGTATTATTATTATTTTTTTAAATACTTGAAAGGGATTTACATGGTGAAAAAATAATATTGATGTGATGTATTTAAAATAACTATACTTTGATCTTATGAGTGAAATTTGAGAGCCATGTAATACCATGTTAAGCTATCCATGTTTCCAGAAGTAGTGAACCTTAATATAGTTTGAGATATTATATGAAAACTACTATAGCTTGGAAGAAATTGTGTTACAGTTTTATTGAACTGAAACGATTGTAGGAACATCGGACTGAGATTATTGATTAGTTTAGAAATTCGGTTTACAAAAATGTATTTCATTAATTTATTAGTTTATGATATTTTTTTCAGATAGTTTTTATAATTTATTATTTTTATTTTCACACTGGTGTAATGAACTTAAAAAAATTATGAGTTATTTAAAAAAAAGCCTGAGTTTAAAACTGTGAGCCCCTTTGAACTTAACAAAATTATGAGTGATTAAAAAAAAAAGCGAGTTTAAAACTATGAGTCCCCTTTTCTTTTATTATTTCATCTTGTGTGCCTAAGTAAGAAGGCTCAAGTAACTTTTCCTTTAAAACACCCTTCACTGCCACACTGCTTTCTATTTGTTCTCTCTCCAACATTTTGCTCCTCTTGTTTTCCGTTTGTAACCTTTTCATTTCTTGCAATCAGATTCTGGAGATGAGGCCCCTATAAAGCCCTCTGTTGATTGCACTCTTCACTTCCATCCTTCGAGTAAGTCAACACTTCCGTTTTCGATCTCCTTTCTGTTTTCAGTTCTAAGATTTTGCCTCTATTCTAAGATTGATAAGAGACACATTCTTTCCCCGTGTCTTGGTATTACATTTTTCGTAGGTTGAGTTGGGGTTTCTATGCCCCTTTCCGTTTGGGGTTGCTTTGCACCAAGCCTAGTTTCAGTAGAAGTAAGGGAACCAAACTGATTTCTTTAAATTTGCAAAGGAACTACTTTTGCTGGTCTTGATTGATTATTGGTATGTTGGGTTGATGCTTGAATTGTATGTGAACGTTTGTGAATGAGGTTTATGCTAGTTTTTTCTGGGTTGCATGTGGGAGCAAGTTGAGAATTTGTTGTTCTCGTCCAAGCGAGCAACTCTCGTCTGAGTGAGAATAGCAGAAACTCACCTTTGCCTCGTGCTCAAGTTGTCGCCCAGGCGAGGACTTGTCGCTTGAGCGAGAGCAGTCTCATATAAGCGAGAAAGTCTAGCCCAAGCGAGAACTCGCAGATTTTCCAATTGCTCTATGTTTTTAGCCTCGCTCAGGCGAGAATGGCCCGCCCAAACGAGAGATGTTGTTGATGAGAGAATTTCAAGGAGAAATTCTAAAGGTTATGATTTTAGTGTATGAAAGGGCTAAGGACTTGTTATTGGTGGTATCCTGAAACTCCAATAATCATTCACGCTCAGATAGAGCAGAATGAATTATGTCGTAAGGAGTAGTAGGAGGTCCTAGTCACTGGACTTTATCAGGTCCTAGACGTGAAAGGGGCTTACCTTGTGAGTGGTTGGGTGATGACCCATTGAGTCCAGACTCTGCAAAGTTTAGAAACCACACACATGTACAAACCATCAAGAGGTCTGATGCCACTTGTATATATCCGGATAATTGAGTCTAGCGTCGGCTATCTATTGTTGTTGGATTGATTTTATTATTATGTTGTGATATGAAGATGATAACATGATTATGAATTAATTATATGAACCCTTTTATTCACATTAGCTTACCCTTTTGTTGTTTTGTGTGCTTGTGTTTGGTTATTTCTTTTGCAATGATCACTTAATTGTGTGAGTAGAGGAAGATGTAGGTGAGGATACTCCTCTCATGGATAGCAGTGAGACAACAAAGTAGGGTCTGTTGGTTTTTAATGTTGCCTTATGTTTTGATTAGAGTGAAAAATCTTTTAACACTATTTTAGGTGGTTTTGTAAATATAGTTTTTATTATTATGGTTGTTTTGGGATGATTGTATTAATATTCTATATTAACCTCCTTCTAATATATGTTTTGCATTATCACTATATGATATTTTGTTTAGTAGTATAACAGTTATTAAATGAGATGTTACAAAAACCATAATTAAAAAAGGAACTAAATTATTTGGATATAATTTTTACTAGTTAGGCTTTTGGAGACCTACAACCATCTTAAAAAAGAAGACCTAACTTCTAAACATGAAGTCTGGATTATACCAGCCTAACTCAAGTTTATGAATATATTCAGTTGGCATTATCTTTTTGTTATGTTGTTATTATCTTATATTATTCTTACATTAGAAGATGCTAAAGAAATGAAGAGTCAAATACATTCAAACACTTACATTCATACACGTCCTAAGATTGGAAAATGAGTCTAAATCGTAGATCACACTATATATGGACAGATGATTGGATCATTATTACATTTCATTGCATCAAGATCTAATTATATCATCAAGGCAAAAAAATATTTGCATGTGTGCACGATTTCAATATGATCCAAGAGAAGTGCATTTAAGTGCTAAGAGAATTTTTAGATTTCTAAAAGGCACTACTAATCTTGGTCTTTGCTATAAGAAGCGAGAAAGTTAATTGTTGCAAGGATATTGTGATACAGACTATGCATATGATAAAATTGAAAGCAAGAGCACTAGCAAAAGATGACATTTCATCACATGGAATTTAGTCTCATGGCATAATAAAAATCATGGCATAATAGTGCTGCATTACAATGCACTCTAAGGAAAAACACGTTGAAATTAAACATCATTTTATGTTTAGAAGAGTGTAATTTATTTAAAATTTATGTTAATATATTACATATATAATTACAAAACCTCTTATTGAGGAAAGATTTAATCATTTGATAACCCTACTAGGCATGACTCTTATAAATGAATGACTATAATACAATGTGTTAAACATTTGACACATCTAAGCATTAGACACATAAGATGCATTACTCATACATTAGACGCTCACGTGCATTTTGTTTACCACATGCATATTTAATTGGAATTTCAACAAATTCACACAATGCATATAGACATATATATTATGGATTCTGAATGATTTTGATTTACATTATCCTCTTGAGTGAATATAAAATCGACATAATATATATGTTTCTGATTTTGAATACATTTCTACAAAGCATATTTTACCATATTATGAAACTTATTTTTGTAAAGAGTTAAATAGAGAATAAAAAAAATTAAGTAGATCATGATGGATTTCAAGAATTTGGATTTTTGGGTTCTTTGTTTTTCATTTATAATTTTATGGAACAATACTTTTTTAGTACTTTTATTTTATTGTTATTTGCTTTCTAAAAAATGGTTATTTTCAATGATTTGTAATTAAAATTTCGCTGTGGATTAATCTAATATTTATACTCTGATATCATGATTATGATTCTATTATTCTTTGATACCATAATTATAATTTTATTATAATTATGAATTCAAAAGAATTGTCTTATTACTACTCTTATTCAATAATCATGATTTTACATTACCATTTTTACTCTGATACTATAATATGATATTGTGCTATTAATTCAAATAAATTGATTAAACATTTGTTCTGATAGTTGATATTGAATATTCAACATTATTGATTATCATTGTATGGTGGAAATATACTTGAAGTGTCTAACAAATATGTTTTGCAGATCAAAATATGTATTATCGACAAGTGTTTATTAATGTTCAATCATTGTGATTTAAGTTTTATAAGTTTTTATATAAGTTGGAAGTTTAACACACACATTAGATGAGTCTTGGCATTAGACGATTCTACACATTAGACAAGTCAAAACCCATGGTCATGGTTGACTAGATGAGTCTCATCAAGAAGGCCACTAGAAGACTAAGGCACTAGATGATGGCCAAGCCACCAGAAGAATCAAATAATGATGAATCAAATGAACTCAGTTGAGGAGTGCGTTGGCCAATGGATTCAACACAACACAAAAATGCACTAGACGACTTCACACGTTAGATGAGTCTAAAAGAGCTATGTCATTTTTCTATCATTTATATTCTCACATCATTGAGTGATTATTTGAATTAATATTTCTATATGATTATTTGAAATCAAAATTTATTTAAATGAGTTTCAATGTTAAGATGTATCTTTTGATAAATATACTATGAAAAAAGAATGTTGATATGAATATATGGAAACAATCTATTTGACTAAAGATCGAATTGTTGATTGATTGCAATTAGAAAATATCATTACTTTAACAATAAAATTGCATAATTATGTTGCACAAAGTTTCCTTAATAAAATAAATTTTGAACATTGAAGAAAGAAAAAGAATTCAAATAAAGCTCGTGCTCATTCAAGAAAGGAAAATGATATTTCAAAAATCAAATTGAAGAAATTATCAAGTCATTTCTTATATAGAGAAATCAAGAAGATTATGATGAAACTATGCAATTCAAATCCTCAGCAGCTAGCAATTCAGTATTTATATAAAGGATGCAAAGCGGAATGTGAAAGAATAAGAGAACATATACATGATACAAAAGTGTTGAAATTGTGAAAATTATATCTATATTGAATTCTAAGAATTGGGTTGAGAGCATAACTTTTTTAATATGCTTCATAAAGTGAAGTTGTAACCTGTGTGAGATAAATTGTACTCTCTTACTTCGATAGTGCTTTTTTTTATTTTCAGTTGTGAGTTATTAGTCTTAGGGGGAGTTTGAGAAGGTCACACCTAGAAAGGTGTATACTTGGTGTAACCTGGTGATAAATCCCTAATCTCTAGAGTTTTTCTTTGTCAATTGCAATGTTTTGGGTAGGTTTAAGTGGTTAATTAGGAGTAATTAGATTAGAATTAGTTTTGTTAGGTTTTTAGTCTAGTTTTGCAAAAGTAGCTTAATTAGGTGCTTTTAATGCATTTTTAGTGTAATCATTAGAAGTTTTATTAGTTTGGTCCAGTTTTAGCATGCATTTTAGGTTCATAAATCCATAGTGGCTTGTTAGTTATGTCCTAGTTTGATAGATAGGTTTAGAAGTAGAATTTGATCTAGTTTTAGGAGTCTCTAGAAGTAGTTTGGTTTGATTAACATTGCCTTCTTATATTTTTGAGTGAAATGCATAAGAAAGACCTAAAATCGTATCTCAGAGTTCAAAGAAGCCACGAGGAGAAAGTTGATCCATCCATTTTGGTTAAAGGTAGCATAGTTGACTTTTTGGTGCAAATGTTGACTAAAGTTTGACCCATAGTGAACTTTTTGCTTTTCAATTCCAAATGAGAGATGGCAACCTTTGGGAAAGCTTTAAGACATTGAAATACACTTTTTCTGACTTTGAGATGGCTGAAATATGTCCAATTATGCATAGCACTTTTAAATCTCGTTTGTGCATGTTTATATCTTTTAGGTGCATTGTAGGCATAATCTAATTTGGTTTTGTGAATGCTAACATGTTCTTTTAGTGTAAGTATAGCCAGAGGGTTAGATTGGAGTTTTTGGATTCGAATTAAACGTGAGAATATGCTGCTATGATGAAAGGTGATATGGAGCTAAAGCCATGCAAGACTAAGTTGAAGAAAAGCCTTTTGAATGAGGAGTTTAGAGTTGCTATGAGCCAGCTGGACTCACTCACTTACTGCAGCAGGTCATGGATGTGGAAGAATCACTAAACAAGAGCAAATGACTTGGAGTAGGCTATCACAATTCTTGGGAAACCTGCCACCTAGGTTTCAAGTGGATTTTCAAAGTAGTTAGGCAAAAATGTGGTAGTGGATTTTCAAGTGGAGTTTCAAAGTAGTTGGCATTTTCAAGTGACCTTTAGAACTAGTAGCAAGTTTTGTTTTGTTATCTTGGCACCACACACTCAATTCGAACCAATTCCACTCCACACATAGAACACACCATTCATCACCATTCTTTTCCTCCATCGTGATTCCATTCTCTCTTCTCCTCCACATCACACATTGTTGTTCTGGACCATAACTCTGCATAATTCTGCATTTTTCTGCCACTAATACTTGTTGATTTGGATTTTTTTGTAAGCCATACTTTCATCCTATTTATTTGAATTGTTGTAAACATATTATGTGCTATGAATTTGTTGTTTTCTTTCTGTTTTGTCCGATTAAACATTGTGATTTCCATCATTCATGGTTGAAGTGAAATCATGATTCAATTTGGAGTGATTGAGTGATGTTTATCTATAACAATACTGGAATCAACTTGGAAACAAGTTGAATTTGAAGAGGATGCATAATAATCCTACTTAGATATCAAAGTTCGTTTGATTATGATCAACCATACATAAATCACCAAATTGAATCATGATTCTTAGTTTTACTGCATTCAATCATTATTCCAGTCACTTTTGATTTTCGTTTTCGATTACTTCGCGGTTCTTAAGTTCGATTCTCAGTTGAATTTGCATCATGAGCTCACACACATTTATTCTGCATCATTTCCACATCCAATTCATCATTCATTGCGTTCAATTTTAGGATTGTTCATAAGTTCGTTAAAATCGTTAATTATGCTTCATCTTTTAGGATCTCGAGTTTTACCAAACATTTTTTAGTGATTCTTGCTCCTATCATCAATAAAGACCATTTCTAGGTGATTCGCATTATTACATTTGCATTCCATGCATTGAGCAATGATTTTGAGGGTTACCCTATGTCTATGTACATCAACTTCTCTCGGGATTTTTCCAGAAGTTCGTTTTCTGCATAATTGCACTTTCAACTGGTTTTGTTGATTCAATTATGTTCCATTTAGGTAGAATAAGTGTTCTGTAAGCTCAAGTCGATTTTAGGATCATGGCATTGCATATTCAGAAATTCATAGCCTTAATTAGTCCTAGAATTTTGTCAAACACCTTAGGTGCATTAGATTTCATTTAGGCATTTCATTAAATAGTTTTCAATTCTGCATTTGCATAGTCTTTTAAGTTTGTTTCAGTTTTAATTCAAGTATATTTTGATAGATTTCCTCTTTTCCACATGATGAGTTCACTAAATCAATCATTAGCCTTTGCCTATCCGTCGGATTGATCCTTAGTTGATCACTATGCTATATTAAGTAATATTAGTGAGGAAATCGAGTTTCATTGAATCTCTAGGTGACAAGAAGTTTATCACCTGGAAAGGATGATACTCATTGTAACTTGGAGATCTTATAACCTGGAGAGCTTGATACTCATTGTAACCTGAAGATGGTGATACTCATTATAGTCAAGGAAACTCATTAGCAAAGAATCTTTGTAAGACCCGGAAAAATTAAATAAAAGAATAAATATTTCATTTACAATAATTGTGGATTGGAGGTGCACCTAAATAAATTGATTTGTTTAGCCATAGCAAGGAGTAATGGTAGCTCAAGTGGTTGAGCGTGTTAGGTGTTCTTGACAAGTCTTGGGTTAGAATCTTGTGTATGCCATTATTTTGCATGTATGCATGATCGGTGGTATGGTAATGATGACTGTTTTACAATAACCATTTCCCAGCAAGTGTACTGGTACGTAGTAGTATCAACAAGTGTCGTATCCACATGGATTTAACAAGTATATTGGTAGTTTGATTTTTGGATTTTTGGTTGATAGAGTGCAAGTAAATAAAAATAGTAGTTATTAGATAGATTGAGTGGAGTAGGGGCTATGAATTGATTTCATCTCATCTTCTTCTACTACACCACTACCATCTTGTTTACTTACTTTGCAAGTCATTCAATCTCCTAGCAGTACTCTTTCTATGTAGATATAGGATCATCTTTGATACGCTAGAACCTAAGGACTCCAAACCTCAGTATGATCTCTCAACTCCTGGTAGAATGAGTCCTTGCTTTAAAGTGCAAAACTCTCTCCTCTAGCATCCACTCTAGTATGCCATGAAGCATCCAGTACATGTATGATGATTTGATTGGACCACAATTTGAGATCGATTTCTCAACTCAAAATCCAAACCAGTTAAGTAGATGAGTGATTAAGTAATCATTAAGCATAAATCAAACCACAAACAACTGAATGAAAGCAAAGATAAATACCCAAGAAGTAGAAGTGAATAAAATCAGAATTGATTACATCAAACCAGGACACAAGGGAGTTCAGCTACTCATAGAATATTACAATGCAATTCCAACAGCATGTACACATAAGATTTACACTAAGACCATATTCTGTCCTAAGACTACATTGTGGAGTCTTCACTCAATGCCATAAATGAAGACCCAGGCTCTTTATTTATAAGAATTTTTGGGCGGTGCTCAGCCTAACTTTTGGTGCTCAGCCAAAGGGGTTACTTCACAAGTGGGTTTCCTTCTCATCTCAACAACCCCTTGTCCTAGTGCTTAGCACGTGACCTTTCCTTCTTGGAAGGGTTTTCTCACGAGGCTCAGCTGCATTTCTTGTGCTCAGCCAGAAAGTCCAAATATGATGTCCTGTCTTTTCTACTTCCATGACTCAACTCCAGTATTGTGGCTCGGCAACATACTTGATATTTTCTTTTATTTTTACTACAAAACAGCAAAATATCATTATAATTTATGAAACTTTATTTCTAAATATCTCATTTTGTATCTTAAGCTAAGGAGGTTGGTTTTATACATAAATAGCATCATTTGATACATGATAAGTGTCAATTTCAAATGGAAAATTTACTTATTCTTGACACTTATCAGGTAATTATAATTGTATGTGGGCATGAAATGTCATGAAACATGTAAGGGCTTGTTTGTTATGCATATGTTTGGTTATTGGGTGGATGACAATTCAAACCCTGGCTAGTGCTAAATAGTGTATTTTTACAATTTTTCCACTTTCGTTTTTCTAAATTCGCGTTTTTAGGTTTCTTCCCAGAAACCATCTGGCGGTGTTCTTGGCCCGCTAGGCGACGCATGCGGAGTGAGCCATTTTCTAGGTTCTGCCCAAAAACAGGCAATCATGGCCCGCCAAGTGACTCATATCGTTTTCTATGTTTTTGTTGGATTCTGTGGCAATGTTGATCTCATAGATAAATTTTTTTCGTTCTCGTTGAGTGAGTTTTGATATAAAATGTTGATGCAATCTGAATGTTGCTATTGTGAATTGTACTATGAGCATGAAGGATTCCTTGGTATTTGCATGTATTGAGATGAGTCAAAATGATGAATGCATGTGATATATGAATGTGTAATTGAGGCATGAAAATAAGTGGATATATGTTGTTGTATTCTGGATTCTAGATGTGTGCTTTGGATGTTGGTGTATTAGAACTTATTTTGTGGTGCAAAAAACCAACAATTTACACTACTGGTGTAGTGCCTAGCGGTATTGTTGGACCAACAGGCGATAGGTGAACTAGGAAAAGGCCTAGAAGGTGTGGCACCCGACGGTGCTCCTAACTTGCCAAGCGATCTGTAGCACGACATCGTCCGAAAAAACTTAAGCTACATCAGACGATGGTTTAGTGGCAGTTTGTGCGTTTTGTATGTTTTGCACGTGTAGATGTGATGACCTTGGGTCTAGGATATGCTTGAAAGTATTACGAGCGGGGAGGTTCCTATTGGTGATAATCTTGTATGGGGATATGAGCGGAGAGGTTCGTATGTTTCGTGCTCACACTTGAGGGTTTTACGAATGGGGAGGTTCGTAATTGAATGTGTTCACGCATGTTCGACTACGAGCGAGGAGATTCGTATATGTTGGACTACGATCGGGCAGGTTCGTAGAGGTTGGACTACTAGCGAGAAAGTTCGTAGAAGCATATGATATCCTTAAGGCCATGGTCGAGTATGTGCACGATGTGGTTGGATTTGCTAGTCTCATATAGGTTATGAGACTATGATTTCATATTTAGCTTGTGTTATAAGGTCTCTAAGTGTGGGAGTGTTGACAAGCAAAGTCAGTTCTGTTGGGTGAGGTATTCATATTATATATGCATGTTTTATGCTGTTTGAGCTCACCCTTTCTGTTATTGATTGGCGATGATTGTGTGACTTGTCACACAGGAGCAGATGTTATTTCAGGTGATGAGGGCTAGCTTGAAGGAATTTTAATAAAAGAACTATAGTTTGGAATGTTTTATTATTTTATTTTAATTTGGTTTGGGATTTTTAACTTGTAATAGTTGAATTGCAAATTATGTATTATTATTTTAAGGGAGTCGTTAAAGTTTTAAATTTTCCCACGTTTGGAAATGGTATCAGAGGAATATCTTTTATTATATTTTACTTTACCAAGTAATATCAGCCTAGGGTGTTACAATCTTGATTTTCATCGTTAAGGTTTTCTTTGCTAAATAATGTATCAAACTCACTTCTTTGTTTCATTTGATGTATCTGTAGATTTGAAATTACTTTCTTAGCCAAAAGGGGGGGTAGGGGGTTGAATTGGCTATGTACTTAAAACATAAGTTAATTGTTGTAGGACCACATATTTCAATCGGTTAAAAGACAAAAACAACAAGTTGATTTGATTAAACAATGAGCACCAAGACAGACTAGTATGATTCAATAGATTAAAATATAAAATCAACAAACTAATATACTTGGGAATTCTACAGAAAAATGCAAATCACGAAAATCACTCAAACAACATGCATGACCAAACAAGATTGATTCCAATTGATATATCAAACTTAGTTGCACCACCATATTGTATTAAATCACTTGAAAACCTTAAAAAGATTGATTAAACCAATTTTCTTGAAGTTTAAATGAAGAACAAGGTAAGGGAAAGAGAATCATACAAAGGTTTTTCTACTAGTTCACTCAAATCTAAGATACATTCATTTTGTCAAGGCAACATGAGCTTGACAATGCACTACTTTAATAAAATTACATAATCCCACAAAGATTACACTTTTGAATCAAACAAAAACACCAATATTCTTGAATCCCACAAGAATCTCAAACCCAACATAATAAGATCCCACTTTTGACCAGGAATCACACCAGGAAACACCCATAAGAAAAGGAACAACCAAACCTTGGTTGTGCCTCTCCCTAGCCAACAAAATATTTTCTTCAATGCTTCAAAACTAAGCGAAAATTGCTCCAAGATACAAAGATCTTCAATCACGAGTTGCACACTATGTAATCTAGAGAGAGAGCATTCCAAATTGGTTTCATGTTTTCACTCTAAAAAAATCATAGAACTCTTCTCACTCTCTCAAAAAACAACTTATATAGTCCATGTTGATTTCACTTAACTTAAGTGAAATCAGCCGATTGCATAGCAATTCAACTGATTGAATATACAAGTCTTTTTATTTGTTTTCTATTGTCATTTTTTGTTTTCATTTAAAAACAATTCAAAAATATTTGTGTGGTTTTATTCAAAAGTAGTAGAGGAACACTTTAGTTATGAATGACAAGGTTCTTAAGCTTGTCCATTTATGACTCACCCTATTTTGAGATTCTACTTAGTAAATACTCAACAATGGTTCTCTCTAAAATACTTCTATAAAAATAAAAATAAAAAAAGAAATTCTATTTTTCAAACACGTTTTTTATTGGAATTATGGACTTGTTTTAGATATTGAGATTATCATAGTTCTTGAAAGATTGGAGCCTTGATTTGTGTTGAATGTATTATTTCCAAAATTTTCTAATTGGGTTGGTTTAAGAATTATTTGTTTGAATCTTTTTTTTATAGAGTTTTAGCCTTGTGAGATTTTGGGCCTATTTTTTGGATGGATCATTGTGTCATTCCTATTCTATTCTTTTATTGTGATTTTATTGATGTCTTGTTTATAGTCTAATAATTACCTTGATTCTTTGTTTTGTAACTTTGTTTTACATGAATAAATTCAAATGACTTAGGCATTGCACGTTTTTATGTTATTGGCTATATTAGCCTACCTTAATGATAATTCACTTATAGCCCATTTGAAGCCTTTGGATCCATCATGTTTCTAAGCTCATTAAGAAATCTTAAAAGAAAAAAGACAATTCTTCCTTAGCTAAATGAGCTTTAATTAGGATTATCTTGGAAATGGATGTTAAATAAAGTGTGAGAGTGGTGATCTCTCCCATATAAAAAAAATGGCAAAAGGGAGAGAAAAAAATTAGTTAAAAGAAAAAAAAAGAGAAGGGAAAAAATGTGAAAGGAAAGAAAAGTTATTTTCAAGTATTTGCTCCTTGATTCTTTACTTTATCCTTTTTATTGTATTCATCTACCTTTAGCCTGGCTTTATTACACCCTTGTGAAGTCCTCTGAATCATAGATTGTATGTGTTCATTGATTGTGGATCTTAGAGTCTTGCTCAATAATGGCAGTGTTTGTTTACATGAGTATCTTGAGTGTAAACACAAACCTAGACACTTGAGAATCTAACTAGAGATTCTATCATGTTGAAACCAGATGGAAACTTGAATAAATCATCTATTTGTTGAGTTTTAATGATATTCTATAATTGTATAAATTATTCTTCGATATTCTAAGGTGTGCTTTAGGTACTATAACATCCCGGTCAGATATTACTTAATTAAATTAATTAAAGAATATAATGAATAAAAACTTCCACATTTATTCAGTATTTTCCCAAAACGTGAGAAATTTGAAAACTTTAATTGCAGCATAATTCAAATACTCGCAATTACTTTATTACAAACCCAACAAAATTTCAACATAATTATAAATTACATCAAAATCCTTTAAATGAAAATCCTTTCAAAAGCTCTCAAGTAGACCCTGCACTCCGCCTCTAAGCATCACCTGGCTCACCTGCATCATCATCTGCTCCCGGATAACAAGTTATCCGATCATTGCCACACACAAACAGATAGGGTGAGCTATGTACAACAGACAATTAAATATGAATAAACCCACCCAAAATAAATTCCATAATATTTATCTTTAAATCTCTCATTCCCCATGAACTCATACCCTTTATGATTTGTATGCAAACGCATCTTAGTCTCGGGACTTGTTGTGCTTCCACGAACCTCCTCACTCATGGTCCATCCTACGAGCTTATCTCACTTGTAATCCTACCCTACGGACTCCCTCATCCATAGTCCAACCATCTGAACCTTCACTCGTTCGAACCATGACACGCATGCAATCACCATACTATGGACTCCCTCGCCCAAAGTAGCCTCTAGTGGACGCATCCACCTTCGCCCATCATGCGATCCCACAATGTCATGAACTCCCTCGCTCATGACTCACTACCAAGCACATCCTGGACCCCCTATGGACTTAGTCCTTCAAGTCCAAAGGCCAACACAACCAAACTGTCGCAACAGAAACCGCCTGGCGCTGCCTAAGCGCCGCCAAGCGAAACAACACAGACTGGCTGTCTGGTGCCACTCCTCACGCCGCCAGTCACCAACCTACTAGAACCAGTCCAGTTCAAGTATCACGAACACTGCCTGGCGAAACCCCTCTCGAAAAATTGCTCCATAGTTCCCATGATGGCTTATCACCTGGTGGTTTACTCCGTGCTGCCAAGCGCCACACCAGTAGCGTGAAGGTTACTGGTTTTACACCCCAACACATGTTCTAATGAACTAAACATCCAATTATCATAGTATGACTCAAAATGCATCAACACACATCATACGTATCAATCATATACGCCTATACTTTCACATGTATTCGCATAAAACCATCAACGATAAGTGTTGTACCCAACACACAATCCTAGACAATCCAACAAATATACAGTCCAGGACGTATGCATAATTATTGCCCTAAAAAGTCGCACAGGCAATAATGATAATAAAATCGATATATAAAACAATAATGATAAAACAACAATAATAAATAACAAAATAAAACAAAACAATAATATTAATAAAATAGTAATAATAATGATTAATAACATAAAATAAATAATAAAAATAAAAATAAAATAATAATAATAAAACAATAAAAGATAAAATAATAATAATAATTTATCATATATTAATATAGATTATAATATATATATATATATATATATATATATATATATATATATATATATATATATATATATTAATATATATAAAAAAAATATATATATATATATATATATATATATATATATAAATGTATATAAAGAATATATATAACTAATTTATATATATTTATGTTACGTATCAACCTTTGTAAGGTCCACTATTTGTACTGTCCTAATTTTAAGGGGCTGCCCCAAATCAGTTGGGCCTAGGGCTGATTCATAGGGTCTCCAAAGCCCCTAAGGCAGCTTAACCCCTCTCATTTCTGCCACACTTTGTAAAGACAGTGCTTTTACCCTCTCTTTTCCTCCCAATAGAAGCTTTGTTAGGGTTTGGACATATCTCTCTTTGAGCTCGCTCAACTCCATTGTTTATGCTCAAGTAAGTTGATTTCCCTTTCGTGACTTCTTCGTTTTCAGCTCTGTAGTCGTGAGTCTAACTAGGGTTCACTTTGGTAACTCATTTTGAATGGTTCCACTATTTTCCAGCTCCTTGAAATGTTCTTGGAGCTGCTGTGCTCACTACTGTGGTGTCGAAGTCCTCTGCTAAATCCTTTCCAGTTAAGGGAAGCTAAGGTTTGGAGTTTTAAATTATTTTTGGCTCGTTTTTTAGTTTGCATGGTGTTTGTATGGACTTTATGTTGCTGTGAACATGTGGGATGCCTTGTGTTGTTATTTGGATATGGAAATGTGGTTGTGCAGGGAGAATAGTGGCGAGATCTGATACTCTCACAGAAGCGAGCCTGTCTCGCCTAGGCGAGACTTGCAGAAGCAGGCTAGGTTCGCACTCGAGCTCTCGCTAAGGCGGAGAGCTCTTGTTTGAGCGAGGTGACATCTCGCTCAAGCGAGAGGGGCTCGCCTAAGCGAGAATGCGTGGGAGCCTAGCATGTCGCTGCACTTTTAGTCTGGGCGAGGGGTGGTCTCGCTCAAGCGAGATGGCCTCGCCTAAGCGAGCATGCGAAAAACCTCCCAGGGCCTCTGTCGCGATCTCGCCTAAGCGAGAGTCTGCAGCTTGAGCAAGAGGACTCCTCTCACCTAAGTGAGGGCTTCTGGCTTGAGCGAGATCTGTTGCAGGCTACGATGTTTCTTCGCTTGGTTGTTATGGATGGTTTTGGATTGATTGATTTACTCTATTTAAAGTATGAGGCTTGTGAATTTGCATGGAATATATGTGGTTATGAATTGAATTGATGGGTTGGTGTGATCTTGGCATGTAAAACAAATGAGATGGCGGTAATTAAAGTGGCATGGTATTGGTATGAGATACGATTCTATCTTAATGGATGAAACATGATGTTGGCATGTTTAGGGCGTAATTCCATGAGTCTCTAGGTGAGATCTCATGGTGGTGCCTTAGTGGTCGGGACGTAATTCCATGACCCTTGTTAGTGGGAGTTCATGGTGGTGCCTCATCTATATAATTTAGTAAGGATTCAAGGTAAGGTTGCATCCTTACGCTCTAAGGAGTCAGTTAGTCTCACATAGAGCAGACTGACTCTTGTGGTGAGAGTAGTAGGAGGCCTGAAACCCATTAAGGGCTAACCTTATGTGTGGGGGTTGAGACATTGTAACACTTAGCTTGGGAGAGAGCAGCTCGGTAGAGCAAGGAATGTCCATCACAAGTGCAAGCATCCACTGAATCCGACTAATTATATGTATCCGGATGATTGGTTGGCTTATGCATCTTGAATTATGAAAAAATTGCTTGTAATAGTATGATCAACTGTTTTCTACTCTAGCTTACCCTTTTGCTTGTTTGATTGCTTTGTGTGTGGTCTTTCTCCTTTTGCGATGATCATCAATTTATTTATGTAAGGAGATGCGAGAGGTACTCGAGGTCAACAGGGAAGGGATGATTCTGCTACTTAGCTCCTTTGGGATGGTCTCCGTTTCTTCGAGTTTTATTTAGGGCCATAGGCCATGTATTACCTCGTTTTTTGAGTATTAAGCGTTTACTTCAATTCTTGAACTTGGTTTTGTATTGATATCTTCGTGTGACTCGGTTTCCTCTGAGTACTTTTGGATAATTATGTGGAGTGACGTCATACTTCGAATCTTCGCTCAATATATTATATTGTGTGACATTTTCATTTAATTAAGTTTAATTATTAAATGAGATGTTATAACATTAATATATATATATATATATATATATATATATATAAGTTATATATAGTTTTTGAATGAAAGTGGAGGTAAATAAAGATGTGAAGAGTAAAATTGGTTTATAACTTCCATAACAAAAGCACCTGATGTATAGTTGGAGAAAAGGAAAGAAAATAAGGTGGCCCTACATTCCATTAATACAAAGGTACGTTAAAATTACCTAGCAACAAATTAGTCGAGTGAATTGATGGAGCAAAAAGGCATTATGCGGACTATAGACAATGTGAGGCACACCTACAAATTAAAGTTTCTGTGTGGTTGTCCAATCACACCTAAACATTGCTTTAATAACTTAATAAAATAAAAGCTAAGGCTTAGCTCTTTCTCTACACCACGTGAAGTAAGAAGGAAATAAGTATGGTGTGGGTCCATGGCCTTTTAGCAAGTCGACTAATATGGTAAGGATTATTAAAAGGGCAACCACGTGTTGTGAATAAGAAAAGGGATCAAAATGCCACCACCAATGCTAACGTCAATCACCATCACGATTTCAAGTTGAAAGAAAGAAAGGTATATGCCAACAAGGAGAACAAAATGTGACTACAGCATACCATTATATACATGCATTTTTCCACAAGCATCGCAATTTGACAAAAACTAAACAAAACACCCAATAATCGAAAAGGAACTGTGCCCCTAAATTAGACATGTGTCTGCACCGTAAAAAGAGGGATCTCTTCTATGCATGCTATGGTTTTCATAAACAGAACCAGTACACACATCAGAGTAGACAACACGAACCAAGCAACTGATCAGCTCTCCCCTTCACTCTCTCAAGTTTTCATAAACCATTCCATGTTTCTTGTTATAACTCGCATGTTATTAAAACTAATTATATCCCACACATTCAACACACATGAAAGTAAATAATAATTAAATTTCACACAATTAGCATAAGTAGGACTTGAACCCAAGTCCTCTCACACAACCATAGTACTCTCAACCACTTGAGCTTGTATTTTTCCACATCATAATCTTCTAACTAATGTTATTAAATGCTCTTTCCAATTTCCCATATTAAAATTAAATATTTAATTATATTTAATTTTTACCGGATCTTACAGGTACCTAAAGTGAAATGAAACTCATACCTTGTTTACATAAGATATATGATTAAAATATCTAATGTTCTGATGGAATTGTAACCAATTTAGATTGTTCCTAATGATAAATGTAAGATCTGAGAAATTTAAATAATTAAATAAATAATTATTTAATAAATGCGGGTAGTGGGAACCTTTATGGTATTTAATGCAGGCATTTATGATGTAGAAAAGTATTGACTCAAATGGTTGAGAGTACTTGATTGTGTTAAGAGGACTTGGGTTCGAGTCTTAAGTATGTCAATTGTTTGTTAATTTAATTGTGTTATTGTTTGTTTTTTTGTGAATGCTTGAGACTAGAGTAAGAATATAAAATCATAGAGAAGTAGGAATTACCAAGAAACATGAATTAGTTTGATGGTTGTGTATGTACTTGGTAATTGGGAGGTCATGGGTTCAAACCTTGGTTAGAGTAAAATCATATCATTTTTTTATGAACCAAGGAAGTTTAGGACCCTAAAAGTTGAAGTTGACATTTTTTTCTTCTCTTATCTCTTATATCGGTTGGATGAGATTTTGAAGGGTGTTTTTAAATCTATGAGTGTTGTTCATGTGACTATTTTTGGAAGCTAGATATGTTTACTTTTCTTTATCTTTTGATGATTGATGAAGAAATCTGAATTGTGTTTGTTCTATGGGGTCTGCAATCGAGATTGATGAATACTCTACTCTTTCTTTTTTATTCTGGGAAGCTGGTTCATGGGATCTACAATTAATTTCGCTGAGATCACATGTTGGCTAGGTGCAACGCATAGAGTGGAAGTATGGTGTAGTTCATTCTCTCTTATTTAATTTTATATCATATTTCCATGTTGGGGCACATTCAGTTTGATTAACTCCTTTCTTTATCGTGCTACAATGTTGGGTTTAGACATGGAGTGTATGCCTTTATTCAATATATTAGTATATTGGTTTTTATTCCATGATTGAGTGTTAGTAGAATACCATGGGACCCACGAGTTGCTAAAGTCCCTGGACCATTTCAATGTTGATGCATAAACATATATTTTCCTTGCAGTTTTTTTAGTATATGTAGCATTGGATTGGATGAGAAACCAAGGAGGGTGTCAATGGAATAGGACCCACTCGTTACCTACTTGTGCACGTGAAGTTCCCCTTTTTACATCTATCATCAACCTTTGCAGCTAGTTCCACCTTTGGAACAAGGGAATAATGAGATGACCAATCGTGTGGGTTTGGGAACGTTGTTGTTGAATCAATATGGTGGAACTGAAGTCCTAGTCCACAATAATATTTTGTATTCATTCTGAAGATAACAAACCCTTAGTAAATCAATACGATCATAGCTTATATATGGATAACTTTGGATGAATAATTGGTGCTTGATTATGTGGTTGTGCAATTGAGTGCCTTTAAATTGACCAAAGTATGTGTAATTACGTTGTTTCTCAGATTTTTCCCGTAGCAAGGACTGTCAGGCGGTGGTTTCCTGCCACTAGGCGCTAGGTCACTGGTCTTGTTTCGCTGGGCAGCAAGATCAAGTCGCTAGGCGACTACAATTTTTCTGGTTCATGCAGTTTTTGTAAAACTGTGTTTTTTGGTGCATTTTTCGGTTTATTAACCGTTTGATTTAGCTAAATTTTTTACATAGGTTTCATAACATGTTGCTCTTTAGTTTGAACGGTGTGATCTTAGCTTGAATGTCTATAGCTGGAGATATATGATACGCATGGTTGCTGGATTGGAAGTCTTTAAAGTGCATAGTGATGATAAATTGTGGGCTTGGCATAATGCATTTGGAAAGAATAGAATATTGTAGAAACTGTTTTGGAGTTAAATTCAATATGGCATGATTTATTGATAAAATAAAATGTGTAAGGGATTATTGTGAAACCTTAAATGATGGTGTAATGAATTCATGATGTATGTGATTGTGTTGGATTGTGATCCAGTCATGTGATTATGACTGAATAAGCATATTTGATGTTATTGATTGTATGTTGAGTGCTTAGGGTTCTTTGGAACTTGCTCCAAAGTTCCAAAAAATCAGTAGCAGTGACACTACTAGTGTGACGCCTGTTGGCATGGGGTGTGCCGCCCGACAATAAGGGAAAACCAGAAAAAGCCTGCAATGCGTGGAGTTGGCAGAAAGGGTGATTCCACCAAGTGGAGAAGATCGGACAGAGGCTCTAGGAAAGTGCATGGTGTCAGGCGGCGTGAGGTGTCTGCAAGGCGGTCTAGAACAAGACAGCGCCAAGCCACGTGTGTGATACGCCAGGCAGTTTCGGGTGCTGATTGGAATGCGAGGATAATTCTACACGGCTTGGATGGAGGTCTTGATGTGATGCTTTGTTGGGGGCCCAATTACGAGTGTAACTTGTATTAGGGTAACATGTGGCCACTCGAGGTTGTAGCCTAGTGGTTTTGAAAGTCTAGTGGAGTGTGCAAGATCGTGGCTCGTACGACGGGATTCCGGAAGATTGCCCTCTTCAGTGTAACTGATTGAGTTTGGTAGTCTAGGGACAACTACGAACTGCGGTTCGTTTTGGGAAACTCCACTTGGTGTCACAAATTGTGGTCGTGGCAATTTATTCCTGCGTGTAGACTATTAGGTGGTGGCCTGTAGTCGGAGGGGTGAGTAGACACTCGTGCAGCAAAGATCGATCAGTTTACTCATCAAAGGGTGTAGAATCAAGAGGCGTCCAGAGGAAGATATGAAAGTTTGAGTCTGAGATTTGAGTGTAGTAGAAATGTTAAGGGTTTTTAATTGTTATTATAAGTACCTTGTAATGCGCTTTTTATTTTGAGTTCACCCTATCTGCTTGTGTTTGGCGATGATCATATAACTCGTTACATGGGAACAGATGTTGATGCAGGTGAGCATGTGGATACTTAGAGCCGGAGTGGGGTCAACATTGGAATTTTTACATGGAATTATTTTATGGATTTTATGCATTATTTTTGTAATCAGTTACTATAAATTGTTTTATATTTGTAGGCGTTGAACACATTTATTGAATAAAGTTTGAAATCTTCCCGCATTTTCGGAAAGAGCTTTGGTTATTAAATGTGTTTTATTTTAGCTTCATTTTATTTTATTTAAAATAGTAATATCTGACCGGGTTACAAGGAATGTTAAGGTCCTGAGCTTAATCTTAAGTGAGTTAGAAGACTGTAAAATATTATTCAAAATAAGAAGGAGAGTGTTAGACGCATCTAATTTGTGTTTCGCCTAAATCATTTGATGCATTGTCTAATACTTGTATTGCCTAGTCAGTACATTTCCAAATTCAACTAATAGTTGTATCATCAGATCAATTCACTTTACTTATCTCACCCAACGAATTGCACTCATTTATAAGACACACTTGTTCGATGTACTTGATGGACTTGTCTAGCATGACTTGTCGTCTGATGAATGCTACTTATATAGTCTGGAAACCTTGTCTGCCACATCGTTGGAAGCAATTAAGGGCCCATTGAAACTAGTTGTTTTGTTAGTATTCTCTATGGGATAAAGTTGTTTTTATGGTTTTTTCTAAGGTTCAAGTGACATTTAGATATAAGATAACATTGGAGATAAACATTGTGTTCAACAAACTTAATCTTATCTTTGTGCCCTTAAATATCTACATAGAATCTCCACAATATCTACAAAGAAACCAACTCCTTCTTATGTGTTCTTAGTTAGCTTTACAACTAAATATGGTTATCGTGCAACCATCAAACATGAAGCATGGGCAGTTCGAGTCAAGAGCGACAATAGAATTCATCCAGAGTAATTATAAATAGATAGCATTAGAGAGCTTCAAAATAATCAATTGATCACTTCATCCATCTACCACCCCACCACTCCATGTCTGAGTGGTCTTCCACATGAAAGACTAATCCCTCTTGGTTGATCCTCTTGTAATTTCATGGTGAATTTTGAGGTTATATGCAGTTATTGTTCTTCTGATTTATTCAAGTATAGTCTATTTTCATCTTCTTCTTTTTTGTTTTAGTTCTCATTTTTTGTGTTAAAATTGTCTTAGAGTGTGTGTCAATAATTCAATCTTAATATTTAATCAGAATTATTATTAGTTTTATAATCCTTTATGTGATTGAAATAGTAAATCTTCACATATATACGTGTTAAAAGATGTGTAGCGCAATAGAATACTTAACTTGTATATGTGTTGGAACAAGAGAATTTATCACTTGTATACGCATGGAACATGTGAGAAACTAAATGAATTAATTGACACTATCTTAGTTAATTCAGATTTCAATATTGGTTTAGTTAATAAAAAGATAAAAAATATATATATATTAGGACTTTAGTCATATACGCGCTGGAATGAATAAAGTATAACTAAAGTCTTAGTCATATATGTGTTGAAATAAATGAGATTGAAATCTAGATCTAGCACACACACCAAGTTTAATCAACACAAATATCTTCAGGTCTTCACATCTTCATCAATTTAACATCACTTCATCATGTCATTATTCATTTATCTTCATCAAATCTTCAAGCATCAAATAATTTGTGCTAACAGAGAATTTCGCTCAATGGCATATCATTTCACAATAGATGAATTTTATACAGTTGACTGAACTCAGACTTCATTAATTTCTCAAATTGGTATTCCTCTCTTAGTGCTTTGGTTCAAAACAGTTTTGCACATGAAAAAAGTATTAATTCGTTCAATTGATCAAATTCTAAGTTTTCCAATCCATATAAAATCTCACCAGATGATTCGAGCATCAATTCACATATATAACATACCAATTCACATCAAAATATACACATCAACTCAGATTCATCAAACGGTCCATATTTTTTCAACATGCAAAACATCAAATTTATCAAACTCAGTCACATAAAAAACTAGTTTCCCTTACTTGACCATGTAGCTCTCAAGACCCAAACAGTTATAAGAACTCCAAACTACCTCAAACTATACAGGATGTTCTATCTACTCATAGAAATATGAAAAAAAAAAAATCAGGACTTGCTATTACGATTACTAATCAACATAGATTCATATAGAAGATTAAAAAGACACATGCAAGCGGAAAAAACCTCACATGTAAATTGAAGAGCTCGCCGCAAGGATCACTCCTATGATCTCAATCAAACAAACAAAGGACATTAGAAAAGTGGTTTATGAAAATATGATGTGTTTTAAAATAATGAAACTTGTTTATATATATTAAAACATTTTAATATTAATATAATCAAGTTTCACTATTTTTAAACCACTACCAATTCTAAAAAGTCATTTTCTAGGTTTTACAAACATTCTTATGAGAAAAGTTCTTTTCTGAATTGAAATAAAAATTGTTTATTATTATTAAAATATTAAATATGGTGATAAATTAATGATTTTAATAAATTTTTAGAAAATATAAGCAAATATTTTCAGTAATATATTTTACTAACTATGCAAATTTTAGGTATTTATAATAATTGTGACTCTCAGGTATAAAATGTTTCGTTCTTACCGAATAGCTTTAATGATTAAGTACAAGCTATTTATTAGAATCATTACACAAAAAAGAATATAAAGAATTAAGACGAGAAGAATTAGTTCAGAAATATCATAATATCTCGTCGATTAAAAATGTATTAAAAAAGTTGTATCATTTTAGACATCAGTTCAAATTCAATAACTTTCGAATTCTCGATTAAATTTACAGTTTAATCATCAATTACGAATTCATTTGATTAATTATTCTTTTATGAAACATATTATATCACTCATAATTATAGTTATTTAATTTAACCAATAGTCTTAGAAATTTTGAATACGCAAACTACATATGGAAAAAATTTAGTATTCAAGTTGATTTGATTAGACTGAAAAATTACCTTACTATTTGATAACTAGTGAATAAAAATATTTGGGTTTATTGCACAATATTCTCACTACTAAGAACTAATATTTCTTAAATATACCGTATAAAAAGATTAATAAAATAAAGATAAAATTACACAGCTACCCCTGCATTTTACTCATGTTGCACCCATATCCCCTTCGTTTTTGACATTGAAAAATGCTTCTTAATTGTTTGTGTCTCGTTGCAAACTTCTCTTTTGTGCTAAAACATCATTACATGAGTCATGTTATTGCACATGACATTTAAATGCTTTTCGTTTTTCCAAAATGCCCCATTCCCAACAGTTGTAGTTGCTGAAGGAAAAAAGCACTGGAAGCTTTTGGCGAAATTGGAGGAGCACTTTTCTATAAGCACGAGTGAATGTAAGATTCTTTTAGGTTCTTAACCATTAAATTTTAAGAACTGATGAGAATAACAAATAACTAATAACTAATAACAATTATTTTTGGAGTAACTTGATTTCTCCTATGTATTTTTCACCTGTCATTTCATGAAATTAGTCTTCCGTACGACGTGATAAACGTGTAACATACAAAAATAAAAAATATGTTAAAATACTTTTTTTTTTAATTTTTGTAAAGTTTTCTCAAATCAATTTTAATTTTGTATTTGTGTTAAAAAAAATCAAATTTTTTGTTTAATTTGATTTTTCTTAACACCATTTCAATTATTAACAACCTTGAATAGTTAATTTTTTTCTTTTAATTTTTTTTATTTTTTTTAACTTTTTTTTATTTTTTAAGATGTTTACATGTCAATCTAATAGTGTGTTATATGTCAGAGTCAATGTTTTATATTCAATTTGATTTCTATATTCATTATTTTTGTTCAATTTAATTTTAATTTTTGTTAACATAAACTAATTTTGTCGTTATACATATTGAAACCAAATTTAATTTTTATATTAAAATTCACATTTTTATTAAATATTTTTATATAATATATTAAAACTCACATCATTGTAACTTTTATGTAAAAAATTAAATTTAGTCTCATCTTCGACAGAGACAAAATTAGGACTAAATTAAACAAAAATAATAAATATAGAGATAAATTGAATTTAAAATATTAACTTTGACAAGTAACACATTAATAATTTAAACGGTATTAGCAAAAAAAAGACCAAAATGAACAAAATTGACAAAAATTATGACATTTTTTAGCACAAAAATAAAATTATGATTAATTTAACAAAAATTGAAACAAAAATGTATTTTAACATAAAAAATAAAAGCGAACTAATTGAATATAGACACATTCAGACAATGAGATACTGAAATAATTCGCTAAAAAGAATATAAGCACGCAAGTTAAGAACGAAAAAAGAAATAAAAAGGAAAAAGACCAATCTAAAACTAAAGTTATGCTTGGCCATAAAAAACAGATGGCAAGGGTAGTGGTCGTATCAAACTAGGCTACCAAATATGTATGCAGTTATGATCGTAGGCTTAATGCAACAAAAGTGGGAAAATCCTTGTAAGACGATGACGTTTTTATATATTTGCACGTTGTCACCCTAGACTAGAATCTAGACTCGTAAACATGAACGACTTTACTAGTCTAATAAGTTAACTAGCATTTTCACAACCGCAATTAGGACTATTGGTAAATATAAAGCCGAAGCTGTCTAGCATTATCCATCTAACAAGAAACAAGAATAGTCTGCAACTGCATAATTTCGCTAAGGATCCCACAATCTTAATCCTCAAATAGTATGACGAATATTGCCATTCAATAAGATGGATCATTCAAAGTTACTTTCTCTTGGGTTATAGAGAAATTACACAGAATGGAACTAAAACAATTTTATTACTGAGCCAGTATAATGTATCCTTCGAAGGTTTGTCCACAGCACCTAATACCAGAAAATACTGTAATAATCAACATACATTAGCATGATTTGGAAAATAGAGTCAGCTGAATCACAGCAATCTTTAGCCTAAACGATAGTTCAATTCGGGTGTGATGCTAATGAGATTCTAGCATTCACCAAATTGCTCGTCATATATACTATACAGCAAATTTTGCAGTTAGAATTCAGCATCCAGCAGCTTCTAATGCTGCACTCCAGTGAGAATGAGCTATTCACAAAATATCTCAAGGCAAAAAATGACCTTGATTTCGGGTAACTTAGAAAAATGATAAAATACCCAAACATCGGGCAGGCAAAATAAAATCCAGCACAAAATAATGTATAACCAAGTCGAGTGCAGCATATTGCCGATCATTCAAAATAGATCATGTCCCATAGTAGTCGCCCATGTTCTCAACAAGATATTCATATGGTGCAGCCAACCCATACTCGTACGCTCCATTCAGTGTGGTCACTCTATGTGAAGTTGAATAGACACCACCGATGCCAACTTTTGCATTAACTTTGGCTCTGCCTTTGGCAGCCCTTTTGTTGTCATGTGGAAACTCAGCAGAGAGCCTTCCCATCTGCTTCTGCAGATCAGCAACTGAATCATTAGCTAACTTTGTCTTGGAGTTCTTCTTACCATCAACAAGTTTCAGTTCCAATCGGTACAAGGCACATGCATCACACTTGCTAATCTCGTATTCATAAAGGTGCCACTCAAAATGGTTCAGTGGTTGTGGATCCATATAATAGGATCTCTTCAGCCCTCCAAACTCATTCATGACTTGCTTTCTAGATTCATGCCAACCACGTCCACTATAATCTGGCAATGACCTTTGTTTTCTGTTTCCACTCTCAAATGCTCTACGAGGCTTATCAAAGAAGAGCCACTCCCTAATTGTCTCACCCTCAAGAACAGACAGATCAAAGAGCTCTGCAATCAAATAAATGAATTGATTCAAAAGAAAGAACAATCTTGTAAACCCTTGTACCAGATACATCTGTAAAAAGTAACCTAACCCGTCAACCAAAGAAAAGGGACTAAAAGATCAAAAGTACCAGGCGCATTCCATGGAGACTTTGCAGTTGCTGCTCCCTCACATTCTGGGATGCCAACATCTTTTCCTTGTGCCTTTGCACTAAGGGCAGCAAAAAGTAAATTATCCTTCAAACCAATTCCCCCAGGTCGTAGAACCGGGGCCATGCCTGGTGGCCCTTCATTCAAAGCTAAGGCAGCATGAAAGCTGCTGCAGTAGTCTTGACACCAGTCCAACCCTTGTGCAGGCCTTGGACAGTCCCAAAGTGCACATTTTGGGCCTAAGAAAGCAGAAGGAGGAGGGCAGATACTTGGTAGGTAGCTAGATATATGAGGAATAGCCTCCTCCTCACAATAACCTGTACCATTAAAGCCAGTGTAAAAGCCATGATCATAGTCCTGATGCAAATCAAACTGATGATATTCTAAAGCATGTCCATCTAGGTTGTTAGCTGCCGCATTTTGAATTGAGGTGGAGTTTTTGCACTCATCAATCAACGGGAAATCATGTTGCTGTTGGCCCTGATTTACATTTAAACCAGGAAACTAATTACAACCACAAATGAATCTAATATTGAAAATAGACTGATATTGAAATACTGCACAGAAAACGAGTAAAACCAGAATAACCATCAGAGCCTATTAGTTTCCATTATTTAGAAAATATTTAAAAAGACATTAAGAAAAACTAGCCCAAAGCATATTACAACAGAAAATAACCGCTCAAATAGAGTAGGTAATCTCAACTGCGATCCAAAACAGTATATACTTTCACATGACTCAATCACACAATTTCTTCTGACAAAGATGGGTAAGAAGGCATATATATCAGAAAGAAATGTATATTATACACAAAAATTTATGTCCCAAAATTGACTAATTAGACAGTTAAACCAGAAAACCAAGGACTTGTCCAATATATATTGCATTCCTAATGCTTGGATACATATAATGCATCACAATAACCATCAACAGCCATCTAGCTATTTGAGTGTTTCCCTTGGCCAAGGTTCATGGCAGACCCCAAACACATACTCCCTCAACCCAGACCAAACATGTCAAACCACCCAACTCTACAAGTACCATTGACTGTTTGGCAAGTCTTGTTATCAGAAAATTGCAAAGAAAGCTCTGATTATGCCTTCTTGCAAAGAAAGTTCCTCTTACATCAAGGTTGGTGATCAGTGGCTGTTCCATGCAGCTTATCAAAGTCAACATTAAAAATTTTAAGCAACCCATAGAACACGATAAAAAATAACAACTTCAGACAAAGCCTTATTTATTTATTTCCAAGTCTATAAACTGAAACAACTACAATTCAAAGGCCCAATGTTGGTTCACAGGTAAAACAAAGAACATACTTGAATTAAAATACTGCACTAAGGGTACAGTCAATCTTTGTCACTTCAACTATGTGCATAGTAGATAAAAGTAAATGGGTACATGTATGAAATTAACAACTCAATTTCCACCAGAAATATATGAAGGTTTGGGATTATCAGGTGCAAGGGCTATTAAAAATTCATGATTGTTGGAAAAACCACCTTATTGTGGTCACTCCAAGTGCGAATTAGTTGTGACACCATTAAGGTTTGGCCTAATTGCAGTGTCATTGATGATGTTTTAGTCCTACATTGACAAGAGATATGGTTTAAATATTATAAAGCTAGGACAGTCTTCACCTAACAAGCAAGTTTTGAGGGGTTGGTTTAAACCTTAAGTACAAATTCCGAGACTGATGATAATTTTACAAATTAGATCTATTTTCTGAATAGTAAATCAAAACAAATCATCAATTATAATATTGATGATCAGTCATTTAAAGTATATAAATATATATTGTTATATAGTATAAACAATAAATTAAGCACAGAGATAAATTATTTCCTCACTTTCTACACATTAATTATTAGAATTCTCCATGCTCATCTCACTAACCTCTAAAAGACAACCTAGCAAGAAAGTGCCCTACTTTCATTCAGCTGTATCTTCTGTTATCCTCTCTTCTACCACAGTCCATCTAAGTTTCAAAAATCCAAGGTGTGCTTCACCTACTTTCCCCCAGCCTCATCATTCTTGCCACTGTTGACAGATCAAATCCTACTACCAGAAGGTCTTTGTCACTGTAATATCCCCACAGACCCTCAAGCCCTGATTGTTGATTTGTTGGGTTAAGTTGGTCCATCTGGAAAGCAAGTGAAGACACATCTGAGATCTAAGTCCCCAGAACCCTCCACTGACAAGATTTTGCCCACATCCAACCATCACCTTGGTTTATCCCCACAAAGATACTGTTGACCCACGAACCAATATTTGTATGACCAAAATGAGGGAAGAATTGAGATTCAAGCAATTCTGCCATTATTAAATCAATTTAACATGCAATTCCCACAAGATACTCCATATAATTCATATCAATTGAGTGAAGATTAGAAGCAAATCAATGAATCAATTTGCAACTCATACAATTCCAATGTTAAGGGTAGCCAAGAAAAAGTTGTGTAAACACCAACATACCAGAAATACTATGTTATATAACAAGAAGATAGTTGAACCTGTATACTCCCGATCAGTCACTATTGTCTACTTTACTCCTCTTCTCATTCTTAATATAATTCCCTCACCTTCTTTAAGCTCTCCCCCCAATCCCAAAAGGGAAGATATTGTCATGTTTTGCATTCTGCCTTTTTCTGTTTGAATGTATCAATTACATGACTTCAAAATAAATAACACATGTGATTCAATTATCAAGAAAGGAGACACAAGTTATGAAGTTAAAAAAGGAAAACATACATATATTATCATCTAATCCAAATATAACAAAGAATGCTAGACTTTGTTTGGTAAACTCTAAAAGTCAGGCCTAAAGCAACCGACTTCATGTTCAGTGGGAAAGATATATATAGGCAAAAGTGGGAAGGATAATATTTACAAATTCCACTGAACATTGTCAACCATTTCTGAAGCATACGTGACTTATATATGAAGTTAGAGTAACAAAATAGAAAATTCCAATCAATGCATAAACAACTAATGTCACTGCCACAGAGACCAGAAAAATGATTATTGCCAAAACAATTCTTCAAAAAAATAAAAGTTACTCACCTCTTGGAACACGACCTTACCCCCAGCCTGTAGTGTCTGATCATTTGGTTCAGGCTTAGGAGCAGCTAACGGACTAGAGGCATCATCTTCCTCATCACAAAGCTGCAATAGCCGACAGATATCGGTGGAGAATGACCCAAGACTGCCACCCTATATTAATCCATAAACACAACAGTTCACAATCACAACTTTGCCACAAAAACTGTCATTCAAGTTCGCACATGTCCATCACAATTGGAAAAGTACAGGTTAGAAACAAGCAACCATGATAGATATCTCAATTTTAAATCTAAAACAAAGTTCACTAGTTACAACTACCACGTTACAGCCATGAAAATTATCTTACTTGCTGCAACGAAGACGCAGGCGACGGCTCATTGAGCTCGGCCTTCCACTCGCGAAGCATTTGATGAACTTGCTCCTCAAGCACTGCAGCATCAACCGTGCGACTCTCCTTTCTAGCAAACTGCAGATCGAGGAACATAACCTGCAGGTCATCCACACGGTTCTTCGCCTTGTCCTTAAAGAGCCTGTGCGATGCAGACTTGCAGCTGTTCTTGGGAACCTTCTTCATTGCCAAACCTGATGTTCTGCCAACAAAACCCTACACTCACCAATATCACAAACCTGATGTTCTGCCAACAAAACAGTCCATCACAATATATATATATATATATATATATATATATATATATATATATATATACACACACACACACACACACAGAGAGGAAACCCCACAAAAATGAACACAACTTGCAGACAAGTTATCATGATCAGAAGCATATTCCAGCCTCACAACCTAAAGACCATATATTCTAACACAAAGAATCTAACAACCCTACCGGAGGATTGGGTCAAATTCAAATTGCATTAAAAAATTCTCCCCATTTTCGAAAAATTAACCCACCGCCCTCCTCCAATAAAACATGTGGGCACACAAACATTCACTATTGAAAAATAAACAAACCAAAACATAGATCCAAACAATCAAATTATTAAAATCCATCATAGCAAGAAATAAACCCAAAACCTCAAAAAAACAAGAACAAATTAACCATGCAAATAAACCCCAATTTCGATGAAAAGCAGTTCGAGCAACCACCGAAGCAGAACCGACCAAAGTCAATATTCAGTAAAAGATCAAAAACCCAAAACGTGAATTGAATGAAAAAATGGGACAGCAAGAGGAACAGCAAAGAAGTGGTGTTGATCAATTGAAAGGTAATTTTTGCAGGGAGGAACTGTGGTTACCTCAGTTTCCGCGATAATCGCAATAAAAAGAAAAAATATAAGATACTAGTAGTTTTCAGCTGAAAAAACAAAGAGATCAGCTTCGTCACACTGTCTCGTCAAAAAATGGAGAAGGTGAGGAAACTGATAATATAAGGGAATGGAAATGAGAGAAAGAGAGAGAAAAGTTTAAAGGAAATATGCTTTTGAGTTTGTGACTCTGGCTCCCTCCTTTGCTCACTCCCGAGACAATCAATGAGCCAAATGTTACAAACAGTGAAGAATATGAATATGCGTTTCTCGAAAAAATAATTGTAGAAATACTCTTTGGTTAAGAAGAATAAAGTAACTAATAATTTGTATTCTTCATTTACACCTTAGTATATGGCTCTTATAAAATGTTTAACACAGTATATTAAAATTATTTATTTTAAGAGTTTTTAACTGACAAGTTATAAGTTTTTTTAGTTAATTTGTAATTTTTATATTAATATTCTTTATATTTTTATTACTTATCTATTATCTTTAATTTATTTTCAGTTATTATTATCTATTTTTATTTTTCTAAAGATCAAATTATTTTATAAATATATAAGTACAAATATTAAATATTTATTTCAACTGTACTATTTTTTAATGTTTATTGTGTTTTTATTTAGTTCAAATTAAAAAAATATATATTACAAAATAGTTAATGTTTTATTTCATAATGTTTATAAAAAATAGGTTAAATTATACTTTTGGTCTCTATTTTCGTAACAAAATATCAATTTGGTCCTTCTATTTTTTTATCTCAATTTGATCCCTGTTTTGGGAAATTTGATGCAATCAAATCTTTTCCGTTAGCATAGTAATGGTGTTAAATGTGATGTCACGTGTTCTTGGATTTTATTTATTTCTTTCTTTCTTTCTTTCTTTTTTTTTTGAATTTTTTTTTAAAAAAAAATAAATTTTATCACGTGTCAAGCTGACATCGTGCCACGTGGCAATGACAGTGTCACGTGTTACTATTATGTCAGATGTCATTTTCTCATTCTCAATTTGGTCATAATATTTTAATTTTTGTTTCAATTTAGTCCAATTTTTTGTAAAAATGTGCAATTTTGTCCCCTCCAAATTGAAACAAAAATTAACTTTTTTATAAATGTTATAAAAATAATTTTATTAAATTTAATATTTTTATTAAATTTGATATTTTTATTCAAATTGATATTTTTATTATATATTTTTAACAAAACTAAGTTTATTTAAATTTGTTTCGCATTCAACTTTACTTAAAATTGTTTTTAAATTTTAAATTTATTTGTTTTTTATTGTTACATAAACTAGTTAATTTTTTTTAACATTTATATATTTGTTATTTGCACACTAACTCAAATATTTGTATAGAAATTATTGAATTTTACACATTTTAAAAATATACAATTATTTAAAATATAAATTCAAATAAAAAACATTATCAAAGTATGATGGAATAAAATATCAATATAATTTATGATTTTTTTTGTTATTAGCATTATTTTCTATTAACAACTTTAAAACAATTTTAAATAAAGCTCAACGTAAAATATAAATTTAAATAAACTTAATCTTATTAAAAATATTTACTTGAAATATTAATTTTGATAGAAATATTTGTGTATATTTATATAGAAATTAAATTTGGTTTCAATTTGGAGAGGGACAAAATTGCTCAATTTTTACAAACAATTGGGATTAAATTGAGACAAAAATTAAAATACTGAAACCAAATTGAGACTAAGGAAATTACATATAGCATAACAGTGACACGTGATACTATCATTGTTACATCACACTATCACTGTTACGTGGCACGATGTCAGTTTGACAAGTGACAAATTTTTAATTGTTTTTTTAATTTTAAAAAAAATTCAAAAAATCCAGGAACTGACATTTGACACCTCATTTAACGTTACTATACCAGAAAAGATTTGATTGCATCAAATTTTCAAAAATAGGGGCTAAATTAAAATATAAAAAAAATAGAGGGACCAAATTGATATTTTGTTACGAAAATAGAGACCAAAGATATAATTTAACCTAAAAACTATAAACAAACAAAATTAAAAAAATGTAATAATATTTTAACTAAAAAATAAATAAAAGTAATCAAAGTAAATCAAAGTACTAAAAACTGTAATAAGATTTTAATTTAAAATATAAAAAACTATAACAAAAATTATATAATTATCTTAGTTTATCTCATCTTACCCTTACTGATTACTTTATAAATTAAAAAAAATATATATTAAAATTAAAATAATTGATACTTCATTTCGTTTGTGAAAATTGTAAATAATAAAATTATAAAAAAAAAAATTAAAATAACAGTAGTTTAAATTGAAAAATAAACATAAATTATGAAAAGTATTGAAAATTAAATTTAATTAATATTCATTATATTAATTAGTTTAAAAAATGACTTGATAAAAAATATAATTCTCTTAAAAAATAAATAAAAACACAACAAAATTTAATAAAAAAATTTAAAAACAATAGCAACTCAATAATAGTAAATAATTGCTAGAAAATTAAATCAAGCACACAGTTATAGATAGATAATTAATTATGTAATGTAAAATCTTTCATATATGAAAAGATTATCCGGGAGTATTTCAATAGAAGTGGATGATCATACTAGTACAAAACACTTTTATCCCTATATATACTATATTTATACAACTACTAAACATCACATGGCAGCCTTAATGTTGCTCCTCTACTCCGTGCATTATCCTCTTCTCTTGTGAAATACATGGTTCTAACATGTAAATACCAATCCCTTAACAAAACACACTAGGTTAAAGTGTGTGAGATTGATCGAGAGTTTGGTTAGCATTAGAGTATAGTTGCTACAGTGAAATTAGGATGCAGTGAATCAAAGAGGATCTAACCATTGTGTATGTTGACTTGGACATAAGTAGAATATGTCAGTTAAGCATATATGTTTTTTGGGTCTTACATTCTTTCCAACTTGAAAATTTTCGTCCTCGAAAATTGTACTTACTAGGAAATATATATATGGATACGACTTTATCATGTTGTCTTCCAATTCCCAAGTTGTTTCTTGTGTATTTTCATCCTAAAGCACATTCACCATATAAATCTCTTTTTCTTGAAGTTTTTTGACTTGGACATCTAACACTCATACCAACCTAACATCCAAAGATAAGTCTTCTCTGATATGAACCTCATCTTCTTCTAGCACATGTGTATGATTAGAAACATACTTCCTCAATTACGATACATGAAACACATTATAAAGGTTTGCCAACTAAGTTGGTAACGTAATCTCGTACGCTACCGAACCCATTCTCCTAGAATCTGATACGATCCAAGAAACTTCGGTGTTAACTTCTTCGATCTGATAGCTCTTCTAACACCAATTGTCGGAGTTACCCGAATGATGGAGGCATGGCTAAGGCCGTCATAGGGATTTCAGAGCAGTTGATGGAATCATGGTCAGGACCTTCAAAGAGATCTCGAATTAGCTTTGGATCATAGAATAGGAACTCCTTTTGTAATTTTGTAATGTTTATGTTTGGGCTTTATAGAACCATTAGTCGTCTTGGGATTTTTGGTGATTTAGTCCACAATATATAAGCCCTTGTTTTAGCCCACTTTTGGTGTAGGAACAAATCTTAGGTCAACTCTAGGTGTTGACTTTTGTTGATCCAAGTTTGACAAAAACACTTCACTACTCGGCCCTACCCTACACAAATTCCTACTCTACTAAAGATGCTCCAAAATAGATAGAGAGAAAGAGTTTTGCTTCACCTTGCATAGATGACTCTAGCTCTTCCTCTTCAAAAGGATTTGCCCTCAAATGTTCAAGTTTTCTTGTGAAGATCGTTCTTCATCTTAGAGATGTTTGGCTTTCTTACCCCCAGGTCAAATACCCTTCTACAAGAAACAAGAGACAAAGTAAGTGTGACTCGAATAATCATCCAAAGCATGTAGCTCCCAAGGATCATACACCTTTGATAAAATGAATGATCAATGCATTGGAGTTGGGGAACATTTCTTTTTAAGCTCTTGTTTGGCTTGTGTTGAATCCATGTGTTTTTAGAGTGACTTCCCTTCTCAACACAAGGTCCTATTTGGTCTTGTCTTTCCATTCTCTTAAGGAAGATGGAAAGAAGACCTGTTTTTAATCTTCACATAAGCCTTTGGCCTTTAACATGAGTTCTCTTTTGTTGGGGGACTCATTGGACTTGTGTGTACTACTTTGACACTTAAAACATTTGATCTCACTTTTGTGTGTGTAAGTGTCATGACTTTTCTTTTTATCTTTTTCTTGTTTTATCTTCTTTCTCATTTGCACTTGGTCCTCTTCCACTTGAGAAGGTGTGAGAGGATGAAGTGTAAATTTTCTCTCCTTGTGAGTGATGGTTATTTCATTGGTATGGCCATTGTGAATGGATTTCATGTCAAATAATGAAGGTCTTCCCAACAAAATATGACAAGCTTTCATAAGGACTATGTCACAAAGCATAACATCTTCATAATGCTCTATGGAGAACTTGACTTCCACTTGTTGATTAACTACCATGTCCTCATCATCATTAATCCATTAAAGTTTGTAAGGTTGCGGAAGGGGCAAGATAGTTAATGCTAACTTTTCAACCAATCTAGTGATACAACAATTACAACATGAACCACATTCATTATAAGAGAACATGCATTTTCTAAAATTTTACATCTTCTGTGAAAGATGTTCTCTTTTTGGGTTAGATCTTGGGGACTAGGTTGATTGTGGAGAGTTCTTCTTATCATACAAGTTTTCCCATTGCAAGGGTAGTCATCCTCAACTTTAGGTGTGTTAATCTCTTCACTTTAACTATCACTATCCTCATTTTGGCTACTATATACATCAACAACCCTTAAGATTATGGTCCTTTTGGTGGGGTATTATGATGTAATGTGACCTCTACCAAGACACTTGAAACACTTAATGTCACTAGTGCGAGTGTGTAATGATGTTCCTTCCCTTGGCTTCTCTTTTTCCTTCTCTTCTCTTTTTTCTTTTCATAGGTTTCTAGAGGGTTTTTCTTCTACCACTTTCTTACCTTCCCTCTTGTAGTCCTTCTTGGTAATAGGGCTAGAGTGGATAGTTTTAAAACCTTTTCTCAAGAGTTGTTGCTATACTTTTATGCACATTTGTACCAAAACATTCAAATATTGGTAGGGTAACAATTCCACTTTATCTCTAATCTCAAGAATGAGAACTCTAATAAACCTAAAAATGGTGGTTTGTTCTGCCTCTTTATTATCGCCCTCATCATGAAAAGTTCCATCTTTTGTCTATACTCCTTTACACTCATGGTTCTTTATTGGAATCGTTGGAGTTTTTCCATAAGCTTCCTATGATAATATGAAGGTACGTGCCTTCTTCTCATGGCAGTTCTCAATTAATATTAGACTTAAGGGGAATTGGAGAGTCTTCTTTCTCTCACTAGGGAAGTCCACCTATATATGGAATTCCCTTGGGCTTAAGGTTGCTAGGGAGACCTTTCTTTCCTTGCTCACTTTATGACACTCAAAAAGTTGTTCTACTTTCATTTCCCAATCTAGGCACGCCTCTACATCTTATTTCCCATGGAAATGAGGAAAGTCCACTTTAATCTCTCTTTCACGTCCCCTTCTGTTCACTCTTGGTGGAGGAGATCGATAATATTGATTGACAATTCTACTATCCTCCTCATAGTATGTGAGTTGGGTAGAAGTTATGGAGCTTCTCCTTGATTGGCTCCTAATTCTCAACCTCTCTTGAATATTTTCCTCTCTTTGCCCTAGTATTCTTAGCGTTTCCTCTAGGATGGCAAGATGAGCATCCCTTTTAGTTTTCTCCTTTTCTTCTAGGATTGCTACTTGCTTCCTCCAAAGTTTAAGTAATTTTAATTCTTGGGCCAAATGATTTAAACTTGGTTGGGCCTCTTCACTAGAATCACTCCCAATTCAGTAGGATGAAGCTTGAGACATGGTTAAGGTTGTAAAAAAAAAATAATGCACATACAAACTTGTATTTCAAAAAGAAATTCCTTAAGAGACTTAAGGAAGTAAAAGGATCTCAAGTCCACTTCTAGGAAAGGGGGGAGAATCACTAAGAATTACTTAATATCCACACCTTTCCTAGCCAAAGTTTCTTTTGCACAAAAATTCTTAAACGAAATTAGGTTTTATACACGAATAGACACACACTAAACTATAAGCAATAAAGAAAGTAAATTAAGAAAGCAATTAAACTAGCTATATGACCTAATGATGGAGTTAGAAGGAACTTGGAACCTTCAAAACCTCACCATCTAAAAAGTTTTTAATATGGTATAAGAGGTTAAGGTTAGGATATGGGATTTAGCACCAAAGACTCCCTCAAGACACCTAACTTGGCCGTGAGATTCAAGTCTTAAAGCAAAAAAAAATTTACAACTCAAAAATTGTTATCATATCAAAATGGTGCTTGTTCCTATCCAAGGTGTTTCACACCTTCTCTTCTTATCTCCTCCTTAAGGCCTTAAGGTCCAAATGGGTCTCCAATCCCCCGAGATGCAATCTCTAGGTTCAGTTTTCCTCTAACTATATTTATCTCCTCATCAAGGCCTTAAGGTCCAAATGGGTCTCCAATCCCCCGAGATGCAATCTCTAGGTTCAGTTTTCCTCTAAGGAAAGATCCTATGCTAAAAACCAACAAAAAATGAGAGTTAGATTCTAAAGAGAAGGCAAATAAAGGCCAAAATGAACAAAAACTCATCAAAAGGAATTTTGGTAAGACAAAATTGAAGATTATTATGAATACAAGCAAGAAAATAAAAGCTAAGAACAAAGGTTAAGCCCTAAAAAAGATACACCTAAAGAAAGACACTAGAATGGATGCACAAAAGCAAAAATAACTAAAGTAGAAAAAATGTGCTTCTTGTTTTCATAAGCAATGAGCTAACTATACACTATGGACAACTTTGCTTTTGCTGCTTTGCTTTGGCAAGGTAGATACGTACTCAACCTAAGATCTTGTAGAGGGTTGATGATTAGTCGACCTCAAAAGTGCACCACCCCCTAGTTTCTTATAAGTTATTCAACTGAAGGCTTAGGATTGATCTTGTTTTGAAGGGGTGGATAAGTACCCAGCCTAAGGTCCTGCCGAAGGTTGGGGACTAGTCTGCCTTATCTAGTACAATCTTATTTAATTATAGGTTTAATTACTCTTTTGGTCCATATTTTTATCCAAAAATGTCAAATTTGCCCTTCAGTTTTCTTAAGTTTTAATTTGGTCCTTATTTTCAAAAAAAATGATTCAATTTGGTCCTTTTTGTTAAATTTCTTGAAACGAATCAATGATTTTTTATAAAAATTGGTACCATAATTACCCTCAACTCAGATGAGACCTACTCTTTCTATATGTTATTTACCATGCCTAGGGTGTTTGCCATCAAATACTATAAACACATCTCAAAATAATAATTTATGTTTTTGTTTCTAGTTAATCTTCTAAATTATTAATAAATAATTGTATAACTCTTGTTAGATATGGTTAAGATATCATTAGATATTGTTAGTTATAATATTATGTGTTAGTTTTAAATGTAATGTTCTTAGGCCCATCTCTTTCTTTGTATTTTACCAATATATATAAATGTCTAACCCTATGTGCTCAATAAACATTAGGGATTCATTATAGGTCTCTTTCGATTTTATTTTAACATAGTATCAGAGTCATGAGTTGGAGTCTATTTTATCAAAGTCTTTTGTTTGTTTGGTCTATTGTTTGACCTGTTATTAAATCACCAATTAATGTACAATCCTATGCTCGAAATGCATATGCCTTGACATGAGTGGAGTGTGTTAGAAGTATCACATCAACTAAAGATAAGATCAGTTTAGAGTATATAAATGGGTGCAAACATCACCTCGCAAGACAATTTTGTAAGGTTGAATTAAGCTTAAAATTCATTTCTTTCTTAACAAATCTAAAAGAAAAAAGTAGAGACCATTTTGAAAATTTTAAATAATTTTAACATATACTAATAGTTTAATGTGTGTGTTATATTTGAAAAGTGATCATATAAAATTAAATAAATAAATATATACTTTAAAAAAAGAAATACTTATATAATTTATCAATAAATTATATTTTATTGCTAATTAATTTATGATTATATTTAATTTTTGTTATTGCATTCAAATATTAGCTTGTTTATATGGTGTACCACACCTAGCCAACTCAACCAAATAATAATAATAAACGATCACCACATCTACACGGAAAATAATTCAGGTAGCTGGCCCAGGCTGACCTAAGCCTAACCAGCCTAAACTGATAACCCAAGCCGCTAAAGGAACAACCAGCCTAAGACGACATGCGAACAATGGCGGCATAAGCCGCTAAAGAGGTAATCGGACTACACCGACCACTCTAAGAGGCTTGACGAAACCAAAACACTCCTAAAAATCAATAAGCCCACAATAATCAGGACTAAGGGCCTGGACTAGGGCCCAGGCTCACCTATGGCCCAAACCAGGGCCCAGCCCGTGGAATGGTCAAACACAATTAATAATCTATAAATATACTTGGACCCCACGAATTAAAGGTACGCATTCATTACTTCCTTAATCACCTAATTTGACTTTCTGAGAGCTTTCACTGACTTAAGCTTCAGAGTCCCTTCTGTAGGTAACCCCTCCCGGGTCCAAGCAGACATATGCCAACCAGGAAGAGGCCTACTGAGGAGATGGCGGACTATATGGGTAAGGTGACACTTGTGCCTAATTTATCTTATTTGTTCTCTGCAGGAACAATTGGCACCCACCGTGGGGCACAAGATAGTACCTTATCAGCCGCTTTCTCCGAAGATAGTTTCTACCCGCAATAGAGCATAAGTTAACAAGCAAGTTGAAGCTGGCCCTTAGGACTTGCTAATATCACTCTGGATCTGGCCGCCATCCTAGACGGTCAAGCCAAGATGCAACAGGAATTGGCTGACTTGAAGAAGTGCAGCGTTGATGAGATAGAAGCACTGCGACAAGAAAATTTTCGCCTAAGGCGAAAGATCGAAGCCGATCCCACTCAAAAGGGAAAGGCCAAGGAAACATCTGAAGCTGCAGGGTCCCCAGCTTTCCAGCCTACTAAAGAGGAAAGCGAGTACAATCCTACCCCACACACCTTCACCACCACCCAACAAACTCCCATCCTCTCAGCCCATCCTACTCACTTTCACTCCACCCTCCCGGGACATACTGCGGCCGCCACCCCCGCCGTCACCCTCCTCACCACTCATGTCCCCTACAACATGCCCACCACCCTACATACTACTCATATCCCACCCTACAACCCTCACAACCTCCCTACTACCCACATCCCTCCTCACCACTTCACCTCCACTTTTCCCACCCTCGTCCACCATCCCATACCTCCTCACCCACTTCCATCCCACCAACCCAGACGTCGTCACCCTTTCACCGACTTCATCGCCAACACCCCCCTCTCCACCCAGTGGGAACCCTTCACACTAGAGCGTTACACTGGTGAAACCGACCCCGAGGAACACCTCAAAGTCTACATCACCCACGTCGCCCTCTACACTTCCCATGACGCAGTCTTCTGCAAAGTCTTTCCTACCACCCTCAAAGGCCCCATCCTCGAATGGTCCAAGACCCTCCCACCATACTCTATCAACAGCTTCGACACCCTCTCACACATGTTTACCACTCACTTCGCTAACAGCCGCCCGCACTAAACTACTACAATATCACTCCTCGACGTCAGGCAAGAATAAGGCGAGACGCTCCAAGCATTTATCGATCGCTTCAGCAAGGCTGCCCTTCGCACCTCACACCTCAATCAAGAGATGATACTCTAGTGCATGGCCCTCACCCTTCAACCTGACCCTTTCACCAACAACGTCTACCTCCACCCACCCACCTCTATGCACGAGTTGAAGCGGCGTGCCGCCGAATACGTCCGTATGGAGGAAATGCAAACCCTCCATACAAAATTTTGCAATGTTTGCGCACCCACTACCGCCAACCCCACCCCACAACACCCTCCCCCCGTCCTGATCCGAGACCCCGAGACCACGAGAACCCCGACAACCCCGCTTCACCAGATACGCTCCCCTAAATGTTCCCAGATCTCGCTTCCTTGATGAGGCTTTACAGGCCGACCTCATCCTACCACCACGCAAGACAACCACTCCCCCCAACGCTAGACATGACTAAATACTGCCGTTATCACCGCAACCACGACCATACTACAGAGGACTACAAAGCACTCCAGGATAAAATCGAAGAACTGGTGCGTGCTGGCCACTTTCGCCACTTTGTCCGCAGAGACGATCACTCTTCTTGATCCCATCATCCTCCTCGTCCTGACTACCGACGCCCTCCCTGTGACTCTCACCACAATAAACGCCCACACCAACCCACAAACCATGACCCCCAACCGTCTCGCATCGAGGTCACCCCTGCCGACCCTCCCCTACGCGGCACTATCAACACCATCTCCGGTGGTTTCGCTAGTGGAGGCTCTACCTCTTTCGCCATGAAGCGAGACCTCCGCCATATCCAATCCATCAACCACATTACCCATTCCCATCACAGATGCTGCATGCCTCCCATAACCTTCACGGACGACGACTTCCACAGCCTCGATCACCAGCAAGACGACCCTATGGTCATCACCATCGAAATAGAAAATTATGCAGTAAAAAAATTCCTCGTCGACCAAGGCAGCTCTGTTGACATCCTTTACTGGGCAACATACCAGAAACTTCAACTCCCAAACACCGCTATGGTCCCATATGATGAACCAATTTATGGCTTTTATGGGGAAAAAGTTTCCACCCGCGGCTACATTGACCTCCATACCGTCTTCCGTGACGGAGCCCAAACCACGACCATTCCTATTCGCTTCCTCATCGTCGATGCGCCTACATCCTATAATGTCCTCTTAGGCCGCCTTTCACTCAACACCCTCGGCGCTGTTGTCTCCACACCTCATCTGGCCATGAAGTTCCCCTCCCCATCGGGCGACATCCTTACCATCCATGGCGATCAACGCCTTGCACGCGAATGCTACATGGCCAGCCTATGCCCACAGATCCCCATCCTATAAACTAATCACATGGAGCGACCACCCGACTCTGAGATCGCTCTATCTAGTGATGACCTAGACCCTAGAGTAGGAAAGGGATGTCCGCCTTGAACCTGTTGAAGAAACCACTCCCCTGGAGCTCCCTAATGGCCGCACCATCAAACTCGGTACTAGGCTTAAATCTGAACAGTGCGACATCATAACACCCACCATTTTCCACAACTCGGACCTTTTTGCTTGGTCAGCTGCTGACTTACCTGGAGTTGACCCTCAAGTGGCATCCCATAAGTTATCCATTTACAAGGAGGCCCGGTATGTCTCCTAGAAAAAACACAAACTTGGCGAGGAGCGACGCCTAGCGGCCAAGGCCGAGGCCAATAAATTGTTGAGTGCGGGGTTTATCGAAGAAGCCCACTATACCACTTGGCTCTCTAACGTGGTCCTGGTCAAGAAAGCCAATGGCAAGTTGCGGATGTGTGTTGATTATACCGATCTTAACAAAGCCTGTCCCAGAGATGCCTACCGACAACCCAATATTGACCGACTCGTCGACGGCACCGCTGGTAACAAGGTCCTCAGTTTTCTTGACGCATACTCTAGATACAACCAAATTCCCATGGCCGCATCCGACATGAACAAAACCGCTTTCATTACAGATGACACCAATTACTTCTACAAAGTCATGTCGTTCGGTCTTAAAAACGCAGGAGCAACCTACCAACGACTGATGGATAAGGTCTTCAGCCACTTGATGGGCAAATGTGTCGAACTGTACGTTGACAACATGGTTGTGAAATCCCCCAGCCATCACCAACATGCTCAGGACTTATCAGTAGTCTTCTCTGCGTTAAGGCAATACAACCTCTGCCTCAATCTCGATAAATGCGTTTTCGGCGTCGACCATGGCAAGTTCCTTGGATTCATGCTGACCCAGCGCGACATAGAGGCTAACCCTGAAAAGTGTAATGCGATCATTAAGATGCGAAGCCCAACCAGCATCAAAGAAGTACAACACCTCATAGGCCGCCTCACAACCATTTCCTATTTCCTTTCCAAACTAGCCGAACAAACCCAATCCATCATACAGCTGCTAAAAAAATCTGCCAAGTTCACGTGGAACGATTATTATGAACAAATTTTCCAAAAGCTAAAAGCCACCCTCAACTCACCACCTATCCTTCATAAGCAGAATACTCATCAACCCCTATTGGTCTATATCACCGCCACAGTTCACACCGTCAGCGTCGCACTGGTTCAAGATATAGGCGGCACCCAGCACCCTGTTTACTTCGTTAGCAGAACCCTACAAGACCCCGAAACCAGATACCAGATGGTGGAAAAATTGGCCCTATCCCTGGTACATGCAGCCCGTCGCTTATGCCCATACTTCCAAAATCACAACATCATCGTCAAAACCGATTACCCAATACAGAAGATATTGCAGAAACCAGACCTTGCAGGACGAATGTCGTCCTGGGCCGTTGAGTTGTTTGAGTTCAACATCCGTTACGAAATACACGGGCCCATCAAAGCTCAATGCCTCCTGGACTTTGTCAACAATCTCCAACAAACACCCGCTGAGGACCAATGGACGCTTTATGTTGATGGTTCTTCAAATCCAAAGGGGACAGGTGACGACATTGTGTTAGAATGCCCTAACGATATCCTCATCGAAAAATCCCTCCACTTCGCCTTTAGGACATCCAACAACCAAGCCGAATACAAAGCCATCCTTGTTGGCTTATCCCTGGCCCGCGAGGTTGGTGTCAAGTCGTTAACATGCAAAACCAATTCCAAGCTTACTGTAGGACATCTAAACGACGAGTTCTAGATCAAAGACCCCACCCTTCTACAATATTACCATTTGGTCCGAACAGTCGTCCAGTCCGCCTTCGACCAAGTCCGCATCCAACACATTCCTAGATCTGAAAACATCAGAGCCGACATATTATCCAAACTAGCCAGCACCAAGTTAAAAAGTCGTCACCGATCACTATTACAACAAACGTTGTCCGCTCCTTCCATCATGAATACTTGCCATAACCTAACCCAACACCAAGCCGACAACTGGACCACTCCTTACATCCAATACCTCCAAACTGGTAACCCCCCACCCAACATTGACAGAACTTGGATAACTAAAGCCGCCAGGTATACGATGATAGGTGATGACCTGTACAAACGCGGATACGACCAACCATTTCTCAAGTGCGTCACTGCAGAACAAGCCAGGTACATCATTAAAGAATTACACGAAGGCATATGCGACTATCATTCCGGCGCACGCACCATGACTACCAGAATCCTTCGCGTCAGTTACTTTTGGTCGACTGTAGAAGCAGATTGCCAAGACTTCGTCAAAAAATGCAAACCCTGCCAGAAACATGGCAATCTCATTCACCAGAAACAAGAACAACTTCATTTTATACTATCCCCATGGCCTTTCGCAAAGTGGGGAATGAACATCCTTGACCCCTTCTCCCCCGGCAAAGGCCAAGTAAAATTCTTGATAATAGCCGTCGATTACATTACCAAATGGATAGAGGCCAAACCAGTAGCCACCATTACAGCCCAGCAAGTCTAGCATTTTGTTTTGAAGGATATTATATGCCGATATGGTGTCTCACATACCATCATCATCGACAATGGCCGACAGTTTATAGATAAAGAACTCGCTAAATTCTGCACCGGTCTAGGCATCAAACACATAACCAGCTCTATTGAACACCCACAGACCAACGGGTAGGCCGAGGCGACAAATAAGGTCTTACTAGTGGAGCTACGCAAGCGGTTGGACAACGCCAAAGGTCGATGGCCAGAAGAACTAGTAGAAGTGATATAGGCCTACAGGTGCACCCCTCAATCAGCAACAAATGAGTCTCCATTCAGCCTAGTATACGGCGCATACGCCATGATATCTGTTGAAATTGGCGAACCATCCCTGCACCGGGAACTATATGACTCAGCCCAAAATCATCAAAACATGACCACCCACCTGGACCTCCTGCCCGAGCTAAGAGAAAAAGTTCAAATACGCAACTTAGATGCCAAACAAAGAGCGGCCCGAAAGTATAGCATGAACCTATGCCCGAGATCGTTCGCAAAAGGAGACTTAGTTTGGAGAATAGCCAGCAGTGCAAGAAAGAAGAATGGCAAGTTCTCCGCGAATTGGGACGGTCCGTACCGGATACGTGAAGACGCTGAGGGAGGGGCATATCGGCTTGAGTAGTTATCTGGGGAAGAAATACCTAACACATGGAATGTGTAACATCCCTAAGGAATATTACTAATATTTAATATATAAAATAAGAAATAAAATAATTGCATAATTTATTGAATACCATTTTCCAAAAACACGGGAAATTTTAAACTTTAATACAATGTAATAAAACAAGAGTCCATAATTATAAAACTGGAGTAATATTCAAATGGCTCCCAAAAGGATTACAAAACTATCTCAAAACCAAAAAAAATAAATATATACAAAATCTCATGTTATCCCTCGCTCCGAGTCTATGCATCTCCTGTCCACCTGTCACATCATTTGTTCCCGGATAACGAGTTATCCAATCATCGCCACACACACAGAGAAAGGGTGAGCTATGCACAATATATAAAACAGATACGTGAAATAAATATGTCACCCATCCCAAAATAACATAACTAAAATTTCATGGTTTTCAAATTACCCAACCATGACCTCATAGTCCTTCATGAGTCATATACATGAACTAGGTCTTGGGACTTCATTGTGCTCCCACGAAACTAACTCATTAGTGGTCCAACCCTATGAGCCTATCCCGCTCATAGTCCTGCCCTACAGACTTCTCGTCTGTAGTAAATCATCCAAGCCTCAAAACTTGGACCCTGGCACGTACGCAATCACCATACTATGGACTCCTCGCCCAATAGTAGTCGACGGGAACATAACATTTCCTTGTCCATCGTGCGCTCGACACATGTAATCACCATACCAAGGACTCCTCGCCCATTAGTAGCCGATGGGAACTCAACCAGTTCCATGCCCATCATGTGTCCAACCATCAAGCACATCCCAACCCCTATTGGACTTAGTCCTTCAAGCCCAAACACACACCACATGCATATACTTCCTACACTTAGGTAAAGTAGCCAAATCACACACACAAGCACACACAAACATGGATAATTCGCATAAACTCGCTTAAGCTAGGGACTCTCGCCCAAGCTAAGCCCTCGGCCTTGTTTAGGCTAATTCACCTCGCCTGAGCGAGCTTAAAACAACAACATTATCACGTTATCTCTCTTAGGCGAGATCCTTTCGCCTGGGCGAGCTATACCTTCGCTCAAATTAACCCACACCTCGTCTGAACGAGGATTCAAGCAACCCACTTCAATTCACATCGAGACCTCACTTAGGCGAGCCATTCTCACCTAAGCGAGCATGCCCTTCGTTCAGAACTCCAAAACCCTCTCGCTTGGGCGAGATGTTGCGCTCAAAACTCCCAGGTCTCCTCGCGACCTCGCTTAGGCGAGTGCTTCTTGCCTGAGCGAGAGACCATGTCGCTCAACCTTTTTCCTAGTCGCCTAGGCGAGAACCACGAACCATAACTCAAAGTGAGACTCTGCAACTCTCGCTTAGGCGAGGTGAACCCGCTTGGGCGAGACTTGCAGGGTTTCAAGTCTGTTCACGCACATAGTTCGCCAAAAACAATACCAAAACAACAACCAATCATCACCAGCACGATGTAATGGCAAAAATATATCAAAATCACGATTTATATCCAAATTAAACTACCAAGGCACACTGTTTAAGCGTTCACAACCATTCCATACCCAAAAACCCTCATTCCCAAAACATATAATGCATAAAAGGTTTTGCAACCTATAACCATCCAACCCATTCATTATTTTGATTATACATACACGAATTCACCACAATCATATTCCAATCGAGAAGGCAATGACACAAAACCATAATTCACATCATGAAATTAACATACTCAAAATACAGCTCCCCTAACCTGAAATTAGGGATCAAAGTTGAGGAAGACAGGACCCTTGATTCACAATTCCCTTCTTGCTTCAACCCTTGCACACCCAAAACTCAACTCACACTCTCAATCTCGTGCTCCTCTTTATACCAGTTCACCACACTGCAAAAACCCTTCCCTTTACCTAAAAGTTGGATTTTATAGGTGTCTTTAAGATGGTTTTTAAAACTAAACGAAATTGGGCCTTTTTAGTTTGTTTAATTCTCATTTAGGGGTCATTATAGGATGCTTTCCATCCCCTCTTAGCTTCCCCTTCTAGGTTTTCTTTTGCCCACTCATATTCCCTAAAAAACTACACTTTAAAAAAATAAAGTTCCAATTTCATTCCCAACCAAGTTTGGACCCATGACCATTTAGTCACCATTCAAGTGCATAACCAATTCATGTTAGTGATACACTTCAATCATGATAAGCTTACAATACCAATTCCATACTCATACATATTATTAAAAATCAATAATAAAACAACAACACATAAATAGCATACATAGGACTCGAACCCAAGTCCTTTCAGATAACCAAAGTACTCTCAACCACATGAGCTAGCACTTTTCCACATCACATTAAACAATAATAAATGTCATAAAGGCGCTTTTTACCCGCATTTATTAATTAATTAATTATTTAATTAATTAATTTTTACGGGTCTTACAAAATGTATCCCATCTAAAGTTTTACTTTAGTTAAAGACATGCATTGTACTAAACACTTGTAACCCTAGGTGTACTCTTTTTCCTCACCTGGTCTTTTTCCCTAAGGAGGGTTTTGGCCAGGGAGGTTTTAACGAGGCACCCCAAATTTCATGAATAAACGAAGGGTTCCCAACTTCACAATTGTTCTTCACTTCGTTTCTCGCACACTTTTTAAGTTCTCCGCCCTTACCACAAGTAAGCGACCTAGGTCGAACACCTTTAACTTGATGTTAATTCGTTTTAAGTTCCCCACCCTTACCACAAGTAAGCGACCTGGGTCGAACACCCTTAACTTGATGTTAATTCGTTTTAAGTTCCACACCCTTACCACAAGTAAGCGGCCTGGGTTGAACACCCTCAACTTGATGTTAATTCGTTTTAAGTTTCCATCCCTTACCACAAGTAAGTGGCCTGGGTCGAACACCCTTAACGTGATGTTAATTCGTTTTAAGTTCCCCTCCCTTACCACAAGTAAGCGGCATGGTCGAACACCCTTAACGTGATGTTAATTCGTTTTAAGTTCCCCACCCTTACCACAAGTAAGCGGCCTGGGTCGAATACCCTTAACGAATAATCGCATTCGCAAACATTTCATACATCAAACACACAGGTAATCGGCATAAAACAAACAAGATATAACATACACAAAGCATTCATAGTAGCACAAAAGTAAGTAATGTACGAATTATTACAAACTTAGAATCATTAAGCAAATTGGAAATATTAAAATAACGTTTCTAAGCTGTCTCCTGCTCGACATCCTTCGCCACCACTCCATCACCACCAATATCGGCATTCTCCGCCCCCTTTTCCATATCCCCCTCAGGACTAGATTTAGCCTCGTCCACAAGTACCCCATCAAGCACGTCCTTATTTACATCAAACCTTACGTTGTTAACATCAACATTCTTATAAAAAAAGGTCGCTTGCCGCACACCCTTCTGAAAACTGTTGATATGTTCTTGTATAATGCAACTCTTTAGATCCTCCATTTCCACCTCGAACCCGTCATGTTTCTCCTTTATCTCATCATAGTCGACCTCAAGATCTGCAATCCGGCCCTTCAACTTTTCTTCAGAATCAAGGCAGCGCACCTTCCATGTAGCCAGCCTCTTCCTTTCCTCTTCCCACTCCTCCTTTTCCTTCTTCCAGGCCTCTTTTTCCTCTGCATACTTGTCCACCTTCTCTTGAAGTTCATCAACCTTCGTCCGCCTCCCCTCCTTCAGCTCCCTCTGATACAAAGATCCCACACGTCGGCTCAATATCAACGTCTTGCTGCTGAATTCAACCATAGCCTTCACCATGGCGTTCAGCTCCATATTATCAATTGAATCTATCAGCGATTTCGGCATGTTGATCTCGATGTCCTTCCGCATAGTAGTATCTGGAAGCTCAATCAGTCCAGCTTCCGGTCCCTTCACTCCACTTAATGAACCCGACCCCATCAAGACGGCTCGCACCTTCTTCACGTCTTTTCCTTTGCCAGGTTTGGCCAGCAACTTTGCCTTTCTTTTGGTTCCACCGTGCACATGCACGTCTACCAACGACTCCTACAGGTTGGGAACCTCAGTGCTCCCAGTAGCTCTAGCCTTTACCACTTTCTCCTTTCGTAAGGTTTGGAATAGCGTCAAGTTCTTCTTGCCCATTTGTGCCATATGTCCTGCAACACACAACACACAAACCATCAGAATGCTCGAACATAAAATAATGCTCAAAATTACAAAAAGATACCTTCAATATCTATAATCGGGTGAACCGAATTATACACCCTAACTAAGCCCTTAGTGGGCATCTTATCGCTAAACTGCATCAAGGTATCCATCACCTCCTTCCCGGCCACCGACAAATCCCTCGAAATCACCTTATACCTCCAACGGTTATCGGTCCAGAAAACGGAAACTTAGTATTACCATCAGCTGTATAAAAATGTGACCGGCCAGCTTGCTTCACCACCACCTTGAAGAACCGATCTTTGAAGTGCTTAAATGACTGGGTGAAAGCATCTAGTCTGTTGAAACTAGGCCGACTTATGAGCGACAGCCACGTTGTTGGACTTTTCGGCCTCGTAACAAAAAAAATACAAAAATGCTCGCGGAGATGGCTCCAAATATAACGCCATGCATAGTAACCAGAACGCTTGCAAGTATGCCCAACTATTCGGATGCAGCTGAGTAGGAGCGACATTCAACAACTGAAGCACTCCCATGGTGAACTCATCAAATGGCAGCTGGATGTGTAGTTGTGAGAAATGACACATGTACATATAAAAAAACTCTTCAGCAACTCCTTCTCGAGCATGGCAAACACATTCCACAACGGTTACCCTCTCTAGCACCACTATGTCCCTCCGAGCACCTTTCTCAAAAAGTGGCGTGCAGTTCAACCACAATTTTAGTAACCACGACCACCGAAACAACGACTGTTGTGTTCGCACGTCTGCTGCTACCCATTCGTACACGGCCTTCGCCGACCAACTGCTTTCCGCCAACTCCTCGGGTGGGTCTTCCCTAACCTCAACTATCCTCTCCATTGGGATCCTTCCTACGTTTCCTATTTCCTCTCTATCACTATTATTGGCTCGACTACTCCGGCTACCTCCAGACCTCTAACTACTCGAACTCGACAACGCAAACCTATCACTACTACTAGACATACCTGATTCTTTTTAGGATGACGGAGGAAGTAAGGAAGATATCGGATAACTCTAATGCACACGAAGTAACTGATCCCAGATTTTTCGCAAATGAAACAAAATGGGTGCACTACCAACAATATCTTCATTTATAGACACCAATCTCAAATGTCATAACTCCTTCCCGCCAAAAGTCACAACTTATTCCAATCGTCACAAGGTACACTAAAAGTCATAAAGCATCAAAATGACGGTGCAAAACCTCTCTAGATTAGACTTCTGACACCCCTTCACCTGCAACAAACCCCTTCACCTGCCACAAATCCCTTCACGCTTTTAGCCTTCACACTGTTCATCACACTTAAAGGCTGGGGGACTGGTGTACCATACCTAGCCGGTCTCGCTAGCACATCAGCACATATCATCCTTCACCGACATACTTATATCGGCAAAGGCTGGGGGACTGGTGTACCACACCTAGCCAACTCAACCAAATAATAATAATAAACGATCACCACATCTACACGGAAAATAATTTAGGTAGCCGGCCCAGGCTGACCTAAGCCTAACCGGCCTAAACCGATAACCCAAGTCGCTAAAGGAACAGCCAGCCTAAGACGACATGCGAACAATGGCGGCATAAGCCGCTAAAGAGGTAATCGGACTACACCGACCACTCTAAAAGGCTTGACGAAACCAAAACACTCCTAAAAATCAATAAGCCCACAATAATCAGGACTAAGGGCTTAGGCTAGGGCTCAGGCCCACCTATGGCCCAAACCAGGGCCCAGCCCGTGGAATGGTCAAACACAATTAATAATCTATAAATATACTTGGACCCCATGAATTAAAAGTACGTATTCATTACTTCCTTAATCACCTGATTTGACTTTCTGAGAGCTTTCGTTGACTTAGCTTCGGAGTCCTTCTGCAGGTAACCCCTCCCGGGTCCAAGCAAACATATGCCAACTGAGAAGAGGCCTACTGAGGAGATGAGAGACTATATAGGTAAGGTGACACTTGTGCCTAACTTATCTTATTTATTCCCTGCAGGAACATGTGATTTACAATTTAATAATAGAAATGGTTATATAATTCAAACTTCATATATAATTACAAATTATAATTAGAATAAAATTAAATTTATAATCGAATTTATAACATTGTTTCTAAAATATATCCACAAAATGCAAAATCATATTATTGTGAATAATTATTTAAACTTAAATTTTTTTTAAAACATGTTCTCTTAATCACATATGTTATTTTTTCATGATACTAAATCATGATATTATCTAAAATGTTACTATATTTTTAGTTCACTTCTCAAGAAAAATTAACATTGAGTGGCTAACAATTACTACAATTCATTTATTCTTCATTAAGCACTTGAATATTAGGAAAAATATTTATTTCAAAAATGTTCCCATGAGTATTCATTTTACTATTAATCTTCTACCTTTTTTTCTCTTTTATTTTATAGAAAGTGTTTTTTAAAAAGGTTTTCGATCTTTTTGTGCATTCGTAAAACCCACAGAAAACACCAGTACTATTTATAGAATAGTATGTCAATGTCTGACGAGTAGCCTATATATGCCTTAACACTTTCCCTTTTCGAATAATGGCCACACATTTCACCTAGAATGGTGTTCGAATGAGTCTTCCCATTCGTGTGTTTGCTACAAATTTATAAATTTCCCAACAAAAAGAATTCAACGGGTTATATATATATATATATATATATATATATATATATATATATATATATATATATATATATATATATTTATTTTATTTTTTTATTTTTTTTTTTTTTTTTTAGTCAAAGCATACACTTATCCTTTTCCAAAATACGTTGAACTATTTTAAAATATAATTAATTTCTTATAATGCTTTTTTCTATTTTTTTCTTGTACTCATTGTATTGTGGGTTATGACTATTCTTCGTTGTTATTACTTATAAATTTAATCGTTTTTTAATCAACTTGAGATTAAGTAGTTGTGTATAAAGTTGTAATGGTTTTTTAGGGGATTCATTAGAAAAAAATTATATAAATATGACTTGAGTGTAATTCAAATAAGGGATTGACAATACTTTTAACCCAAAATATTGGGTCAATGATTTATGGGTATTGTTTCTTATATGGTGTTTAACTTTATTATTTGTAACCAATGTGAGATTTAGACTCACTTGGATTATTCTCAATAATCCCCTCTCAAGTCTACGATGACCTTTACTTATATAATTGTTGTTGTGGTTTTGGTGTTGTTGTTATCACAATGTCTAAATTAATCACTAAGACGAAGTTGAGGCTCCGACACCACTTTTAACCCAAAACCTCCATACAATGAATTTATGGGTCTTGTTTCTTATACGATGCTTAACTTTGTCATTTTTATCTAATGTAAGACTTAAATTCACACTTGGTTTATTCCCATTAAGTTTGTCTAATTTTTATTGTGGACAATCATATCAAGTTAGCAACATATAGGGAAAGTATATTATGTCGAAAAGAGGGTGTGGATTAATTTTGTACATAATTAATTGTTTATTTGGCATACATTGAATCCTTTCTTATTTAGTTGAAATAGTCATATAATGGACTTGAGACATGATTATGTGGTATTGAAATTATATTCAATTATTAAATAATCCATAAAGTAGAGGAGTAACTCCATAAAATAGAAGGATAAAAAATTATCAGATAAAAGAGATGTAACACCCCATTTAAGTAATAAAATAATTAAATGAAAATATTACACAAAATAATATATGAAGCTGAGTCAAGGAGTATAACGTCGCTCCTACAAGTATCCAAGGTACTTTAAAGGAAAGTAATCAAGGGCATACCACGATGTCGATACAAAACAGGGTAAAGGGTCTAAAGTATTCAAAACACAAGGCCAAGATAAAGCGGTACATGGGCCACAACCCTAAAGGAAGACACAAAAGCGGAATCTAACTCAGAGTTATGCAACGGAATCACCATTTCCCTGTTGACCACGAGGATTTCTCGCATCTGCTCACATCAATAAATTGATGATCATCACAAAAAGAGAAGACCACACACATAACAATCAAACAAGTAAAGAGTAAGCTAGAGTAGAAAATAGTTTATCATACAGTTACGTACACTTTCATAATCCAAAATGCATATGTCAACCAATCATGTTATGACATGCACACAATACACTAAGACTCAAGGCACGACTCATTTGGATACATATAATTAGTCGGATTCAGCAGATGCTTGCGCTTGTGGTGGCCTTTACTGCTATACCGAGCTAATTGTTACTGTGTTTCATCCCCCATGCACAAGGTTAGCCTTAAAATGTTTTAGGCCTCCTAGTACTCTCACCACTTAAGTCAGTACGATCTATGTGAGACTAACTGACTCTTTAGAGTGTCAGGATGCAATCCTTACCTTGAATCCTTACTAAATTATATAAATGAGGCACCACCATGAGCTCCCACTAACAAGGGTCATGGAATTACGTCCTAACCAAATGAGACACCACCATGAGATCTCACCTAGAGATTCATGGAATTACGCCCTGACCAAATGAGGCACCACCACGAAACTATCGTGGAATTACGTCCTAACCATACCAACATCATGTTCCATCAATCAATATCACATTATTGTTCATACCAATTCCATGTCACATTTATAACCAACCATCTCATACTCATCACATGCCAAGATCATGCCAAACTCATCATTCACAACCCATAAGCCATTTTACTCATGCATATTCACTCATCTCATACTTTAACATAGTAATCCAACTTAAGAACACATTATGCAAACGATTTTGGGATTTTAGAAATAAAACTGCAGCTTGTGTAAAGCTCCAAAAATTTTGTATTTATATTCAAATTAAATATGATTGAATCAAGAACCAAATGAAACAAGAACCAACTTAATTGAATAACTATAAAGAAATTTATGCACCAAACAAGCAACAAAGGTCAATGTTGTCAACAACCAAACTACAGTGATCTTGCGATAAAACTGCTCTCACTATAGAGCTCCGATTCGAGATCGGACCGGTTAAGGTCAAGAACTATGTGTTAAGGATCAACTGTTAAAATATCAGCTCGATCCAACTGTTAACGAAGTAGGAACTTTCATTTTATGAAAAGTGTGTAGTGTTGTCAACAACCAAACTACAGTGACCTTGCGATAAAAATTTCTCTCACTACAGAGCTCCGATTCCAGATCCGACCGGTCAAAGTCAAGAATTATGTGTTAAGGATCAGCTATTAAACTTTCAGCTCGATCTAACGGTTAATGAAGTAGGAACCCTCATTTTATGAAAAGTGTGCAGTGTAGAAAAAAGAGTAGCGCCACATCATTCAAACATACTCGCACACCATACATTTTTATTCGACCAACAGCCTCATTCAAGCATCATAGCCATACAAACAGACCAAAAATCGACAAAATAACTTTAAAAACATAAACCCTAGCTTTCCTTACTTGGAAAAATCTAGCCCAAGACGCCGACACCTAAGCCAACGAGCACAACAGCTCCGGGAGCAGATTCGAGAGCTCGGAACAGTGGAACAGATTGAAAACGAGGTTATCAAAGTGCACCTTTGTTGGAATCACGAAACAGAGCTTAGAAAAAGAGAGGATACAGGTTGAGAAGCAACTTACATGAAATAAAATGGGTTTCTTTTAGCTCAAAGAAGAGTGAGAGCCAAACCCTAGCAGAGCTCACGTAGCAGCAAAGGGAGAGGGGATGGAAACTGTTTTTTTGAAAAGTGCAAAATGAGAGGGGTTAGGGCTGGTTTAGGAGTTTTGGGCACCCTATGGGCCAGACTTAGGCCCAACTGATTAGGGTAGACCCTTAAATATAAGGAGCAGAAAAAAGTGGGTCTTACAAGAGATACACTTCAAAAATTTCTTAAAGAGTTATTATACTTCCTTTTCATCAACCCATTTGATTGGTCTCACTATTGACCTGTCATTTAAAATTTAAAATTTGTCCCATAATAAGGTGAACTTGTGGGTCAAGAGGCTTTCTCACCATTTTTCAATCTTTTCTTCAAAAAAGAAAAGTCCTATATTCTTTTTTTTTTCTTTTTTTTTTTGCATTTTGGATCTATTTATTTACTTTTAATAATTGATATCACTTTTTAAAAAAAAATACATGAGAATTATATTTACTAAAACATTGAAAAAATAAAAGGTGAATAAGGACTATTATGTGTATTATCTTCTACAATTTTATGTAGTAGGGGTGTTTTATCATCTCTAAACTTATTTATTTGTGTGTTGGTTTTTTTGGTTTTTGGTTAGTGATATAGTTTTAATCTTGTTTTGGTGGGTGGGACCCTTAAGGGTCTGCCTTTAGTATTGTTACCAACAAGCTGAAAAGAGTGGGTGCTTGGTGCAAATTTCAAGGGGTTTGTGGATTTTCTCAACTAAACAAAATAGTTCTACACTATTTTCTTAGAGAAGAAGAGCTAGAAGAAAAAAAAGGGAAAAACAAGTTTAAAAGAAAAGGGATCCAATTGAGTAAAAAATGTATAAGGATAAAAATTAATCATAAATCTAACTATAACAACTATTAAGACTAAATTACTACTTAAACCACCAATAAAAAATGATTTTTGTTTTAGTGAGGAGGATGAAGTCTGTAATGATACGGACAATTGGTCTTTGTACACGTATTTTCTTCTCTCGCATCTTTTTGAAATACCAATTTTGTCTTCCCTAATTTATATGTTTCAGATGAAGCTCCCAAATTTTTGTGTGGTTCAATTCCATTGTTGTGTTGATGAAGGTTTCGAGATATATCAAGCAAAGGATACTCTGAACAAGGTTTTATAGAAATCAAAGTTAAGTAGTTAATTTGGTTAAGCATTTTTTTCTCCCCATGATTTTTCAACTTTAACAAGTTTCATTTATTTTAGGTTTGTGTAGCATTTGACAAAGAGTAGACATTGTTTGGAATAATATTTGTTGATGGGTAGACGTTGAGTTTAGCAATGTTTGATGAAGGAGTAGACACTTTGTTAAATGATGTCTATTGGTGGGGAGAAGCTACTAAGTGACGCAGGAGACAATAAGTGTATGTCTATTAAACAATATGTGTAAATGCATAGGAGGATACAAGTTGTATTGGCCAAATGGTACAATTTACACACATTAGATGACAAGTTTTGTAGGACGAAAGGATGAGTTGGTTTTTTATCAAACAATAACCTTTTGTCAGCATATGTGTATTTGAGTGTTGTAACAAAGCATTAGACGATACTTGGTGGGTGTAAGGCTAGACGGATATTAACATATAAAACATTGTAAGATATTAATGATAAAAAATAAAAAAATGAGATAAAAGGGAGCAAATTCCATAGGCAAAATTTTATTAAATATGAGGATATATCTTTTATGTATATTTTATGAGAAAAATGTTTTCGAATATATACATAATTTTAAGAGATTTTTTTTTTTATGAGACAGGGAGACGAGGTATGAGAGAAGGAGACAGTTCTGATAACTTAATAGTAAAAGTTACCTTTTTTTTTTAATTTCATAGAGATATTTAGTTTTGGGGTGAGGTTTAACTATAAAAGGATGAGTTGGGGTAGTAATAGAGTATCACAATGAAGTAGCTTAATATAGTTTTCTAAGTGATTTTAATATATAACACTTTTAGGGTACTCTGACACTTTAAAAAAATGCACATGTTTAATGAGTATCTTCAAAAGAAAGAGTTTTGATTTGTAAACATTGTGATCATCTCTTCAGATTTTAGTTTTGTAAAACAATAAGACGTAAAAAAATATTAAACTCATTCTAGAGTATTGTGTGAATAATTCTTAAATGATATTAGTTAAGTATCATCCTACTATACTAGGAATGTTACGTTTAAGTATATATTAGGAGAAGTTACATTTTTAAATATTTATGATACATTTTTTTTATAAAAGTATTAAATTATATGAATTTAAGTATCATCTTAGTAGAGGTGTTTCAATAATAACTTGCAAATTGATGAGAAAATGATTTATTTTATTTTGGATAAATAGAAAATACTTGGTATATTTTATAATTGAATCAAAGGCCATTATGGTCTTTTACCACACACCCCTATAGGTGAAGGAAATAACCAAAGGGTGCAGAAATCAATTTTCTTTTATATGATTCCTTTCATGCAATGTTTGTTTGGGTGTATCTCCTTACACTTCTAACTTTTCTTCAAAACTCTTAAACTTCTTAAAAATACTTAAAATGACTTTTTTATTTTTTGACCAACACATCTATACACAAGTATCACATTTCGAAATCCGATTTAAGTAGTACTAGATTTCAAAATTCAATTAAGAAAATTATCGAATTTTGAAAATCAATTAAAAAAATTATCAAATTTTTGAAATCCAATTTTATATATATATATATATATATATATATATATATATATATATATATATATATATATATATATATATATATTCCTTAATTTTCTTACTTAAATTTTGAAATTTGATAATTTTGTTAACCGAATTTCGAAATTTGATTAAGTAATTTCTTTAACCGGATTTTGAAATTAGATACTTTTTATTTTATGGTGAAAGTTGGTGAATTGACTAAAAATTAAAAGGTTATTCTAAGAATTTTCGAAAAGTTTAGGAGTACAGAACAAATTATTAGGAGCGGAGGAATAAGTACCCTGTTAGTTTTGACCAACTTTTGGTCCAATTTGACATGTTTAGGTGCGTAACCTAGGCCATTCCAATACCTAATAAGTTAGATAAACAATAGATAGGAAAAAAAAATATTGTGTTTTCTTCATTATAGTAATTTGTAACTACTTTGTTTTTTTTCTTAATTATTGATTTGGTCCTCTAAATTGTTACTTTAGTTTATTTTGGTCTAGTTATTATTTTTGGGTTCAATTTAATTTTTCAATTTTTTTTTTAAAAAATCATTTTGGTCTCTTTATTAATCTTGATTCAATTTAGTTATTTTTCTTTCTAAAATGATATAATTTTGTCCTTTATCATTTGAGACCAAATTAGTAATTAAGTTTAATTACAATTTATATATACATGTTAAAATAAATTTTTAGAATTTATACATCAATTCACTTTACCTAAGTGTAACAAATTTGAGAATTTAGATGAAGTGATTTGATATATAAGTTATAAAAAATATTTTAACATGTATATATAAATTATAACTAATCTTAGTTACTAATTTGGTTTCATTTAAAAGAGAACAAGATTGAATCATTTTTAAAAATAAAAGACTAAATTAAATCAAAGATAATAAGTGAATCAAATTAAACATTTTTAAAGAATTAAAAGACTAAATTGAATCTAAAAATAATAAGGGACCAAAATAAACAATCTAACAAATTAGAGGACCGACTAACTAAAGCTCTTTATTTTTTTTTGTGTGCATAAATTGCCTTTAGGATAAAAATTATATTTAATTCATCAAAATAAAAATTAGAATTTTATCTTTCTGAAACCTATTTGTTTTATTAGCGAACAATACGACAAAGATCAAATGTTAAATGTTATGTCTCCTTGTTATATTATTCCACAACTATATTTAACCACATTTTTAACTAATTTGCTTTATTATTTTTTAAAGTAGATTTCATTATTTTTCAATCAAGTCTTGATTAGATAGGTGCATATAATACTTTTCTTCTGCCGATTTTTTTAGTCCACTGATATTAATCACTCTGTATCTTATGCACGAATACTTCAGAATTATACATATAGCCATATATGATAATTATATCTTATTAACCTGATTAACAATAATTACTAAACATTAACGGAAAGAATTTGCAACACTAAGATACGTTTAACGAAAATCGAAAAAAAAAACTAAAAACATGTTAAACCTTTTCTGATTCCAAGGAAGTTTCATATTCCATTCTATTTGTTAAAATTGAAACAACAGATAGAATGAAAAATAACATTTGTTTTTGTCATTTCTAAAATCCAAAAAAAATAGCATAAAAGGAGGGTACATTATTTCATCCTGAGATGAAGCAATTCATGTGATGATAAGATATGTAGTTTGGAATGACAACTCTAGGTATCCACCGCCAGGCATTTGATCCTCAATTTGCGGGTACCTATTTATTGTTACAAAGTTATGACTTAAGACCACACACAACACACCACAACCACATCACCCCTTTTATGTCATCTTTCACAAAATACAGGATCATGGCTATTGATGTCACTCGTCTTGTTTCAATGATGGACCCTAATTAAGATGCTCCAATAATAACATAATCTTAAACAAGGATTAGTGTATGCATTAATCATCACTCATTTATGGGTTTGAAGAAAAAGTATAGGGTTTATGTAAATTGGTAGAACAAGTACTTTTTTTTAATCAGAATGGAAAAATTAGTAATGAAATATATTTTTTTTTATTAAATATCACGTTATATTTTTCACCCAGATATAAGAGAAAATAATGAAAAATAAAAGAGAAGTGGTACTTTTAAAATTATTTTTTCTTAATAATAAATATATCCGTAGTTTTATAGGTTTATGATTTCTTCACATTAATTTATTATTATTTATTAAAAATAACAACTGTATTTTATTTTCGTTTTTTCTCTCTGTTATTTTTCTTACAGTTTTTTTTTCATATTCCATATTTATAACGGTGTTGAATCTCTAAATAGAGCAGCAATTTCAAAATGGAATATGTTTAATGGTAGTGGAAGGTTACTTTATTCGTTCCTTACCCTCTATCTTTCACCTTACTCAATCAATAGCACAATTTCATTTTTATTTCTCATGTTTTGTTCCAAAAGGGAATAAACTTTTCTATTCCATTTTCTACAACATTTCCTCAATATTTGTAGTTTGTTTTGACTATTTTCCAATTGTGTCTTGATGGTTACCTCATAAGTTTTGCAAAGCAACGGGAAAAGGATAAAAAGAAAAATAGGAAAAATAAATTCCTGTCATTATTTGTTAAAATAATTTACTAAAGCAACGGTTAAGAATTAACAACTTTAACATTTCCCATAATATATTATGTCCAGTTTACAAGAAATATAAACAACTTTTAAGTATATCAATTATTAAATTTATACTCTTAATATATCGTAAAGTTTATTAGTGAAATTATCTTTATTCCTATAGTATAAGTAGATGTATTTATTAGTCTATTAATTAATTGATTTGTTGTTGTTAATGTAATCAAATAAATGTCACTCGTTGCAAATCGTCTCTTTCATAGACAATGAACAAAAACAAAATATAGACAGGGTTAAATGAACCAAAATCATCTTTCAACGAATCCAGTTAAAAACTTCACTAAAAATAGAATTTATTTAAATCAACAAGGAACGTTAGGAGAAAAAAACAATAGAAAGACGAGGATTTTAAAACGCAATAGACAATATAAAAGACTTAAATATGACAAAAACAGGTTAATTCTCCAACTTTTGCATAGTCAGATTCTTCATTGGTTATATTATGATTATTATTAATTTAATTTATAAACAGATATATCTAATTAACTAAATAAACATCAAGCAATTTGTTTAGAATCTTAACGATTCTAACATCTACAATTAAGACTATTTAGACTTCATATGTTCAAATGTCTACATGTGAAATCCTACTCTTTTCTTTTGCTTTTGTAGCTAAGCAAACAAGTATATAAATATGAATTAATCAAGTTAGCATCAATTAACTCATTTAATTTCTCACTTTTCCAACATTTACAAGTGGGATCCTATTACATTACATTCCATTCATTCCAATGTTTAGAATGAAGTGTTATTTATACCTCACATATTCCAATGTTTATACATGAAGTACTTCTTAACTACTTAAAAGGTTATTAGAAAACTGATAAAAATTAGAACTAAAGACATAGGATTTATCTATAAACAAAAGTTGTAAAACAATCATATGAATAGAAATTAGAATTCAAAAACAATGGAGGAAAACATACTTTGTATTGAACAAAATTTATGAACAATCCATTTCTTGCATATAACCTATGAATTAAATATGAAATTACAAGAGAATGAACAAAAGGAACTTAGTCTTCCATGTGAAAGATAAAAGAAGATAATGTAAAAGGAAAGTAAAAATGGTGCAGTGGTGATGAGATGATTGAGGGTGAACTCACGATGCTTTAATGTTTGTTGTTGCTCTTCTTTTATAGTTGTAAGGACCTAGGAAAGTGTAAGTTGAATAGTATAGATGATAAATGTAAGCAAGATGGAATTGATGATACATGTAAAGGAGGGATAGTTGATCATATAAGTGAAACTCAATTTGTAAGGGTTGATAAGTGTCTAGTTTACCCGATATTGCATATGCATTTGACCCTTATCATGTATGAATTTGACATAATTCTTGGTAAAATAGGTCCTTTGACTTTAAATTACATAATGAGGAGTAGAGAAGTAAGCAAAAAAGGAAATTTATTTGTTTGTGATATTTTTGTTGATATTTTCAAGGAATTCAGAAATATGGTGTTGAGCCCCAAAGCTGAAGCTAAACACCAAAAGATGGTTCACTAAAGATTCAAATATGAGCCATGTGGTTGATCAACGATATTGAAGCTAACCCTTAAAGAGAAAACTTTTACTACAAGAAACCTCAAGCACCAGAATTGGAAATTAAGATTTAGAGGAAACCCTCATAAGAAGGAAAGCTTCATTGCTGATCATCAGACTAGAAGCTCAAGCTAGGAAGAAACCAACATGGGAAGGAAACATCAAGGGCTGACCAACATCTTTGGAGCTAGAGTTGAACATTTAAAATCTATAAAAGCAAAGCTTTGCTTTATTATTTGTATGTTGATTTTCCAGTCCAGTTCTATGTACTTTTAGACACCAATTGTAATAGATTTTCAAAAATCCATGGGAGGAAGGCAACAACTCCTTATGCTTGTACTTGAAACCATTATTATTAGAAACTAAAATCTTCCTTGTGGGGATTGAATGTAAGTTCTCTAACTCTTTGTATTCTTATTTGATTCAATATATGTTATGTTCTTGCTTTACGTGTTGGTTATTTGATTTGTTCTTATTGCTTTGATGACTTGATCACTCATATTATTTCATCAAACTTAAATTACGTGGAAACTGATTTAAGTTTAAATATAATTAAATCTCCTAATGTTGGTTAGATGCTAGAAATAGATCTAAGGCTTTAACTGAATATAGAGTCTTGTTCTTAATGCGAAGGATGAGTTTAGAATTACCATGAAGAGTACTTTCAAGAACATTAAAGTAATGAACATAACTTATAGTGAGTCAATAATAGCAGAGTAGAAGAAGATTAGCCAAGTTCATTCCATTCCACAAGGTAGATGATGCAAGCTTCATTGCATATATCTTTTTTAAGGAAGTTGTGAGACTTCATGGCATCCTTATAACCACAGTGAGTGATAGGGACACAAAGTTCTTGAGCCACATTTGGAAGACATTGTGGGGTAAAGCTTGGAACTAAACTTCTCTATTCTGTAACTTGTCACCCCTAAATTGATGGCCAAACCGAGGTGATGGATTACACTTTGGTCAAATGTTGAGATGAATGATAGCTATAAATCCTAGGGAGTGGGAAGAAATTCTTCCTCATATATAGAGTTTGCATATAATAGGGTGGTGCATTCCACTACTTCCCATTCTCCTTTTGAGGTTGTCTATGGGTTTAATTCCATGACACCTCTAAATCTCATTCCTCTTCCTACTCTTGAGGCATGGACTTGCCAAGATAGAGATGAGCATGCTAGATTTACTGAGACTTTCATACTCAAGTCAAGGAGAATATAGAGAGGAAGGTTGGGCAAAACCAAAAGTTTGTTAGTAAAGGAATGAGAGAGGTCACCTCTAAAGAGGGTGATTGTGTGTGTGACTTCACTTGAGAAAAGAAAGGTTCCCTACTGAAAGGAAGTCCAAGTTCCACCCCAGAAGGGATGACCTTTTCAAGTTGTGAGGAAAATTAATATTATTCCTATGAGTTAGATTTACCTTATAGTGATAACATAATTCATACTTGTAATGTTGGTGATCTATCCTTTTGGTGTAGGTTTTACAATTTTGTTGTTGAATTCTCTCCAAGAAGGGGAGGATGATGAGTCCATGACTCACACCATGAATGCTTATAGGACCTTCCTAGAAAGATGACGAGGGGCATGACTATAAGGGAGACCTCTAACCTATCTTTGTCTTTATTTTCTATTTCCTTATGTTGAGTTTTCTTATGTTGACTTAAGTTGAGTTGACTTGTTGACTTGACTGGATTTGACTTGTTAACCTTTGACTTGGTTTGTTTGTTTTATAGGTCAAGCTAGTGCCAACTTGAAGGATAATATTAAAATGGAGAGGAGGACTAGACTTGGATCCAAACAAATGAGGCACATTTTGGAAAGTGGAAGAGCTTGGAGTTGACCTTCATTATAGAAGGTCAAAGGTGCAAAATAAGAAGGGGATGACAACATAACGAAGTATAGCTAAGCCATGTCAAATATCACAAGGACGCAATTGTTGGAATGTACCCATTACTAAACATCATTCTCTCTAAAAAAAATAGTAAACAAATGGGGGTTTATTTGACAATGGATTAATAATTATAAAATAAAAGAATGATAAAAATAAATTGAAACAAAACAATGAAAATTTAAATAACTAGTTTTTTTAAAATTATAAAACAAAAAATGATAAATAACTTGAAACAATTTTTTTTAAATACCTTGATTTGTTTTTAAGAGAAAAAAAATAACAAAAAAATAAAACGTAAATTCAACATCAAATATATATGACCTTGAATTAAATTGAAAATTGATTAGAACCTAATAAATAAAAAAACCAAGTGATATGTGTCTGAGTGAATTTGGGAAATTGGGAGTGAATATAATAAAATAAAATTGTGGATGCAATTGTGAGATAAAAGGTAAAATAAAAAAGAAAAAATAAAAATAAAGTCAACTATTGGATTTAAATAAAATGATTAAACAAGTAGTTAAAAGAGATCAGAGCGAGAGCATGAATGAATAAAACAACTTTGATCATATAAAACTAGAAGATTAAATAGAAAACGTTAAATATATTAATAAGAGAACTAACTGAAAAGTTGTAGAGGCTCTTTATTATTTGAGTCAAAGTAACAGTACAACTCAAAATTCTAAGAAAATAAAGTTAAAAGAAGGGAGGCTTTTTTTCTTTAACCTAGTGTGTTTTGTGCTTTGTGTCCACGTTTTTATTTATAAAGATGGACCAAAAGCATTATTACAGAAACAAAAATTAGAATTAATTACAATGAAACAAAATTGATTGGAACAATTAAGCTTTTCCCTAATTTGAATGATTCACAAAATACACACACACACACACACACACACACACACACACACATATATATATATATATATATATATATATATATAAGAGAAAAAAAATATAAGAAAAAAATAAAATAACAAAATCTCCTTATAACATATATCTTATATCTATCATATATATTACATCTCTCATATTTTTACAATCTTCAATAATATTTCATACTGTAATTATATGACCCCTATCTAATATTTTATATTGTAATACAACTCTTAAAATTTCATAAATTCGCATCCCAATTACAAAATGCAGACTTAAGTGAAAGTTTACTGCAACCTATTACTCATAGGCCTAAAGAGGATATAAATGCATGTTATCATAAGTAGTATAACCAATCTCAATTACTTTTTACTCATATACTCATTTTAAATCTTATACTAACTTGAGCGTCGGAGTCCTTGCATGTGGACTTTTCATCATTTGTGGTAATCCAGAGTTCAAAAAAACACCAACAATCATCACAATCCGCCTCAAAGACATCTCGACCAAATTCAATGAGAAGAGTATTTATTTTTTAAGATGTTGTTAAGTGTAAAAAAAAAAAACTAAATTAGGAAGACTATATTTGGCGAGATGTTTTTCAAACGAAAAATAGAATAGAAATGGAGATGCAGGGGATCGAACCCTGTGCCTCTCGCATGCAAAGCGAGCGCTCTACCATTTGAGCTACATCCCCTTTATAAATGTGAATTTGAAAGGAATTATAAAATGTCGTAGTACTTTTTTTTTGTGCTAAACGAAATAAAAAATGCCCTAATGAATTTCTTTAAAGGGAGACATTCAAAAACTGAACTTAAAAAGAAAGATGATGTAGGATTAACTTGATTCCTTTTAAGATTAAGAATATGGTGAGAGTTGATTAAGAAAGCCTGGTGAAAATTCTCACTGGACATTAAGATAACAAGCTATCTATATATGAATGTGCATTTCACAAAGCTCTAGAGAAGAAGATAAATGGATTGATTCAAAAACATAAACATTGAAATGCATTGAACATAAAAGCCGAATGGAAAGAAAAGAGAATGAAACATGAAAATGGAAAGACAAGAAATGGAACATGTGAGGGAGCACGCCACTACAAGGCTAGGCTAGAAGCCATGAAACCTTAAAGATGAGTGGCAGTGTGCCGCCACTTGAGTCTAGCTCAAGATAAGGCTTAAAAGTTTCACTCCCAAAGGAGGATACTCTCACAAAGGTTGAACAAAAAGGTGTATATAAATTCCAAAATGATCAACCTTTTTACATGTAGTAGAGCACCCCTTGTATAGAAGGGTTTAGGGGTCTCTAAGAAAAAACACATAAGTCCTAAAGGATTACACAATAAATATTAAACCCTATATTCTAGAAGTTAGGTTAAAATGTTGCCACAAGATGGTCTCATAGAGTGGCTTCTTGGCCAGCACAAGTGCTCACATGTTCTAGATGTTTCTAAAACTCTACAAGGTGGATTCTTAACCAAGTCATGTGGTCCCTCATTCTAGATGCTTCTAGAATGCTTTGCTCCTTCTCTCTCTTCCACATGTGCTCTACAAAAGGCACCACATATGCTTCCATTTGTGTCAACTTCTTTAGTTTATTAATTCTCCTACAAAACAAGTAAATATGGATTAAGATGTTGGCTTAAGTTAATCTTGAGTCAAAAGGTCAACCCTAAACCAAGGTCAATAAGTCCACTATGAAAAGTCAACTAACCCAACTTTAGCGAATTCAATAATCAATGTAATATGTCCCTGAACAAGGGATATTACATCGATTATACCTCATAATTGATGTAATGTTTGCTATTTTTTAATGAAATTCTACATTTAGTACAGTTTCAACATGAAATAATCAATTAGAAATATTCTAGTGCATTAAGAAAATATTTTTGGGCACTATATCTATACAAATAACTAAATGTTCCTGCAGAGAACAAATAAGATGAGTCAAGCACAAATGTCACCTTACCATGTAGTCCGTTATCTCCTCAGTTGGTCTCTTCCCGGTTGGTATATGTCAACTTGAACCTAGGAGGGGTTACCTGCAGAAGAGTCTCCGAAGCTCAAGTAAGTCAAAGCTTTCAGAAGGTCAAATCAGTGATTAATGAATGCGTAGCTTTAATTACTGGGGTCCATGCGTATTTATAGAGCATTAATGATATCTGATTACCTCATAGGCTGGGCCTTGACTTGGGCTCTAGCTTGGGCTGTGAGTGGGCATGGGCCCTAACCTAGGCCCTTAAGACCTATTGAATGTGGGGGCTTCTATTTTCACTAAGTTTATTGGAATGGTCGGCCTGGGCTTTGATCTTACCGGGTCTGCTGGAGTAGTTGGCCTAGGCCGGCTACTTACCTTGACGGCTTATGTTGGTTATATGAGGTGTAGGTTGTTCCTCTAGATGTTTAGGCTAGAACTGGTACAAGTTAGGCTGACTCGACCTAGGCTGAATACTTGGCTGCCTTGGTATACGCATTGTTTACTTATTTGGTGGAGTTTGGCTAGGTGTGGTACACTAAACATGTTCAAAAAAAGTGAAGTACACAACATTTCAATAAATTAAAACATAATTCTTCTCCTATTTATATTTTATTTTGATTTTATGGAGTACTAAGCTTCAAGGGTTGGTTCCGCTGTAATTTCATTATGTATTCTAAGGTTATAATGCCATAATTGGTTTGTTCATTTGATTATTGTTGTGATTTATATATTTTTTTTTCTTTTATATCTAAATTTAGTAAAAGTAATGATTTTTACATTATAGCAAGTTAACACGATGTTAAATCTACATAACATATCAATCATATGAGTTCAAGGGTTTTTAATTTTAATTGAGAATGTACTTTGATTAAAGGTGAAAACTTTAACAATAACTAATCAAGAATGTACTTTGGTTAATTAGCTTTTTACTTGATATTAGAGGTAAAAGAATAGATATGAGTAGGCATAATAATATTTAATTGATTATGTACTTCGGTTAAATTTACTATGATTAATCTACAAGGTTTTTACTTTTAATTGAGAATGTACTTTGGTTAATTGTGAGAACGCCAACAAATTAATTGAGAATTTACATTGATTAATTTGCAAATTTACAACAATAATAAATTTAGGAATAATCTTTTTATAACCGATGATGGATCTATTTTGAGAAAGTAGTGGAATCAATCTGTTTTCTTTATCATTATTTTTTTATATCTTTTTATCTTTATCTTCTTCTATTATTTTTCCCAATATTATTTAACTAACCCCTTTTGTGTAGTTTTTATAAGAACTAATTTGTCAAGAATCAATTTCGTCTTCGTTGGGAGACGACTTAGGGTTGATTGTACTTATACTAATCTTTTGGCTATTTTCTTAATAATACTGAAGTTGTTACATATAAGTAATATTAATTTGATCACTTCACGACAACATTATCAACATAATTATTAATTTAAACTAAAAAAACACTAGTGCAACGCATGATTTTCATTCCAATTAGAAATGGATTTTGATGTCGGTTTTGGAACTAGCATAGATACAACCAGTATAGAAAGTTTTCACTTTCTATGCTGGTTATGCTACAATCGGCATAGAAAGTCCCACTCTCATGCTATTCTTAAATTCTCCATGAAACCTAATTACACCATAGGTGGCACACTTTACCCCGACCTCATGCTCACCATTGTTATCATTCACTCCGAATCTGCTTCCTCTACCTCTTCGTTCACATTTGTAAGGCCTGGGTTCTCCCCACCCTTTTCTTCTCCTTCAATACCACTCTTGTCACACATTTCTTCACTAAGGAAGTCTAGGACTTTGATGCAGACATAGCAAACACAATAAACACATTGTGACACTATCTCAATAAATATAACGAACACCAATAACAGACCTAATAAACACAATAGCATATTAGGATTCAAGGCTGACTAGAGCGAGAGTGACACCAACAAAAGCGACCTTTGCAAGAATGAAAGTTGCCACCAACGAGTGGGAGAAGACAAGAGCAATAAGTGTAGTGAGAGGGAGAAGACAAGAGCCACCAACGAGAGGGAGAAGATGAGAGTCAGTGAAAGAGAGAATAGTAGTATGAGGAGGAGAACAATGTGAGGGACAAAAGCCATGTGAACAGAATAGTGAAGTGCAACATAAGGGGGAGAAAGGGGGAAGAAAAAAATTAAAGATTTTATGTCAATTATAGTGAAGAACCGACATAGTATCTATCTTTTAAATTTAAAATAATATATGCATCCACTTTCGATGTCAGTTCTAGGTATAATCGACATAGAAAGTCTTCTATTTTATTACAAAATTGTCACCACTCTCACTTTTTATGTCGATTCTATGTATAATCGGTATAGAAAATCTTTTACTTTATTACGAAATTGTTACCACATCCACTTTCTATGCTACTTATAATGATAACTGGCATATAAAATCTTATCATATTTACAATTTTGTCATCATGTTCCTTATTTGGTCAAATAGATTATCTAACATAATAAGTCGTCATGAAAAGTTTTTTTTGCATTAGTGCTAGCTACAAGACAATGTCTAAATACTAAAAATAATTCTAGACCATAACAATTATTAATTTCTAATTCATAAGAAATATTTGGCTAAATCTTAGTGATTTTTTTCAATTGTGATATACCATTTAATAAATTCACAATTTCACTCAAGAAACAAATAAATAAAACTAGCAAAAATAACTGAAAACAATTATCAAGAGCGTATAAGTTCTGTTAATTAAATATTAGCTAGTAGGGTAAATATACAAGATGTTGAAAAAAAAAATCTTGATTACCATTTGACCGAATAAAAATATGGATAACTCTTTTATTAGTCCAACTAGTAGGAGACCCGTGCATCGTGTTTTTTTGTTTTTAAAATTTGGTTATCTTGAAAAAATGATTTTTATATTTTTGTATAAATAAATTATTAGAAAAAAAAATATTTTGAAGAGTTCAATAGTTAATTTAATTATATGCACCAATTAGATTGATTTAAGAGATATATTATTGATATAATTAGCTTAAATTAATTATTATTTTATGTTATGTTTTTTTAGTATATTTCATGATGAATTGGTTGTAAGGTAAGATTTAAGTATATTTGTAATATGTATTTTTATTTGTTGTAATATATATTGTTATTTAATGTTATTGTATACAAATAATTTATTTCGATTTAAATGATTTTAAAGGATTTATTTATTAATTTGAGTATATGTAATTATTATAATTATTAAGTAAATATAGTTTTGATATAATAACAAAGAATTAATTAGTTTGATGTACTATATTTAATTTATTTAATTTTGTTTATATTTGTAATGTTATTAATTTATAAGTTTATTAATTGTTGCTAAATTTAAATTTGATGTCATTAGTATTAAATTTGATATATAATGTCATTAAGATTTTAATTGTTGATTGAACCTATTAGTAGATATTTTAAATTGTATCAGAAACGTTATTTTTTTGTTTAAATTAATATCATTAAACTCGAAATAAGATATTGATGGGAATATGAAGAGATGGCGGCAAAAGGAATTATTGTTTGTCTTATCAACGTGTACAGACTGATATTTTGTAGCTTATTATTCTAAAAGGTCAGGACGTTTGGAGTTGCAAGAGACATTTCCTTTAGTTTGGTTAAAAGGAGATTTGATGACTGTAGGTTATTTTGTTCAGAAACGAAGAACAAAAACAGTCTTCCTCACGAGTTACAGAAGCGTCCGACGATCGAATGTCTACCTCCAAGGCTTTTTAGCTTCACCAATTTCTACAAGAACTCTGTCATGGTGATGGAACCCTTAGAGGTTAGTCCGTTTGCATGTTTGATTTTGTTTATGTTTTGTGTGTTTGATGTATATAGTTAGTTTTTCGACGAAAGTTTTAATTTTTCTGCATCCTTTGCTTCAACCATGTCCATTATATTTTATACAGTTCTTATTTTGATGGATCGTTGTGGTTTTGTGTATGACAGGAGTGTCTGGAGTTTGAAGAAGGTTTTTATGAACAATGGGGGAAATCTCTACTGATGGGGACAAATTTTTTCAGTGATCTGAAAGGAAACGTGATCAACATAGAGTTTGAAGAAACTCTTCTTACTCAGAGACAGTTCCGTGCAGTTGAGCAAATGATGTGGTTTTATGAGCTAAACGATGTATATTACGTCTATAGTCTTTATTATGGAAATCGATACTTTCGCATAAGGTTGTTAGATCTGGACTGGAATGAAGTTGTGTATCCTAGTAGAAGAAACAATGGTCTTGCATGTGACCCTCTGTCCTTAGTCAAATTTTTTCAAGCATTTAGAGTGCAATTCATTCCAAACACGGTATGGAACTTTAGTCCATTTTTTTTTATTTGTAGTGTAGATTTGGAGTTACTTTTACTAATATATGGTTTTTGTTGATTGTTGTGATAGTTGTTGATAATCTTGCTCGATTACTTCCAAATGTTCTGTGAGCAAAACATTTCGTTTAACGATCCGATGAAGTTGTACAATCCTTTGACAAAAAAGTTTGAAATATATATGGACATAGATGAGGGTGGAAGGATGGTATTATTTGGTTTTTGTCAGTATGTTGCATACTATGGGTTCGTTTCTCCTTGTTTCCTACATTTAAATTATGTAAGAAACAATATCTTTGTTCACAGGATCTTCTCGGCGGAAGGAGTTGAAATAGATTATAAGAGAGATTTCGACAATGGTTGCAGCAACAAAGTTGAAGTTGGTTTTGTTGATTGTGAGAAAATATTAAGTCCTTATGATGTTGGATCATCTTCTTTGGTATGGTTGATAGTTCTAGTTATGTGTTTATAATTTTGGTTTATATTATGTTGTTAACACATTTTCTTTCAATGTAGTATCTAGATGCGAAGTTTGTGAAAGAAGGCTTGGTGAAAGGGAGAAAAAATTATGTTCTAACAAATGGCCAATCACAATATTGGAACTACAAGATTCGATGGACAGGTAGGAGTTCATTTGAGTGTTATCTAACAAGTGGTTGGAAGAAATACTGTAAGGAGAATGGGTTGGTTGATGGTGATCGTATTCAATTTATGGTGCAGACTAACGAAACCAACGTGATCCAAATTCTGAAGATTTAGCATGTATAAGTGTTTGTTGTTATTTTGGTGTGTAAAACGAATGTATGACACCTATGAATTATATCTTTGTATTTGGTTTTCTTTATTTCAACTTGTCTAATATTTTGTATGTCAACATTAATGTTTTTTGGTATGTTGGCATGTATGTTTGTCTAATATTATGTATGTCAACATTAATGTTTTTTGGTATGTTGGCATGTATGTTTATGAAGACTTGAATATTTACTATTAAATGGAGTATGTCTTGTAATTATGTGTAGTATTTCTGATTGGTCTATGTTAAATAATTTCATTTTAGTACTTTATATTTTTTTTAATTAGATTATTAGAGTAAACAAAAGATTTGAATAAATAAAAAATATATATTACCAAATTTAAATTCTGAATGGGTAGATTATTTGAATATCCAATAACTTTGAATAAATTAAAATAATATATTACCAAATTTTGCATTATATGAAATGTAGAGCAATAAAAATTAAATGTTTATCAACTCATTCTTAATATCAATTGATAAATAAAATTGGTAATTTATATAACTATGATTATGTAAAAATCCATGCAACTTCATAGAATATAAGTATTCCAGTTCACAAATATTATTTAATAAAAAAAATTAAATTAATTTAATAATGTCTACTATAAAAATTAATAATTGAATGTCTACGTTTAAGATTGAGTATAATGTTATACTATTATAAAAACCATAATAGTTTCAAGATAATAATATTTGTTAAAATTATTATACAAAACTCAATTGAAAAACTAATTGGAAAGGCCATTATTTGATGTAGTTAATATAGGTTAGGATAGTCATAATTACAATACCTTCTTAATATATGAAAATGGATCACCATTTGTAGAGTTTATAATAGTAATAATGTCAAATATGTGGGAGGTGCACTAGAGAATGATGGTGGTTTCGTTAGTAAATATTGAGTATTAATTGGGCTAGTTATAGGTTTTAGAGTCTTGGTTTACCTGAAAAAATTAATACGTCACAGTTGTGACAGGTCCATTGCATAATTATGGTGGTGTGTTTAGTAAAAATATTCAGTATCAATTGGGCTAAATATAGGTTTCAAAAATCATTATTTTGATAACTAATTATTATACGAACGTACATCAGGACCATTTTGACCTTATTGTAGTAGGTGTACCAAATAATTATGTTGGTGTCAATAATAACTAATAACATCAGTTTGTTAAATCTATGCATATTATTAAATGTTGTTCTGTTTTTGGTGTATGGTAGATTCGAATTTTAATGCATCTTGCCAAATAAGCATCTCTTAAAGCAATAAAATGGTAAATTAAAGATATGATAAACCAACTATATGATGACATAAGGAAACCATTTACTTGGATCTCCATCTTTTCCTGCAATGCATTCAAACAAAAGCTCAAAACAGTACACCAAGACAGCATATGAAAGCACCACAATGAACCATTGATATCTTTATAAGTAGTCTTTGACATGTATTTTTCAGAAAATATAGGCACACAGGTATGTTAACATACAATGCAGTTATACATTGTTAAAAACTTCTTTGAAAATTACATTTGTGGTAGAAGTCATTGTCATGGATTAAAATCTGTAATCCTGACTTGCTTTAACTCTAGAAGCTGCAACATATAATTGACCATGACTAAAAATTGGTGTTGGCAAATACAGCCCAACACAATCTAAAGATTGTCCTTGAGATTTGTTAATGGTCATAACATAAGACAACATGATGGGGAATTGTCTTCTAATCAGCTTGAATGGCCAAGGGGACTGAGATGGTGACATGGACATACGTGGAATGTAAATCTATGTTCTTTTTGATTTTCCAGTAATAATCTTTGCACTGATTACATGATTTACAAGTTTAGTCACTATTAATCTGCTACCATTACACAAACCTTGAGATTGATCCAAATTTCTTAAAAGCATAATTGGAGCACCAACCTTTAGCTTGATACTATGGTTTGGTAGTCCATATGTTCTTAAAGAATTTAGAAATTCTGGTGTAATACCATCGTATGCTTCAGCTTTTGTTGGCTCAGATGTATCTATGCAGTCAGAGCTTAGGTATTATTTATGTTCTCCTGAAATACATGAATCAGATTAAGTTGAGAGATCTTAGTGATGATTTAGTAAATTATTAATTATGAATAATGCTTGACCTGGAATTGATTCCAAAACAGATTGATTGATTTCATCAATTGTTTCAATTCGATTGGCTAGAATAACTCTCGATATGAGGAATCCTTCATTTTTGTATTTTTGCATTAATCCTGGATATGTGCTATTGACAATGGCTTGGATAGGATCATTATATTCTGATATTAGTAATTTTGATGGGATTTCTATATCAACTAATTCATCGTTTGGTTCATTCAATGAACCATTGCCAATTTTTATTATCCAGGAAGAAAACTCTTCAATTTCAGCAATAGTAGACTATTGTAATCCATTTTGTAACAATCACATGTTCTTTGTCAAATTCATAATCTGGCAATGATCCCACAAATAGGATGAGTTGATAGTAGCATGAACAATATCAGATCTGCTTCCACGTGGAATAACAAGAAGTATTTGTCTAAAATCTTCTCCAAAAACTACTACTTTGCCACAAAAAACTGAATCAGATTTGTTCTTTTCTCTCATGATGTCTTTTAAAGTTCGATCCAATGCTTCAAAACAATACTTGTGCGCCATTGGTGCTTCATCCCAAATTATTAGGTTTGCCAATTTCATCAGGTCTGATAGTTCACTACCCTTTGTAATGTTGCAAACATAGTGCTCTAGTGTAGGAACTAGAATCTTGAATTTAGAATGAGTTGTCCTACCTCCAAGCAATAACAAAGAAGCTATGCCACTTGATGCAACTGTCAAGACTATTTTTCCTTCAAATCGAAGAGCAGAAGATAAGGTTATCCACATAAAAGTTTTTTTAGTTCCTCCATAACCATATAAAAAGAACATCCCCTTTGTTCATGATGGACAACATCTATAATCTTTTCAAAAATATGTCTTTCCTCATCTGCAATTCATCATAAATTATTAAGTTATATTTTAATGTCTTGATGAATAATGCATGTACAAAAGAACACAAACCTGTCATACGGTTAAAGTTAGATTCAAATATATGTAGCTCATCATCCTTGTTGTAATCAAGTTCTGCATATACCAATCTATTTCCACAATAATTTACCATAAAATCATTGGGATAAGGCATAGACGGCCATTCCTTTAATGTTCTCCTGTCATTCTGCAAGAGCTTCTCAATCTCTATCAAGGTCAAATTTTGAAGAGATTCAATATTGAGATTGAGTTCTGCAACAAAAAAATTCAGTTAATATACTTGAAACATGAAACATAGATTTTATATGGTTTAATTGATTATACCTTGATTTGTAGCAATAATCCTTTTGTTGTATAATATTCCATCAAACAACCATTCCCATGTTTTACTCCACAACTCTTCAGGTTTTAAGACACTATTTGACATGAGGATAGTTACAAATAATTTCCTTAAGAAGTGTCTTGATCCCCAATCTTTGGCTTCCTTAATAGCATTGACATATTCGGTATCCTCTGCTAAAAATCCACAAGCTCCAACATCTTTGATTCTTATTATAAACATACTCAGATACAAATTGTGGATATGTTAAATTCCTTGCATTAGAATACTTTTTGTTGCACTCAATCCAGGTTGTAAACATTGACTCCTTAACTGTTGGTTTTTCCATGATTTCATCAATATCATCATCATCCTTGAAGTACACTGACTGCTCACCAGGCAAATGAAAAAATAATCGTTCTACAGCTAAATTTCTTCCGTGAATAGGAAATGAAAATATTCTCCAACAGGCTTCACATGATGAAATATATTTGCAATCAATATATTGTTTTATTTCATCTGTTGCAAGTGAGGTACATTCTCATCATTGCCATTGGAAACTATAGCAACTGTAATTCTATCATATCCTTTATTGATGTACTTAAATAAATACTTGATGGAATTGGAACGATTACACCATTCAACATTGACATGAGCTTGATATTTGAGCAATATTGTAGGATTGTAAGGGACAACAAAACGATTATCTAGTTCTATGTCATTATTCACAATAGTGATTTCGTTGCTTCTTCGACGATAATGAGGAAAACCATCTTCTGCAATTGTGGTAGTATTTTGGAATTTCTTCGGATAAAATCTGGAACATGATCCATTCTTCATGCATGGAGATGATATATTAGCTAATCCACATGGTCTGTGTATCATATTTTCTTTCACACAAGCATACAATTGTGGCTCCTTTTTGGCACATGGTATTTCAGCTGAAATGACCTTATCTATATCCAATGTTGTTGGATATTTGCTAGAAGGATGCAAGAATATTAGCAAATGAGCATGTGGTAAACCACGTTTCTGGAATTCAATACTATACATGTCTGTCAAAAATAAATTAAGAATTACGTTGTTAGAAAAAAAATTGAAATTTTGACATTCAATCATAAAAATATTAATACTTACATGCTATTACTCTGCCCAATATATGCTTTTTTGTTAAATCTGATAACAACTCATCAAATTTGATTTTAAATATTCTTGCAACAATATCTGGTCGATCTGGAGGACTTAACTTTGAAGTCTTTAATATTCGAGAAATCTCTGGCCATTTCGGGTTGCAGGTAAAAGTTACAAATAGATATGGGAATCCTACATGTCCACATATTGTCATTCCATCAAAATATAATTGATCCATAAATCTTCTGCCACTAACAAAGTTTGATGGAAGCACAAATCGTTTTCCTTTTCCAGAGGCATCAGTTTGGCTTTCATTACTTGGTTGACAAAGGTTATTATACTTATCAACCCTCAACTTTTATTGATTGTTTCTGATGAACGATAACCTCTCTGACTCAATCATTGTGTATCCAAATTGTTGGAAAATTCTTCTAGATCTAAGAATAGCCATTGCCTTACAATCTCGAGTTTGAATTCTAAAACAAAACCATTCCCTGATTGTTAACCGATTACATTTTGATGCCAAAGAATCGCAATGACTAATATCATGCCTATAACCATCTTCACCATATGGAAACAATAGAGGATATTGATAACCCAAATAACTAGTGTGCAACTCGTTTATTCTTTGAAGCTTTCCTATTTTGCTTTCCATAATAATATCTCTAGGAGAAGCGCTATCAACATCGCCTACGATTAATGCAGCTACTTCTGAAACCATTGGCATGTTGTATATTCGTCCATCTTTTTGCCTATCTGCTATAAGCCTTAATTTGAGATCATGAAATAGTTGTTCTACATATCGATCCCTAGCCATTCTGAAAGATTTGGCATGCACATTGTACTTATCCAACATCTCGGTTAGTGTTCTTACAATTTCAACATCAATATCATTATGATTCCTACACCAACATTGAATTTCAAATCAAAATAATAGCCTCATCATATAATATAATCTGGAACCATAATAGTAGTTTACCTCAAAGATTGAATTTTATTGTGTATCTCGTTATCAGTATCATATATGTATAGCTGAGCAAACTTTGATTATTTTCCAAGTGGTGGCAGAAGACTACCAATTCGATGACATGATTAGCCATGAACTCTTAAATTTGGTGGTTCACGTCCATTGTTATATTTATTGTCAATTTTTGCTCCAGGAGATGTAAATGTAAACATCATGTTGTATGTTCTAATGTGTTGTTGATAACTTCGACTTTGTTTAGTATCAGATTGAAACAAAAGTTGTTGAAGCTCATCAGGGGGGTCTGTTAACATTGGTAATTGCACTTTTCCATTACCACAACACAGTTAAAAGTTGGGATTAATAATTTGATGAGTTTTGTCAATACGTTCTTGATACCACATATGACCTTTGCAATGCTGACAAATATAGATTGGATCCCCTATATCTGCATACAACTTGCAAATGAATACCTTAGTGAGTTTATATTATCATAGATGATTGCAAAAATAAATTACAATAATTGTTTTTAGAAACCTTATCTTTCTTTGTGATTGATAAATTCGTAGTTCATATCATACTCTGCATGATTGTTTGTAAAATAAGTATTAATCTAATACAATTGTACTCATACTAATATAATTATAGTATTTGACAAAGTATATCAATATTCATTTCCTTATTATAACTTACTTTTACCTTGTACATGAGAATTACATGAATCTGACTTATCTCGGTCTAACTCTAGTTCATCAATATCTTCCAACTACACTGATTGAGTTGGCATGTTGGAATCATTGGTTGTTGTGACCATATTAACAGTGGCTTCAAACCTCCGAAGAAGATTTTGTTGATTTTTCTGCTTCCAGCAATATCTCTTTGCTCATTCACGAAAGTAGGTTATGGACCTTTCATTGGTAATTCCTTATGAGACCTTTTTTCATTCAGAAAACAACTTGTTACATCAGCTAATGGTGTACAATTTCTTGTTCTCTTTTCAGGGTGCTTCTGTTGTATGCATGTAGCATTCATCCTCTTATGTTGGATTATTTGTTTCCTTTTTAGTCTTGCACTTGTACTGGACTTGGTATTTTCATTATTCATCCTAATAGATAAAACAGTACATGAAAAACATTAACACAACAATATAACATTTGCAATAATATGTAAACGTTATGAAGAGGTTTTGCAATAGGTATTAAAGCTTTAAGATGAACTTCCTAGAAAACACTTGTACATGAAATTAAAAAATCATCCACCAGCCAAATAATACTCTTCATTGCTCAAGTATAAAATTTGTCTGCTCTAAGTCATCAGTAGCCTCACAAATCTGGTGTTGTACCATATTTTGATATTTGCTTTACAAAATTCTTCATCAGATTACCATTACTCATATTTTTTGTATATATGTTACTGGATGGAACAATCCAACATTTTTTACCGCCAAAAATAAAACTTGTATAAACTAATATTACTACGCAAGATATAATTAGGGTTATTAAATGGATGTCTTTTCACCTTAACATATCTTATCTGTCACTTACCCTACATTTTCAATTTATCTTATTTTATAGATGACATTGTTAATAACACAATGAAATATTAGGTTCAATACTTTTCTCATGAGGGAAACCCATAAACAACTTCTCCGTAATAGTACATTCCATACTTCACTGGCAAATTTAAATGTTCAACAATAGTATGAATCCTACAATAAGTCAATAATTTCTCGCAATATGAATCCCACAATGTGCAACAGATTATAGCACCACTACATTAATGACATAAGAACACCACATTACAAAATAATTATCAAATAATTAAAACACTATTGTAAATATAAAAGACCATACATAATGAAATCAACCTCAAATCTTTGAGGTCAAACACAACATTTTTCGAATGTGCTTTCTCCTCTACATTGTCCACCACACCAATGACATCTAACATGCAAAAAATGAAAAAAATCACAAAAAAACAAAATATAGGACACATACATTAGGATACAACAATAAACTTACCAACCAACAAATCAACACAATACTTTCCATCAATGATATCCTTTATACTTTTGAACTTCCAAAGCTTTCTAGGTATGCTTGCAATGGGTTGTGGTCGTATAGACGTTGCTCCTATAAACAACAACTTAAATGGATGCTCACAAACTCTATATTGAGCTCTGTTCTTCAACAGTTTAAAGTTATGCATTATGTAACTTTCACCCTCTTTTAGCTTGTCTTCCCAAACACCCATATCTTCCTTCTTAATCATT
>Ga0214543_1000189_pt1 | contig 91372 bp, 38 predicted proteins | sample CNSS2metaG_FD_160094 | JGI IMG/M metagenome (GOLD analysis project Ga0214543, IMG submission 160094) | Root nodule microbial communities from cowpea collected in UCLA plant growth center, Los Angeles, California, USA - CNSS2 | ecosystem: Host-associated > Plants > Roots > Nodule | place: USA...
TGCCTTTTTGAAAAAAAAAAAAAAAAAAAACCGGCACGGTGGAGGACGACTTCACCTTTAATGTCGTCCTCCACCACAATGACTTGACTCTATTTTGTAAAAAAAAAATCAACGGACCCATTTTTACATATTCTTGATCAAAGTGATCCCTTTTTACAAAAAAGCCTTAACACTTACATTTAGAGAATAAATTGCAATATCATCCTTATATACACCCGATCTCTACATAGAACCAATTTGAGGCCTCAACTTATTTTTAATGGAGTCCACCGTGAACATCACTTGGTAAAAATTATGTTTATTTGTATTATAAAATATTAATTCATAGATATCATTCTGAATCAATAAATATGTAAAAAATAAGGACATTAAAATGATCTTAATTTTTTTTTTACTTATCGCAATACTTGTTCATTTTTCGCCGTTGAATAAAAAATTAAAAAGAATAATAAATATTACAAAAAGCTGTTACTTTTTTTGAAGTTACACCCTTCTGGTAATTTTTTTCACTTAAAAATTGATAAGTATCAGAAGAACGTTAAGTGTAAGGAGAAGAGTCTAGGTTGAGGCGTCAAAAACTAGAAATAAATGTTGAAATTAAAATGAATTATTCAGAGTTAACTATTATTCGTGATGCTGATACATATGAATCTATGTATTAATTTAATTACCCATTCAGTCAAATCCTTAAACTTGATATATTACATTAGTTACACTATAGATTTGGTTGATCTAATCGAAATCCCATTATCTGATTAATGTAGAATATTTATTGATAAAAGGGGTGGAAATGATGAAATGTGAAAAAGTTAGGGTTTGTGAATGAGCAGCAGCTTCCTGGAAGCAACACTGATAATAAAAAAAGTAAGTTACAGTGAGATAGATGGAAAATTAAAGGAGGGTGGGGTCCTCATTAGCAAGTAGATAAATTAATGGGGGGTTATTGACCTTGCAAGAAACTTATCCATCAAATTTCAAACTCCACCAAACATGTCCATATCCACTGCATCATTCCCTCTCACTCCACTCCCCCCAATCGCCATTCTTTCTTTTCTGCTTCTACTTTTTCTCTTCCAAATTTCTCATTAATAAAATTAGGGTTTTCAATAAATTTCTCTAATTTTCATTGTACAAGAGATTTAATTACAAGTTTTTGAGTGATTTTAGTGGCAGAGAAGACGACAAAAACAGCAGTAAAAGACAAGAAACAAGTTGTGTGGGCGTGCAAGTCGAAATGACGTCATAGAGCAAATATTTTATTACGAAAAAGGGGAATAAGCACGTGATAAATCCCAAGCAACTTGCACCTGAACCTTGCCTTGCGATTCATACATGCGAACCTTCGGAGAAGCTAAGGGTGACAACATTCATAAATCCCAAAGAATTTAACTTAAACCCGAAACCCTACACCATTTGAAAATTAAAATATTTGTAAACGCCATCGATCTTAATCTCAAGTTTATCATCCAAGTTCATGTACCTTCCCTTTTATAAAGACCCCATCTACTCTCTCTTCCAAATTCCAATTTTCAATTCACAATCCCTCAACAACACAACTCAAACGATAAAAAACACAGATTGCCTAAGACACAAACAAAGACATTTCGGTTACAGAAATGTACGAAGAAACTACCTACGAGTCCGATTTGGCTCTTTTGGATTCCATTCGCCGCCACTTACTCGGGGACTCCGAGGATCTCAAATTCGGACCCCCGATTGTTAACTCGGGTAACACCCCCCTTTACTCTCGGAGCTCCAGTTTCGGTAGGTTGTACCCGTGTTTGAGTAACGACTGGGGAGAACTTCCTCTTAAGGAAGATGATTCAGAGGACATGGTGCTCTACGGTGTTCTTCGCGATGCCGTCAACGTAGGGTGGGTCCCCTCTCTCAACGCGGACTCACCGGACAGTTATTCCTCGGGTTCCATCCCGGAAGTGACCGTGAAACCCGAACCGGATATATTTCCGGCACCGGAACCTGTTTTCACTCCCCCGGTGGTTCAGGATGCACCGGCGGTTGTTCCGGCGAAGGGGAAGCACTACCGCGGCGTGAGGCAGCGGCCGTGGGGAAAATTCGCGGCGGAGATCCGCGACCCGGCTAAAAACGGGGCTCGGGTTTGGCTCGGGACGTTTGAGACGGCTGAGGACGCCGCACTGGCTTACGACCGAGCCGCGTACCGAATGCGCGGCTCGCGGGCTTTGTTGAATTTCCCGCTTCGGATTAATTCGGGCGAGCCCGAACCGGTTCGGGTGACGTCGAAGCGAGCGTCGCCGGAGCCCTCGTCTTCGTCGGAGAGTGGATCGTGTGGTAAACGGCGGAAGAAAGTGGTGGGGCCGAGGGTGACGGCTCCTAGTGGGTTGAGAACGGGGCAAGTGGGAAGTCAAGTGGCTCAGTGCACACGTGCGGAACAGTTGTTGGTTAATTAATGCGTTATGGTGACGTGGATTTCAGTGCTCGTTTTTGTAAATTCCGGTTTGTAGTTATCTGATTCTGAGATGCGTGTGGCAGTGGCAGAAACCTGTTATTAAAAAAATTAAAACAATAACCCAAAAAGGAAAGGACAGTGGCACAGTGGAAAAAATGGATTGTTGCCTCAACTCATTCAAGTGGGAGTGATCATAAAAGCTAAACCAGAAAAAGAAAAAGAGAGAGAAAAAAAACTGAGTTGGAAAAAGGAATTAGGGGTGGAGGTTTTGTTGGGTTTGTGAATACAGTCCCAATATTTGTTATTTTTTGGTTCAATATTTATGAAATTTGTGAATTGGGTTGCATGTCCCTAATGAATCAACTATAAAGGCTTTTAGATAATCCAAAACAATGAAACAACAGTGATGTTGTTCTTAGATTCTGCATCTACAAAACATGTCAAGTTTAGTAGTTTACACACTTCAAAAAAATAAAAAATAAATACGAACAACATAGATGTTTTATCGACCATTTTTATACTATAATTTTATTCATTTTTAAACTCGTGTGTTTTACTTCTCAAAATTTATTTTCCGTTGAATCATATAATTTTTAATGTGAAGTATTTGATTTAATTTTTTATTAAGCCAATTAGCATGCGTCAACTGTTCATGTCCACATCCAATGTAACCCCATAGTAATATTTTTCTCTTTTCATTTCTATAGGCACCCCTATTTTGATAAGTACATACAGCTACTTTATTTGTTTGCAATACACCCCTTTTTACTTACTTAACCACCAAATCTCAACTCTCTAACTTTACTGTATTTACAACTTTCCTTTAAATCAATTTCCATCATTAACCGCAATTAATACTATGTACATAAGGTAAAACTTATCCTTACACTTTTATAATATTCGAATATTCTCATGATGGAGAATTTCGTGCAGCTTAAGTTATTGCACGAAAATGGATCTTACATGGACATTGGGGTCTAATCACGTTTTCTATCAGAAGAGGAAGGACTTACATTAAAATCAATGGTTTATATCTAAAAAATTTATAATTTGTCATATATATTTTGTCTCCGACACTGAAAACACCATTAAAGGTAATTTTTGAGACATGCAAGATTAGAAGAAAATAAGAGAGTAAAATTAATAACAATGCTCTTAATTAGTGTGTTTCAATGTGATTTATATCTTTGTGAAAACAAAACTTTAAGTGAAAAAAAAAGGAAGAACATAGATCCTTCAACCTTGAAAATAAGAAAAAGGCACAAACAAGTGATGTGTGATGATTTTCTTTTGTAGTCAATACTATTTACTTAAAATTGTGTTATTTTTTTTTGTTATATTATTGTGAAACTAATTATTATACTTTTAAAGTTTTAATATTATCTTATACTATTTTATAATTTTTTTTTTGATATAATGGAATTTTAACTTTAAAGGAAGAATAAGTGTGACCAATAATGTAATAGATAATGAATTTTAATATTTTATTTCACTTAAAATATAAGATATAATTATATATTTTTATTTGATAATATGTGGTGTCTTTTAAGTCAAGTTTTATGAATTTAGTATTATTATATTGTTTAATGGAATTTTCTATTGAATTCATTTTTGTGAGCATAAAAAAAATTACTCTATTTTATTAAGAAATAGTTATACATAAATATATTTCTTTTCAAATTTATACCAAAATCATTTTAATTAGACCACGAAGAGAGAAAAGTAGAAGTGGTAAGATATAATTAAAAACGAAAAAAAAAGGAACTCTTTAAATATCAGTTATTGTGTTCCATAATAAATTTATTAAAAATTATCATTAAAAACTTTTAGTAATTATTAAATTATATCTATAGTAAGTTATACGAAATCATATAAATTTTAAAATTATATATGTTTTGTAATTTAATGGTGTAATATATAACATAGGAAAAATGATGTTAACACTTAGACTCTATGTATGTTACTTATTTAAGACAAGGAAAATGATAATTTAATAAAAGTTTTTTTTTAATAAATTTTGATAATTACCTATTTAGGATAAAAAAATACTACCTTATTACTATATTTTAGTTAAAAAATCAAATATTAATCTATTTTAATTCTAATATGAAAACTTAATTAAATTTGTTAAAAAAAATTGTCAAAAAATGATTTTGCTTAAGTTAAAACTCTTCTAGAACTGAAATTGTCTCTAATCTCTAGGTAGAGGTGATTATCTTCTCTCCAACCTTCTCGTGTTTTTTAATAGAGGTTATTTATAAAAGAAATATTATTCAATTTCAAAGAATTCGTGTTTAAACAATCTATATAAAAAGTCATATTTTTATTTATAAAAAAATAACTTTTTTTTTTATTAGAAGTACTAATTTTTATCTTCTTTATTGCAACCAGATACGACCTATCTAAAAACATTTACTGTACAAAGTCTTATAAAATATTCTCTATCTTATTTCATTTTAAATACGCATTAATTGTCTTGATATGCTTTTTAAAATGATTCTCGCTTATATTGAATATTTTTTTAAAAAAAATATAGGAATTCAATTTTTAATTTTAAAACTTAATATGTTAGGATAAACTTTTCTTCTAAGATATACACATTAAATTAGTATTTATTTTTAAGATTTCTCCTCCTCTTATATAAATAGTGGGTTTTAGAGTTTTTAATTTTGAATGCGTTGTATGCATCAACTTCAAAATGTCTATGCAACGCAAGAGGAAGAGAAGGAAAACAATTTCAAAAGTAAAACAACTCAAATTTGTCTATTATATTCTACACCTCACAAACTAATTGTTCTTTAAGATTCCGACACGTTATGTTTATTAAGCGTTTAAATTCAACTTTAGATTTAGAAAAGTGTTTATCAATCACAGTCAAAAAATATCAACTTACGAAAAAGAAAAATCAACCCTCAACAAACATAGTCATGAAACTAAAATTATATTCAATTTATCGCGATGATGGATTTAGAGTCGTACGTTTTCAGTTAATAATAATGAAAATTGTGATTTACTTACATGTATTCAAAGGTAGAATATAGACAACTTTTACGTGTTTAGATAAGAGAAAATTGTAAAACGAGACAGAATAAAACTATACCATAGATAAAATGAAAAGTAGTGTAATTTGTTAAAGAAAAATATGAAGATGAATAAATAAAATAAAATAATTAGATTAGGTATGTTTTTAGTTCTTGAAATGTAAAATTAAAATTTATTATAATATTAAAATTTTGATAAGTTTTGGTTCTCAAATTTTTTAAAATAAATATATAAAATTCGTTTAACTCACCTGTGTTAATTTATGTTAATGTATCATATACGTCTCCTATTAATATTTAAGTTTTTGTATTATTCGATGTTTTCGCTTCGATGTCATATGAAAAACACATTTGATACGAATAAAAACAAAATCATAACAAATTAAAATAACTATATTGATTTATTTTTAAAGTTTGAAAATCAATATCAAAGTTTTAGAAAAAAAAATGTCAATTTGTCTCGAATGATATTTAACCTTAATCATTAATCAACTTAAAAAATTGAAAAGAAATTGTTTTTTGTGTGAGAATATGACATCTTCAAATATGTAAATATAATAATCTTATCCGTTAAATTGCTAAAACCAATATGATATAAAAACAAGAGAAAAGAAAACAAGCACGTATGTATACAGCATGGATCATGTTTTGGCCACCAACTTGTTTAGTTGAGACATGGAACGCATGAGAAAAGGAGATGGTGGGTTAGGCACTTCAACAAAACCTTCAAGCATTTGCATTACCATTCCCATTGTTGGTCTCATTTCAGGTTGCTCATGAATGCACCATATTGCTATTTTCACCCATTTCTGTAACCTCACGTAATCAGATATGGCCTCTTCATCATTCTCCACCAGAACATCTATTCTCCCTTCCACAAAGCAATCACAAGCCCAATCTGTCAGCACTGCCTTCTCTTCTTCCCCACACTCCATCATCAACACACTTTTCTACTGCAAATTATTTCCAACAACATTACCCCAAAGCTATAAACATCCACTTTAACCGTCACGCCGACATTCTTAAACCATTCAGGAGCCACGTATCCTCGAGTTCCTCGGATCATCGTCGTCGTTCTACTTTGGTCAGACAACAACAACTTGGCCAACCCAAAATCAGATATTTTTGGATTCAAATACTCATCTATGAGTATATTTTGAGGTTTTATATCACAATGAATAATGGGACTCTCACACTCTTCGTGCAAGTACACCAACCCTCTTGCAATCCCCATAGCAAATCCAACCCTTACACTCCATCTGGGCTTCGATTGCCCAAACAGCATGTCTGCAAGACTACCATTGCTCATGAACTCGTACACCAATATTCTGTTCATTCCCTCGTCACAAAACCCTATCAACCTCACCAGATTTTTGTGGCAGGTTCTACCGATAGAGCTCAATTCACTCCTAAATTCTTTCTCTCGTTCGTCTACCAATCTGTCCAATCTCTTCACAGCAACCACATGACAAGAACCTTCTTCTAGTTGTCCTTTGTAAACAATGCCATAAGAACCTCTGCCTAATTCCTCCTGAAAATTCTGTGTGGCCTTTTTCAAACTTTCATAAGTGAACGAATACAAATTTGTTTCCGAAGGACCAGAGGCGGCTTTGGAAACCCTATTCACTTTCTGTTTCTTGAGAAAAAACAAAGCAACTGTAGAAACAAGAATACCGTTAAGGACAAGAGAACCAATTAGCGGTCCCAAAACAAATTCTTTCTTTGAATCCGGAGCAGGGGAAGGTTCCCCGTTTACACCTGTATAAAAGTCGCGAGTAACTCTTGTTTTGATATAGACAACATGTTGATCACTCACTGTTTCTTGTCTACCGTTACCAAGGGGAAATCTCTTCAACCAACAAGTGTCGCCACCTGAAACGGCCATAGCACACATGCAATCCTGCAAGCAAAATTGCTGGCATTCCTGCTTTGAGTAAGGTTGTATCCTTTCGTAATCTCCCTCAGGAAAATTAAAATCTTGAGATGCATGCATTTCGTATAATTCTTCTGGCGGTGTTTGAACATCGGCTCCACAAGCAAGGGTGAAATTGGGTTGGCATCCACCGAATTGATTACTTGGATCCAGCATGGAATACCCATAAGGGCATTTGCAGGTAGGCCTCTGATTTTCCATGGCGCAGTAGCTATTATAGCCACAGGAACCGCTACCATACTCATAAGATATTGCAGTGCAAATGTTGTCAGGAACATACCTCATGATTCTCCACCCTGGCTGGGCAGTGTTGTTCCGTGGATGAGAATACTGCGTGAAAACTCCAGCGAAGTCAAGCGTTGCTCTGTAGTAATTCACCTCAGGATCCAGATCCGAGATATTCCATTGGGAACCTTGAGGTTGGATCATAGCCCCATTTGTGGTGTTTACATAGATATCCCCGGATTCATTGAACACCAACGTTGAAGCAGAAGCAGAGGCATTCAACACATAGTACGAGGTGTAGCGCAGTGAAGAAGGCCAGGAAAGAGGACTCAGTAAGACATTACCATCCTTGAAATAAAGTTGGAACCTTCCGGTGGTATAATTAGTGTCTGTTAATCGAGATGTTAGCGTGGCTTCAGGTTGGAGAGATTGGGTAGGCAACAACGTGTCTGTGGGGTTCTCAAAACTTTGCCACACCATTTCAGAGTTCCCATTCAGTAGAACAAAGTTGCCAGTGTCAAGCATAGAACCTACGGAGACAACACTTGCAAGGTTTGATTCCCATATGGAATTTCCTTCGGGACCTGCCAGTGTTAGCCCCGCCGAAGTGATCCGAACCTGTGATCCCGCTGCTGCTGTTGCAAGTTTGTTGTCGGTTTTTAAACTCCAAACAACGGTCCTGTCGGGTATCATGTCGTACCATATGGCAACCATGAACAGCTTCGTATTGGGATCCGTGTTATTATTCAATGCGCGAAACCCAAAAGCAAAATGACCCGAAGGTGAACGCCACACTCCATTGTCGTCGGTGGAAATTCTGGAACCAATATTAACGTCTGCAACAGCTAATGAAAGAAGATGAAATTGAAGACAGATAAGTGCTGGTAAAAGGAGGGTTAAGGAAGCCATGGCTTGAATTACAACAAAGCTACAACAATAGAGATGTTAATAAGTAGTTATTTTGTCGATGGCTTATTATAAAAATCCAACTGCATGACAGACTCTTCGTTCTGGAAAATACTTGGAAGATTAGGTAAGGTGACCAAGTCCTAAAAACTGTACGAGAGTTCCATTAGTTTCAATAATCCCCTTTTTAACATTCTAAATTATTAGAATACAATTATAATATTTTCACACCTGCTACTTGAGAAATGTTCTGAAATTATACGACTCTTTTGTGTATGTTTTTTCTTTATTTTAATCTTATGATCAGTAACCTAATTATATACGTCATGTGAACTTTTTTTATACATGTAACAATGTATATATTAGTTTAGAGATAAATTTAATCCAAAACTATACTAATTTAGGATGTCATGTGTTTCATGTATTATTGCTATGTGATATAATTAGCATAATACCATAGTAGAAACTCTTACAAAATTTAAATTATTTAACCAACTAGTAAACCTTGTATAATAATTAAATTAAGTTTGGTCTACACATAAATATATTAACAATTAATTCTTCATGCTATAATAAAATTATTGATGATTACAAAACTTTTACAAATCTTTTAATAAGGCTTAAATATATATTTGGTCTTTAATTAAGCTTTGTTTTCGTCAAATTTTGGTTAATTTGGTCCTTTTTACTAGATGTGTAAGTAATTAAAGTTTTTGAACAGTCATATCACGTGTCAGTCCTGTTTTTTTTTTTTTTTTAATTTAAAAAACATTGTCCGTGTCAAGTCATAATTGTGCTACGTATTAATGTTAGTGTCACGTGTCAGTTTGTGATTTTGTTATTTTTTTTTTGTTCAATTTAGTCCCAATATTAGTTATTTTTGTTTAATCTAGTCTATGTATTCATTATTTTTGTTCATTTTCATTCCAATTTTGATTAAAATGAATCAATTTTGTCCTTTTCAAATTGACATCAAATTTAATATCTTTTATAAAAATTATACTAATATTTTTTCTAAAATTGAAATTTTTATTAATCACTTTTGAAATTCACTTATAAAATATTAAATTTAATTATAAATTGAATAAAATTATTATATTTAATTATTAAATAGAATAAAATTATTTAAAATATTATAAGAATATAATTATTAAATATTTTTTCTAATATTTATATTCTAAAATACTAATACTTTTAAAATTGATATTTAAAAATATTTCAAATATTGGACAATTTTTTTTTAAATTAAAAAATTAAAAATATATCAAAAAAATCAGAAGCGTGACATGTATTGTTCAAAAACGTTAAATATTTAAACACCGTTAATAAAAAGAACCAAATTGACCAAAATTTGACGAAAATAGGATCTAATTAAACACAACACAAATAAGGATCAAATTGAATAAAAGAACAAAAATAGAGACTAAATATATATTTAAGCCTTTTAATAATTATGCAATGTTTAATGATGTTAGAATTGATATATTAATTCAAATATAAATTTAACAAATAATTAGATTGATTTAACCAACCTTTTACGTTAGTTTAACTAATATATTGTGATCATATAAGTAAAGAAATGTCATATAGAATGAGTGTAAAGCAGATGGAAATACCACCTACCCATATTACTATTACTCTAGCACTATTGATTGAACATAAAGACAATGAAGAAATTGTGTGTGCAACTTAGAAAGCTAGACAAAACAAGAAACATTATGATATATATATATATATATATATATATATATATAATGCATGCATATTGGTTAAAAAATCGTACAGGAATGGGAATTCATACATAGAATAATAGCCATGGATCACCTTTTCTCCCACAAATCTATTCAGTTAAGACATGGAATGTATGAGAGAGGGAGATGGAGGGTTAGGGACTTCAACAAATCCTTCTAGCATTTGCATTACCATTCCCATTGTTGGTCTCATTTCAGGTTGTTCATGAATGCACCATAGTGCAACTTTCACCCATTTTTGTAGCCTCACATAGTCAGATAAGGCCTCTTCATCATTCTCTACCAAAACATCTATTCTCCCTTCCACAAAGCAATCACAAGCCCAATCTGTCAGCACTGCCTTCTCTTCTTCCCCGATCTCCATCATCAACACACTTCTTCTGCTGCAAATTATTTCCAACAACATTACCCCAAAGCTATAAACATCCACTTTAACCGTCACGCCAACATTCTTAAACCATTCAGGAGCCACGTATCCTCGAGTTCCTCGGATCATCGTCGTCGTTCTACTTTGGTCAGACAACAACAACTTTGCCAACCCAAAGTCAGATATCTTTGGATTCAAATTTTCATCTATGAGTATATTTTGAGGTTTTATATCACAATGAATAATGGGATTCTCACACTCTTCGTGCAAGTATACCAACCCTCTTGCAATCCCCGTAGCAAATCCAAACCTTACACTCCATCTGGGCTTCGATTGCCCAAACAGCATGTCTGCAAGACTACCATTGCTCATGAACTCGTACACCAATATTCTGTTCATTCCCTCGTCACAAAATCCAATCAACCTCACCAGATTTCTGTGGCAGGTTCTACCAATAGAACTCAGTTCAGTCCTAAATTCTTTCTCTCGTTCGTGTACCAATCTGTCCAATCTCTTCACAGCAACCACATGACAAGAACCTTCTTCTAGTTGTCCTTTGTAAACAATGCCATAAGAACCTCTGCCTAATTCCTCCTGAAAATTCTGAGTGGCCTTTTTCAGTTTTTCATAAGTAAACGAATGCAAATTTGTTTCCAAAGGACTGGGGGCGGCTTCGGAAACCCTATTCACTTTCTGCTTCTTGAGAATAAAGAAAGCAACTGTAGCAAAGAGAATACTATTAAGGACAAGAGAAGCAACTAGTGGTCCCAAAAGAAACAGTTTCTTTGAATCCGGAGCAGGGGGGTCCCTATTTGCACCTGGATAAAAGTCGCGAATAACTCTTGTTTTGATATAGACAAAATGATAATCATTGACTGGTTGTTGTCTACCCCAACCAAGGGGAAATCTCTTCAGCCAACAAGTGTCGCCTCCAGAAACGGCCATAGCACACACGCAATCCTGCAAGCAACGTTGCTGGCATTCCTGGCCGGAGTAAGGTTGTATCCTTTCATAATTTCCATCAAGGAAATTAAAATCCTGAGATGCATGCATTTCATATAGTTCTTCTGGCGGTGTTTGAATATCGGCTCCACAAGCGAGGGTGAAATTGGGTTGGCATCCACCATGTTGATTACTCGGATCCAGCAGGGAATACCCATAAGGGCATTTGCAGGTAGGCCTCTGATCTTCCATGGAGCAGTAGCTATTATAGCCACAGGAACCGCTACCATAATTAAAAGATATTGCAGTGCAAATGTTGTCAGGAACATACCTCATGATTCTCCACCCTGGCTGGGCAGTGTTGTTCCGTGGATGAGAGAATACTGCGTGAAAACTCCAGTGAAGTCAAGCGTTGCTCTGTAGTAGTTCACCTCAGGATCCAGATTCGAGATATTCCATTGGGAACCTCGAGGTGGGATATGAGTACCATTTTCGGTCTTTAAGTAGATATTCCCCGACTCATTGAATACTAATGTTGAAGCAGCACCAGAGGCATTAAACACATAATAAGGGTCGTAACGCAGTGGAGAAGGCCATGCAAGAGGACTCAGTAAGACATTACCATTATTGAAATAAAGTTGGAACCTTCCGGTGGTGTAATTAGTGTCTGTTAATCGAGATGTTAGCGTGGCTTCAGGTTGGAGAGATTGGGTAGGCAACAACGTGTCTGTGGGGTTCTCAAAACTTTGCCACACTTTCAGAGTTCTCAGTCAGTAGAACAAAGTTGCCAGTGTCAAGCATAGATCCTAGGGAGACAGTACTTGTGACGTTTGATCTCCATATGGAATCTCCATTGGGACCTGCCAGTGTTAGCCCCGCCGAAGTGATCCGAACCTGTGATCCCGCTGCTGCTGTTGCAAGTTTGTTGTCTGTTTTTGCACTCCAAACAACGGTCTTGTCGGGTATCATGTCGTACCATATGGCAACCATGAACAACTTCGTATTGGGATCCGTGTTATTATTCAATGCGCGAAACCCAAAGGCAAAATGACCCGAAGGTGAACGCCACACACCATTGTCATCGGTGGAAATTCTAGAACCAATATTAACGTCTGCAGAAGCTAAGGAAAGAAGATGAAATTGAAGACAGATAAATGTTGGTATAAGGAGGGTTAAAGAAGCCATGGATTGAATTAGTACAATGCTCATTGGAGACGTTAATGTGTAGTTATTTTGTGGATGACTTATAAGTATCCAACTTATGACAAACTCTTCCTTCTGGAAAATACTTCGAAGATATCTTATTTTAATATTCTAAATTATTTAGAACCAATTCAAAGGTCTGTACGTGTGGAAATAGTACTTAGACATTTCTCAGAAAAACACACTCAACAACCCTCTAATAATATTAATGGCAATACATATAATAAAATAAAATTAAAATTAATATATATATTGTGATTATAAAAATAAATTTTATATTTTTATTGTAAGTAGATTTTATTTATTTTATAGAAAATTCTATTAGTTTAAAAAATAATAATTAAATTTTAAAGAATGTATCAATTAAAGAGTAAATAATTAATTTAATATAATTTAAACTATTATATAAAGAATAAATAAAAAACAACAAAAAGAAAAGAATCCCTTTGTATCTAGAAGTATAGAATAGTATAATATATATTAAAATAAAAAAAAAAAATTATATATATATATATTATATATATATATATATATATATATATATTATTTTGTATATAAACACGCATCTTTTGTATTAAAGTATAGAATATTAAAATTTAAAAAAGAAAACTAAAGTTATAAAAATATTATTTTTTAATTGGTATCAAAAGGATATTAAAAAACAAGAGATCCGTTCAAAATTCTCCATTAGTAATGTTCTGAAATTACACGACTCCTTTTGTAGGTTTTTTTTATTTTAATTTTATGATTTAATCTAATTAAAAAATTTAATTTAGGGATCTTTTCACTTTCCTTATATTTCTATTACATGACCTTTTTCTTCTCTCTCGTTACAAGTCCACAACCCTTTCACATCACACATTAATGCACATTAGTTACATTAATGCACCTGCTGCCTTCTACGTATTACAATTACATTTGTGTTTGGAATCAAATTATGTATGTTATGGTTAACATGAGTGAACATATACATGCAATATATTTGTTTAGAATTAAATATATGATAATTTTGTTACTCGTTCCAGAAAGTTTTTTCTTTTCTATAGTTTAAAATAAAAAACACTCAAAAAAATCTCCCACAAAATAAAAACAAACCTTTTTTTTGTATATACAAAAATTATCATTTTCAAAATATTTTTTTTATATTGTATAATTAATTGAATACAATTAGGTGTCTCTCCACCATTGTCTTTCACCGACCCACACGTTACTCAAGTACAATTGACTGACTGATATCATCCTAATTAAAGAAATGCAATGAAGAAAGCTACACAGAAGAAGCAAAGGTGGAACAAAGACTTTTCTTTGAACAAACAAAACCTAACAAAGACTTATTATATATACACGTTGCATGATATTCGCTTAATATATAAAAAATTTTTAAATAAAAAAAATAAAATTTAAAAATAAAAAAATTACAAAATAATACATGAATACATTTTTATTTTTAGATAAAAGGAATATTTTTTAAAAAAAATTAAAATAAAAATCACAAAATAATATATACGACAGTAATTATTCACAATTGGATAATTATTTTACCAATATTAGTGAAAATAATAAAATTAAATAAAATTAGTGAATGCTAATATTGAATTGAAAAAAAAATTGAATCAAAATAAAAAATAATCAAATACTAGGACAAAGTTATTATTTAAGTCTATAAATATTCTTAACAATTTTAATTTTTTGTTAAAAGTACTCATCGACTATCTTCAATTTCTTTCTAATAAGAGACAGTGCATTATACGTACTCACAATTATTATAACTATATAAAATTATGAAAGTTAAAATAACATCTTTCAAATTGGATTGAATGTATGTTTATGATGGACATATGAAACTTAAGAAGTACTAACGTGAAAGAGGGGTGATTGGATGAAAAATGTTAAATAAATAGATGAAAGGAGAATGAAACGATAAATTAAATATCAATGAAAAATAATCATGTCATAAATATATGCTTTGATACCTAAAGAAAAAAAAAATAAGCAAAAAAAATACCAAGATTTCTTCCTTTAGTTTCTTGTTCAAATATACACAAAATTTATGTTTTCACCTTGTATCAAATTTATGGAATTTATTTATACATTACATTATTTTCTCGTATCACCTTGTTAAAATTTCTACTGTCTTTATTATGGGAAGACGTGTAAAATTTGAAATAGACTTCTAAAACAAGAATTTTTAAGATAACTTTCAAATATTTTCTTTAAATAACTTTTAAATTGCACAATTAAAATATAATTTCAAATAAATTGTAAGATTCTATAATTGATTATTGTTTTTCAAATCTTATCGAATGATATTTCTCGTGTGCGATACAAATTTTCTCGGTGCGTATCCGCAACAATAATCACAACTATTATAGACTTTAAACGAATTGATGAGATTTAAAATAAAATCCTCAAATGGGAGTATTTGTATGTTTATGCTGGAGTACGATCGTATAAAGGGAACGATAGGAAGAACAATGTATATGCTAACTTAAAAGTTGAAGAACAAAATTGTAGATTAAAGAAAAATAAAATGAAATTAATAAATTAAATATCAATTATAAAAAAATATTATCTCGTTACAGATTATATCTTTTTGATAGCTGAAGAAAAAAATTAAGCAAAGGGGACTCATCAAAGATTTCATTATTAATTTCTTGTTCATATAAAAACAAAAATATATACCATGTTTCCAACTAATTTTATCTGATTTATTATACATGTGGGGCTTAATTTGTGAAAGCCCAATATTTTAGAAGAAATAACTTTTTATTTCTTCATTTAGTGCATTAACATTTGTTCTACTGTATTAAATTCGTAAAAATATTTTCTATCGTCGTATCACTTATTTCAATGCATATTTCTAACAAAAGAAATTGTAATAAACATGGCAGCAACTTTCGAGTCTCCAATTCCAACGTGTCTTTAACAGTGCGTTTGTTACTTAAAAGAAAGATAGGGAGAGAAGAAACAGAGTGAAAGTGATTTAATAACAAAAAAATGACAAAGTTATATAAAAAACACAGGTGAGACCTAAAGCCTTGTAAACACAACTATTGATCTATATTCTTCACGATGTTATATTTCAAATTATATTATGGACAGCAATTTCAGCACTGCCAGAGTAATGTTTTTGTGCATTTATAGGTTCCTTGCGATAAGTCGGGGAGTTCGTTCTTACGCTCAATGTTTTATGTAATTACCAATAGTAATCTCGCTATTGTGATGCGATTATCTATTCTGCATAATGTCCCTTTACTTAATAGATTAAACTCAAAATCCAAATGTTCAGAAACATGCAATTCAATCATGTCATACAGATTCACAGAACAATCCTAGGACCTGGTAGTACCTGCGATCTTTACAGATGCAATCCAAAGATGAGTATTGCGTAGTAATACATGCGAAGTATTCTACACCGTTTCAAATGATGGGTTGCTTTTTAAATTATTATTTACATTGTTTCATCGTGAAAAAACCTCGCTTTCTGTTGATCTAGTGTGTAAATAAAATCTAAACATACTAACTCCAACAAGCCTAAATCAATAGCCTTACCCGGATTTCTTATACAAGGCCATGACATTGAAGTTGAGGGATTCTGGATTTTTCTGGATCATGCTCTGTATCACCTTAGCTGCATCCTGTCGTAATTTCAATATATTAGTAATTTTAAAATTGTAAATCCTTGGTAAACCACTTTGTAATATAGGTAGATATGTAATATGAAGATCAGCAAACCCAGCAAATCAACGTGATTAAATGACTAATAACATGAACAGGGTTGAAAAACAAAAACCCACCAAATTTGACAGGAAAAATGCACTCGCCTGAAGATAAAGTTTTATAGCAGGTGCACAATACATGCAAAATTGGTAGCACCCTCTGGTGGAAAGGAATGGAAAGACACTCAGAGGAAGGGGTTCAATGCTGAGATGATTGAAGCAGAGTCACTAGCGTCATTTACCAATGAAATTCAAAGGCATCATCTATGAAACTAATGCTAAAATGTGGAAGTACAGTCTATAAGCCCAAGATGCTTTACTATAGAAATATGGTCATTTGACAGCAATATAAAGAAAAACTCTCCGTTTGTATTCACAAAACAAACCGATCCTTTCCAGAACAAGCAGAAAAATGAGATGGCCTTAAAATGCAAAGATATTACATTATTTACCCTCAACAAAGTACTCGGTGAAGATGGACCATGAGATATTGGCCACGATTTTCTTCCATCAAGCTCATATAGTTCATCTGCATATGAATTATTACAGCATCATGCAAAAATCAATACTTGATAAAATACAAAACTAAATGCACAAGAAAAGAGAATGGAGAGGGGAAAAACACGACTGTGATATACACAATCAATTGTATAGAAAATTTACCATCAACACAGACAAAGCATATGAAATGTGCATCTGCATTGTCAGATGCCTGCATTGCAAATATTTGAAACAAAGAAATCAGTGGTAAGATGAGAAGCTGAATAAGATATATCCTGGCAAATATTGAGTCATTAAATATATTAATTCCTTCATCCTATTTCATAAGGAACTTCTTCCACCCTATTTTCCCGGTAAATCCTAGTTAACATTGCATGCAAGTCATACATAAATTGGAGCAGGAAATAGGGTTTGACCCAAATATGTTAAAATACACTCTCAAATTAATATTCCTGTGAAGTTGAGTTGAGAGGCCATCAGTATGATTTACGTTTGCAAAACATTTATCATAATATCAAGAATAATATCAAGAATAACGACAAGATTTAAGATAAATTTTATCTAAAGCCACTAAGTATGCATCGTGTATCACACCCAAAGATTAAAGATGCTAACAACAAGAGCAAAACTAAACCAAATTGATAGGATTAAATTTACAATACATTATGACTGAACCAGGGTACCATACCAGTTCCACGAATATATCACATAATTCCCAATACATTGTTGCTTCAATCAACAAATTACCTCTGTATCACCAGCAGTTGCTGCCACTGAATGAGCAACTTCCATTTCTCTGTCATTCTCCAGAAATTTAGCACGCTGTATGAGACAAGTTACAAAATGTAAAATGGGTATTTCTCATATGTTTTAGCTGATAAACAGTTCTATACTTGCATGTGCGAACATAATAAGACGGCAAAACGGTAAGGCAGGGAGGAATAACCTGCAGTGGATCCATGCTTGCAGTAGATTTAAAGAAGTTATTAAAGAAAGACCCCTCAACTGGAAAAAGCAACACTGATTGGTAAATTTGATCCAGTACATTAAAAATCTTAACAGAGGGAATTAACCAGTGGCAACTCACCCAGCTTGACTTCTGAAGTCAAGTTGCCAAGAGCATGAAGCAGTCCAATTGTTCCACAGGCATTACCCACAGTTTGCTTCATAAAATACACTCTACTGTTGTATTCCTGCACCAGCACACAACGGTAAGCAGTTCAGTAAATAATGTTCAATGACATTATGCTATATGCTAGCCAAAATAAAACTTTACTACGGTACTGTTCACTGAGTCATGAGACCTAAACGCACATGTTGTCAAACAAAACAGGCAATTCAGAGAAGCGGAAAATTACAGAAAAGATTATAACAGTATAAAATCCACTCACCTTTTTTTCATTTTCCTGCTGCAACCTTTCTTCTTCACTCTAATAATTTGACAAAATCCGTAGAAAATGAGAAGTGACCCAGACATGGAAAATGAAAAGTTGAAATAGAAAAAAAATGACAAAAACCTGGGTCGTTATAGGATAAAGAAAAAGCACGGCGAGAACGGGGTTTGGAACCATTTGCAGAAGCTCTTCATCTAAGCCATAAACGTCACAGCATTCTGCCTCATTCTCTCCGAGCCCAAGCCCCCAAAGGAACTGCAAAATCACCCAATAACTATACGCTAAAATATGAATGTCATTAATTCGAAGAAGAATGAGAAGACATAAGTATTCAACTCTAAAGTCTGAAGAAGATTCTCGATTAAAATTAAAAGTTGTTACAGTTCCAATCGCATTAAAGAAAAACAAAGAAGAAGAGCAATGACATAAATAATAATACGCAATGGGAGTATCCGTGGAGAGAACCTGATTCATGACTTCAGGGTTTGCTTCTAGCGGAAGCCACCTTTTAGCAGAAGAAGCCATTGCTTTTGCTTCTTCTTCCTGCTCCACCTACGCTACCATCACACCTGTCCTTGCCCTTCTTTTATAGTCTTGCAATGGGCCTCTTAGTGGGCCCACAAGGCCCACCTCTTTCTCAAAAATAATCAAGCCCATTCTTTAGCATGTCTTATTTATGTATTTGCTAATTAAACAAATTGACCAGGGGCAGCTATATAGTAATTACTAGAAAACGTTCATGTAACAATTTCTCATCTTTATTTGTTTTTAAGAAAACAAATTATTTATGGCCATGTTAAAATTCGTATAGAAGACGATAATGTTAAGTTGGTTGGATTTTTTTTTTAAAAAAGGACCAATTTATTCGTAATTCACTTATTACAATTTATTAACATCTGTAAATATATATATATATATATATATATATATATATATATATATGAATTTTAGTCATTGAAAAGAAAAATTAAAATTTTCTTACGACCATGAGTAAATGTAATATAATGTTGATTCCTTCTTTTGTAAGTTAACTTTGATTCCATATTCTTAAATATATTTTCTTCCTATTGTTCATAGATTTTACATACAATACTTTCTTTCATACCGACACAGAAGTAAGATGGTTTAATTGAATAATTAAGTATAATAACAGAAGGGAAAACATACATAATGCAATCAAATGTTTTTATCTGTTTGGTTAATCGATCTACCTTAAACCACTAACCATGTAAAAGTTGTTTCATGGAATAATGTTCTCCCAGGTCTCAAATTCTACGAACCCAGCGCTCGAGCCTAAGTTGTTTCATAGCAGGCCCAACCTCAGGTTTACGTTTCTGTGGGCATTGCCATTTCCCTGTTATCCCCATGTCACTATATAGTTGAACATTTGTTGCTTCTGTTAAAGCCTTTCTCTTTGTAACACCACATTGCAATGGAATTGTGACTGTCCTTGTTGACCGCTCTAACAATATCTTTTCAGGTTTCTTCCAACAATTTTCATCATTTCCTCCCGTACAAATCTTCTTCCTTGTTGTCACAAAGCCGTCATTTTCTTTATTGCTTGTACACGCTGCAGTTCTTGTTGAGAAGGTTTTAGTTGCACTTGCACTCAAATCAAGCTTGTTATCATGTTGGATATCAGTTTTTGTGTTTGATATTTGGGTATCATTCTTATGCAGCAGCTTTGGAGATTTCGTTGAACTTTTATCGGTATCCAGTGACACTGGATGTCCTTTTCGATCGTGACGAGGACTTGTGCGATTCAGGTCCAATGTCTCCTTGTACTTGGTTGGACCAAGATTATGTTGCAGCGTTTTATCTTGCATGCATGGCTGCAAAATCTTTTTTGGAGGAGTGTCAACCGTAGTTGAATTTTTCTTCACTTCAGCACTATCATGAACCTATGATTTCAACCGCAAAGAAAACCAATGAGTACACAGATGACTTGGTGGATAACACATTTCACGTTCATGTATTTAGAGCCATATATTGAAAGCATACCTCACATGTATACTAATGGTTCAATTTTCATTGCCCAGACCATTTCCATAGGCACAAGGTAAAAAGGTACGTATTAGAATATATTTTTCTGAAGTGCTTAAACGGTCACCAAATAAACAGTATCTATTCATTGAAACACTCATAGTGCAATTGAGCATAAATGTTTATTGGCATACTTCCATTTAGTATCATCAGAAACCACAACCATATGTAATTTCATTGAGTAAATATGTGATATTTAGCAGGGTAGTTAGCAAAATGAAAAGTTTTAATAGAATAAGGAAGGACTACTGAGTATTCGTTTTACCTTTGTCTTTTTATTAGAGGGGTTATTGGGCCCAACACACCCTTTCGGGTGACCATTAACAGACTTGCTTCCATCTGCTTTCACGACTTCAAACTCAAGCTTCTTCCCACAGTGATTCTCTTCAGAAGCTTCATCTCTTAAAATACTACATGTATCAAACTCAGGTGACTCGTAAACATAGCTGGAGAACCAGTTTCTGATGTCTGGAGGCTCTGAATCAGAAAAAAGAAAGAGGCACATACAAAAAAGCTGAGAGAATTGAATAGCAGGACTGAAAACCAAATCATAGCTACATTTTGAAAAAGAAATCCTACAATAAGAAGGGCAAAGTACAAACCTGAAAGTTGTGAACATGAACTGAATGGTTCAAGATTCTGCAAGAAAAAAATAAAACAGATAAAATTCTGAAACCTCCATCTCTTGGCTTAACATCTGTGAGTCTAACTTCAAAAGCCACAACTTAAAACTCAACCCATAATAACCTGAATTTCTTTCTGCCATCAGTTCAGAAATAAATAAATAAATAAATAATTACAAGAAGATACCTTGTTCATGCACTGTTCTTCGTTATAATTATCCTCGTCTTCTTGAACTGCATTGTCCCCATTAGGCCGTAGACATCGAATCTTTACCCTTTCTTCTACTTCTTCGCCATCTCCCTGAGATTCGTTTTCCATGAAAACAAAACCTCCGACACTAAGATTCGAATCCGGATCGGGAGATTGATACTCATAGCTAGAGAACCAATTCCCAACATCAGGGGGCTCTGACATGCATACCCACAAGACACAGAAATCAAAAAGGAGATAACTTTCAACATTAACAGGATATTGATAAGTTTTGAGAAGTAATTGGTACGAACCAGAAGGGAATGAAAACGAGGACCGCGAAGTGGGAACCTGAAAAGAAGAAAGAAAATGAAAAAAGTGGTTGATGATGGAGGAAAGTGGGATAATTAGTTGATACCTGGGAATTGAGGCCTTCAAAGATTGGGATCGAATCCATCAAAATGCGTCCATCAAACTACGATCTTGCACGACAAGAAAGTAAAGCTGTTAATGCCAATTTTTCGTTCTAAAAAACTTTACTGTATTTATTACATTTTTAAATTTTGGCGCCTAGGTATTGGCGCCACTTTTTTTAAGACGCGTTTGGATTATAACGCGGAATCTCTATATACTCTGTTGAACTTCTTTCCTTTTCTAAAAATAGTTTTGTTTTCGAATAATAATTAAGGAAGTGACTCTTAATAACTTTTTTATGTAAAATTAGTATGAGACCCGTAATTTTTTTTATTCTTTATATTGTTTTTAAGTAGTATTGAAAATGAATATAATTATATTATATTTTAAATGATAATTATTTTTATTTGTAAACATATAATTTTAATTAATAAATTAAAAACATAAAAAGGAAAAAGTTATTAATTATGAGTAATAATTAGATATTAAATTAAATAATGAATATGAAATATATATTCTGTATTCGTAAATAAAATATTTAATAATATTCTTCATATTAAAATGAATCATAATAAATAAAATAAAATTTCAAAAATTAAACTTTTTTTTGTTGATGTATTAAACTTAATTAAAATTTGGAAAAATATGTAACAATAAAAAAAATGTCAATGTCAATATTGATCGTAAAACAGTAGTATTTTATTTTTTTCAAACCACCAAAAAAAGTATAGCCAAGCAAAAATGTGACTAGGAATGAGCTCCCCGTACCTTACTCGCTGGATAAATATTTGTGTCGTACCCGTACTCATATCCGTCGGCTATCCGTTATGCGGGTACCTACCTATTTTTTTCATATCCGCGGGTATCCACGGGTACCCGCGGATATTTACAAAATTATTTAAAAAATAAATATTTAATCATAAATTCAAATAAAACGAAATAAAATACATCCGTGTCATAAATTTTAAATAAAGTTCAAATAAACTAAAGTTCATACAAGTCAAAATAATTATAAAAGTAATTATAAAATGACGTTCAACCCACTGAAAATTTTTTAATTTGTGTTTTTATCAAAAAGTTCATTTTCTCCAATTGATTCCTAAAAAATAAACAAAATAAACAAATAATAAACCTCAATTGTCAGGTGTCAAGTATTCTTATTTTGATTCCATCATTTGACAACAAGCATACCATAAATGTCATTGTCTATATAGGATTTGATGTATATGTCCAATTTCAAATAAAGGAAAGAGAAGAATGTCAAGGAATGTACTTAGAAGAAGACAACATACCAATACTTAAAGTTTGAAGAATGAAGATAGAAGACAAAATGTGCAACTTAAAAAAAATTAAGTCAAATAATATATATATATATATATATATATATATATATATAGATATTTGTGTGTGAGGGTACTTTTGTTAATTAAAGTTTAGCGGGTACGGGTATCCACGGGTACGGATACTATGATACCCGTACTGTTAACATGCGGGTATCAAAAATACCCGTACCCGCGGATAGCGGGTATCCATTTCTAATATCCATTTCCTACACGTTGCGGGTTTTATCCACGGATACCCGCGGATACGGATTTTTTTGACATCCCTAAATGTAACATGGTTCCATGGAAAAGTGGATTTGAAAATAATAGATGACCATGAAATGGATCCAAATCGTAAGCTTGTTATCAATAAAAGTGGAAGAGTCCAAGCCCATTAATCTTCGGTCAAAAACAAAAGGCCCTTTTTGGTTTTGGAATCTTCATTGAAGAACTTATTTCATTGTTGCAAAGTTTCCTGTTTTAGTTGTTCTAAGTTTATGAGGAAGAAGTTGTTTGACAGTAAGTTTCACAATTTAAAAGATTTATTCCAGAACTCTATCTCCTTTCTTGAGTCTTATGAGGCAAGTCCATGTTGATTTGAGTTTCATTGGTCTTTGATTTTTGTTCATTTAATTTCGTGTATTCATCATTTGTATAATGTTGCTGGTGATAGAACTTATTGTTGGTTGAATGATTTTTCTTAATGATTTTTTTTACATGTTTATATAGTTATATTTTGATCATTTTTATTTTTGGTGAATATAATGATTGTAGTTAATGTTTTGTTATTTTTTTTTATTTTAAGAATTTCTTACGTTTTAATAAGGAATTTATCAGAAATGGACCAATTATTTGATGATTCGATAAAACTATTTTCCAAAGGTAATCTATTGAATATTGAGTTCAAGAAAATCCTTCTTTATGTGACAAAAAGTTTAGGGCTTCAGATGAATAATATATTCTTCAGTATCATAGTTTTTTTACTTAGAAATACTTCTACCAACTAAATACATGAAAGATAGAATGTAAAAAAGAAATTTTTCTCACAACCAACTAATTGAATTAAGTATTTTTTGCATTAATTTGAAAGTAAAAGGTTTCTTTAAAATTCATATCAACTTCCAAACTTTTATTTTTACACATTTAACTTCCTCTTACATAATTTAAAATTAGTTAAACTCAAAATTTCGACAAAAGAAATGTTAAATTTATAATTAATTATTTTCATTGCTTTTATAGGAAATTTAAAAGTGTTAATATAAATTTAAACTCGAAATTGTAAACCAACACAGTATTAGAAATTATAAGATTTTTCAGCAAAATCCTCCGATTTCACAGGCAACTGCACGTTCCTCGCTTCTCCCAAACTGTCGTGAACGTCAACCCGTTGTATCTTCCCTATCCGCTGGGTCGCATGAATACAAGAGTACACCCGCCATTTTAAACAACACTCTGTAACATGTTACCTTCTATTACTTTGATATTTTTTAGATGCTAAAATTGATTAAAAGTGTTATTTACATATTTCCTGGGAACTTCTCTTGAGAATTAAAGAAAAAAGAGAAAAGATAACAAGAACATGTGGAGTCATCAAGTTTTGTAGGGCAGTGAGAATGGGTTAAGGACATTTATTTTCCTAATAACCAACATATACAGATGGAAGCCATGCCGGATTTTAAAATTTTAAATGACATTAAAGTTAATATGAAGAAAATAAAACTTTGGTACTTTGTCCATTTTTATGATTATATGAAAATTTATATTTCCTGGACAAGATATGATTCAGAAATGTAATTTCTGTGAGAATAAACTAAATTTCAATCTCCATAAAATGGGAATATCGATACAATGTACAGGACAATACTAGTCAAAAAATCATAGTAAATTATGCAAATACGAAAATGGGAACCTGCAGTCAAGCAAAATACAAGGCAGGGAAGACTGTATATTCTTTGTAGTTGAGTCAGTTTCCTTTCGTTCTTTATTTGCTAGTACCCAATCCCTCGTTTCTGTAACTATCTAATATCCTGTTACAGTTGTTCATCGTGCCGGCATCAAGAAGACCATGATTCCAAAGTTTAACCATCAATAACCTCCAACACCTGCTGCATCAAAGGATATTTTCTAAAAACATAACTCAAAAATAAACAAAAAAGTTGAAGTTTGAGGCAAAAGTTTATAAACTACAGTACTACGAATGGTTGATCTGATGTCACTAAAGTACTGCTATAAGTGACGAATTCAGTAAAAAACTCGTTATTCCATGCTATGAGGGACGTTAATGACAGGTAATTCGTTGATCATTCAGTATTATTGCTTTAAGTAGGAAAACTCCATGAAATTAGAGAAATATTAATGGAAGATAGAAGTACCAGAATAAAGTTGGAGATGTGACCAGATTTTTTCCATGAAGCTTGGAAAATGCCTCACAGGCCCACGGAACATGACCATCCGCAAGCACTCTGCCACAGTAAAAACACGAGTAACCAACAAGAATCATACACACAATAGAATGACGGTTTTTTTTCTCGTTCAAAAACCTAACAAGCAATGAGGGGGAAAGAAAACTAAAGCAAGTTTAATATATAACTGTCATGATTAAATACCTTTGCTTCCTCATAAAGGAGTTCCAGAGATGCATGACCTGTTTTTCATCTTTGGAAACATCCACAAAATCATCAAGCATCTGCAACATTGCAGTTCAACAATAAATTATCATGATTAATATCAGTTTGTTTGTAAGTATTCAATAGTAAATGCCCAAAGGTTTAGAGAAGCAACTGGAGTAGGGAGGACCAAACTGAACAAGGAATTCTTTACAACATGAAAAGAGCATAATTTCAGTCAAATTTGACATGGCAAAGAGGCACTATACAAAATTTGATAATGTTCCTGTTATTTACAGAAGGCCCAGAAATAATAATTTCAAATGCACCATTTGGAGAAAAGAGGGAAAAATCAGAGACATAATAAATTGAAAGGTTTCAAGCTTACCCTTCTATCTTCAAGATCTGCAATGTCATCGTCAACTTCATCTTCACTATCACGGTCTGACAACACTTGTTCCGGTGCCATAGGCTTCATTTAACACACAAAAGTTAGGCATTGATAATCATTAAAAAACCAAGTCCACTAACAGAACCAAAGTCAATTTTATGTATTATAGAATAATGCTACATTTTATTAAGCTAGATGAAGGGTTCAAATATAGAAAGAGCCAGGGCACCCAAGCCAGAGAACTAGCTAACCCCAGGTTCCAACAATTCATAACAAACAAGTCTTATACCTTCTTTCCTTCCTCTTCTGTATGCATAACTATCTCACCCATTCCCGTTCTCTAAAAATTATCCTGTCATTCCTCCCTGTCTGCTAACACATTCCCAAGCCAGAGAACTAGCAAACTCCAGGTTCCAACAATTCATAACAAAGAAGTCTTATACCCTCTTTCCTTTCTCTTCTGTATGCATAACTATCTCACCCATTCCCGTTCTCTAAAAACTATCCTGTCATTCCTCCCTGTCTGCTAACACATTCACGTAGAACAGCTTCAATAAGTTGCTCTCAGACAAGGAAACTCTTGCTATTAAGTTCAATCTGTTCAAATTTGTACATCAGTGTCAAACCAACCCAATCTGTTAACCCAATTTGACCCAAAAACTCATTCAATTTGGGTTGAGGTCACCCTTGAAATCGATTGAGGTCAAACCAATCCAATCATTTCAGGTTGACATTGTTAAACTATTCAAATGCATTCGTGTATGGTTTGGGTAATGCATTTAAATTTGAAATCCTAGGAATTGGTGATCTCAGACCATTAACTATGAGGCATTTACCAGAAAAACCCAAAGAAAACACCAATTCTCTAGTGACTAAATTGTGACTAGTAGCACCACCTTCAATAAGCAACAGTGTAAAAAATTCCTCAAGCAACTCCAGCTTTGCAGTTATAAAAGAAAAATTAATTCATGAATATCCAGTTTTATTGCATATTAGATGTGAGTATCTTAGATGATGTTTTAAGTATTTTATGACTTATTTCTCAAAAATAAACAAGGGTAGATACTATATATTTAGGATACATCAAAACACATCAATTTCTGATTATTCACAAGCCTGTTTTCCGTTCCTCCTTCTCTACCTAAAAATCTCCACAATTTCAAGAACAAAAGATTCTATCTGTGTTTCTAGAATATGAGAAAATGAGCACTCATAAATAGGAGATAGGAAATACGATAGACTATTAATAAATATTGATCCCCATATACTCGGGTTTATTATCTAATTTCCAACAGCAAGAATAAATAAAATAAAGATTAGCAGACTAGTAGTAAAGTTATGCATGAAAGAGAAAGCTGTTTAAATAAAAACAAAAGGTTTCTACAATTAAAAAATCACATAAGCCTGTGATTCACTTCTAGCAATTAAGTTATACATAAAAATTCCATGCATCAAACAGATTATGCAACACATGCAAATAATAAATTTGAGAGATCAAAGATAACTAATCACCTGGACCCTATGCGAGTGAAAGAACAGTCTTTTCTGCAGAAGCATTCGGCTGGATAAACAATTTTGAATTAAAAAGCAGAATTTAAATGCCCAAATCAGGACATTCATGACAAATATAGGGAAAAAAGGTCACGAGTATCACACTCCTCTCAAATTAATCAAATATCAAAGCCATGCAAAGTTAAAAAAAAAAAATATTTAAAAATAATAAAACCTTATAACAGATGCCAATGGTATTAGTAATGATGTGTCTGCATACGCTAACAAATTTGAATCATGGGTAACAGAAATACAATGCAGATATTATACAACTTAAACTTCCACGAATGTGACTTTGCATTGTTTTAAATCAATAAATTAAATTGCTCTTAGAGTTTCAAAAACTACAACTAAAGATTTAAAAAAATACCACTCTTACCAGAAACTATACTTATGATACCAGACTTCACATAATAAACTGTTTATTAATAGCAACAACATCTAAAAAGAACAATAGAAATAACTAGGAAACAATAAGAATGAAATAAAAATTACTGAAGCCTTCATTTACAACAGAATCTTGTATTCGTAAAATTAAAAAAAATAAAACAAAAAATGAGAAAGGCTTTATTTACATACTTTCTTGAGTCTGAGCGATCCATGCTTAGTTTCTTTGATTTAACAGGCAGAGCAGGATCACTTTTACAAATTGGTTTACTACATTCAGGGTCTCCAGAAGAATGAGGCATTGCAATCGAAACACCAGAAATGTTGAAACTGGATTCAACATGCTCCAGATCGTCCATGGTGCCAAGATGATCAGGACCCAATTTCCCTCCATCATTTCTTCCACTAAGCAGTATCTTCTCATTACGAGATGTTCTAGACACATTTTCCCCTTTGCAGCATAGGATATCTACAACTTTAGAATTTCAGTTCATCCCACAGAATTGTATAGACATTACTTGTAAGTAACAAATATTTCACATATACTGCAGTAAAAGTAATCCATCAAACTGCAATCTTTTATTTTGGAAGGGGGATTCAAGGAGTATTTCATGGATTGAAGCACTTTGTGCTTCAAAATTGAATGTTATAAGACAACTTAGTCATCCCTTCCAAGATTGTTTGTGGTATGTGTTGGACAAATGAGAACATAGCAAAAGAGCGGAAACAAACACGAGAATGAAGATTCATCCCAACAGCAAGAGTGAAATACTCTTTACCTCCCCTAAAACCTTTCGTTCAAAACAGTAAGCGGCATTTTTTCTCTTACACGTTTATTTTTCATTGGTAAAATTCCAACAACAGTGCACGATACCTCTCTCTGTTTTACACTTTAGCCCCAATATTTATATAGCATCCTCCATTTTTCTTTTCGTTTTACAATATTCCACAAACAGTGCATGATACCTCTCTGTTTTACAGTTTAGCTCCAATATTTATTGCATCCTCCTATTTTCTTTTCGTTTTATAATTTTTCAGAACAAAAAAGAAGTTTACTCTTCTAGCATGTTTTAAGGAAAAATCTCAAGGCATCTTAGTGGTTTTTGAGTTCTGTACACACAAAAAAAAAAACCTAGCATGTACATAAAAAATATTGTTTCTAATTATAGACACAGCAGGTATCAAAGTACAATTCCTACCATCATCCTTTTGCATAAATCCATTCGGTATGTCTTCAGGTGAATCCAACTCCATGAATTTTACATTGCTGCGCTTTTCATTTTGAACAGAGTCCTTTCTTCTACGCTTTCGAGGCCTTGAACTGTACATTTTTTGTCATTGAATAATTTAAATTTCGTAATCTTGCTGAAATTATATTAATTGGTTAATAAATATCCACAACCAACCAGAAAAAGAAGGTTTGCAATTGTGGAATTATTCCATCAGCAACATTCTGCATGCAGATACATATATGTTAAGAAACTAAATAATACATTTCAAATTAAGGGAATTCAATCAAATATTAAAAAAATCATCTCATTCTAATTAAAATAATGACACCCAAGCAAACTGTTCTGTTTAACATGACCCAACAATCAGATTATTGCTAGCCTACTTGGTGACCGAGCAACTGGCACCATTTGCAAAGGGAAAAAAGTTAACAAGACAGACATGACGCTTTTGATGACTAAAAGAGCAAAATATTTAGTGAACAACTGACAATCACAAAGAAAAAATAAACCCTTTACTACAAATCAAATTTAAACAAGGTTCTGACCTCTGATCTCAATATATCCATTTTCACTGAGACGTTCACTGCTTGGTAATCTTCAGTGACCTACAAAATTATAAAAAGAATAAACTCATAGCAATTAAGAAGGATCGGTGTGTTAAAGATAACTTTTAGATACAACCGCTAACCCAGAACTCAAAGTTGAATAGATCATGTGATGAACATAGATGAAGTCGCAAACCCTGCACAGATAAACTGAGATTGATAAAATTGCCAAGGAGAATACTTTTACAAAATACTGACCAATAACTAAGAAAATGGGAAATTACATTAGCTAAGAATATATAAAAATAATAAAAAAGAAATCAACAGAAAGTTCATGTGATTTCATAGTAAAACTTTGAACATGATATATAGCCAAAAGGAGTGTGGAAAACAACGCATCATTACGTAGCCGTCTAAGATAACAACTCAAACAGGGAAAATATCTTCCAGAACAAAATAGCACATTTAGACATGCAAGAAAGATTACAGACCCCAAGTATATCTAACCAATATTTACCACCTCAAAACAATATTACATTTAACATTCGAGAGAAGAGAATCATTATATCAAATAAATTCAATATATTTTTCAAGAATGATGGTTTTCAGAGTTTTCACCTACTTTTAAAACAGAGAAGAGAGACAATAATTCTCCTAACTAAATTATAAATGGGAAGAGCACAATTAAAGTACAACTCACAGTTCGTACCTTAAAGCTTCCACACTGCATCAAGCAAAACGGGCAAGAAAAGTCTTCAGTCACTGTATTCAAAAAGTGATCGGAAATGCCTCAGTGGTGTTGAAATTCTTTTTTAAGAAAAAAAAATTATCAAAGAAAGGAGGGTGACAAAAATAAACAAAAATGAAAAAATCCAGCTTAATATGGCAGCATTGTCAAAAATCTTATTCATCCAAATTGTAAATGTATGCAATGCAATTCTGCAGTCAAAAGCTTTCAACGATAAACAAATGATAACATGTTGACAGCTAGTTTGATTGCTCTTCTCAAACCATGCAAGCATATGACAGCAAGAGTAAGATGCAACGTTGAACCTAGTGTTGTATAATATGTTGTACCTTCTGTCTTCCGAAGCATGTTGTAGCGGTCCCTATAATTGAAAATCACTATTCCTGCTCTCAACCTATAAAACAGAAAGCACATAAAGTATGTTAGTTACAGCCAATGCAACAAAACTAAGAGATAAAGATTGATTTTTAAAAACTCCTTATTACAATAATTGTTATTCAGTAAGATTTCTACAACTAACTAGTTGTTAAATGTAAACTTAACAAAGATCCAACTGTATATTGATAAAATTAAACTAGAAACCAATCCACCAGCCAAAAAAATTGAAAACACAGCCACTACCTTTAGAAGTTCAGATCCCTACTCTTTTGAAGTTGGCTTATACAGAAAAGAAAAAACAAAATCTGATACAATTAAAAGACTAACTTTTGCCAGCAATAGAATAATAACCATTTGCAAGTGAAGCCAAAGGCAACAAAAGCAGGGCCAGTGGTAGGAGCCAGACCCTTCAGGAAAGTACTCACCCTTACACATTCTATTTGTAAATTTTCAACAAAAAAATCAAGCTTTCTAACTGTGATTACAGATGGTGCAAAATGGTCAGAATGTCGAAAACGAATTACTGGTAGGATTACCTTTGGGACTTGGAACAATATGCAGAAAGTAGCTTTGGATTTTGTAAATTGACCTGCTTAATCTTCTATTGTAACCATGGATGTAATGCTAGCCTAGGTAATTTATTTAGAAACACAGCGCAAAATAGTCATATACTTTATTCTATCCCTTTCTTCAAGCCTCTGTTCAGTGATGAATATGTTAGCAACCATCACCTCAAGACGTAAGCAGCTTCCTTAGGTGAGTAATGAAGACAAATTTAAACGCTTTTCTCTTTTTTATATTTGCTTTTCTATTTTGCAGAAGAACTTCAGATTCCCCAAAATTTATATTTCTTTTATTGAATATTATCACTTAATTATCCTTTTACAAAATAGGAAAACATAGATGTGAAATGATGTATTATATTAATCAATCAATATTTATAATCCAGCCGCACAAGAAAACACATTTGCAGCAAGAAAATAGTATGAACATTAGTGTACATGGAGTCATGAAACTAGATACTCCTGCGATTCTTAATAATAATTCAGATAAAATTGATGTTCTTTTTATAAGGCATTTTATAGTTTCTATGAAGCATTATTCATTTTCCTTCTTTGCCTCGTATTAAATATTACAAATATGTGTTTTTATTAATAAATAATGAGAAAATAATTTTAAAATTCATTAATAATGATGATAAATTTGTCTCATTTGTAATTCAACAAAATCAACTAAATTAATTACTTTTATTGGTTCGTGTGATTATGTTTAAAGTGACTTGTATAAAGGACTGGTGCCAGTATTAATGAAAAGGTTTATCTTTTTGGCTGCCAAACTTTGGTTTTAGTTACTACACCATTTTTGTGTTTTTGGTCAATATACTTTTCTCTAGTAAGAGTGTTAGTCTCCTGTTTTCAATTAATAGTGTTAGCAGATGATGTAATCAACTAGTTTCTACACAATTTTTTTCTTCTGCCCCCTCCTCATTTGGGAGGTACTACACACACACACACATATGCCTAAGCCTTGGCGATCATATTTGGGAAAGGTACTCAGTCCTTCAGATAGTTCATAATTGCCGAGGACTGAGGAATCCTCCTCATAATTTGTTAGCTCAAAAAAGCTAAATTTGGGTGTAATTTGGTATGGTTAATAATGATTGCTTTATGGTCGTTCAGGTCCGGTTTTGGCCAAGATCCTCAAACTCAGCGAGTGAGGCTCATAAGGTCAATCCAAACTGGAGAAAATACAGCCTGAGAGCCTCAAGCTTGAAAAGCAATGAGGTTCAGAAGGATGAGGGGGATGAGGCTTGGTTGTACCAAATGGCTCACATTCAGTTGTAATAGATACTTTACAGCATTTCATACAGCGTTGTCAACATGGCCTTCGCCCAAATTGCTCCTTCTAGTTTGACGTTGTCAACTAATTTGAACGTGTAAAGAACTAAAAAAAAATACATAACTACGGGAAAAAATAGACATCACTATCTCATCAGACTCTTTGAACATGTAACAAGTCACTACACTGCCATCATAGTTGTTAAGCCACTTGACAGTAGTAACTAAAACTATTAACAGATGAAAAGTATAGGGGCCAAACTAAAAATTCGGAAAAGTTTAGGAGCCGAAAAGATGTTAAACCCTTAATAAAATACTACATATATACAGTGTTTGGAAGGAATAATTACCTCCTTTTCTTCCTTGCTGTAATTTTATAACGCAAACATCTGCTAAGAAAGGAAGGCTGCAAGAGAAAACACAAGAAGTGGAATCAATCAATCAAACTTCGAATTCAATTTTTCTGAAAACAGATGTTGGAACCTAAGTTAATCCAACAACAAATATAAGACCCTTTATGTGCTGAAGTTTCATACAAATTGTACATCGGTTTCTCCTTAGGATTCCTCGTGACATTTTTTAAAAACTTCTAACCAGAGGCTGAAAAATGCAGTTTCTAACGAACCAGAAATAAAAGAACAAAACATAGACACACACGGTCACAAGGTAGTAGACGGCGTTGGTATCAATGGACCATTCTAATAAGGAAACATCGAAGAGCAAATTAAAGATTGGCAAAATAAAAACACGGCACATATTCAATACAGCATGAGAAATGTATTCATTGTTTTACATTTTGAAGACCACGACGGTAGAGAATGTTGTACAGTTCAACAGGCTTGCAATAAACCAAAAGGCTCTCGTCAGCTGCTATTTCTTCTTCACCGGAATGGTGCTCCAGAGAATTCTGCCGGCACATGTTGACCGTTGTAATCAAGCTTCAACCTGCACAACAGAAGATCCACTTTATACATACATCAGTGATACACACAAACCGTTGTAATCTCAAACGCTTAGGTCAAACGAACCAATACACCAAAACTCATAACAAATGTTACTGCTGCTATAGTTCAAAAGATAAAATAAGAGAGAGATTACGATAATAATAAACGGAGACAGAATGCCAAGGAGAAGTTCAGCGGCGGCGATGATGAGATCTGGCGGAGGAGATGGGAGGAGCTTATCACGGTCTACTCGGTCCACGACGTAAGCTGATAACAGGGCTAGACTTCTTCCTAAAACAGGAATGAATGGCCCATCCAAATTCTTAGCCCAACTTGCTCTATACAGTCTAAAAAAAATTCATGAAACGCTCTAATTAAGCCCAAAACGACAAATTTATAATTTTTATTAAAATATATGACTCCCATTATTTTATTTATATCTTTTATTTTCTAACAAGTTGGTCATTGATTAAAATATTATTATATTTAAAAAAAATCACGTCAAAAAATAAATAGTAGAAAGTCAAAAGAATAAAAAATAAATAATGCTGCTTGTTAAATTTGAAAATAAAATATTTTCGAGTTCTTTATATTTTTTTGGTCTAGCGTAACTATTTTTGTCTTTAAATAATAAATACAATTATAAATTCTGCACATAAAATTAAATGCAATTTACAATAAACATACCTATAATTTATTTTAAATATCTCATATATCACTATTTGTAATAAAAATAAAATTCCGGCCAACAACACATCCATCGTTTAGCATATCATTTAAATTTTCCAGTTTACTAAAAGTCTGTAAAATCAGATACTACGTCAAAGTTTTTAGCATAATCAGAATATTATGCTTTATCTTCGATAATCAATTAAGTAATTTAACTGCAAGTACTCAAAGATTTTGAAACTTAAATTGACGCAATTACGTATTTTTTTATAAGAGTCTATTATGGAACATGCTCTTAACTACTATTATAAGTCCAAATATATAAATATTGATTATCATTTTATTTATGAACTGGTTAAAACACAACTTTTGATCATCATTCATGTAAGAATAGAGCATCAAATAGTTGATTGTTAACAAAATATTATTGGCTCTTGTTCACGTTAAAATAGATCATTAAATACTTGATATATTATTGAGATATTATTATTGTAACTATTTATTTTATTTTATTATTAATTATAAGATATACTTTTAACATTTTTTTGCATAGTTATATTTATAAATATTATTTGATGCATATTTTTAATTATTGCAATTTTATCTTATTTTGGATAACCGGGTCATGTAAAATATATTTATATTGATTGTTTTATTGGCAAGTTGAAAATTATTCACATCTATTCTCTAACTCGAGAAGACATTAAAAAATAATATAATTAACAAAATAGTTACTACTTTTTTATTATTATTATGAATGGTTATTTAAATTTAAAAAGTAATTAGCAAAAAGGAGTAACACCAGAAAAAATATTTATTTAAATTTTAAAAACATACGAAGAGATTAAATTTGAAAGCACAAAAAATAATCTTATTATTAATAATATAGAAAAATCATTACTCAACAATTCTTTATAGACTAAAACTGCAAACTTTTTAGAGTAATTTTTCTTAATCCAGTCTCTCTGCATAGTTTTTTTTTTCTTCTATTAAGTATTACAAACACATTGTTTTTTGATATTTTAAAGATAATTTTAATATATTTTAAAATTTTAAAATTAATGATCACCAATGTACTTTGAAGGCACAACTGAGGAACAACATAAGAAAAATTAGTGAAAAATCTGAACTTAATTTTTTTAGCGAAAATTATAAACTTTTCGATGACTCACCCACAACTACCTAAGTTCCTCGTACAATCAAGAGACATATTGAGTTGTGGTAGCACTTTTGAAAACAATTCTTTATTTTTTATAATATTTTTCTATTATTCTCTTATTTATATTATTATCTTATTTATATTATTATACGTGGGACTTAAAAATATTACTTAAAAATCAACATATATGCACCTGATTGGTAGAATAAACTTTCAAAAAAGTTGAATAAAAAAGACTAAAGTGAAAAGTAAAATAGAAAAATTCAAGATAGTTATTACAAGTTAAGATGAGACTTGAAAAGACTAGTATATCTTTAAATTAGAACCTTTCTTATTGATGTCTAAGATTTGTTTTTTTTGGGGCAAATCTTGTGGGGTTGGAAGTGATACTAAAATTCCTGCTATTCCCCTATTACCACCAACCAAATATTACTAAACAATTCAGTAGTTTAAATATTGTGCAAATATATGTTGTAGCAATACAAATATTTGTATTGTGGGAGCGTGTACGAATTTTAAATTACTCCTTAAATCTTAATAAATTAATATAACGTTGAAATAGCATAAAAATAATTATTCGTATGTTACTATTAAAATATAATATATAAATGTAATAGATAACTAAGAACTTACAATTTCCGATAAAAATTATAATATACAAATAAAGACACTATCTTTAATTTTTGGTTAGTGTGTTTGCACTGCTACTATGTGACCCCATTATGGGTGCCAAATGGGGGCAGAGAAGCACAACATTAAAAGGTTCCAAAAACAAAACAAAAAAAAGAAAGTGATGGGACCTTAGGTGAGTAATGGTATTTTGAGACATGAAAATTGTTTTTCAAGAAAGGAATGGATTTACTTTAAGAACCACTTTTGTAAAAGGCTGATGTTTTTAAAAATTAAAAAAAATAAAATTATTTACTGTACCAACTACCTTTGTAAAAGACTGTTTATCAGTTTCTTTCTTAACCATACGAGAACATGAGAATGAACATTAGTTTCAATTTTAATGTGATAAATATAACTTAAATTTAATATTTTAAAATTTATACTTGATCATTTAATTAATCGGATTTGGGTTGTTCAGGTTACATGTTATTTTGGTTGAAGTTTTTGGATTGTGAACCTATATTAAATTAATTTTTTTAAATGAAAAAAAAAAGTTATTTTTGTTTTAGATAAATGACATAAATATAATAAATTTTTAACTAAAAAAATTATATGTATAATTTTAATAATAACTGTTACAATTAATTATGATTTTATATAACTTGTTAACACATTTTAACAAAATAACATCATATTAAAAATAAATTTTAAAATATATTTATAAATGTTAAAATATAAATTTGTATCCATAAAATTTTAATATATTATTCCAATTCTATTACAATTTTCTATTTTATTAAAATTTATTTATTCAATATTATCCGTTTATCCCATTTAACGGATTGTATATTCAATTTTTTTCTCAGCTCTAACACATGTAATGACATTTTTAATGTTTTTTTTTTGGTGCTTTAAATATATAATATTTAATGAATATGTAAAGTTGATCGCTTTATTAATTATTTAAATGTTATCAAATACATTTTTTCAGCAAGGAGACATAGGAGAAAATAAAAAAGTCACCTTTAAATAAAACACATTGAGTGCTCTTGTAGATGAATTTAAATGCCATCACATTACTGTATTCGCATATTTATTAAATGTTGAGTGTAAATATATGTAAAAAAATTGAGATTTTACGTTCAATAAAAACCAATCATGAAGACATAGAAAACTTTTTTAATTCAAAATTTTATTATCAAAACTTGTTCAATATGTTTTACTTTATGTTATGGTGCACTTTGCATATTGAGAGGACAGCATTACTCAAAATTTAGTGAGTGGGTTACATAGTTATCAACTTTCAACCGTTAGATGGTGCATTGAAGACATGCATGTGGAAGGTGATAAGAGTTGTTTGCATTAACATTTCTTATTTTAGAGTGCCACGTCAAAGAGATGTTGATAACATCAATTTAACATCATAAATTTATTTAAAAGTGTTTGGGTGTTTCACATTTGAATATGTAGACAAAGAATTTCATGCAATAATCACATCACATATCTTCATTGATTATGAAAGTGAGGAATTTAGATTAAAGGATGTGAAGGTTAAAGTTAAAAGTAAATATATGATTACTAAGATACAATTAAATGGTATAATATTTATTGGAGCAAGGATTATCATCATATTTTTAATTATAAAATCGATTACTTTTATCATTGATTTTATTTTCGTGAGAATTCTATTTTTCCGGACATGTTTATTTATATTATATATGTGTATTGTTGGGTATTAGAGGAGAGAAACTAATATTCTTTCTCAGAGGAGAGAAACTAATATTCTCTCTCAGCTCTCAGAGGAGAGAAACTAATATTCTTTCTTAATTTTTCTCTCAAGCAAATAAAGCAAAAAGGAGTAGAAAGGGAGAGACTTTATAATTATTACCTAAGAAAGCACTGGACTCCTTTTATAACATTAAAAGTAAGTCTCAAAGCAAGTTCCCATCGATGTGGAACTTCTTTTCTCACATGTATTTCATAGAAGTTGCTACATGTTGTAACATTATTAGACAAAATAATTTAGACAATTTCTTATATTATACTATTATGGTCAATTATAATATACCTTCAATATATTTATTAACAATAACTAATAAACTCTTATTAAGTTCACATTTTAATCTTAAAAGTTTGATGCAGACTTAATTGAAATGCAAATTTATAAAATTTTAAGAGTCATATTACAATATAAAATATTATGGATCATATAATTATAGTATAAAATATTATGAGTGTTGATAATTTATAAGAATTATAAAGATACGAGAGATATATGTTATAGGAGAAATTTATTATTTTATTTTATTCATATACTTTATCTTTATATATAAAATAAAATGTAACATAATATAAAGTTATTTTTTTTGAAAATAAAATCACATAATTATCGGTCTAAAACTTTTTTCATTTCCAAATACAAATTTAGACGGTATGTAAACTTAATAGAATAGAAACTTAAGCGAATGTTTACGATATAATAATACATTTCAAATCTTCAATATATTTATTAATAATGAGTAAACACTATGATACATTTCAAACAATTAAAAGAAGTTACGAAAGATTGAGAAAACAAAAGTATCAAAATATAAAGTAAAATATTACTGAACTATATTTATTACACCGTAGAATTTTTATTTTTAATTTGTAAAAAAAAAATCTTTTTCCTTTTAAAAATCTTCACAAAACAACATATGTCAAAAAGGAAATAACATGCTTAATACGATGTTAAATTGATGAAATCGAAATAGTTTCTGGTAAAAAGAGATGAATATAATAGTATATAACATACACTCAACTACTCTCTCCAAAACCCAACCATAATAAACACATTTTACTTTTGCTGACTTTTTAATTTCATTCTCTAATCAACACTCATTATCAATCAAATTTTCATCGGTCTTTGTCACTACCCAGTTAAACCATAATAAACAAAAGCAAGTGCCATGAACACACAAATTGTTGCTACTATTATATAGTTTATCTCCCTGTGTGAACATTTTTCCCTCGTTCCGTACTCAACCGAAGATGGGATACACGGTGTTTGACATCAAACATAATATTCTCTTCCGCGGAAGATCTATAATATCATATTGCTCCACCAAACCATCAAAACTTGTGTCATGCTTATATTAAATTCCCGAGATTAATACCTTTTTTATACTTAAGCAAGATCACGTGCTTATAAACAACTTGCTTGGGGTTATATATATATATATATATATATATATATATATATATATATATATATATATATATATATATAATTAGTAGGATGGTACCTACTTTTGTTTAGATGTTTCAGTTTGGTACTCACTTTTAAAAATGTGTCAATCTAGTTCCAATTTTTGAAAAAATATCTTAATCAAGTCCCTTTCGGACAAAAAATATTAAAGTCGTTAACTTAATTCATGACTTTTACCACTAACTTTTAATATAAATATCAATACTTAATTTTATAAGTCATTTTAAATATCAATACAGTTAACAATGTTAATAATTTGTTGTTGAAAAGGACCTAATTGAGGTATTTTTTCAAAAGATGAGACTCAATTGACACCTTTTTAAAAGCGGGTATCAAACTGACATATTTAAATAAAAGTGGGTATCATTCGACTAATTAAACCTATTATATATTATTGATGCAAATCCTTACACAAACATCTTAAATGAAACTAGGGTAAACACAAGCGCTATTGTACCTGTGTGTACGCATTTTTTGAATATGCATGATATTATATTAGTAGTTGATGATATTGTAATGTTATTAAGTTAATAAATAAAATAAAATTATATTTATAAAAAATAAAGTGAAATATATGAAAAAAATATGAAAAAGAAAAACTATTGATGAATAAAAGAAAAAGAAGAAAAAGATAAATAAATAGTTTTATAAAAATTTGTAAAAATAACTATTAATTTTAAAAACTTTAACAAATAATTATATTGTAAAGGATAAAGTTGAAATTATGAAAAGTTGACACAATATAGGAAATCGTATTTTTTTTATATATAATTATAGATAAAAGTAATAATTTGAATTTTTACGGTATACATAAAAGATCACCCATTTTCCAAGGTAAATGATTAATCGGAAGCAATTAATGTCCACTAAAATAAAATTGTATATGAAAAAAATAAAATAAAATGTATTACATGTTTAAAAGATTTTTGAAAGAAAGATGTGATGTAAAGTGCGTTTTGCTTTCTCTTTGCATATGTGGTAGTGAACCCAGCCACTGCATCAAACAACAAGAACATTTAACAATTTTACTCTAATGTTTTTTGTTTTATTTTTTAATGATACATAAAATGTCACCTTAAAAATGCCAAAAGAAAAAAAAAGTTTATTAAAGGCATGCATGCCATGTGATGGGACAGAGATCAGGGACAGTGTGCCCCCAAAAGGGGTCAATAAAAACAAAACCTAAAATGATAAATATAAAGACAACAAATAAAGTGATGAAAACTTGTCAGTTCGACAAATCGTGTCCAATAAAACCCACTTTCCAATAAATAAATAATTATTATATTGATTCCATGCTAAAATTATTAGGTGTCTGACAGTATTATATTGGGGCGTTTTTTCTCACCAAATTATAAAAGTAATTGTAAGTTTGCATAAAACCATGAAGAATGATTATTTGTTTTCACTAAACTTAATCGAGATCACATGCATATTCATCTTGCATGTGTTTGTGGATCTCCAATTATCAATGCGTGAAAAACACTTTCTTTTATTAAATTAGAAAAAAAGTTTTAATCAACAAATTCATTTATAAACAAACCAAGCATTTTTTAACTTTACTTTAATTATCTTTACAATACTACTGAGGTGTTGTCACATTTTTAATTATACGTGATATTATATTAGTAGATGATGATAATGTAATATTATTAAATTATAATATATAAAATAAAAATATATTTATTAAAATAAAGTAAAATATATCAGAAAAAATAGAGAATAACTGTAGATAAATAAAAAAAAAGAAAAGAAGATGATTTTATAAAAAAATTGTAAAAGTAACAGTCAATTTTAAAATTTTTATAAATAATTATATTTTAAAGGGTAAAATTGATACAAAAAAGGAAATCTCTTTATATATTGTTATAGATATAATTTTATTTTCAAAATTTTAAAATGGGATAAAGATTTGAATTATATAAAAATAATATTCATAACCATTAATTGCAATATTTACATATACTATTTAAATCAAACACGTTCAAGGAAGGATTCTGCTGATAATATAACCAATGTTAAATGAAAAAAAATGTTAAATATCAAGTTTTGTAAGTATTGATCTGATATCATATTAAGAAGTAGATTTTAAATCTAATTTAAGTTCATAAATTAATTTGTAAAATAAGATTTGTAGTTATTTATATATTATAAAATTATCTTGAAGTGAAATTTATAATTTTAACATATAATAAAAATAAAAAACTTCTACCCGCAATATAATAAGATGAACATAGCATTCTACCTATTATCATCCCTATGGTAAGCCGAAAAATGACCAGTAAAAAAACAACATAAACATGAAATGAAAAATATTAACACAATAATAAAATAATATAATTTTTTTACTTATTTTATGTCACATTATTAAGTGTTTGACAATATTTGCAAATGTCAATAATTTTAATATATTATTATTAAAATGATTACCATAGCTTTTTGAAGTATGATTACAGTGACCCTTTTGAGTGGTTCTTCCACTTCCTATAAAAGTGACGATGGGGGTGGGACAGACATATATTTTTAAACACACATGTTATTGAAGAAAAATCTGTTGTTGCTTTATACTTTCGTATTTTTCTGTCCTAAGGTTTTTGTTGCAGAGTAGTGGTGTTGTCTGTGTCATGATTATCTTCTTTGTGTAGTGCCATGCCTCAGTGTGAAAAAGAAAAAAAAAAGAAAAAAATATAGTATTTATAGGTTTCGTATTATGTGAATAAATCACGTGTAGAATTTTTCTACACTTTATTTATACCGGTTGAATTATATTTAAATTTCATTAATATTTAAATTTATTAAGAACAGTTTAAATATTATAATTTTTTACAACTTGTTTATTCATGTTTTAAAATTATATTAATTAAACATATTAATATTTTATGTTTAGTTATGTAAAATTGATAGATTTAAATTTGAAATAAAAGTGTATAAATTAGGTTAAGAAAATGAAAAAAAAAATATATTATCAAAACAAAATGTTCATTTTAATAAATTAATATTTCGGTCATCCAAAAAATATTAAGCTGGAGTTAATTATATTGACGTCGAAGTATATTCATGTGGGACTAGAAATTAGTGGGTGGTCCGGTTAGCGGTCTAATAACGGGTGAAACAAAATGTATAAGAAAATTCGTTAGGATAGTCTAACTTGACTCTAATACCATGTTAGAAGTGGACTTTAAACCTAACTTAACTCTACAAATCCAACTTGTAAGATCAGTATTACACTCACTTATATATTGTGAATTGACTTTATCTCTATTCGAGGTGGGACTTCCAACATATTCATTAATTTTTAAAGTTGGATAATCAAATTACATCAAAGATTAAAATAAATATTAACGCATGACACGAGAACAAGTCTGCAATTAATATGCTTGTAGGAGGATGAAGATAATAGAAAAATAAAGCTAAAGTAAGAAAGGAGAATAAATGTGGTAAAACAAAGAATAAAGCGATTTGTATGACATAAGATAAGACCATGAATTCAAACCAGCATCCGGCGGCATTTTCACAAACACTTAAATGCTGCTACCTTTGGTATGCAGAACAATTCACTAATTTACTATCCAAACATTAGACTCTGTTCTCAGAATTGAACTGGTAAAAAGACAGACACCTGTGCGAGCACATCCAAACCAACGAACGAGGTTTTCTTTCTTTTCTTCCCAGTTCGTCTTTTTGAAACAAGTATTTGACTTGACCAGACTTGTTCTCTTCTGTTGCTTATTCAATGTTCAAACTCCTTTAGTGCAACATTGCGGGATCAAAATGCCTTCCCAAACCTCCAACATCTATATTTTCCATGCATATGCTTCCACTCTTCAAAATATATACGTTATATATCTGCATCAAAACTTTCATCCTCGCACTGTTGAGCCAAATTCCAAATTGCATTGATGACTCCTTCTTCTCAGTCCCACCAAAGTAACATTTTTTGACTATCGCCAGACATCAAATAGGTTTTTCAATATTTTATGGATGTCTTATTGCTTATCAAATTAATGAAACTGACCATATGTTGGACACGCACATGACAACATTAATATTTTATAAATTTTATAATTTACTAATTATTATTTAATTTATTTTTCTAAATCTTGTCCATTATAAGTTTTTTTAACCCAAAGGAAAAAACAAGGTTGTATCACACAAAAATTATATTTAAACTATCATCTCATAAGTACGTCACAGGACAGGAAGAGATATACAGAATGGGGCAAAATAAAACGAGATGAAAATAATAATTATAACAATGATAATTAATTAATAAATGAATGAATAAATAATAGTTTTGACTTTGGGAAGTTGACAAGATTTACATTTCTTAATAATAGTAAGATGGATGTTTTTACGAGTCAAACAGGCTATAATTCATGATGAGATAATGCTATTATTATAATTATATTTTGATTTTTTCAGGGACAAATGGGTCATTTCAAGGACAAAGCGAGTGACACCGTTACGCCGTGCCCGCAGACTTTTATGGAATGTGACTAAACTACTGCGTTTTCAGCTTCCCTTGCCAAAATATCGAATGCATTCACACTCAAATTCATCCCGTACGCGCTTCGTTATAAACCTTGTTTTCTTTTTCTACGCGTATTTATTATTAAGAAATAACAGTATACAGATAATTTATTTTATTGAATATTGCGAACTTTCTATCTCTGACAGGGAGGGGTTCAGATTTTCTGCTGACTATTTTATCCTGTATCTTTATTATCCTTCAAAATATACTAATATTGACATCGGTATATTAAAAAAATTTATATATTTTAAAATATTAAAACCAGTATTCGTATATTTTTGAAAAATTGATAGAAAATAAAACATCAAAAAATTTAGTAAAGAATTTAATTTTCTCTGATGACTTATTTAACAAAAACATATATTTATTCTCATGTCTTTTTGCATCCTTTTACAGTTGTACACAATTAATTATACTACAAGTCGATATGGATAACTTTTTATAAATACTCGTAAGAAAAAAAAAGAAATTTATTTTTCATAAATTATATTAAAATGAATACAAATGAGGAGAGGGATTTTTATTTTAATTTTGTCTCTTACTTATTCTCTTCTGGCATGATGTCATTTGCTTTTGTTTAATACTGTTGTTATTCCTTGGAGGGTGTTAAAAGGAATTGAGTGGAGAATAAAAGGGGGTAAAATAATAACTGAATGGGTATCTCACGTAATTACAAGATGTTGTAATGGCAAAATTGTAACGCCAACTACCACCTCTTTAAATACACCCTTCAATGACTTGATCCATTCAATTTGCAGCATCTCCTCCTTGAAGCTGTCTTCACCTATCTGCTCAACGACCCTTCATTCATTTTCCCATCAAAACCACCATTTTTTCTTTCGAATCAATTCACCATGATGCAGTTCAGCTCCACCGTACCAGCCCACAACCTTCACAAGTTTCAGGCAATAAGGTGCCCCAGCTTCAGCTTCCGATGCCAAGCCTCCTCCTCTTCCTCAACCTTTCAGAAGCCCTTTGTCTCCACCGAGTCAACTCGCCTGCACCTCGCCAACCTCGACAAGCTCCTCGAGACCCAGAAGCCCGTCGACCCACCCTCCCAACTCCACCACCACCACCAACAACAACACCCGCACCAACCAATCATCAACCACCCGAAGGAAAAGAAAGGAAGAAGCTTTCTCGAAGGCCTCAACCTGGCAAGGCTCTGGCCGGAGATGAAGGCGAACGAGGAAATGTCCCCGCGCCACCTCAATCGCCTCCAGCGGCTGCTCTCCATGACGGCGGAGTATTCCCCGAGGAACATCCTCGGCGGGCGGTGGAGAGAGTACCACGGCAGCAACGACTGGAAAGGGATGCTGGATCCTCTGGACGAGAATCTCCGGCGAGAAGTCGTCCGCTACGGCGAATTCGTCCAAGCCGCGTATCAGGCCTTTCACTCCGACCCTGCCATGTCAACCGAGGAGCCGCCACACCCCCGCCACGTGGCGCTTCCTGATAGATCGTACAGAGTGACGAAAAGCCTCTACGCCACGTCATCGATCGGGTTGCCGAAATGGGTGGATGACGTGGCCCCGGATCTTGGGTGGATGACCCAGAGATCGAGCTGGGTCGGGTACGTGGCCGTTTGCGAAGACAGAAGTGAGATCGCGCGGATGGGAAGGAGAGACATTGTTATCTCTCTCCGCGGAACCTCGACGTGTCTGGAATGGGCCGAGAATATGAGGGCCCAATTGGTTGACCTCGAGGGAGTTCCGGAAGGGCAAGGAAAGCCCAAGGTGGAGTGTGGGTTCATGAGTCTGTACAAGACCAAAGGCGCACACGTGGCGAGTCTTTCAGAGTCCGTTGTGGAGGAAGTGAAGAGACTCGTGAATCTGTACAGAGGAGAAGAGTTGAGCATTACCGTGACAGGACACAGCCTGGGCGCGACGCTGGCTCTATTGGTGGCCGACGAAATAAGCACGTGCTGCACCGGAGTTCCACCCGTGGCTGTTTTTTCCTTCGGTGGGCCGCGCGCGGGGAACAAGGCGTTCGGCGATCGCGTGACGGCGAAGAACGTGAAAGTTCTGCGGATAGTGAACTCGCAGGACGTGATTACGCGCGTGCCTGGGATCTTCGTGAGCGAGGAGCTTGAAGAGAAAATACGGAGCGTGGGAGGGGGAGTGTTGGAGGAGACGACGCCGTTGGCGTACTCGCACGTGGGAACGGAGCTGCGCGTGCAGACGAAGATGTCGCCGTACCTTAAGCCGGACGCGGACATGGCGTGTTGCCATGACTTGGAAGCTTACCTGCATTTGGTGGATGGGTTTCTGGCGTCGAATTGTCCGTTCAGAGCGAATGCGAAGAGAAGCTTGGCGCGGTTGATGCAAGACCAAAGCGCCAATGTAAAAAAATTGTACACTAGCAGGGCTAAAGCCTTAACTGTGAATCTCAGTAGACAGGGATCCATGTCTATGTCTAATTGTTTACCAAGTCCATCTTAATCCTAATCAGTCTCTTACATATATATCCTCCATTTCTTATGCTCCGCAATCAAACCTAATCATTTATTCACAACATCACACTTAACAATCTATAACAAAAATATTATTAAGAATTTATTATCATATCCTGTCTACTTGCCAGTGAATCTAAATCTTTAGACAAATACCAAAAATTTAAATATTAGACCTATAAACCATTTAAAATAATAAACTCTGATGAAAATATAATTACCCCACAATTTCTAAGTTATATAAGATCGAGAATATACGATGGAGACATGTTTCGGAACGTCATAAAGATTTCAAAGTAGTTTATGAAATTATGTCCACAAGCCTCAAAAAAATCCTTAAAGAGATTTTGGACTACGGATAGTAGAATATGAACTTTTTATAATTTTTGTAATGTTTCTGTTTAGACTTTATCATACCTTTAATTGTGTTGGATTTTTTGGTGTTTTGGTCCATAATATATAAATTTTTGTAAAATATTCTGTATTAAAATTTGAGTATTATGAAACAGTGATTTATGAGTTTTCTCTCAAGTTTTCATGTTCTCCTTAGATCCAAAAATCTTATCTTTGAATCTCCAATCTAAAGTGGCGGATCTTCTTCACTTATCTTGGAATCTCCTCCTATTGATGTGATTTCCTCCTGTTTCACAAAACCGGTAATGGACGTCTTCCATTTTTCTCACTTTCGTTATAGGGTTCATACCCATTTCTCTTCAACACAAAATTCACCCCAAATCAGAAACCACCATTTATCAATATATAAGTGTTTCTACTCTTATAAATAATCCAATGCACTATCACTTGACCAAGACATATATCGAATGTCTCTGAACTAAGTCTTTTTTTTTTTTCAGATTTAACAGAAAAAATATTTATAAAAAAATATTATTTAAGAATTTGTTATTGATAACTTGTTCAATTTTCTTACACATATTCTATGCTTTATGCTCTGTGTACCTCTCATTATACGAGTTTACTATGTGGAAAATCCTTAATACAATAAATAAATTAAATATGATTTTCATGCTAATTTATGTGAAACATGATTTGTTTATTAATGTCTGTTTTGTTATGTTATTTTTATTATTAATAGTGAAAATAAATAAATCATGTAGTTTTTGGCATATGAACATAAATAAAGGTTAAAAGTTGGAAAAACTATTTTTAAGAATTTTATATTATAAATTGTTATTTTAATTTATCTAGTAAAATCCATTAATAGGAATTTTGTTTTGTATTTGTTTGAAAATTTGAATAATTAAAAAAAAACATATATTATGTTTCTTTAATCACGGATCTCCAAAAAATATTTAAAATTTATTCTTTTCGACGTGATCTGTTTTCTTATTTTCACTTAACCTAAGATGTGAAACTCTTACTTATACAATAATTAAAATAAAAGATATATCTTTTTTAATTTGAAAAATATTGGTACACAAGCTTAATTTTATGCATGGAACGTTTTTGTCATTCCAAAATCAAAGATACTCATAATTACCTATAGCGACAGCCATGCATGGCATCACCTTTAACCTCTCAGCACAAACTTGAGGTTGAGTAGTTGTGTAGGGATAAGCTTTTTCGTGATGACACTGTCATAGTAGGAAGCTCCAATAATTTAGGGTGAATAAGTATCCATTTCACGTTTAAATTCTGGACATTTCCACCTTTAAGAAACTATATCACTCAGTAAAACTAAATAAAATATGATTGTATATACGGTCCAATAACAAGATCCACAAAAATAAGATGACACACTGATTATGGTAAAATAAATATGGATAGAATATTAACACATTCACACAAAAAATGATTTTAAAACTTCAATTTTTTAATTACAAAATATTATGATATTTCTCTCCACTTATAACCTATGCATTTCTACTATTAAAAAATGTTGTTGCTTTTCTTATTTATATTAATATATCTTAATAAAATAACGTACAAATTGTTATCAGAAATCCGTTGTAGTCTAGTTGGTCAGGATATTCGGCTCTCACCCGAAAGACCCGGGTTCAAGTCCTGGCAACGGAATTATTTTAAGGTTGTCTTTTTTTTTCATTCATCATTTTGATTTGGAAGCGTTTTCATGAAAAGGAAAAAAGGTGTGGTTGAGTGGGATTGCCACTGTCCATTGTTGGCGATTGTTCTGCAAAAAGGCACCACCCCCACACGTATCTGTTTCTCCGTTGCTTTTTGTGATGCCACCCTTTCACATTTTTTTGTGATATATCGGTATCATTCAGCATGACGCGGCTGAATAAGTGAGTATCTCAGCTTCAAATTATGCAGTTCAGCTCTCACCACTTTTTTCTGTCCACATCTTTATCATCCCACCACCTTTATCATCCATATCTTCAATACCAGATAATGCCGTCTTTCAAACTAAAATCTTTTTTTTCTTCTATGCAAATTTCAAACTTTCAGATCATCTTCCTTACAATCATCTCCTCTTCTAAATCTTATGCTTATTTTACACGTGTTTCTTATTGTATCGGTACCTACTACTCAGAAGATAAACATGAATCATAATTTTTTTCTTCTTTTAATCTTTTAGCACTTTCAAACTCAAAAAACAGAAAAGATAATAACAGACAGACAGTGTCATCTATAAGAATGAGAATTCTCTTCATCGTTTGTTGTGCAACAACATAAACATTCAATAACTTTAACATTGGCCTTTCTTCATCGTTAGAAGGGGTAAAAGTGTTTGAAAACTATAATTCCCTACTTAATTTTGTGCTTTCTCAAATAATATTTTCAGCACAGATTTATCTTCATATGAATAAAGTATAAAAATAAGTTTAATTAATAAAAAAAAATATACAGGATCAATTAAATAAGAAATATTTTAAATGAAATAAACGAGATATTAAAATATTGGGATTATACAAGCAATGCAGACCGTATGAATATACGCCGGCCAAAAAAAAAAAAAAAAAAAAACCATTTGACAAAGAAAAAAAAAAAATTGTAGGAAAGGGTATACGCAAGTATGACATAAGGAGAGAGAGAGAGAGAGGAAATTGGAGGAGTCATGTGAAAGGATAGCATCCCTCTTTGTTGCCTTATTTGTATTCCTCTTCTCTGCGGTGTCAATCGATTCCAGTTCAAGCAACACAAGAAAACACAGAGACAAGACAAAGACAACGTTAACATATGCAGAGGTCGTGGAGTGGCAGTGGTAGTGTTTGGCGGAAGAAACCATCCTTGGACTTGGACTTGGACATGGACACCGACCAACACCTCCCCACATACGATCCCCTCTCCCACGTTGCCCAGAGACACCTCTCTCGTCTCAGATCAGCACAAAACGCCGTCCATCTCATCCCTCTCCTCGTTCTCTTCTGCGCCGTCGTTCTCTGGTTCTTCTCTGCTCCCACTTCTCCGTCACATCATCATTAAAGGTTACCCTCTCTTCAATCTCACCATTCACCCCTTACCATCATCACTCTCTTATGTTTACCCATCCCTTGCAGATTTCTATTTCGGACTATGGTCAACGCCTGCATAAAAAGCGTGCTCTGTCTTTCCTTCACTTTTCACGAGACTCTCGGCAACGAGGAAGAAGACCTGAACTGCTTGCGGCATCGTCTGTTTATTAGATTGTCTATCAATAGATTGCTTGTATGTTTATTCATCTTCAACCCTCTTCAATTTTTACTGTATTACACGATTCTGTTGAATCCTGTTACTTTAGCGGAGAGCAAGTTATAGTGATTATAGACATATTAATCATGCGAAAGAAAAGAATATAAAAATTAATGTTTCTTTTGGTTGATTTCAAGTGTTTCGGAATGCATCTGTTTTAATGTTACTGTTTTATTGTATCATACCAGTTCTTTCCGGATAACAATAAATTTGAGTGATTCCACTGTTAATTCTGTATTAATTGGTAAAAGTACACTAGATTTTTTTTTTTTTTTGGGGCAAGCCAATCATTAAGGGAGAAGTTCCCAGAAAGTATTTAATGTACTTACTTAAGATTGGATCAATGCTGTGATTATAAGATCTCTCTTTTTATACCCATTCAATGCAGTGTCTATATAGTTTATTCTTCGTGAATACACAATCTTTCAATGTGGTTGCCATTGTCTTGTTTTTCTTCTTCATAGACTCTCACAAGTAAAATTTGTATGCTCCAGTAATGGTCCGAGTCTGACTAGCTTAGGTATGACAATATTGTTCCTGACAGAACACACCACTGGGTTCTCCCACTGCAAAGCGGAACCCACAAGGTTTGCACGTATGGTTAGTGGAAACACACGGGGCCATCTTTCAGCGCCATAGGATCTGAAAGCTTCTTCCACAGAAGGGTCTTCAGATTTGATTGCTCCGGCAAGCTTTTTGGCAAGAACCACCGAGTCCTCCAGTGCACAACAAGCTCCTTGTCCAAGATTTGGGGTCATTGGATGCCACGCATCTCCAACCACCACAACTCTTCCAGCAGAAGCACCAGGACTTATGGCTGGCCAAAGCCATCTATCTACCAATGGAGTCTTGATCACAGTATCATCTGGTGTAGAATCCACTATGTTCAATAGCTCTGAAGGCCAATCCTTCACCAGTTCCTTAGCTTGGTTCTTCAGCACCAATGAGTCGGTTATTTTTGGACCTGCCATCGAACATATACACAATATCATGCTAGTTACAACTACAAAAAGTCAGTGATTTCACCATGGATTTTGTTCGTGTTGGCAACCTGGAGAAGGACTATTGAAGCAGATGAACCAGTAAACTTTGGTCGGAGAAACAGGAACAAAGCCGGCGCGCAAACCTCTGCCGTAGATGTAATTCACTCTGGGTCGAAAAGGTTGTCCATCAGAATAAGACGCAAGTCCTCTGAAAGCACAGTGACCAACGTACTTGGGCTCAGGAAATCCCATCCACTTGGCTATAGGTGATCGAATTCCATCGCACCCTATCACAGTCTATTTAGAGATTAAATCGATTTTCTGTTTCCAACATTCAGTAAATCGTAGAACACTGTAACACTAAGATTTCAATTATGACCAATCATTGCATTAACTAAACATGTGATCAATGATTTCCAATGCATGCAGCTGGAAAATTTAGTGCTATGCTATGCTATAATAATTACAGCACCATGACATGACTCACCTTTGCAAGCAGCTTTGACCCATCCACAAGTTCCAACAAGGTATCCCCGTCTGAAGTGGCTTCAATCTTTGCTAATTGTGAAGAAAATTTAATGGTTTCCTTTGGTAGCTGACCAGCCAAGGTTTCCAAAAGCACTCTCCTCTCCACTGCACGCACCTCTTGACTGCATTTCATGCCTTAATATATCAATAACCAGTGCTTGATGACAGTTAAAAATTGTAAGATGAAATAATAATTCATTTTTTATTTTTATCATGAGGGCGTTTTTTTATTTATTTTTCAAATAGCTTATTTCATCTCTTTTGATTGTACTGTTGAAAAAGACTACAATGGCGTTTTCTGTCAAATGCTGTTTCATACACAAATATAAGCATCCCCAATGATATTTGTACATATCATGATTATCTGCTAATTAATCATCCCAAACCTTTCATCCTCTTGCTTGAAATTGAAGGCTCGTAGTTCCCTCCCATCCTCGGAATTCACCACCATCCTGTACAGCTGATAATGTGAACCAGATCAAGCTCAGCCGGTATAAAGATTAAAAAAGATGAAAATTTTCCTTCATGCGTTCATCCATGTACCCTTGAATTTCTAAGAACTGAGTTCTGAGATCATTAGCTACTCCAATTGCATCGAGTACCCTCCATCCGTTTTTGAAAAGGGTGAGTGAGGTTCCACCGGTTCGAAGTGACTCTGCCTGCTCCAGCACCAGGGACTGAACTCCAAGTCTGATGCATGAATCAAACATTAGCTCATCACAGCGAATAAACAAGATCGTAGCTATGCAGGGAGCTGGAATTGTAACCTGTGAAGAGATAGAGCAGTTGCAAGGCCTGCGATCCCAGCACCCACGATCACAACTTGTTCCTTTCGTACACCAGACTGAGATTGAGCCTTGATGACTCTGTAACTTCTGCGTGTTCCAATTCCATGTCCAAACCCATCAATGTTCGTGAACAACGTTTTGGTGAGACAAAACGGTGAGGTGTGAGATTTCACGAAGACAAAGGACGAGGTTGTTGTAGCCATAGATGTTGTGATATGTTGAGGGAGGTACGCAATATGCATCACGGTTCTGGGCGGAGATAGGGGTGTGTAGTGTTTCAGCCTGGACCATACAAACTAGTGGTGCGGAACATCTCTTACAAAATGTAAATGTCTCTCAAATTTTCAAAACATGAGTGTGTTATCAATTTTTTTTTTATATTTCAATACAACTAAATATTATTATTTATTAAGTAAATACACATGTGTAATAATTTACATAAATAATTAGTTGAGTTTATTGAGTGATATGTTATAAATTTAATATTGCTGCTTAATTTTAATAAATTAAAAAAGATGTCAGGTATCTATCTAACTGACATGTAATAAATAGGAGTGAAGTAGTTTATATCTGTGTGGCCTGCTCTAAATAAAATAGCAATTACTGCTGGGTGTTCAATTTTAAAAGTCCTCAACTAATTAACCTTTCCATGAAAAGACCAAATAAAAATTCATAACTAATATGCAATAACTTGGTCCTCTATTTATACAGCTGGTGGTTGCTGTTCATCTTTTAATCACTAAAATGGTATAATTCGCTTAAAAGAAACACCACTTTTTGAAGTGCATACACAAAAAATGCATGCTTACAAATTTAGCAGTTGGACAGATTATTAAATGTGTAGACAACACGTTAGTTGGGATGGATGGCAAAGACAAGGCAACGTGAGTTAGAATAATTTATTGTTGCATTTATTACTGTTTTCTCCAAACTTGCATGAAAACAAAAATTAATTAAGATAGTGGTTAGTTAAGTATTTTGCATATATAAACACTATAGACGAGAGATCAACATCGATTATTAAGCGGCATTACCGTTAGAGATTACACCGAATAAAAATAAAACAAATTTTCAATGGGAGTAAATTTCATTTCAAAAATTGGTTTTTGGAGACTTAAAGATACGGATGACAAAATGAGTTAGCCCGATCCATTTTGATCCGGTTTATCTGTGGTTCACAAAAAATGAATCAAGTTACAGTGGATTGATGAGTTAGAAATTTGATGGGTTAGAAATTCTAACTCGGTTTACCTTTTCTTGGCGGGCTGGTAGGTTGATTCGACAGATCTGACTCGTTTTGACATCTCTATTTAAAATACACATTTTAATGTGATATAAGAATCATAATTTGATTTATTATTTTACTCGGTATTAAGTTTCTCGAATCATCTATTAATATTTAGTTAAAATAATACTTTGATTACAAATAAAATGAGCTTATAATATATAAATAAATATAAATAAATGAATATCTTATCTTAAGCCAATTTTATGACATTTAATTAGGTTTAAAGTTGAGTTTTTAACATATGCTTAGTTAAATTGTACCACATTATTCATGCTACCGTTGGCGAGACTTTTTTTCTCCATCACAGCCGCACATTTTGGTTTTCGCTCTGCAACTCATCCATATAAATGCACCACCGACGCTCCAAAATTTGTGGTGACTCTCAGATAGAGCAAAAGGTCAAACAAACAGAAGAAAACAATGGAGGTGAATGAGAAGGGTGACGGCACTAGCCAGAGCCTCTCAGAGTTGCAGATTGTGACTGTAATGAGCGTGCCACCGCTCAAGGTGACAGAGCCACGGCGAGTTCGCAGAGTTTTGGTCGGTGACGAGCACACAAACGCCATTCACGGATGCTACCAGATAGTTCTGTGCTACGAGAATCTGAAGGAGGATGATCATGGTTGGTACATGGCTGGTTGGATGGTGGAGTCACTGGCCAGGGTTCTGTTGGATCACCCTCTTCTCGCAGGTCGCCTTCAAAGAAAAGATGGCACAGGGTTCGAAATCGTGGCCAACGATTCCGGCGTTAGACTTTTAGAAGCATGTTACCCGACAAGCCTGTCACAGTTTCTTGAGCTGAACGAAAGAAACCAACATCTGAAGACCGAGCTTGTGTTCTGGAAGAAAATTGATGCGCAGTGTCCTCAGTTCTCTCCCCTTTGTTATGTTCAGGCAAATGTTATGCATACATAATATACCACAGTATTTGTTTCTGTCTTTTTGCCGTGTTTTTTAGTCTATTTTGGTTGGTTTTCGATGGATTGAAAGTGTTTGTGTGTTTATTTTTAGGTGACAAACTTTGAATGTGGAGGGTACACTATTGGCATTAGTTGCAGCCTTCTATTAGCAGATGTTTTTGTCGTGGACAACTTTCTCGGAAAATGGGCTGAGATACACGAGAACATGTCAGTCCAACGTGGAGAAATTAAGACACCCGTGTTTTACCACCCTCCGATGAAAAACTCGGAGTGTCTTCCATTAATTAACCGTTCTGAGAGTGAAAGTGAAAGTGGGGTTCAGAGGTTGGCGTTCAAAATCGTTACAGAGGATGTAAAGTCGGTGGAGGAGATGTGGAGGAAGGTGGCGAGTGAGTTGGTGAAAGAGAGTTCAGAGGTGATGAAAGTTGAAGGTTGGGCAATGAATGATGAGAAAATGAGATTGAAGATGAAGCATGAGATGAGAGAGTTGAGAGTGCAGGAAGTGACATTTAATGAGGGAAACAAACCTGTTCATGTTTGTTGTTGGATTGATTATGTGAGGGATGGTTTTGTTATGACAGTGTCACTCCCAAATCTCAAGAACAATGCATGTGCTGTGATTGTTATTTCACCTTCTCTTTCTTTCCTATGACTGTAATATGTCCACTGTATTAGGATTCATCAAAGTTTAATCCATTCTATGTTTTCTGTCATTAATCATATGTAACATTTGTTCTTCGTAAATTTGTGTACTTCTAATTATATTTTTTTTTTAAATTTCTTTTGTTTATTGTTCATAGTTTATATATTTTTTAATTTAATCAGTGTCGTTTATATTTTTTGTTAATGAAATAACACAATGTAAATTGTTAAGTGACCTATATTATTTTATTTTGTATTAATCATAAAACTGATGAGAAATTAAGATGACGAAATAGTTTAATTAATGAAAGAATTAAAAGACAAGGTTTAATTGAAAAATATAAAAATGCTGAGTAGTATTCTGATTTTATATATTTTAAGAAAAAAAATATTAAAAATAATAATTACGTAAAAATGTCTAGTTAATTTTAGTATTTGAATATCTGTTTTTTTAAATTTAGTATATAATTAAAAATAAAGTAGAAATGAAAAATGTGTACAATAAAGGAAATTTTCTTATATAACTATTTACATCAAATTTCCCTGTATAATAATAAGTATTGTTTCTCTTATGATGTAGATGGACATTTATATAACTATCTACATCAAATTTAACATAAAAAAAATTGTATTATTGTATTTGTAAAGTTGAATAATTTAATTACAAAATTATATTATTACGTTGTTTAAATTGAGGAATCTAATTAAATATTTTGTTAGTGAAAAATTAACTTGAATAAAATAGTATAAATAAATAATGGAATATATAGATATGATTGAAAAAGCGATGTTCAAGAAACGTGTAATACAAGTGCAAGCTTAACTAACGGTATTACTTTTACAGAGACATTTTACTAAGAAAAAAGGATTTTGGTTAGGGTTGGAGAGGAAGAAGTGAACAGGTGATAGGGGAATGGAAATTGGGAGAGTTAATGGCGAGAAAAATGCGATTCGAATCGAGAATCCATTTACTTTGAAGGTGGGTCAAGTGTTTACAGGTTTTGGTATCGGTTGTGGTGTCGGCATCGGCGTTGGGCGTCCGTTAAATTTGGGTATTCGATTCTCTTTCGGGAAGGTGATTATTGTTATATATTTGTGAAATTCAGTGAATATTTTTTACCAATTCTCGTTTATTATTCCATTTAGGGGCAATTCCTATGTTGAATCAAGTGATGAGTGCCACCAGAGGTGCGACCGATGCGTTTTCTGGTGTTAGTAGGCATGTGAATGCTTCTGTAAGACAACACTCGTCATTTTCTTATTTACATAAATGCTGTTACAACTTACTACCGTCATTAACCTTTTTTTTATACTTGTAATGAACTATTTATTTGCGGCATTTTATGCAGCTGATGAAGTTGGGAGCTAAGAATATTGAAGTGGGTGTTGGATGTGGAGTTGGTTTCGGTCACGGTTTTGGAGTTGGTATGCCATATCTGTTCATTATATATATTCTTTGCCAAATGTTTCAACCTTTTGTGATTTTTATGTCATCACATTTTAGTTATGCTTGTTCATTGCATGAATTCCCTTGTTTAGCCTTTTCTTTGGATACTCATGTCATCTGTTCCATTTTTTAGTTTGAGTCATTCTGTTCTATTCTGAATTATTATTCTGTCTCCTGTGCTACTATTGGCAATGTGTTTAACTTTTATATTTTCCAAACATTTGTCCTGAGTAGTTCTCAAAATGATTCGTATGTAGAACCGGAAGTTTTGGTGTTTCAACTTTTTACATGCTTAGAAAATCTCAAAATCTTTTCCTAGGAGGCAGCTTTGGAGCGTTTGCCTTATGAAATTGATTTTTAAAACTATGTGGAACTATGGCTCACTGAATGCTGCTTCTCAGTTTTTGATGATATATTATGCAATGCACAGGAGAGTGATTTATACTAAAGAAACCGCAGTGTAATGTTATACAATGCCATGCATTTTACACTAAAGAAAAAGAAAGCGGAAGCAGCCAATGCTCTCTAGAAATTGCTGCAATGTTCTTAAATCTCAGGACACTATAGTCTCAAATACTGGTCGTGCTTGAAATTAGTTGCCACCTATATATCCTTGGCCATATTATGTTTGTCACTTGAAATGGTTATTTCTGTTTAATCACTTCAGTTGACAAAGGCTCCATATTTTGCATGCCTGCTTTGGTTGGTAGCTAAATTATTATGTTTTTATTATGTCAGGTCTTGCTGTGAAACCAGGGGTTTTGAATCAAATTCAATCTTGTCTTGTAGTATGTGATTTTTCTCTTATAACAAAAGTATTGACATCTGCATTTCCCTTTTCTGTATCTCATGGCTAAAATCTTGAATTTTGTAGGATGTAATGACGAAGATGGCGACAAAGTTGGGACTTAGTCCCAGTTTAGCCCTTAATCAGGCTGTATTTCCACCATTGCAAAATGCCGTAAGTACAGTCAATACAAACCAAAGTTCTGCTGGAAGCATGATGCAGTTGGCAACTAAATCAACCGATCAAGCATCTCAAGGTCTGGCAGGATCCCTACCTGTGCAAATTCGCTCAGATTTTGAAAATACTCCATTAAGAAGCACTTCAGTTGACTCTGCATTTGGCAGCCGAACTGAGAAGGTTATTAGCAACTTTCTGCAGAATCCCCTATTGAAGGGGGAAGGAGAAGGACTTGATGAAGCAGTACGCACTCATTTTCATAAATGGCGATTAAATGCTATGCTTTCTATCATTTTAGCCATTGATTTGATTTTTAGTTATGTCTACTTACATGTGGATGAAGCGACAGAATTTGCATTCTGTATTGGTAGAGTGTTGAAAGATGAGGCGTAGGCTAAAGGAACAATTTGCCTCTTGGAATAGTTATATGCCTTGAATGTGTTTCTTCTTTTTACGTGGGAATACTGGAAAGTTCTAGACATAGTATGGAGAGGGGTGAAGGTGGACTATAATTGAGTTGAAGCAGCCTGAGTGGAATCTAGTAATCTCTCCTAGCTACTTTAGTTATGGCTCTTGGGCTGAATGTGATTCTTGAATATGTCGCCAAAAGTGCTTAGTTTCCTGAAATATTAAAAAATATTTTTGTGAAATTCCCTATAAAATTCGTAGTTATCCATGGTCGGATGGTAACAATAGAGGTAATGGTTATTGCAGTTGCAGCAATGTTGGAGTTAACAAGTGTGGAGGGATATAACTAAAAGTGACGAGGGTTATGTCTAATTTCACATTCTGGGTAATAAAGAAAAACCCTTGTGTCTTACTATCTAATTGGTTGGCCATAACAGGGAATGTTACGTCATTGACTAGGTTTTTTATAAATTATATTAGACATGATACCCGGATATCCTGAAACTCACATGCGAACTTCCTGCGCTGATAATGTATCTATCATTTATGTGTTTTAATATCAAAATTGTTGATAACCTTGTTTTTGCATCCTCTAGTCCTATAAAAGATCATTGTCATTATCAATTATTAGACTTGTTTTGAGCCTGTAGTTGTATTGTAGGTACAGGTATAAACTCATTCAATTTTTTTACCTCTTCATATGTGCATCGTTTTTTAGTAAACTGCTGAGTCTTGTTATTGCTAATTTATGTTTGCTTCATTATACACCCTTTTGTGATTGATTATGGTATTTTAATTTTAGTTTTATTACACAACTTCCTTGCAATTAGATTATTACTATGATCTTGCTTCAAAACTATAATGTGTACGATGGACACAATTATCATCGTTTTCCCAATCAATATGCATGTGAGTTATAGAATGTTCATTTCTGTATTTTATTGTGTTTTCCGCGGTTAATAAAATATTATATGAAATTCTAATTCTAAGATGCATTGTAGATTGGACGTCTGCAGTCAGAAAGGATAATACTTCAAATGGTAATTTTTGTGTACGCTTAGATTCTCAATCATTATTTTGTCTTCTGACCAAAGAACTCACGATTTTTTTTTGTGGATTTAGGTTTTGAAACACCAGAAAATCATTGAAGAACTTGTGGAAGAAAATGAGAGACTGAGGCGTATACTAATGGAGGACCTGAAAGTGCCATCGAGCAAACTTGAAGCAAGTTCTTCAGGTAGAAATAGAAATAAGGTGCCGTGTAGTGAATGCTTTGAGTGCCGAAGAAAACAAAGAAAAAAGTAGGTTAGTAATCATAATAGTAAAATCATAAATTCTTGCAAGTGTCTCACCTGCATTTTTGGGTTTTCTTTCATTCCACACTAGCTTTACTGGTCTGGGTTTCTTGGGTTACGAATTTTTGGAGATTTCAATTTCATGAGTTAGGATGGAACGGAACCTACAAAATTAAATCCTTATTATTATTTAAATATTTAATGATAAAATGGGATTTGAAAAATAGTTTCGTTGCTTGTAATCTAATTGTCAAAAAAGTAAAAGATTATTTATGGAATAGATGCTATCTTTTGTATTATTTTTAAGGTTTATTTTTGTTTGTTTGAAAAAATATTTTTGCTTTTTATCTTTTAATTTTGGATCAATTTGATTGTCCTAAAATAATTATCGTCTTCAATTGTGAATTCTGACATGTGATTTTGAACCTTTTTCTTTTAATAAATTTAAGATGCGAAACTTTTATCATTAAATTGGATTTTATCTACGCAGCTCCAGGCGTCAAAATTCGTTTGAAAAAACTATTATTAACATGTTAAAAGTTGCATGAAAATTGAGCTTAATAAGTAATTAGAAAATTGACATATAAAATATTTAGAGAATGAAATATGATCATTTTTTCAGCATTGGTCTGCCCAAGCAACAGAAGCTAGAAGAATCTTAAAAAGTCAATAGATTGAAATACTGATCTACTTTACACTTTTTCTTATTATTGAGACTCGCATAACAAGTTACACGTTATTTTTAATATTCAAAATTGGTGTCGTTTTATTCTATTTTTTCCATTTTTAACTAATTTAAACATGTCATAAAAATAAGTACTTCTTAAATCTATAACAACGATATATAAAGAGTTTCTAAATTTATAAGAATATATAAAGGAATTTTCTTTTTTGTTTACATCTTAAAATATCAGTTTTATATTTTAAATATAATAATTTATTAAATTTTTAAAATTGATCGTTACTTTTACAAATTTTTTATAAAATTCAATTATTTTTACTTTTTTTTTCTTCTTTATTTATTAAGAATTATTCTTTTATCTGTTTTGATATATTATATTAATTTAATAATATTATAATATTATCACCTACTAATATAATATTACGTATATTTAAAAAATACATAAACACAGATATGATAACACACGTGTTTACGTAGTTAAAATATAAACATTTTTATTATAAAACAATATTATAAAATATTAATTTTATTTTTTATAAATTTCACTGTGTGTCACTCTTGAAATAATCTGTAAGTTACATAAAATTCATAACCCAACAATGTTTTATTCAGGGGTTAAATATTTTTTTTCCATTAACTTTCATTAAATTGGTCTAAAATTTAAAAGATAAGCTCATTTTAATTTTTGATTAAAGTTAAGAAATAAAAATATATCTAACTCTTTATTTAATTATTATTATTATTAACAAAAACAATTTTTACGTTTATAATTTAATTTATCTTAATTTTTTATGTCATAATTGAATAGAGAGGTTTTATACCATTCATATTTTATTTTACAGATGATAAAGAGGCTTTTAAGGTGGTTGGTTAGCTGGTACATTTGTGAATGAGTATTAGTTGGCATTTAATTTGACGATTCAAAAGATATTGTCCAAGAATTGGTCCTTGTAAAATCATTAACATTATATAATATTATTTAATATTACGTATACATCCTGCAACTCCATCACATCATATTCAACTACCTAAATCAGGTACAAAATAAGAATAGTAAAAGTAATGATAATAATGGATTGAAATATCAAACACTGTCGCCTGATATTGGAATGTTTATTTATTTACTTATTTCTGAATTATTACCAATCAATTATTTGTAACAGACTCTTAAAATTATTCAATGTGTTAGTTGCAACCTTATTTCAGCACTTTTATTAGGGTCCACATTTAATAATTGATGTAATTGTGACTGAAATTTTGTTTAGGATGGTACATCATGAGTTGGTCTATTTATGAAATCCAACCTGTTAAATAGAGTACACTTATTTCTACCGTTATTCTAACATTTATAATATGGCTGTTCAGAATCAAACTAATCTAAAAATTATAACTAAAACCTGATTATAATATCGCAAAGTATCCTTAGTCATATTAAAACATAATTTCTTTCTTACAAATATTTTTTTTTCCAATAACTAAATAAAAATTATTAAAATATAAATCTTATAAAGTATTTATTAAAGACTTTATGATTTGGAAGGCCAAACCATCCTTCTTTATTTGTTTTTAGGTTAAAATATATTTTTTGTCCCAATTTTGGTCAAGTTTTATCAATTAAATCCTAATTTTGGTTTTGTATTCAAATAGGTTCTAATTTTTGTCAATTTTTGCTAACATCATTTAAATTATTAACGACCATAAACAGTGATTTTAAATGTCCACGTGTCGACCCAGAAGCGTGTCACGTATCAAACTCAATGTTATATATTTAATTTGATCCTTATATTTGATATTTTTTGTTCAATTTAGTCCAAATTTTGTTTAAAATTGACCAATTTTGTCCCTATCGAATACGTGACCAAATTTAGTTTTATATCAAAGTTATAATGATGTGAATTTAAATATATTATATAAAAATATTTAATAAAAAATGTGAATTTTAATATAAAAATTAAATTTAGTTTCAATTTGGAGAGGGACCAAATAAGTTCATGTTAACAAAAATTGGGACTAAATTGAACAAAAATACAGGGACCAAATTGCATATAGAACATTGACTTTGACACGTGACACGCGAACATTCAAAACAAAATTTAAAAAAATTAAAAAAACCCACGAAGTGACACGTACGGTCAATGTTCATAGATATAAACGGTGTTAGCAAAAAAAGGTCCCAATTGAACAAAATTGACGAAAATTTGGACCTATTTGAATACAAAACCAAAATTAAGACTTAATTGACAAAACTTGACGAAAATTGGGACAAAAAAGATATTTTAACCTTATTTTTAGCGGTTGTTTTCATATTAATATAACAAATTCAAAATTTTATATATGATAATTTTTTATAAAAAATTCAAGTTTAAGTTTGGTTTTAACCCCCAATTTTTTTTTCTTGCATGATGTGCCTAATGGGCCATTGGTGGATGGAGGAAAATGTTGAAAATGAACAAAATGTATTTTGAAGTGAGAATCCATTTACTTTGAAGATGGGTGAAGTACTTAGAGGTTTTGGAATCAACCCTTTAAATTTAGCAACTTCCATTGTCTCTGAAACATTCACTGAACCAGATGGATTGGAAACGCTTCTTCAACCCAAAAACTCACCAAAATCCCAGTATCACTTTTTTCCATTCATAGTTTTGTAGCAGTAAACAAAATTGCATTACATAGTACTTTTTCATTGGTTGATTGAACAAAATCTATTTACACTTCTTTCTTTATACGCATGCTTGATTCTTCTGCATGAGTGACACATTCGTTTAGACTTGCCAAATCTTACTAAACTATAATTAATTTAGTGGTTATTTTTGTAAACCAATGCTTATTTGTATGCATTCAATATGTGTAGATACAATGTCCATGTTGGATCAAGTGATGAACATGACCAAGGGTGCAACCGATGGAATTTCTAGGGTTAGCAAGCAAGTCAATACTTCGGTAAGACAAAATCTATTACCTCAAATTATAAGAAAAAGTTGTTAAAAATATATTTTTCTTTCGAGAAATATCTGTTTCTCATGTTTTATACAGTTTAGGATGTTGGGAACTTCAAGTATTCAGGGCGCGGTTGGATATGGAATTGGTTTTCGCCATGGTTTTGGACTTGGTATCTATTCACCTTTATCTATTCATATTTCTCAATGACGTTTCACCTTTATCTGATGTTTATATCATTAGGTGTTTGTTATGCTGTTGCTCTCAGCTTGATAGATGTTATAATGCATGATATGATTTTTACATTCATAAGCATTACGCAATAAAGAAAAAATAGTGGAAGCAGAAAAAGTTGTCAGGATTTGCCACAAATTACGCTTCGAATATCCCACTTCGACAGAACAATTCATAATATATAAATAGGTGCAAATTTTAACTTACAAAACATTTTTGTAAGATTGAGTTAGGTTTAGTAGATTCATCTTTTAACATGTTATCACAATCACGAATAAAGTCTATCTTAACAAAATTTATTATTTGTCGAATCTATTATTTCACCTGAGTCGTTATCGGACCATCCATTAACATCTCACGCACAACTCGAGACATCTCTACTAAAGACGAATTAAGCTTAAAGTCTGCTTCTTAACATTACGTAAACTTAAGTGGTAAGCTTGAATAAAACCTAAGTAATCTTCATTTGATGGCTGTTTTCTAATTTACTCACCTGCAGGCATATCAATGAGATCAGGGATGGATAAACTTCAATCTAGTGTAGTAGTATGTGGAATTTCTTTCATCTGAAAAGGTTTTGTTTTGTATTCTGTGTGGTTTATGTATCTCATGATAAAATCTTGAATTTGGCAGGAACCAATGACAAAGATGACTGGCCTTATTCCAGGTTTACCATCTGGTCAGGGTGCATTGCCGATGCCAGCATCCTCAAAGAATGTTCCAAGCAAGGTTCCTACCGACAAAGTTTGTGCTGAAAACATGATGCAATCGGTAACTAAATCAACAGATAAAATATCTGCAGGAAGCATGATGCAGCAGGCAACTAAACCATTTGACCAAATTTCTCAAGAAAGTTTCATGAAGTTTGCAAATAAATCAGTCAACCAACTATCACAAGGTCTTGTAGGGTCTCAACCTACAAAAAATGATTCGGCCTTTGACTGCCAGACAGAGAAGGTTATTATTAGTAACTTTCCACAAACTCCATCATTGAACCAAAAACAGGTTTCAAACAAATCAAAACTGTTTTTTCTTTTAATATGGATACGGATTTTAAATCCAATTCATGTAATTGGATATGTATGAACATTTAAATTCCAACTCATGCTTGCATTTTTCGAAGAAAGAGGGGAAGGACTTGATACTAATTAAGTCAACTTATATATATACATCTCGAATGTGAAACTAAACATTAGTGACTGTTTCAATCGTCACTCAATAAAAGATGAAAGAATAAATCCAACAAACATCATATTTTACTAGGATAGACTTAAACCCACGATTAAGATAATATGTTAAAAAGTAGACTTTAAGTCTAATTCAATCTCACAAAATTCTCACAAAACCCTGACTTGTAAAATGAGGTTTATATATATATATATATATATATATATATATATATATATATATATATATATATATATTCTAAATAGACTTTAAGTCTAATTCAATCTCTAATTGACGTGAAACTTCCACAAATCTTAACGGACTAACTTCCATACATGATTGTTATCAGATGCTGCTGCTGTGCCTTTTCTTCCATTAATTTCACTGCCTTACAAAATGAATTATAACTTTGGTTTTCACACATTCATTATGTTCAAGAAAATGTATGAAATGATAATTTAAGCTTTTCCTAAGTCTATGAAACATAATATGAAAATCTGATTCTGAGATACTTTGTAGGTTGGACTTATGGAGTCAGAAAACAAACTACTTCAGACGGTAATTTTTGTTTGCAGCCAACAAGTACCACAGTTGATAGCATATACTTTTCTATTGGACTTTCGAATTGTTGAGTCACTTCAAAAATGGAAAATGAGTATTACTATTACTATGCATTTAGGTTATGAAACAGCGAGAAATGATTGATGAACTTAGGGAGGAAAATGAGAAGCTCTGCCAGATACTACAAGTGAAGGACCTGAAAATACCATGCACCAAGCTTCAGCCAAGTTCTTCAGGTAGAATTAGAATGAGGTTGCAAGTACTGATTTTTTGAGAATAGACAAGTAGATTATGCTATGACTTCAAAAATGCTTTTGATGCATTTTTTTGTCTCATTTTCTGTAATGAATCAATTTTATGTGGATGTTGCTAATTAAGTTTTGCACTGATTTTGATGGAGATTTGCTTATTTTGCAGATCCAAATTTTCAGACATTCCCTTCACCGGAAGTTATTGATAACAACAACGGTGGTTCTAGGCCTTCCGGTGATGCTTACGGTAAGTATTCCAAGAAAAAGATTTAGTATTGGAATGTTAAAATTGAGGATAATGAGAATTTGATCTCGGATAGAATTTGGATTCTCTTGTGAGTTTTTGTGTGTTGTTCCTCTAGTGCGCTTTTATAATACATTGATTATTACTAATTTTGATATTTTTAAATATATTAAAAAGATACTTAGAATATTTTTAATATTCAGCAGAGGACAACGAACAAAATCAGTGAAGAATCTGATATCGGATAATGATATTTGGATATAATTTTAATTCAGTATTTCAATAATTTATTTTGACTTTTTTTAATAATAAGATGTAATGATCTAAAAATGATTGAAGTAATAGATTAATAATAAATAAAAAAATAATCAAAATATTATTATTTTAAAATATCATTACTCTTTTCTAAATTTTGTAAAATCTAAAAAACATGTTTTAGTACTAATACTAATGTATAAAAAAAAAATCTGCACTTTCATTTTATCATAAATCATATCATGCTATATGAAAATTTTGTTAATTTTATATTAGTAACCTTAAAAGTCATACTGATTATAAAAAAATTTGTTTTTTAGATGGTACAAGTCTATCCATCAATCCGCAGGAGGATTCACAAGGGTTTAATTTTACAATTTGTTTAAAAAATACTGACTTGAAGCGATAAAATTAGCGTTTTATTAGAAAAATGAAAATACGAATTAAATATTTGTTTTTTAATAAATTATTTTTTTAAGTTAATATTGAGAATTGATATTACATAGGATGGTCACATAAAATTCCATTACCTGCAAAATATTCTTTCAATATTTTAATAGGATAAAAGTGAAAAAAAAAAATACAAACTAAAGAAAAAAATTAATAATTTTATAAAATCTATGCTTAAACTATTTTAAGTAAGATTCTTTTGACAAAATTAGCTGACAAGTTCATTTTAACTTAGTATGTATAACATAAATTCTGATCTAAAAAAAAAAATATTTAATTAGTTGTTTTAATAGAATATTAATTATTTTAATTTTTAATGTTAAAATATTTTTTAATTCAAACAAATATTAAAAATAATGCAATAATTAATTATCTTTATAAAATTAAAATAAGTAATGATAAGTAATAAAATAGAAATAATAAAATATAAAGATATAATGAAAGAAAATTAAATATTTTAAAATAAATTATTTGAAAGATTTACAGACTAACTACTTAAATAAGCTAGTAAATTTATTGGTCTTAATAAAAACACTCGATATATTCTCAAAAATTAGGTTTGTAGGTACATACATTAATTGACAACTTTAAAAAGAAAAAACCAATGCTAGAAATAAATGGAACTAAAATAAATAAATAAATCTTTCTATTTTATTTGTTTGTAGGTAATATCTAAACTTACACCAATATTAAGGTCATATTTAGTTTCAAACATAATATAGATGTGTTATTTATGATTGCAGGTACATTGCTAACTTCAAAAGGAGAGAATGGTAAAGAAATTTTTTAAACATAACTTCTTTGTGGTAACAGGTACTTTTCCAATTTCAAGAGGAAAACAAAATGGCAGTGAAAAAGAGTAGAGCCAAAAGAAAAAAACCCTACATCGTGACGTGGAATTTCCATGCATAAATTATTACTTCAATAAAAAAGATTATGTTTTTAATACTGCAACACCTTTTTTTTTTTTTAATGAGTGAATGTGGAATATTGCATCAATAATTTCTGATAAATAGTTTTGTTTAGTTGTGATCATGGATCCCGTAACAAAAAAAGCTAAAGTTTGATACTCACAGCTTTTACAATTTGAATTCATTGGGGGTGGAATCTAGTGCTTTATTTTGTGTGGTACAAAATTCTTCATGTGTAATTTTATCATAAATGAATAAATTCTGTAACTTTATGGCCTACACAAATACCCATTCATTGCAGAATTAGCAAAACTTCAAATGCTACTTCATCACCTCTACCTTCGGATTTTATTCCCTTGTTGTGTTCTTCTTTACACAGAACAGCATTCAACAAATTGTGCTTCTAATGTTTGTGTTGTGTTCTAAACTCTGATGTTAAACAAGAAGAGTTATGCACCCTTTCTGGTTTTATCTGCTATCAACTTATAAATAAAAGTACTAAACAATTTTCATCATTTTCTTTAGTTTTTGCGTATACATTTCAATGGTCAAAATCCTTAGTGCTATGGCATTTGTTATTTAATGTTAGTAATTTTATGGGAACCTCACTTTCTGCTAAAGTTGTTTTGAGGAAAAAACCAACCAATTCCATGCTCTTTATATTCTTCCATCACATGCACAAGCACAAGCACAACACACTGTCCCTTTTTTAACTCTTTCTTCCACACACATATTCATGATAAAGTTCCAAAGTGTCACCTTCAACTTGTTCCTCACCTTCAACAATAGTTTTAGATATAAGAGAAAAATAGTGTAATTTTAATATGTTTTTGTGCGAGAGAAGAACGTAATTTATTTTATTAATTATGACAACTGTGAATGTCGATTAGAATTCATCTTAGATTAACTTTAGGCTGCTTCGTATGTATAAAACGTGAATTTGACCTATTTTAATTTTTTAAAATATACTCTTACGTGACGCTAGGTGAAAAACTAATGTTTTAAATAAGTTTGATGAATACTCCAATTTTCACCTTTTTTTAACAATGATATTTACAATTAAAAAAACACCAATGAGGTGCCTATAACAGATAGAGCAAACATAAATACAATAATATTATAATTATGAAAGTCAGGAATTAGCATCCGTAGGTAAAATCGTAAATTTTGAATGATATCATAAATCATACAATACTCGTACAATATTGCATTAATGAAATACTAACCAATTATCCAAGAATCATCTACAGAATAAAATAACAGAGTAGCTTAAAAAGAACAGAACAAAAAACATGTCTCAGTTATTGATTAAAAACATGTCTTGGTTCAAACAAGAAGCATTGTCGCAGCCGCGAAAAAGGGTAGAGGTAGCATCAAGAAACTGGTTCCACCAAGAAACGCGTTGTTGGGGCTTGAAGGCACAGAATCAGCAGATGCCGATGAAGTGAATGGAGTGGGTGAGGGTGAACTAGGAGAGGGAGCAAAAGGTGAAGGTGGCGATGAAGTGGTGGATGGGCCTGAGCTTGGGCCTGGGCCTGGGCTTGGGCTTTGGGAAGGTGTTGGAGTTGGTGAGGTGGTTGGGGACATTTGCGGGGGGAGAGTGAAAGACGTGGGTGCAGGAGAGGGAGCTTGAGACGTGGATATTGCTACCAGAGTGAAGGATATGGCTAGCACCAACATGGCACGTGTGAGTGCTGCCATTGTTACAGAGAGAAGAGAAAGAAAAATTTGGGTGACAGAGAGAACAGAGTATGCAGAACAATGGTCATGGTTACTGTATTTATAGAAGGAGCATAGATAATACAAGTTCTTAACGAAGAATCAGTTTTTTTCATGTAATCATGGATGGTATAGACACGTGTCCTTGCAGGAAGATCCTGCCCAGAACATAATGGACTCTATTCGGGCCCATTATTTTTGTAAACCAGGCCCAGCCCAATAAAAGGAAAAAGGAAAGTGTAGTTAGTTCGCACGTGTGGAACGGATAGAAACAGATAAGGGTCTTCTCCATTCTTACATTTTGCAGTGTTGCCATGTCTCCTACCCACTGAAGGTGCAACCCCTGTTTCCGTTTTCATAATAATGGCTTCTCAAGTTCTTCTTCAGGTTTTGCTCTCGCCTCTTCATTAAATGTGAAAACCTAAACATTTTTATATTCTCTATCTCCTTACTGATTTGGAAATTGTACTGCAGCAGGCACTGTTTGCGCCCAAGCTCACTTTTCCTTCTTCTTCCCTTCGTAACGTTGCGTTAATTTCTAGGGTTCCTTCGACTCCAATTTCATGGCGTTGCACTCCTCTTATTGCTAAGTCTAGTTTCGTTGTGAGAGCTGATTCCAACCTCGAAGGCGGTGGTGAAGCCACCGAAGATGTTCCTTCCGACAATGTTGATGAAGTTTCGGAAGGCGAAGCAGAACAGCTTTCGGATTCTGAGGCTCCGAAATTGCCCCGAAAAGCCAGAGTCAAGCTTGGAGACGTTATGGGGGTAATTAGAGGCGCCATAAATTAGCTTGAGTGTTTTAAATTACCAATTAGGTTTCCACACTCTGCACCCTTTCTATGCGTGTCTGTGTGTGAGAATGTGTAGGGAAAGACAGAAGATGGACGAAGTGTAAAATGCATGATGTTGTTTTTGCTGTTGCTGATGCAGATATTGAATCAGAGGGCAATTGAGGCATCGGAGAAGGAAAGACCCACGCCAGACATTAGGACTGGGGATGTTGTCGAAATCAAATTGGTATTCTTTTTATTACTTAAGATATATTTTGAGAAGAGTGCTGAAGTGACATGAATTTTATGGTGTTATAATTTTGTTCTTCTTGCAGGAGGTTCCTGAGAACAAGCGTAGGTTGTCCATTTATAAGGGGATTGTCATCTCAAAACAAAATGCTGGTATTCACACAACTATTCGAATCCGAAGAATCATTGCCGGCACTGGGGTTGAGATAGTCTTCCCAATGTGAGTTTCCTCTTTATTAGAATTTTGTATTTGAAGACTATTATTGCCATTTGCTTTTCCACTATTTGGATCATTCCTTCACATCATTGTTTATCCTATTGTTGTGATTAGGGGATATAATTATATAAACCGTTTTCCTACTAAAAACTGGGAATTTGGGATTAATACTTAACTATCTTTGTTACTTAAAGGAACTATAGTCAATGTGAAGACTTTGGATGACTAGGCTGTGGAAAAAGAAATAGTTAGGAGTTGTCATTTCCAAAGATTTAGATTCCATCGTCTATGCATGCACAACTGTGCACCTTTTGAAACTACATATTGTTTGGACGTTGGTTGTCTGATGGGATTCTGATCAATGGTAGCTTAAGGTAACCTTGTTCTACAATAAATTGAAGCATGAGACTATTTTCATTTCAATTTTTATTTCTTTTTTACAAAACGGGGTTTATTCGGTTTCCATGGGAGGGTTGTAACTTGTAAGAAGACAAATCCTTTTCTAGTAATAAGAATTCTAGTTGTGGGAAATGTGAATTGGAAAAAATATCAGCCTGAACTTGAAATTTATTTATGTCAATATGTCTCAGAAGAATGGCAGGTGAGATTCATATATGTTTTAATGTGTGACCTACATTTGTTGCTGACGAACATATGCAATGTTTCTATGGTTAATATTTGTCTTCGGTCTGTGCTGATATTAAGAGATAATGAAATTATCATTGAGAAGATTTGAATTTATTTATTCAAGCTGATTGCCCAAACAGTTCTCTGTTTTAAGCTACAAATGGATGTCTAAAGACCACTGTATATGAATTTTCATATTGGTAGATTGTATTATGAAATCTTTACCGACTTTTTCTTGTCATATATTGTCTTATATGTGCTTATATTTACTGCGACAGTTACTCACCAAACATAAAAGAAATCAAAGTGGTAAGCCACCGTAAGGTCAGGAGGGCAAGATTGTACTATCTGAGAGACAAGCTTCCGAGATTCTCCACTTTCAAATGATTCGTAGATACCCCACTTTTCCCTACGTTCATCTTCGAAATAGTCTACTGATCCATGATAAGTGTTGCGGGGCTCTAATGCTACTATTTCAATTTGTTCTGTTGTACAATATATCATTCTTCTTCCCCTTACATCCTATCTTCCCTGAAATCGAAACAAGTGTACTGCTGAACCTTGATAGCTCTGAGAAATTTGAAGTGTTTCTTCTGCGTCACTATAATATATACTGTAAGAAAGCGAAGCTGTGACAAAGAAAACCATTACTTTAGTTCATTAAAATGGATATTAGGATTAAAATCTAGAGCAACATGCTGGAATAATTTTGTTATAAATTCTCTTGTTCTATGCTTTTATTTATTACATATTTGAATCTAGACGAAATATGCTAGCATGGGGATGATGTCTATTTTTATGTTTTAATACCCTTCGTCATCCTTTTCATCGACCTCATTAGTGATCACTTGTTTAAAATCGTTATTTTCGTAATCATCAATATAGAGTGCCCCGGTTTTCAAATACGTTGTCAGTGTTTTAACGCTCTTCTTGCCTGAAAGTTGGAAAATATGAAGATATCCATACCTCAATTACTGTTATAGGTAATATGAGAACATGGCATATTTTTTATGAAGTAAAAATGAAAGAGAAAAAGAAAGAGAGGAATAGCAATTGGAAGTGAGGTAAAACTTAGTAGGTAAATAGTATTGAAAAAATATAGAGATAAATAATAATAAACATTGAGCATTAATTTTATTAAAAAAAATAATTATATTTAGAATAATGGAGTGTTAATAACTAACCCAAAAAAATTAAGATTTAATATAAGAAATTAAAAACTGAATAAGCTGAAAATTAGCCTAAAAATCGGAGGAAATAATAATCCGTTTTCATTGAAATTGGTTTAGATTTAGTTTTGAAAATAGATCCAATTCAAATTGAGCTTATATTTTTTTTATGTTATTAATTATACAATTACTTTTAGATTTGTATAAATAACTTTTTTAAAATACTTGTATTGTATTTTCTTAAACAGAATAAAACTGAAAATCTGTGTGATTCAAACCCCTTTAAATAAAATTATTTTAAATCTAAAAAACATAAAATCAACAACTTAAATAATAAAATAGAAAAAGAAAACAGTGGAATGAGATAAGTTTTCACATAAATATCATTCTCTTTCTTGGTCAAAACATTTAGAAAAAATAAAAGGTGGTAAATAAAAAACATTTAAAAAAGGACACGTGCACAGAGTAGGTAGCAGGTGGCCCCAAAGGATGCGAGAGTATAGCAGCGTCTCTCTCTCTCTGTTATTCAGTGCCTCTGCGAAAACCAGATGGCACAGACATACAGTGTGGAGGAGTGTGAAGGCGAAAAGCGATCTCGGTGGCTAAAATTCTGCAAAATTTGGTTAAGGACTTTGTAGCCATCGGTGCCCCATACTCCTCGTTCCATCACATATTTCTTCTTCCTCTTCTCCTTCACGCGATGTGATGTCACTCTAATTCATTTCTTCCTCCATTCCCCATTCCCCCTTTCCCCCCACTCCCCTTCTCCGCCATGACCGCCTCTCAACTCATCTCCGTTAGTCCCGACGAACTCCGCTTCCATTGTACGTCTCTCTCTCAATCTCTCCTCTCAATCTCACCAAATCCTGTTTAATTATTCCTTTTATTCACAAAATCACTAATTAATTAATTGTTATAGACATTTATCGCCAATATGTTGTTTATTTACTCTCCTGATTTTCGTGTAACCAGTTGAGTTGGAGAAGCAAACGTTTTGCGATCTTAAGGTCCTCAATAACACACAGAATCATGTTGCTTTCAAGGTATTTTTTTAACTTTATGTTTTGCTTCCTTCTCAATGCTTTTCATTCCAATCTATTTTTCTTGATTTTCTCCTTCATATAGGTCAAAACCACTTCTCCCAAGAAATACTTTGTACGACCAAACACCGGTGTCGTACACCCCTGGGACTCCTGTATCATCAGAGGTGCTGCATGTTAATATTACCGAGTTACTTATAAGGCTAGTTCTTTGATTATGATATGTATTATATCTTTATTTGGGTTAGAGGAGATATATATATATACGTGAAGCGATTTCAAAATCGGAAACTATTAAATATTTAAATGAAGACAAGTTTATGATACTGTCTTCTTTAAATAATTACGATTGATTATGGAAAATTGATGGATTTTACTTTTGATTCCTTAGCCCCTGGCGAGCACACGTTAGCAAAACCGTTTTCTTTTTGCTTTAAAACTTTTATGACATCTTTGATCGGTGGTGTGAACAGATAAAATGAAAAGCAAAATTGTCGCCAACCTCTTTCATTGCCTTTTAGCCAAATAAAAAGGGAAAATGTTATCAAGAAAAATTTTATTTATTTGCTGAAATTGATTACAAGTATGTAGTAAACTTTCCCTCGTGGTTTTTAATTTCTAATCATTTTAAGCAAAGGCAAATAAGATATTAGGAAGTGTGTTGCTAGCACTTGCCTAGCAGATATGCATGTGAACAGGATACTGAATGGACATCTAATGGACGTAAATTTAGAAATATGCTGTTTCATAATATAGATGGGTAGGAAGAAACGCAGGGTGGATGTTTAGGTCTGTGAAAACTGCAAATTTCAACTGATCAAAGGTCACATAATGGAAATTTTTCTTTCCTGCAACGGTAAGGACTGGGAATAAGTGATTAAGAGCTTTATTTGAGCTTGTGATGCACTATTTCAGCTTTTTTGGTTCCATCTAGATGAAATGTTCTTGTGTTAAATTTATTTGCTTAGGAGCCCAGAGCTCTTCCCGGTCTATGGTAGTAGAATTTGTCATATTGTCCAATTTTTATTTTGTATAGTCACTCTCCAAGCCCAACGGGAATACCCTCCAGACATGCAATGTAAAGACAAGTTTCTGTTACAGAGTACAATAGTGAGTTCAAATACAGATGTTGACGACCTCCCGGCAGATACTGTAAGAGGGTCAACACTGTCTTTTTATAGGGGATCAACTATACAGATTGAAAAGCAAAAATTGGTCACTAATACTGCTAATTTCACTTGCAGTTTAATAAGGAAAGTGGTAATTCGATAGAGGAGTTGAAATTAAGAGTTGCATATATCTCTACTGCCTCACCCGAAGGAAGCTCTGAAGATGATGCATCCAGGAACTCACATAAACTCGATTCCTCTTCTGTGAGTCTCTTTTCCTCCCCCATATACCCTTCGTGGAAATCAGTTTCCCCTTTTTTTCTTTATTTTGAATTTCGTAATTTTATGTTTTAAGCCATAATGCCATATGTTGTATCTTATGTCTCAAGCTGGAGAACCCACATGCGTGGGGTCCCTATGCAAAGAAACCTCACATATTTGGAACGGAAAAGCTTGAGAAACCTGATTGAGAAGATTACTATGGGTTGCTTCACTTGATGGCATAGTTCTTGGATTTTGTGACAGCATTAATTCCATTTTGTTGATGCACAAACTACTCATGATACTTGCTCCATTTGGTGGAAACAACGTAGGACTTGGTATTTGAGAAAGCTAGAAAACATTTTGAGATTGATAAGTAAAGACAAAATAAAAATTGAAATCAGTGAAACATTTGAACTTCCTTCTATAGGTCGCTTCTGATTGAAAATATAAACATGTGTTGCATCAAGCTTCTCCTGTTTATAATATGTCTGGTATCTGGTTTATTCTGCTCAGATTTTACTTCATAATTTTATAGAGGTGTTTCCTCGGCTTTTAAGTGGCACAAAACATCTAGCATGTTGTGCACTCCACAAATTCCATGAAAGCAGTGTGGAAAAAAATTATGCTCAGGTCTCTAGTTAGTTTGCCGGAGATTATACATATATAATTTTAATTCTTGTGGAATTGTTTATAGATTATGTCATTGTACACGCTGAATTTAAAGTAATTACTTCTGTATTTATGATACCAATTTATTCTTTTAGGTTAAGATAGTTGTATTGGCAGTTTTTAATTTCATTCCATTCACATACATACCGACTCCATCTGTGTATTAGCAAAATGAATGGCTAGTTGCTTGAGTTGTATTCCGTATTTGAGTTGTTATCTCTAATTGCACATCAATTGCTCATTGTCAGACATTTCCTACATTGTGGCAGTTAATGCCAGACAATTAAACCTTCCCTCCCCGTTCAGATCTTTTCTTTAGATTAGCCAGTCATGCTTTTAAATTACACTTCTATTTTTTAAGAGTCAGGTTTTGCAGAATCTGAAGGAAGAAAGAGATGCCGCTGTCAGACAAACGAGACAACTGCAACAAGAAGTGGTAACTGTTCTGCGTTTTTCAAACATTGCTCTTTTATCACAAGATTTTGGTTAGGATTATATTTGGAGTTGTTGTTCCAAATATGCACTCATGGTGATTCAGTTGAATGTGATGAATAAACATGTTGGAACCAAAAATGATATTTGATACACATTGTCTCCACCTCTCTTCCACCTTGTATTTTCTCGATTAATTTACTTTCGTTTCATATCATATATCTATTTTCTTTTTTCTGAAAATCTCTCTCTTTGGTGTTGGATTGTGACTGTTGGATCTATAATAGTTGTCTGCTGTACTCATTACTGAGACTTGAAAACTATTTGTAAATATCACTAATCTATGTACTCTGTTCATTGTGTAGGACATGCTGAAAAGACGAAGAAACAGAAAAGGTGATCCTGGCTTTTCCTTCATCTTTGCCATTTTTGTGGGTGTCCTTGGAGTTTTACTTGGCTTTCTTTTTAAACTGTTATTCTCTTCTCCATCTAGAGAATGATTTAGACTATTCCGTAAATTTGCATGCAGACTCTCCGTATTGTTCACTGTATACGTTTAAAGTTTAATATTCTTTTGAATTAGAATTTTTCCAATACGCCTCATAGACTTGACGCACTGTTGTTTGGAAGAGGAATGGAAATGTTTGTTAGTAATTTACAGTTATTCATTATAATACGCCTCTAACACAAATACATACTAAATTCAACAACTTAATTTCCTTATAATTTGAGTTCAAATTTACTGGATTGAAAATAAATAAATAAATCAACTGAAATTAATTTGAGAGTTTCCTCTTGCATGTAAATTTCCAAAAGACAAATTAAAATGTATGAAAATTTATAATACCAAAAAAGGCGAAAGATTTTATTGGTTAATATTTTAGATTTTATGATCCTTGGTTTCTGTCAGAAATACATAACTACATAACGGAGTTCTTTATTTATTAAAAATGTTATCAATGACGCATTTATGCAAATTTTCTCGGTACCAAATCGCAGTTCTGATCTGATTTCAAAAATAGTAAATAATATATGCAATAATAATACGAAAAATTATATCCAAAAAAAGTATTATATGTGATAAATTTATTTATTTTTTAAATAATTTTATCAAAAAATAATATCAATAATATTTTTTACTTGATTAAAGTAATGTGTCTATTGTGTACTCGTTCAAAAGGTTTACCAAAGATATCATCCACGCAATATATTTTATATAAAATTTATCCGTCCTTTTCGTGATACTATCACATAATTTAGTATATTTCTTGTATCTTTCTGTCTTTTTTTATTTATTTACCTGTCTTAATTACAAAACTTGTTATGAAATAATTTTTCTTTTTACTAAATATGATTTTGTACCTTTTGAGGAAGCTGTTTTATTTTCCTTTTAAATCAAATGGAATTTTATGGATATGTGTATATTGGTGAAAAGAAAGGGGGAAATATACTTTTTTTACAAGAAATATTTATGGACTTTGTATTAAAATTTATACACCAATTGATACAAATTATTTATTTGAACAGTTTACTTTTGTTTATCAGTCTCATCAAAATAATGGTTATTAAGAGACAACCAATAATCTTTTACTGGAAATGTTTTAATATGTTTATATAATTAAATCTCATATTTATTCACATAACTTTTTTTTTTAATATTTCATTTTAAGTATAATAGGTAGCAAAAACTATTACAAATTTCATATGTTTGTATTACTTTTGTTTAATTGTGTTTAGTTTGTAATATTATGCCTATTATAATAAACTTTTTATTATACTATGACAATTTTTTTTTTATTTTCTCAAAAAACTTTATTTTAATCTTATTATTTGATGGGTGTGATGATCTATTTTGGATTGAAATGAACTTATTTTTTAATCTAATTTTAAATATATTAAATATAGTTTAAATAATTTTTAAATAATTTTAAATTTTAATTTGAACTAGTCTAACTTAAGTTCAATCTTGTATAATTCAAACTAACATGAATTCACTCATTTAAGTTTTACTTAATCTGATCAAGTTTTATTTGAATTGGACCTTATTTAACTTGTTTTAGGTTAGCCAAGGTTTGAATCTCTTTAATATAGGCTCGATTAATCTAATCAATATTCAGTTATGTTATATTTCATTTAGTTCTTATCGAATTTAATCTAGTTTAAGGTGATTTGAACGTGTGACTCACTTAACTTTATAAGAAATTGTTTTGACATGAACTTTCACGGACTCAACATATATGTGGACTAGTTTAGTTTAACTCAACTTAAAAAAAAAAAAAAAAACTTAATTATAATGATTTAAGATTTAAATTTGTCTCACTTAACTTAAGTTCATACCAATTTAAAGTCAAACCCAACCTAACTTATATATAAGAGTCTCACCTCGATTAACATTATATCATTTGGGTGCAACATGAACTAATCATCTCTTGTCTAAATCTAACATGGCTTCAATTAATTAAAAACTACTTTAATTTTAAATTAAAAATATTATCCAATTCAATTTAAATTAAATAGATTAGACTTACAATAAAAGAAATTATATTCGAAATAAGTAGAGTAAACCTGAAGTATGAATGTATATTTACGAATTAAATTTGAAAATTTAACTTTTTTTTACATCCTACTATTTTAAATTTTTATATATTTTTTAACTATTTTAAATGTGTTATATTAGTCAGCCACTCTCCAAAATAATAATAATGTGCGTTATATATTTATGTATTGTGTATTTATCCCGTCCAACTTTATATGATACGGTATGATTTATTATTTAAAAATATATTAACTTCGTTTTAAAATTGAAAATTAATCAAAGGGATAACATTATCAAGTTGGAAAAAACTACTAATCCTAATATTTATATTTATTCGGTCAAATCTATAATATTATATAAATAGAATACCTTTTTAGTTTCATATTTTAATTGAATAAAATTTACCTTTTAATAAATAAAAAACAATGTATTACTATATATACAAAAAAGTAATTAAACAAATTTTTATTTAATTAAAATAGCTAAATAATTTTTATTTAAAAAATAATGATTAGATAATTTTTCAATACTATTTTTACACTTCTACAAAATTATATATAATAGAACCACATGCAGGGGATAGGGGAGGTAGGAGACTTAAATGAAGAGGAAATAATCTTGTGTGGAACTTTCTGCGAAATTGCACTCTGTCCTTTCAAATATTAAAATAAATATAAATAGATTGGGAGTGTTGACATTCAAATATATTTCTCTCATCCATTATCCAATTTGTGTTTGCGATCGATCCAAGCAATGGACGCCTTCACTTCCTTCTTCGATTCAAGAAACCGATGGAATTACGATACCCTCAAGAACTTCCGTCTCATCTCTCCCCTCGTTCAAAATCACCTCAAGAAGGTTCCCTTCTAATTTCTACCTTTTTATCATTCATTTCATTTTTTTTATTCAATTACCGAAGAAATGTGGAAGCCATGGATTTCCTACGTTTTCTTTCATCGTCTTTGTAATAACAATGTCTCTTCTTTTGGATATATCAATTTCTATGATCTTAGTTAGGGTTTGCAAAATTTAGGGTTGTAGGATCTTCGGATGTTGGATTATTTCGATTTCATGGTAAATTTTAGTTTATTGGTTTGTTAATTTGGTGCTGTGATTGATTGTTGTAGGTTTATTTTACTCTTTGTTTCGCCGTGGTTGCTGCTGCTGTTGGGGCCTACCTTCATGTCCTCTTGAATGTTGGGGGTTTTCTTACTACGGTGGCGTGTGTGGGAAGCAGCGTTTGGTTACTCTCTACACCTCCTTCGGAAGAGGTATGTGTCATTTTAAGCTTCTGTTGCCTTTTTTTTTTTTTTTTTTTTTTTTTTTTTTTTTTTTTTTTTTCTTGTGATCGTTATTCACCCGCGTTCTTTATTTTCTTGTGATGTGCAGAAGAAGAGGGTGACTTTGTTGATGGCCGCGTCACTGTTTCAGGGCGCCTCCATTGGACCCTTGATTGATTTGGCTATTCAAATAGATCCAAGGTATGTGCTATGTGTTGGTCAATGGATTGTGCTAGGATTCATGCTATACATTCAACGCTCCCGTCACCTTTGATTGGAATTAAATCATTGACTTTTTGTTTAGATAAACTTTTAACGACTTTGTAAAGGTGAAGAAATTGTGAAAAAAAAAAATGAATTTGACTTCTCTCATATTGATATTAACTTATGAATAAGATAAAACCAGTTTACTGGAAAAGTTAAATGAGAGTTTCTGTAAAAGATTTAGTTTAAAAGTTGTAGAAAAAGCTTAATTTTTTTCTTTCTATCTTCTTTTATTATTTTTTTCTCCTGGCTAGTACCTTCACTGGTAGTTACTCTTTGAGACAATTGGGTAGCGCATTGATGAATGTTTTATAGTTCTGTGACATCATTCTTTTTTGTTTCTCCAGCCTTATCTTTAGTGCATTTGTGGCAACATCCTTGGCCTTTGCATGCTTCTCAGGAGCAGCTTTGGTTGCAAGACGTAGGGAGTACCTGTACCTCGGTGGCTTGGTTTCTTCTGGATTATCCATCCTTCTCTGGTTGCACTTTGCTTCATCCATCTTTGGAGGCTCAACAGCTCTCTTCAAGTTTGAGGTAAGTGGCTGTCTGTCATTATTCCCATTTTGTGAAAATAGCTTGGAGCATTCTGATTCTTGGTTATACATATACTAAGAGAAATGCTGTCGACACTCTTTAAAGACTCTCTTTCTGACACTCTATCTAATATTGGTAATTTAGTGGAAATTACAAATTTTAGTAGGTTCTAATTTTCATTCAAAGATCCTGCCACTTGATTTAGAACTAAGAGCTCTCAAAATTTCTTCTTTCTAATTAATATTAACCAATAACCAGTAAATTTTTATAAGTATTAACACCCCTTAGAGGAATTCATTATTTGTTTTTTTAAGTCTCAATTTACACGGAGTTTATTTGATGTTGTTGCAGCTGTACTTTGGGCTTTTGGTGTTTGTGGGTTACATTATAGTTGACACCCAAGAAATAGTTGAGAGAGCACACCTGGGCGATCTGGACTATGTAAAGCATGCCTTGACCTTGTTTACTGATTTGGTTGCAGTTTTTGTGAGGATTCTTGTCATTATGGTGAGTTTGATTGTTAAAGCATGTTTAATGGGTTCTCCTTTACCTTACAAATTTTTTATTGACGGGATTTTTACTATTATTTTTCAGTTGAAAAATTCAGCTGAGAGGAACGAGAAAAAGAAGAAGAGGAGAGATTAATTTCTTACCAATCTGCTCGGTTTACACCTCTCTTCCCTTGGTCTTCAATACATAGGTTACTGGACTATAAAGTGATTTAATCTTCATGAGCTTGTTCCTACTTGTTTGCTTTTGAACTTTATAACTAAGCATGTATCAAAATGAAAAAAAAAGAAAAGCAAAAGATACGTTTCTAAGTAAGGTGGTCTTGGACAACCAGTTATTTTTTTTTTATATATGTTAATATAAATAACTTGAGTACCTTAAAAAATAAAATAAAAATTATATATATTCAAGTAAGGTGGTTTTGCACAACTAATTTCCCACCCAAAATAGAAATAATAACTAGTCAATTTAAAATATATTTTGAGTATTTATATAACCCGTTGTAACTTTTGAGAATATGCATTAATCCTTGATAAATAATTATTTAAATTACGTATCTGTTTAAGGTTATGAATGCAATTGGATAGGTATGCTTATCAGTTATTGTAATTCTGACTATTTCTCTTTTCAATTCTATGCGTATAGTGGAAGTTCAAGTAATTAATCAAACATGATATTGTTGAGAGTCAATTGTACAATATAAGTATGTGATACATAACAAAAAAAAAAAATCTGTAAATTTAATGTTTATTTCCTTAGAAATATATATCAACCATAAGTTGGGATTTTAGATTTCAGAGAGATAAAAAAAAAGTATTCTATCTCTTTGCCTAAATCTTCCGAATTGGTTGTATTAAGAATCTGACACCGTATTTTAAATTCCTTTAAAAAATTCATCTGCTGGATGGCAATACTTCAAAGTATTACATAAAATATTTTGAAAAAAAAAATTAATGCATGGGCGGAGAAGAAAAAAAGTAACAAATTAATGAAATCAGAAGACTATGCATGCCCCAAAAATTGTCTCTGACAGAGGTTTGGTGGAATTCAGACATGTGCTGTAAAGTTTCAGTACTACGTACGTGAGTGAATTTTATTTTATAAAAATTAAATATTTAAATATTATAGAACACCTTATCTCTTGAAACCTTTATGTATTATAGTATTTAGATATCTCATTTTAAAAGTTCCAGAACATTCCATAGGGATCTGGCGGTGGCTAAAGTTATAATCTTATGTTTAATTGAAGCAAAGACTTTTATTAACCCTAAAAGCATATGATGCAAAAACAGGCAAATCCGAAAAAAAAATTATTATAACTCCTGATGGATATCATGTCATTTTACTTTATGCTCGACAAAAACTAAGCTCAAGGTATGGGCTTTTTGACTTTTTCGTATTGTCCATTGATGTATTCTCATTTTTGGAACATTGCCAAATTTTGATTTCTATCAACAATATTACATTGATTTCACTTGAATTATGCTTAGCCTCTTTAAGATTTTAAATTTAAGTATGTATTCAAAAAAAATTATGAAAACTTTTCTTTAAAAATAACCAATTAGGTATTTACACTAAAAACAAAAATGAAGTGATTAAATATTTTTTAACCATAACTCAAATAAGACAAAGACAAATCTTGCAGTATTCTTTAATAAGACAAGGATACGTTGACAATCAAATTTTGAAAATTCTTTCATACAACATGAGACGTCGTCTAATTATTTTAGAAACATAAAAAAATAAAAAAGTAAAAAATTAGAGACCACTTAAAAAAATGATACTTCTAATTATAAGAAAGTTGTCAAAATTTAGTAGTTAAAAAATAATTTTTCTCTTTAATATTAAAATTTTGAAAACAGTAAAAGCATTTGATAGATTTAGATTATAAGTTTCTCCTTTTAAACTAAGTTTTATCTATAGACAGTTTAAAATGCTTAGAAAGAATATGTGGTTTGCAGTGTTTACCTTTCAAATCATGCTTGAGTTAAAAAAAAAAAAAAACATTTTTTTCTTGATTCGCAAATAAAGTGGAAATACCCAACTTTTTGTTATCAAACAAAAAATCCAATCAATAAAATAACTGTGAAACTGAAAAATATATATTAGTTCGATTTAATTTCCAAAAAAGTAGAATAACTATTTAAAGAGTTTTGCCTAATGGTCGAATGCAAAGATGTCTAAATACAAACACATTAAAAGAAATTGTTAACATGTTGTCGAATACGAACCTTATTCCAAAATGCTTCATCATATGAGACTTCAACTGTTTTTGTTACAAAAATACTTCAATTGAATTTCTAGTTTCAATTGAATAAAAAGTAAAATAATAATAATAATAATAATAACGACTTCTTAAAATAAATCTAAATCGATTTCAATGTAAAAATAAATAAAGTTGTGACAACTTATTTACACTAGAATAGTCAATTCAATGACAACTCACCTTCATTCATAATCTTCTTTTTACAAATCAATGGTGATAATAAAATTGCATCATTTAGTGAATAGCCTCCCCCATCTTTTTTTTCGAAGGTAGGTCTACAGTGAAAAGTGTAACATCAAATTATAATATTTCAATAATGTGACAACCTTTGATCATTCGAATCTTCACGCAAAGTCACCAACATGCTCCCTCCCAAAAATATATGCAATCATTATAGGCTGAGGAAACAAGTATTAGAAAAGAGTAATATCCACACAATGCTTAATATGACCTTAGAATCATGTAATTCTATCACAGTTTTGTTCTTAAAAAATATCTTGAAAGACAGAGAGATAAAAGTATTTAAACTGTGTTTGATTCTGACTTCTAATATGTGAGACTTATCGAAGGTAGTGAAACTGTTATTAAAATAGATTTTTAAAAGAAAAATATGTGATCTGAATTCTCTAATCTGAGAACATTTACATGGGTAGTTGCAAATCCTGATCAGAAGGCACCTTCTGTTTTGCTTCTTTGCACACTTGATTCCATTCCTAATATTAATAGGTTATAATATATGTTACTATTATTAATTTATTAATACTCTTTTTGTGTGAAGGGCCTCTATCAATCTGACTCAATCTCACTGAAATGGGCCTAATACTTCCACTTAATTTATAGGGTGGTTACATTTAACTTGTCGTTTCTAAATGGGAACTATTCCAACCACATTATTGGATTATTATTTCACTTTAGCCAATGTGTTTTTGTTACATGGGATGATGATGATGATGAGTTGGAGGGTGAAAGATTCCGAACAAACTTAAGATCAGAAAGTGTGAAAAAGGCATAAACATGTATTAGGACTTTAAACAAACACTTGGTGCACAAAATGGGTTCGTGACCAAAGAGTTGAATAAAAGATACGAAGCTGATTCCTTAATAAAGTAACCCGCAAAATATACCGTGTGGATAAGAAATGTGTGAGTGGAAAACAATTAACATAGAATATCACTCGTTTAATTCTAAAAACAAATAGCTAAAATGTTTAATTACTCGATTAGTATTAGTTTTCATCTAAAAATGTTAAGGTCGAAGATTCTTCAGTTATTTTTAGTCTCAATTTGGTTTTGATTTATAAAAATTGAAACAATTTGATCTTTATTTGTGAAAATTTGATACAGTCTGATTATTTTCGTTAAATTTCCTGAAACTGATAAAGAACTTTTTATCAAAATTGAAATAATAAATAGGATGGTTTGTAATATTTGTGTAATTAAAATAATTTTTAGTGTCAAATTTGATTAAAAAAAATCTTTGACATATTTCAAAAAATTTAACAATAAAAAAAATATCAAATTGCATTAATTTTTCAAAATTCATGAACAAATTACATTAATTTTAGAAATTATAATTAAATTGAGACTAAATAAATTTGAAGAACTAATTTGACATCCTTTTTATGAAATTCAAGATTAAATGAGTAATTAAATCTAATTAAAATAAATAATTGTTTGAATTGGGATTTTAGTTGTTTGATAATGACACCGCGAATTAAGGTTAGAGATTTTTATAAAGTTCAATTTATTTTGGTATATTTATATTGAGATTTATCGAGTTTAATTTGAAATCACTTTTAAATCATTAATTAAGTGTTGTTTTTGTTGGTATTATTGGTTCACTCTTCGTGTAAAAGGAGAGGCGTAGATGATAATGTAGATTAGTTCTTTTGTGTATATGGCTGGTCAAAAATAGAGAACAAGAAGTTACTTTGTACAAAACTTGCAAGTTACGTTTTATTTTTTAATTTGTTTTGTGAAGTTAACATACAAAATGAATGATCAAACTTCTATGAGGAAAAAAATCTATTTTCAACAAAACGTAAAATAATATAATAATAACACAACGTAAATTAATTTCTCACCTGCTTAAAATATCCAACAAAGTCTCAAAATAAATAATTAAATAATTAAACAAAATAAAAGTACAGAAGTCATATATATTGTAGATTGGTGTATGTTGTCCCGTTTATACTTTGTTTGATGAGAATGAATTACTATATGTGAACATTTTTGGAAATTCATTTTTTATTTTATATGATTTATAAATATTGTTTGATGGTAATGATTTAGTTTATATTGGTGATTTATAGGATGAAATGTGAGATGAGGAAAAAGTGGTGGATTTACGGGAATTGTTTGATAGAATATTAATTTATTCTATATTTAAATACTTAGATTTAAAAAAAATTATTTTATTACTTGAATTGTTTTTATTATTATATATATTATTGAAAATTAATAATTCATATTTTAAATAGCTAATATTTTTAAGAAATATTTGTTTTCAACTAATTTTGTATAACAAAATAATGTTTATGATTTGAAAATATATGTCAAATAAATTATGACATTACACTTAATTGTTTTTAGTAATCTTCGTTAATTCAATTAAATTAGTCATGCATATTAATAAAATTTATTATATTTTCTTCAATCAAATTACATCAATCTCTTTTTTTTTCATCCCCTCCTCCAAATATTTTCAGTTAATCATATACTTTATAAATGTTCATTAAATAATAACTTGATTAAATTTTTTTTTTAAATTCATGTTATTCTAATTGAACTTATTAAATATTGTATATCTATTAAAATACTCAAAAATTTTATCATTTGTTTGACTTTTTTTAATTAAATAATATAACAATTCAGATTCTTTATTGTTTTTTTTGTGTTATTTTCTGTTAAATATTAAAAATACACTGCATTATCATTTCAACAAAAAATTTAACAAGAATCCAAATTCTTAATATAATGATTACCTCACTCTGTTATCTTATTTTTTTTGTTTTCACGTTATTAAGAAAGATTAGGATTCATAGTTAATATAAATCAGTATTGTATTAAGTTACAAAAAATTAAACCCTAGATTGTATAAAATTAAAAGGTAAAAGTTAATTAAAAATATAAAATTTTTAAATATTCAATAAAAGATTATAAAACGTCCATTACAAATTCATAAATTTGAAAACTAATTAACCCTTAAATAAAAATTTTCTGACAATTTACAAATTGAACCAATATTCTGAACTACATGATAATGCAGTTACTGTTAGAAAATGAAAATTAGAGGTAAGAAAGTGAAGTGGCGTGAACCATGACACCCAACTCAACAAAGATAAACTAAACGCTGTTTATTCTCTTTTAATCCTTCACCCGCCAAACCAATCAATACCTACCACGCTTTTTCCTTTAATTCCCATTCTTTCATTTTTAGTGTCTTTTTTTTTTTTTTTCCTTTTTTTTTTTCCTTCTTTTTTTTTTTTTTTTTGGTTTCACTGTTACACATTTTTCTCTTTCTCTCTCTCTTTGACTTCTAACCTATCACTTTTCTACTTCATCGCGTGCGCTGCAGAGTCACCACCCCACTTAGCTTTCTCACCACACAAACCCTTTTCAACTCTATTTTTTTATTTTATATTTATATTTTTAAATAAAGATAGCTCTATATTTTTTAATACACTAAAATAAAAACAGCTATGTAAAGTGGGAAGACATTGAAGTTAGGTAGTATCTGAAGATGGAATATTAGTGAAAACGTTGGAATTTTCTTTTTGGCCTTTCAATTACAAAAATAAAATTAAATAAATGCTATTAGGTTTCTTTACCCATTCATTTTTTTATTACTTTACTTAATAATAATAAAACGACAACACACAACTCAACTTTCTGCGTTTCGCCACATTAATACCATTCTTCTCAAATGTTAATGTCATAGCTGCCAGGTCCCACCATGATTCTCTAAAAAAAATTAATTAATTGAAAAAAGTAAAACAAATTCTAATACTAAATCGATTATTTTATTTGTATACTTTTCTTTTATAACTATAAATATTAGAGATGTGAACCTTGTTTTATAAAGAACTTGTAACTTTTTTTTTCAACTGTTTTTAAGTTTATAAAAGGTTTAGTTAAACCGAATATATATTTCTTGAAAATGGGTTTGTTCAAAATAACATGTTTGACAGTTGACCCGACAAATTCAACAATAATTCATAAAAGTAAAATAACATGGATGTAATACATTTTTTAATATTAAATGTATCCATTCAATTTACTTATATGGTAAGTAAAAAAAATGTAACTTAAGTAGTTGAGTAAGGTGGGTGAGTTATTATAAATTTATATATTTTCATTTTAGGAATAAAAAAAAATGTCATAGACCATAACAATACTTACAGTAAAAACATAAAAAACTTACATCATGCGAAAATTATTTTGAAAGAAAATGAGCAGGCTATGATAATAATGACTAGAAAATATCGTAATTATTAAAATAAAAGTATAAACATCTTTTAAGTATTACATATTGGAAGTGAAAATATTGCATAGTATTGTTGGATAGGACAAAATTAGGATTTGAATGTGTTATTTTTTTGAAGTTTAGTGTAAAAAGAAACATTTAAAAAAAAAATGTTCTTAGAATTGAAATTGAATGTTTGTTAAGGTGATACATTAGGTTTGGAGAAAAACTCATAGTTGAATAAATAAACAGAGTGTGTAATTTGTAAATAAAAAAAATAATGCGTGGTAGTAGTCATATGATAATTTTTCTTGTAGGTTAAATATTTAAAATAAACAGATATACTTGTACACTAAATAAATAAATAAATAAATATATATATATATATATATATATATAAACTTTATTTAAAGCGTGTTTTATTTTTTTATTATGTTTTAATTAGTTAAAATCAATGTTCTATTTAATTCTATATTTTATTGGCGAAAATATATGTTCATTCTCTACATTTTTATTACATTAATATTGGTTAAAAAATATACGATTTTAGAAAAATAATATTAATAGTTTGTAATTTTAGTATTGGCACGGTAGTTGGATTTTGTAAAATAATTATCTGAAAAAAAAAAACTGTTTTTATAAGTTGGAAAATGGTAACTTGCTCATTTTAATAAATTTTTTGCATTCAACTCTGTATAGTAATAGATTAAAGATAATTAAAATATCATTATTATTTTTAAAACGATTGTCTTAAAATTATTATTAAAAAAGTTGTTCACATTATAATCTAATATTTAATTAATAATTAAAATAATTTAACTTCAATGGTTGTATCTTAAAAAATCTTTTTATGAGATTTGGAAACACACGGAAAGAAAGGTTAGTTATGACACCTAGTCAAGAGTTTCAGTGGGACCCATCTTGCTTATGAAACTCACTTTTATGTTTCCGCAATTATATTCTATTGTATTAAATTATTAAAAAATATCTCTTAAATATAAAAATATCATTTTGCTTACCAGTGAACATTATAATTTATTTACGATTTTGTCCTTTTTGTCATTTTTTTCCATAAATTTGGTTTACCATTAGTCTGTGTTAACCCAACAACTGTGAGAAATTAAAGCATAATTTAATTTATTTTTAGATTATCTCTTGTGAACTTCTTTAATGGATTGTGGTTATCTGTTTTAAGTATCATGCATAATCACATATTTTAAAGTTTTAAATAATTACAAGTATTTTAGTATTAATGTACAGAAATATATTTTTATGGTATGATATTTGTTTTAAAACTACTAATTTATTGATAGTTCATGATGACATGAAACATGAAGTTAACTTACACTTTTAGACACGGATTACACAAAATTTCTTATCCAAAGTTCACAAAAATCAGAAAAAATTACGATTTACCAAATCAGATATTTACCGTGAATATCAAATCTATGAGATATTCATTTTGAAACATGATCACACAAGTTTGTATCTTGCTACATTTAATTCTATGATAAAATAAGAATTCATTGTATTTTATTAATACTGTAAAACAACATTTTGATTCTGATTTTTTTTTTTTTACAAAAAGTGGTGCAAATTTTGTTTGAAATTACATAGAATGATTTGAAAATATTATGAATCTTAGTTAAGTTGTGCATGATGAAAACGACTTTACCAACAAAAGTTATGCTTCGTGCATACGAATTTTAGACTAGTGCAAAAGGTGAATTGAAGTCATGCTCAAATAAAACGATTTATAATATAATTTTTTTAAAATTTAAAATTGTTTGTCATGGGAACAACTTGGACAACTGAATTAAAGTTTTGAGAGATCATAACTGCTTTCAATTTTTATATGAAATTAAGAGTTGTGTTGTGCATTGCAAATAGTTTAATTGGCAATGTGAAAAATAAAAAAGTTATGTTCAAAGGTGTGAGGAGTTTCAAGTTGTATATGAAATTAAAAGTTGTGAACAGGAATTGAGGAATTGAGTTAAGATCTGAAAAAAAACAACTGTGTTTGCCAGGAGTTTCAATTTGATTTGCATTTTATTTTATTTATTTTAACGAATACAACGCGTAAATTAATCCAATTAGGATTTATATAAATCGGTTAAATTTTGTAGGTTTTTTTATAGGATATTTTCAAATAACTATTTTAATTTAATTTTTTAATCTCTATCTTTCTCTTTATTGTTTGGTAACTTATGGTTCTCATTTTTTATATTATAAATTAAAATAAAAAAAAACATTGAACATCAAAATCAAATTTAAACTATTAGAGAAATACCAAAAGTAAAAAAAAAAATCTTATAATATTTTTAAGAATCCCTACCAAATTAATGAATTTGAATCTCATGACAATACACTCAATAAATGAATTAAGTTTTAAATTAAATTAATCTTGCAACAACCTTTATACTCATAAGAGTCCTATACAATATTGAATTTCTTAATCAAGTTTACTGGTAACAATAGGTATATGCAATATAGTTATGGATATATTATATAAATGTTTTTTTTATTACTAGTAATTTTTTTTTTAAATTTGAAAAAATAATTACTAAAATAATAAAAGCATAAATAATTTTTTTATAACGAGTAATTATTTAAATTCAAGAAAATAGATACTAAAATAAAAAAAATTCTGAAAAATTATTTTTCTATTATAAGTATTTATTTAAATTTTAAAAATAATAATTAAGATAATAAAATTAAAAAATACAAAAATATAAAAAAGTGTATAATTTATTTATATACATATAAAAATGAAAATACATGCGTATGTGTTGCTCTTTATAATAATAAAAAATAATGAAACTATAATTATAAAAAGGAATGTAAATAAATTTTATAATTTAATTATAGACACTTTTTATTTATTTTTTAGATAATTTTATTTATTTAATAGATGATTCTATTTTTAAATTTATAAAAACAGTTAAGTTTTAAAAAAGTAAAAAAATATGTGTTTACGTTTTTTATAATAATAAAAAAATAAAATTATAACTATAAAAATAAATGTAAATAAATTTTATAATTTAATTTTAGACATTTTTATTTATTTAGCTGATAATATTTATTTATTTAATAAATTATTTTATTTATTTAATTTATAAAAATAGTTAAAATTTTAAAATAATAAAAATAAAAATAATTGAATTTAAATAAAATAGTAACTTAAAGTTTAGAAGTGAACAAAAAAATTGACACAAAAAAGGAGAATCCATCCTGATTAGTTATTCACTGTTATATATTTATAGATATAGATAAATAGTAAAAATTTAGTATAGACATTGATAACTATAAAAGTATAATAATAATAAAAATATAAATTTTATTTTAAATAAATTATTATAATAAAAATACAAAATAAGAAAAAAAAACTATTACACTTAGGTTTTCGCTAGTCATTATATATAAAATTATTTAGATATTTTTTTATTTTAAAATATAATTAAGAGTAAAAAAAATATTAAATACGTATCTTTTATATATATTTATATATATTTTTTTAAATTTGATTAAAGTAGTTATATATTTTAATTTAAAAAATATAACTAAAATTTAAATAAGAATATAAAATGTATATACCAAAGAAAATAATCTTAATATGTTGTTATAAATGAAATAATAAATCTATTATTTAACTTTAGTATTATTTTAATATTTTACATTAAACTTCGTTTTTTATATATATTTTTTACTTTAGTATCAGCTGTTTATATACATAAATACACTTTCAATTTTAATCATACTTTATTATTACAGAAATTTGATTCGTTAGAATCCCAACTTAATTTATAAAATATAAAGCTTCCATGTTACTAAATACTCTCGCTAAGAAAAAAATCTGTATTTGGTAAAAATAGAATTATTATCGACCATTATTTATTTTTTACCATAGATCAGGTATAGTGCGTGTGTGTATATATGCTATAAAATGATTATGATATTACTTAGGTAATTATATACATTTAATTTATTGATTATATAAAATGCTATATACATTTTAAAAAAATTAATTATTTTTTTTTATTTTCATTTTTTGTTGTAGAATTTAGATTATCAGTTAGGATTTTTGTGCTGTCTTTCTGCTATGTTTTCACTGATTTTTCTGTAAAAGAATGATATTCTTTTCCTTTATTCCCCTTATCTTGAGTATAAACAGAATACTAATCACAAGGTTAAACTAAAATTACTTGAAGTTAATATTTGTATTTGACTATCTGATTTGGAATTCAGCACTAACCCTCCATGACTAATCCAACGATGATAATTAGGTTTCTGACCACACACATGACATAGTCACAGATTTATTGTTCTGTTTTTTTTTTTTTTTTTTTAAAAAAAAAAAA